>VFQN01000901.1_pt1 | contig 52920 bp, 79 predicted proteins | sample 3512371 | NCBI WGS metagenome assembly VFQN01 (sample SAMN10412370, study PRJNA504923) | tailings metagenome | isolation source: Replicate 2 from Balatoc abandoned mine | place: Philippines: Itogon, Benguet | collected 2017-08-28
GGGCTTTGGGAGGGCTGTCCCGTTGCCCTCTCGGGGTGGTGGGTGTGGTACGACACCCCGACCGGAAGGGGTCCCCTGTAAAAAACCAAACCAAACATGCAGCTGTCAAGCTACAACGCAACGTGTGTTACTGCCCTGCAAAGCATTGACAAACCAGTAGATAAGCCCCTCCACAACGCTTGCCTTCAAATTGCCTCGTATGTCCATAGTTCGTTCATGTCGTCAAGGACGCATGCCGTATGCACTGCTATTCCGATGCCATCCACACTGCTAAGAGAGAATGTTACTAATTTACACATGAAACACAACCAACAAACCTCATGTGCAAATACGATAATTCGGTAGTCAGCCACAGTTGAGACCGGTAGCAGTGCCAGCCAAAGCGCCTGCACCTCGCCGTGTGCGTTGCTCCACATTCCCACGTCCAGCTCCCTGACCAGGGGCCCATTCGCACCTATAGTACACCATGCCACACCAAGATATCGCAACAAGACCCGACCAAAACTTGTTGCAAGATCAGGACCGCTGGCTTGAGCTGTGCTCTGCCTGCCTTCCGGCGTGCACCCCTGCTCACCAACGCCGCCGCAGCACCCGCACCTTGCTGAACAGACAACAGGAATACGTAAGCAAACCATACCGCAGAAACGCACATCAACACCACAGAAGCAACAGCGCTCACTCCGCAACTCACGCCTCCCCCCTCATGCCCAGCACGTGCACCGCCGTGCAATCAACCCTGCCAGGCCACCTTAAGACGCACCACGCCCCGCGTGGGTTAAGGCCTGCCACCGCCCCGCTCACGCCCGCGCTGCTCCAAGCACCCCTCGCTTGCCTCGCACTCTCACTCGCCCTCTCCATCCGCAGTCCCGTACACATAGACAATTTGCTAATACACATCCTGCTGCACGGGATCTAGGCGCCCCCACACCTCCGCATCACCGCCGCAATCCCCTCGAACACCATCGCACACGTAACTCTCCTGCTACCCCTGCAACGCCACCACCTTCGCACCCGTACATCTCCTAGCCAGGCACGCTGCGGCCAATCTCTCACCTTCTCCCCCTTCCCCCTCCCGCCGCTCCCCAGTTGCCCCCTTTCCCGCCGCACGCAAGCCGAGCCTCCAACCCGCTCACCCTCCAGCATGCTCAGTTGCTCACAACTCCCGCCCGGCCCCGCCTCCTCCCCACCACCAGCACCACCCATCCCATCGCCTCCCCGTCTCTCCTCTGCACCTCCTGATGCCCCATCCTCCCCCAAAGCACCGCACCCGCTACCCGCTACCCGGTCCGCGTGACGCATCCCACTACCCCGACTTCTTGACGTAGCCGGGCGTGCGTGCGGGCAGGTGCGGCGAGGAAAGGCGCTCCTCCTGGTGCTCCGACAGCCGCTGCATTGTGGCCGCGTCCGCCGCGATGGCTTTGCGGAGGCTTTTCATGGCTTTGATGGCCGACGGCGCGCGGCGGTACTGCAATCGTGGGGATCGGGTGGGGGAGTTGAGAAAGAAGTCTATTGAGTGAGTTGGTGCTAGAGTCTTTCCACGTTTCGCAGCTGTAAGAAGAGCGCGGCTGCGACGCTGTGCGGTGGAGGCGCGGCAGATTGCATGGTGTCCTGGGAGTGGGCGGGAGGCCGGCTGCAGTTGGTGGCGGGTCAGGGCGCGTGCGAGACGTCTATGGTATGAGGACCCACACAGCGTAACGGAAATTCCTTCCTTGCGAGGGTGCAGAGCAATACCAGCTTAACGCTGGGTTCAATGCACGGGTTCGTCCTCGGGGCGCGGCGCATACCCATCAAGCAACGTGCCACAGCCTCCAAGCATGCCTCCTCCCCGCCCCTCCCCGCTCCGCCCCAGGCAAAGCCCCCACAACTCCCTTACACCCCCTCCCTGACGCCTTACACGGTTCTCGGCATTGCACGCGCACAACCCCTCCCGCCAGCCCCCTCACCTTCGCACGCTTCGTCTTTGCCTCCCCTTGCTCCTCCCCTTGCTCCGCCTCCGCCTCCTCCTGCGCCTCCCCCGCCCCATCCTTCTTTCCCCCGCTCTTTCCCCCATTGACCACCTTGGCCTTCCCGCCCTCCACCTTGACCGCCACCGCCTTCCCCTTGCTGCCACCCTTACCCCCCTGCTCCTTACCCGCCCCTGGCCCCCCTGCTGCTGCTGGTTGCCCCCCTGCCGCTGCCCCCTCGTCGTCCACCCCCACGTCGAGCGCCATCCCCAGGCCCAACCCGAACACCTGGTCCAGCACCGCCTGGTCGCTCTCGTCCAGGGAGGATATCAGCTCGTCGAAGGTGGCGGTGAGGTCCATCTGCGCGACCAGCTCCTCGCTGTCAGGGGAGGCCCCAGGGCCGTAGCCGCCAGAAGCGCTCAGGTCGTCCATGTGCCCGTCCGTGTCCTGCGGAGGGAGGCGGAGAGGGAGGGGTTCGGAGGTGGGAAGACAGCAAGGCCCGAGGGTGGGCATGAGACAAGCAAGGAAGCATGGGGACTCTTCCAGGGAGTCGAACAGAAGCACACCCGTGCCAACGCCTCACGGAATGGGGAGGAGAAGGCACAGAATCTGTGGAGCTGGGCGGCAGCATGGTCAGGTAAAGCCTCCCGGCCATCTTGGACGGGAACTGCATTGAAGCAGTGTGGCAACCGCGCTGGCTGCCCCTCCCTTCCTGCCTAAACCTCCACACGGCAACGCCGCCCATCAGTTCTTCACCGACGTCCCCTCGCCTCACCCCCCCCCCCTTCACCTTTATGCCCCGTCATCGACCTCGTCGTTCTACAGACTTCGTCTGTCGTCCTACCGCCCAAACCCCCGCTTCATCCCTCCCACGCCTGTGTTGCGCCTCACTTCCCGCACCCCACTTCCCACCCAATCCAACGGCCCACCTGCAACGGCCAGCCCACCACCCTGCTTTACCTCAACCCACCCACCACATCCCTCTCATGCCGACCGCTAAGCATCAACCGCTAACCCAACCACCCAACCGCATGGGAGGCCGTTTCGTCCCCCCGCGAGTGACATCGACACAACGCCGTTGCCTGACCCCCACTACCGGTAATACCCCAGCCTCCCTTCCCTTATCCCCACCACGCGGCAACACACCATCCACGCCCTCACACCACACCCCAACCATTCGCCCAATAGTAGCACCCGTCCTGCCACGCAACCCCTGGACCTGCGCCTGCCCCTTTCGAGCCAACCACCATTACCCTCAACCGCCCCAACCACCCACCTGCATGAGCCGGTCCGCCAAGCTGCCCTCCTCCTCCGATGTCCCCCCGCCGCCCTCCAACGACCGCACGCCGAGCGACCGCGACACGCCCTCCAGCTCCTTGATCTGTACGGCAGTACGACAGTACGACAGCTAAGGCAAAGGGTTGTAGTACAACGCACTACAATATGGTACACTTCAAGCATTGTAACGCCCTCGCCCCTCCTGCAGAAGCGGCAGCCCGACAACAGTACTAGATCGAGTACGGTGCCAGCACCCGACCTGCAGGGAGCACAGCAGTAGCCCCGGCACCCCCGTTTTGTAAGTGCAAAGCGCACTCGGCCCGCCTCGCCTCGCACCTTTTTGAGGCTCAACCCGGTGGCTGCCGCCAGCTCCTCCCGTGTCACAGGCTTCGTGGGGTTGGCGGCGCGTAGGGTGGCACGTGCCTTCGACACACGCGACAGGTGCTGGCGCTGGCTCTCCGGCAGCCTGCGCGCATCAGAATCAGTAGGACGGGTGGTGCACTTCGTTAGAGGCGACTGCATGTACATGGAATTGCGTGTGCTGAACGGCCGTGCGGGGGGTGCTTGGAAGTGGAAGCGTGCATTGTCAGGCAGCATGCGCACCGCGGAGGCACCTCCGCCAGGCAGAAACGCTGCACTGTGCCGTACGGGACCCTCCTGCCGCTTCGTTCCCCACTGATGCGCACTTCATGTACACGGCCTCCTGATGCGCCACGGAGGACGTGAACAAAGACCTCCATGCATGCCAATAACAGCGTTGCCATTGAAACACTCCGTCCCTCAAATCTATCAATCTATACCTAAGGTTGCTTACGGCTGTTTGCATAACGTATGTGTTGCACACGCGCTACGGACTAGGACAGGCTCTGGGCTCCTGGTATCGTCACAACCTCTTCCCCCTCAACGTCATGGCCGGGTCAGGCAAACTTGAAAGCCCCACCGCCCGCCCCTTCGCCTTTGGCCGCCAAACGTCCAGCACAAAGCCCGCTGCACCCACGTGCACGCACACCCCAACCCAACCGACCTTGTCTGGGCACAGGTTATGCATCCCGACTCCCGCAACCGCACTCTACGCACACCTCAACCCCCCTGCACCCACGCGCGCGCACACCCCCAGTCCCCCACCCGCTGCACCTACATGTACACGGCCTCCTGCCTCGCCACGAAGCGGCCGCACACCTGCCGTATCCACCACGTGGCGTAGGTCGCCAGGCGGAAGCCCTGCCCAGGCTGTGGGGCGAGGGCAAAGAAAGTGATGTGAACAGGTTAGTGTCTTGGTAGCTACGACACATGACCCTGCTTTGGTGGTGCAACGGAATGGACAGTGGCTTAGGTGGGCCAAGCGGAGCCCCTCCCCAGGCTCTGCAGGGCGCAGAGGGTGAGGGGAGCGGGCGGTTGTCAGCCTGGTAAGTGGACATGAGGATGAACCTGATTATGGCGTGGGTGGCCAGCCGGAAGCCCTGCTGGGGCTGCGGGGCGGGAGGAAGGGGAGGGAGAGGTAGGCGCCAGGCAAATGGTGCTGGGATGACGCGGATAACTGCGTTAAGGGCCAGGCGGTATGCGCCCCCGCCGAGGGTACGTGTACGGCAAGGGCACGCACAGGGGAGCACGATGAGTTCAGCGACTCCAGTGCAACCGGCGGTCGCGTTTAAAGGAGGCCCCACAAAGGCGACGCATACAGTGCATGCTACGAGGGGACTGCACTGCCGGAGTGTGGCATATCAGGGAGCCCCGCCCCCTCACCGCACCCCGCACGCACCCCGCCCCTCCCCTCACCGTACCGCTACCCGTACGCGCCCCCTTCCCCCCGGTCCCCCTGACCCCCGCCCCCTCACCTGGTACTTCCGGATGGCCGTGACCAGCCCCTCCATGCCCGCCGCCACCACGTCCTCCAGCGGCGTCCCCCCCTGCCCGTGCGCCCCGCCGCCGATGGCGCCCAGCGTGTCCCCGCCGCCGCCGGCCCCCGCCGCCGCCCGCAACGCACTGGACGCCACGTACTTCTTGGCGATGGCCACCACCAGCCGGTAGTTCTTCTTGGCCAGGGTGGAGAAGGCGGTGCGGCCGACGTCCAGCCGGGCTTGCAGCGTGCTGCGGGGTGGTGGTGGCAAGGGTAGGGGGTCACAGGCTTGGCGGTTTGCCTTTTCCACAAACCACAATACAGAGCTGCAACATGCGTCCCAAAGGCGCTGCCGCCGTCCCGGACCCTCGCCCCCGCCCCGTGTTCCACCACACGTGTACTCACGCCTGGTCCATGTTTGTGGCTGCGGCCACCTCCGCCCAGGTGGGCTGCCGCCGCAGCGCGCTGGCGGTCACGCGCACCACCCCCTGCAGCCGCAGGAAGTCCTGCGCCGCCTCAGACAGCTGCCGCTCCTCCTCCGCGTTCAGCAACTTGTCGCGCGTGAAAGACTGCGAGCCGGGAGAGGAGCGTTAAGTACACGGGCAACTATGAACAAAAGCCGTGCCGTTGTCAGATACACATAAAGAGGAGGAGCGGAAGTGCTGTAGGTGCTGAAGGAATCGGCAGCTATCGAAGGTGTTCAATGCCTCAGGCCCTCAACAAGAGACGGTAAGCGATTGGAGCAGGGCCAGAGATGCGCCCTGCCCTGGTTGCGCCCGCCGCGCCACGTTCCGCATCTCAAGCCCCCGGCCGCACATCTCAGCAGTCACCCCACCACGTCGTGCGCTCAGTGAACGAAGCACAGGCCCTTTGACCCCGTCTCCAACCCCGCCCCACGTACCCTGAGGAACTGGCCCATGACGTTGTGTCCCCGCGCCTGGTACGTCCCCTCCTGCGTCTCCCTGGCGGCCAGCTCCGGGGCCTCCCGCGTCCAGTTGCGTCTCCGTCGCTCCGGTCGCCGCCCTGACGCCACCAGACCCGCCTTGGGCTGCAGCAGGCCCCCCAGCATCGAGCTCTCCAGCGAAGGGGAAGGGGAGGAGGACGCGGGCTGGAGGGCCGCTTCTGCATGTGCTGCTGCCGTCGTTTCTCGCCGGGGGCGCGATGTGGGTACTAGGAGTGTGGAGGACGGTGCGGGTGTTGTGGGTGACGAGTCTGGCGGTTCGAGGGATGTGGGGTGGAGGGGAGGGTGTTGCTGTTGCTGCTGCGGCGGCTGCCGCGTGGAGTGTGGTGCGGGCTTGCGCGAGGAGGGCGGCCTGGAGTGCCGTGGTGCCGGGTGGGGTGAGGATGCCGCGGTGGAGGGCGATGGTGGTTGTGATGCTGTTGCTGCTGCTTTTGCTGCTGCTGGTGGCGTTTCTGCTGTTGCGGATGGTGGTTGTGGTGGTGCTGGTGTAGCCGCGACGGGCTCGCTCAGCTGCACCATCTCCTGCAGGTGCAGGAGGGGGAGGCAGCCGCAAAGCAGGCAGGCGTTACACGCCACTGTTAATTACAACAAGACTAAGGACAGTACAGTATTCATGCCGGCCGAACAACGATGGCAACAACAGCCGCATGTGTTCGACAAACTCCCCGCAGCGGCAGGATGCTGGCTTCTGGCTGTAGCGCCTGTCCGACGGGCTGTGGACGATTCAGGCGTTGCGGACCGAATCCCCGCCCCTGAACTGGCTCAAGGCTTAAGCCAGTGGGCCTTGCGGGACGTACCAGCTCAGCCATCAGCTGCGCCATCTCTGCGGATGTGGCGTCCACCGAGTCGGGGGCCGGCGCCTGGGGCGCGTGAAGTGCTGCGGAGCCGGCGGCAGCTGCTGCCACTGCGGGCGGTAGTTGCAGCGTGGCAGAAGGCTGGAGGCCTCGCAGCTCCATCGCGTCCTGCGCATCAACCTGGGTCAGCGTGTGGGGACGCGCGGTGTTGGCTGCGGTGGGAGGTGCAGTTGTGCTAGGGGAGGTGGCAGGGCGACAACACGACCCGTCGCCAACATCGCCGGTCATTGAGCATGAACAGAAGCGCAATGGACTGGGCTAGCTGCACACACTTAATGTACATTCACGCCAACGCACCTCGTCGAGCCCTTGTAATAGGAGCTCCATCTTTGCGGTGACGTCGTTTGCTTCATACGTCAAGTCCGGCAAGCACTCAAAGCTGTCTGTGACCATCCTATATTCTAGCGCGGCGTCTCCAATCGTCGGCCCGCTGCTCCGCAGCCCACGCAAGGGGTCGTATGGGAGGCGAACCTCATTCTTCTCGAGGACTGCGCTTGCCTTCGCCTCTGGCGGATAGGGACCTCTATTTGGAGCATTATTTCTTGATAAAGTTCTCCTAGCACGAGGCGCCTCTGCCCGGCTGTGAGGGGAGGACTGTGGCCCCGGCCGGAGGGCCCGGTCTTGCATCTGCTTGTCTGCCCTATGCGTAGGTTAATGTGCGTTTGATTGTAAGTTCAGGTAGGAAAGGGAAGAGTCCCACAGGCCAGGAGGAACACAACCGAAACAGTCTCCAGAAGTATAACTGAGGTGGATACTGGTCGCGGACTTTAGGAGAGGACACGCGAGATTTTGCTAAGCCATGACAACTCCGGCATCTGACATGGCTCGGTGCCCCTTAGGGTTGCATGGGGCACAATCGCCCCACGACGCACGAGGCGCGACAGAAAAAGATCACGCCAAGCCCTTGCGGACTACTTGGACCAATAGTATCCCTTCTGTTTATCAATCTGAGGCCTACCATACAACTGGCTGTCGATCTGGTCTCGTAGCTGACCTGCTCAATCCCATCCGCCTCGGGTCTTCCTCCTCTCACGGCTTGGAGACGTTGAGCGATGAAAAGCAAGCGTGATAGGGAGGAGCCCTGCTTCATATGCAACCACTACCACGACGTGCGTGGCTGCAGCGCACGGCATGCCGAGCCAAAGCTCTCGGCGCGCAACCGCCTAAAGCCTTCTTCCTTGTGCATGCGCAGTACGAGCGAGGAGAGCCCTGCCAGATATGCGGTCACGTCATGTCACAATGTGAAAGGCGGCAACTCGAACACACTGTGCTGCCAACGGCGGTCATCCCAGGCTCCCTCTACCTTGGCAGCTATGACACAGCGTCCCGCTCAGAGCTGCTGAAAGCAATGGGCATTACCCACATTCTAAACGTGCGTGGGACATTTGCTGCCGACTGCTGGGCACGGGTGGCAAGACCCCACCGCCTGACCAGGGGGGCCAAGCACCAAAGGGCCTGGCAGTAGCAAGGGCAAGCATGGCCGTACACACGTGCACCTGTACGGGGCTCGGCACGGTTTTAGGTGCTTGTGGGCTCTACTGTATGTACGCAGCACTCTTGTTCTTGCGCTGACTGGCCTCTACCCTTTCCAACACCCCTGCGACGCCCTGCAGACCTGGCCGAGCAACCCCGCCCTGTTCAAAAACAGCTTCACCTACCACACCGTCTCCTGCACACCGGTGAACTTCCAGGAGTGCTTTGAGTTCATCGGTAAGCGGCTGGGCTGCCGCAGCATACAATGCCCCCCTGTAGGTGGGCAGTCTGTAACTGCCCTCCCGCAGCTGTCCGTTTGGTTACCGGTGCACCGCACGTGCTCATGACCCACTTCGGGGCCACCGACCAGTTCTCATGTTGTTCATGGCCCACTGCGCCAGCAGTATCTTGAAGTTGTATCACAGTTGATCACACCCCATCAGCGACCTCGACCCAGCATCACCCCGTCCACCAGCCTACAACATCTCACAACATGGCAACACCCTTCCTCCCAGATGGTCAGCGTGCACCGCCGACCGAGCTACCTTCCGCCTGCGTGCAACGTTTCCCCATACTCCTCACTTCGAATTGCCACACGCCACCTGACCCACAGACGGCATCATCAAGGCGGAGCACAAGGTGCTGGTGTACTGCATGACGGGCGTGTCCAGGTGCGTCCACAGGCATCGTGTTGTGTCAGGGCGTTGCTTTACTCTGGATTGGTAGTTAGCCAGTTCAGTTAGCAATGGTAAATGAGGCACACGCCGGGCACGACTAAAGCACCGCACAGGAGCTTGGAGAGCCCGTGCAGGATCGCAACATAGGATAATTGCGCACGCTGCGTTCCTGATCTTGGGTTTTGGGTGGGCATAGGACATGCCTTGGTGGGTTGCTGACTCGTACCGTCATGGCCAACCCACATTCTTGGCCAAGACGCGTGTCGCTTATCCGGAGCCATCGCGGATCACCAGGACGGGGCTCCAGGCCGTACCCCTGGGCTTGCACAGACCTCCACAGCGACCTCACTGCTGTTTGCTATGCTGTCTGCTGCCGCAGGTAGCAGGCCGTTACGAGTTTGTTAATGCCCTAAGACGGGGCCGTACAGCGCAGTTATGATCTTGCACAGGCCTTGACATCTGTTCCCCGCCGACGCTCTTGTTCGCCCCAGGTCGCCCTCGGTGGTTATCGCCTTCCTCATGAAGCACCGCGGGTGGCGGTTAGCGGAGAGCTACAACTGGGTCAAGGACCGCCGGCCCGCCATCAACCTCAAAGAAGGTGCGGGCGGGGCCAGCCTGAGGCGGTCCTTGGTTGCCGGCTAGTCGCTTCTGTTATGACGCTGGTGGTCAAAGGGGCGGAAGGGCTTGCTTGCATGGCCCGGATGCTGTAGCCGCGTGCGGCCATGCCTGCTGGCAGGTGGTGTGGGCTTGCCGCTGAACCTGTCGCTGGGGCAGCACATGGCTGAATGGCACCCGCACCCCTGCGTCTAGTGTGCGCAAGGGCGCTGGCGCTCGCGTAGCTGCTGTACACGAACAGTGGTACTTGACATGACAGCGGACACGTTTCTTTGCGTGTGCTTCTTGCCGCAGAGGACAGCAAGCGGCTGATGGAGTACGAGATGGCGCTGTACGGCACCTCCTCCGTACCGCTGGGGCTGGCGGCGCTCAACGCGGGCACAGGTGCGAGAACAGATAACGGGCGGCAAACAACCCACGCAACTGGGTGGGAATTTTGAAACGGTTGGTAAAGCGTGATCAGTTGACATCGGTGCCGTAGCCTTGAAGGTGCGGGCTCAAGGACTACGTTGGCGGGGATACTGGGTTGATTTGTGGTTGCATCCTTCCACGGCGTACACCTCAGTTGTGACCTCCTATGACGCTACGACGCTGCGATGTTGGTTGCAGGGCTGGCGTTCGGGCAGGTGGCGCCCAGCGCGGGGGCGGCGGCGCAGGCGGGCGGGGAGCCGAGACCGGCCGGCGGGGGGCCGATGTTCGGAGGTGAGCGGCTGGCAGTGCATTTCGGGATGCGATGAGCAGACGCAACGTACCGGTTATGTGTTCAGGGCGAGGGTGCTGCCATCGTACGGGGGCCCAGCAGTCTGGAATTCGTGGTGTTCGTGATCTTGATGCAATGCTCAACGATACCATCTGGCTCCCTGTGCTTGAGGCGATGCAGATACCAGCAGGCAGCTGTGCTCTCACACCAGGCTGCACAAGGCTGCGCTTCACCGTGGCACCGTACCGAATTGCGAAATGCTTTACGGTGTGTAGTACGGCAACACACCAGTCTGCAACTTAATGCTGTTATACATTACCCTATGCACGGCACGGCATTTGGTTCAGACTGGCCAAAATGTATCCACCCTGTTCACGCAGGCGAGCAAGGCGGCCAGTCCTCCTGGAGCCTGGCGGGGGCGGCGCCGGTGGCTGGCTTCCGATTCGGTGCTGGCCCGCAGCAGCAGCAGCAGCAGGGGCAAGGGAGTCAGCTAGCAGGGGGGCCGATTTTCGGAGGGGGCGGGGGAAGCAATCAGAACGACATGGAGATGTGAGGTGGCGGGAGCATCGGACGTCTCAACCGTGCAGGGCCTGGTATGCAGGGGTGCAACTGGTGCAGGTTGAGGACGGTACCATTGCAGATTGCTTGGAAGGATTCAGTGGATTGGTAGCGATGCGCGTCATGGTGGGACACTCATATCTGGTGGGGGACTGAGCTCTGTGTCCCCACGACCTTGGCCTACGCGTCTTGGGTCGTGGTGGGGCCTCGATGGCGAGGTGGAGGCCCTTCGTTCTGTCGCCCGTGCACTGTCTGGACATGCATCGCGCATTTGTAGTAGTACTTGTCATAGTGCTACGTCGGGGCTCACCTGACAACGTGGTGCCTACCCTGTTTGGTAGAGTACGAGGTCATGCACTCCCGCGCTAGATGAGGATGAACGCGCCACGTCACAGACCGCCGCGTGTTCACATACAGCTTAACGTGTAGCTATACTTGTGCGCACTCATTAGAACAGACCACAAGTCTACCACAGCTACTCCTTGTTAAACGTTTCGTCCTCATGCAACTTCACCGCCGGGTTCGGCACTCCACGGAGCGCCACTCGAGGGCACAGTCCACTTGCCCACTTATAGCTCGCCCGGCCTGCCGGCGGGCACCTCGGCCGGTTCAGCCGGTCTGCTACGCGCCAAGCTATGTGACCGCGCCAGAGAAGACCGAGGAGGTCGCGCTCTTGCCTCTTCCGCGCAACCTCGAGAACCCGGCAGATGATGTCACACTTGCGAACCCGTTGCAACGGATGGAGCGGCTGTCGACAGGCTGGTTCGGGGTCATCATGGTGAGCCCTGGCTGGCCTCGGGGACTGTCACCCTGGCCCGACACCTGCTTTCGTGAAAAGCATTCGGAAAACCTGTCTTTTATGTGCTCTCTGCTTACGTTTTGGCGGCCTTTGACCTTCTGTAGGAGTATGAGGGCGTCGTCATCGAGAACAACGACGAGACCGTGTGGCAGTCCTGGCTCCAGACAGCCGACGAGTTTGGGTACCGTCGTCCACTGGGACAGCTTTGCCGCCGGATAAAGGGCGTCCGGGACGAGGTCGTGGTGTCGCGAGTGTTCGGGTGGACACACAACCCGAGTGTGGCCCGCCAGGTCGCTCAGCGGAAGGCAGAGGTCTACGAGCAGCTCATGGGTGGGCGCCAGCCAGCAGCGCACTTGGAAGCGCGGCCGTTCCTCGAGACGCTGAAGAGGTACAGCATCCCCGTTGCGCTCGCGACCCCGCTCAGCGACAAGAAGGTCGCCGACGGCCTGCAGCGCCACAACCTGGCGCCTTACTTTGACGCGATGGTCACGGCGGAGGACAGCGGCTCGGCTGAGGTGGAGTTCTACTTCGCGTACGCGGCGCAGCGCATCCAGCGACCGCCCATCCGCTGCATCGTCGTCGGCGAGTCCAACACCACCGTTGAGGCGGCCCACGAGCTGGGCATGAAGTGCGTGGTCGTGACGGGCAACAAGCCCAACTTTGACTTCGGGGGCGCGGACCTGGTGGTGCGGAACCTGTCGCAGCTGTCGTTCATGAACATGAAGCGGCTGTTTGCGGACGAGGCGCTGGTGGAGAGCAGGCTGAGCGTGGAGGAGGCGTTGGCACAGCGGAACAGCTTTGATGATGACGACTACGAGGACGACGACAACGACCAGTTTGGCTCATATCCCCCGCCTTGGTGAACGGCGGTTTGTGGTCTGGGTGGGTGCTGCGGTTTGAGGTTTGGGGGTGCACGTAAGGCCGGGTACAAGCAACAAGGCTGAACGATGCTGATGCCCGTGTGGGGCACAAGCTTGGCAAGGTGCTGTGCCATGAAACCAGGTGGCAAAGGGGTTGCAAGGTCCTTCGCGTGCACAGGGGGTGTTGCTTTGACCAAGACAATAGTTATGCAAGCGCGCCTAGCATACAACGCATAGGGTCTTGAAGATTTGGGAGCAATTGTGCATCCTGTGCGCTGGTACCAACTGCTGCTGCTGCGAGAAGCTATCTCTTTGTTGGGTTGATGCGAAAGTTTGGGTTTGTGGTGGTTGGGTCCTGGTCGTCCTTCGTCGGTCATCGTAGCGCTTTATTCAATCTGTTCCTTGATCTTTCTGCTCTCCGCTAGCCCTTCCGCGGCTTGACAATTAGGCGGAGGCGGGGTTGCGGGAAAGGCTGTACCACTAGTCGATCGCGCATTCGGTGGTTGTTTGGCTAGCGGTGTGTGCACGCCCGCCTAGGTGCTCTGGGTGTTCTTGGGCACTCAGCACCTCCTGTACACTACTCAACTAGATGGCTCATGTGGCCGGCCTGTGGCCCACGCAATTCTTTTACATGTACTGTGGTGGATCTGCGTTGCTGGCTAGGCTGCTGATGTGGATTGGCGGAGGGGTGATCGGCCGCAAATGGCCAGCGTGACCGAGCTATGGTACGGTCTGTTAACTGGGTGTGGTGGCGAATGTGAGGTGCGGTCGTGGTGATGATTGTTAGCTGTCGGACCTGACAACAACGAAGAGAGTCGAGGCGACAATTTGATGTTGATCCACGCGAGGGAGTGTGCGTATTGGTTTGACACTTACAGTGCCGCATCCGCCCCCATTGGAGTGGACTGTGTGCTGCCGAAGGACTAGTGCATTCGACGCAATCGAACACCGCTGGTGGCAACACACTGGTGATAGGACTGCGCCAAAGGGCCGCGCATCCTGCATTTGCACGCGTTAACCTTGACTGCTCCCTTGCCGCATGTAACGTTACGAGGACTGGGTGTGTGTCGTGTTCAGCCAAGATGGCCATGCAAATGTTCAACGGTGCGGGTTCAACGAGTGCAACGAGCCTGGCATGGAAGAACTGATGCCAGTTGTGTCATGGTCCCAGCTCTAAATCAACGGGTGAGGGACTCCGGCACAGAGACACCACGTGTACGTTGGGACGTCATATGTTGTGACAGGGAGGCGGCTTCCATGCAGTACCACGTTACGTATTCATTTTCCCTCAGGGTGGGAAACAGATGGCTCCAGTACACGCCAAGACGTCCCACGATGTCCAGTATGCGGTCACAGCAATCCGATGCCGACCGATAGCAACAGCCGACCCCCATGACCGCTGATACGCTCATACACGCTCAGCTTCAGCCCTGCCGCTCGCCCTGAGCAGCCGTACTCCCTCCTTGCTCCCCTGCCGCCTCTTCACCAGCTCCCTGGTGCTCCTCCCGTGCCCCAGCCTGGCCCTGCTTCTGCCCCTGTCCCCGCTGCTCCCCCTGCCCCTGCTTCCCCTTCCCCTGCTTCCCTTGCCCCTGCCCCTGCTGCTGCCGCCACTCCTCCGGCAGCTCGCTGGCATCCACCTCCCGCACCAGGCTGCAGGGGAGCGGCCCCTCGCACAGCAGCACGCCGTTGGTGGAGGTGAAGAACGCGTGGCCCTGAGACAGCGCCGCCTGCGTGTACGGCAACGCAGCGTGGGGGGCCGTCATAACGTAGCACAGTCATGACGACTGTGAACTGGATACTTGTCAGTTTTCATACGGTAGTGCGTGCTACTCGCGCCGTGGCCCTCCCGTCCCTTTGCGCCTTGCCCCGCACGGACAGCTCAGGCAGGGAGGTTCAGGCCCCCCGGCCCCACAAGTCGCTCATGCACCGTGTGGGGTGCTACTGGAAAATTACGCAACTGATCTAAGACACCCTCATCCCCGCCCCTGCAGGTCCAGCCGCAGCAGCACCTCCGCCTACCCCAACGCACCATGCATGCACCCCTGCGGGGCTACCGTTAATACACAATGCCTGCGGGGTGTGCAGGTGTCCCGCCCAGCCCCCGCACCTGCAGGTCCAGCCGCAGCAGAACCTCGGCCCACTTGTTCCTGCGCAGGTGGTGCGGCGCCGTGGCGAAGTGCACGTGCGTGCGGCCCATGCGCCGCAGCTCGCCGCTGGACTGGATGGCCTGCCAGCTGTGGGGTCAGACGCGCATGGTCCGGGCAGAGGAGGTTGCTTTCAATTTCAGCTCTTTACGTAACAAATGCACCAAGACTGGGGGTGCAGCCACCCATCCAGAGGCGCAGACTTGGGCCTGAGCTGTCCTGCTGGTTGCCATGTCGCCATATGCGAAAGCCCTGTCCTCATGCAAACGCATAACCTTCACGCTTTGGCCCCGGGGTCAACCGCACAAGCGCACTGCCGCTGACGGCTGAACACACCAGCATTGCCCGCTGTCCCCGCAAGAGCCGAGCTGGATTGGCAGCATCCGTACGGCGCCTAGCCCTGCAGTGCATGCCCTTTTCCGTCCCCGTCTCGCCCAGTTACGCCCTCCACTGCCCCGGTTCCCCCCGGCCTCCCACCCACCTCTCCCTGCTGGTCACGTGCACAGCCACGGGCACCTGCTCCGCAGCTTCCACTGGCTCAAGCACAGCTTCCTGCAGCTCCACGCTGTGGCCCTGGGCCGCGCGGATGCGGGGAGGGTCGGTGCTGTCGTCCAGCACAAAGCGTTGCTGCGAAGAAGGGGGAGTTGCATGGGGGTGGGGGAAGGATGCTGGAACGGTAAGGGACGGGGGGAGGGGGCAAGGGAAGGCAACAGCGGAGGTGCCCGCTGTTGCACGTATCAACCATGACCCACATCAGGCAGTCATGCGGGAGCTTGGCCTCGACCGCTGTTGCCTTCAGAGCTTACGGTCGTGTCTTGTGGGGTGGTGTCCCTTGACTACCGCACCCCTACCCACCTTCGGACAAGACGACACGACTTGTCGGATTTGCTCCTCAGTCGGCTTGCTTCGCATATGCTTCAGCAGCACGGGCAGGCTTATCCAGCCGGCCGCGTCCATCGCTCCCGGTGGAGGGTGGTGCCGCAGTAAGCGGCTCATGTCTTTGCTCACGCGGACGTTTGGGTCCTCCGGGCCCCGCGGGCGCTTCATCGCTCCTTCACTTCCGCTGCACCTCGCTACAGTGCTTAGCCGTTGACAATTGGACAGCGTATTATACTGGCTGTATCGCCTTGGGGCGAAGGCCTGACTGCAGGTAGCCGTGCTCAAGCGGCGACAGAGTAAGGCCGCACGCATGCTACAATCACATAGCCTGAATTTTATTTGAAGTAAAGTGCAAGTCGTGTCGGCGGTGACCACTTAACAACGGTGAAAAGCTGGTTTCGTAGCGGCAGCAGTCAGGCGGGTTCCGGGGCAGTGCAGTGGCCCGACGGGGCTTGTGCCTGTCGAGCTTGCTCATAAGCAGAGTCTGGTACCGTATCCTAGGGTTGTCTAAAAGCCCAGAGGTGGAACAGGGGTTGGCAAGGTGCGCCACAGGCCACTATCCATGGCCACGTACCGGTACCGGCACAGGTTGCTGCATGAATGAGATCACTCCTAAGCTTGCTGTTGCTTCCGCCCGCCGGTCCCAGTGCGCATACGGTAAGTGGACTTCAGGGGAGTTGGTGGCCCTCTGGTGGCTTTAACAGGAAGGGGCCTGTACCACCCTGGCTTGCCATGACCTGTGTCGTGTGTCGGCACACCTGTGCACTCCCGCGTGTGCACACGGCGGTGCATACCCGCGTGCACACATGAAGTGGAAGTAGTTCGGATGCTGAAATGGTTCGTGCCCCCATGGCGGCGAAATAGCCGGTACGGTATGGTGGACTTGGGCTGAAGTCACCCATGTCGGTGAGCAGGAGGGAGGGCGAGGGGACCTCCCGTGGACACTGGCCACCTGCCGAAAGCTGGCAGTCCTCGGAGGGGCCGACCACATCAGCAATTCAACCAGGTGCGAGGCGAGCATGTTCCGTGCGCACCAGTCTACGTCATAACCGGTCCAGAATGAAAGGCATGCTGCTGCGTGGCACCGGCAGTTGCTGCCGTACCGGTATGACAATAAGAGCCATCGCAGCGGTTCCCCAATCCAAATCCCACAGAGCCTGTTGCTACGGGACAGAGCAAGAATGTCTTCGTCAAAGCGCTGGCTCCCTCTTGAAAGCAACCCGGAAGTGCTGAACGACTTCACGTCGCGACTGGGACTAGACTCAGACCAGTTCTCATTTTCAGATGTTTTCGGGTTAGAAGAGGTGCGACACTGAGCTTGGCGCCTGGCTCTTGGCTCAGCCAATATGCTGCGACCATCGACCCGCAGCTGCTGCGCCCGGCATGACCACAGGACCTATTGGCTATGGTGCCGCAACCTGTGCACGCCGTGATTATGTGCTACCCAATTACAGAGGAGAGCGAGGCGGCTGCGAAACAAGGCAAGTCTGGCCTCTCAGGTCTTACGGCATGCGTGGGATCTTGGCGCGAAGGCACACAACGAATGGTTCTGTGCCTAATGCAGAGGATGAGGAGCAAGCTGCTAAGGGCGTGAAATCGGATGCAGACCTCTTCTACATGAAGCAGGTGTGGATGGGGCGGCTGGGGAGGGGGTGGTTGCATGGAGCCCCCCCCCATGCACCCAGGCTGGGTCCACCCAGTGCCGTCTCCGTCTCGGTCCTCCGTCTGGACGGCTACCGTAGGCCATAGACCGCTAGCGCGTGGTCACAGCAAGCATACGGCCAATGCGCATCATGCCGGTGTCAGCGCTTAGCATGGTCCCGTCAGCATGCACGGTTGCTTGGCGTTGCGGTCCCCTCAACACACCAGGTATGTGGTGATATTGGAGCTTGGACTGGCTTGTGGGCGGAACCACACATGCATCGCCACGGCCGGGTGTGCATGACGCATGGGACTGACGTTCAACAGGGGTCTCCTCTGGTAGTCAGCGGCAGCGGCCAGGTCGTACTGCAAAGCCCATCTGCCCCGCGGCATGCAGTCGGGCGTGGCGCTGCATCTGAGTAGCCATGGGCAGTTCCACCGTATTTTGGTGACCATTGAGCTCCTATTCATGCGCCCTCAGCCCCAGCAATGATGCACGCACAAGCTGCTATGAGCAGTACCCCAGCACCTGATCCAGCAACAACGTGTGACACGGTCGGCAGGCCGAAACGTGTTCCCACATCGTGCCCATGCGCAGACCATCGGCAACGCCTGCGGCACCATTGCGCTGCTGCACTCCGTGCTCAACAACCGGGAGGCGCTGCAGCCAGGTGCGTTGCCGTACGGCACCGCAGTACTGCCGTACTGCTGTGTAAAACTGATGCAAACTGCCTATATCATATGCTTGGCTTGCTGCTGTCGACAACCATGTCGACAGGGTGCCACTGGTGACACTTACTTGCTCAGCTGCGACCCATCGTTGACCAGCGTTGACCTGGATGCTTATTGTACGGCGCTCCACCCGCCCCGTGCTCGCAGCTGCCGGCAGCTTCCTGGCACGCTTCCTGGCGGCCACCCAGGGGATGGACCCTGCGGCAGTGGGGGCCTTCCTGGAGCACCCGCCGGAGGGGGCGCCAGACATCGAGGCGGCGCACCAGGTGGGCGGGTGTGGGTTAACCGCAGCGGAGCGGAGTAGTTATGAGGGAACGCAGTAGCGCCTGCGGAAGGGCGCACCGGTTGGGCGGTTGTGCGAGCGAAAAAGGCTTGGACAGAGGCCCTGGACGTGGTGGAACCTGGGACGGTGTGACGTTGGAAGCCGTGCGATTGCGGGGTGTAGGAGAACAGGGGCGGGGCCCCGGCAAGCACTGCATGACTGCGGCGGCGCCCAGCACAGGGGCGGTGACGCCGGTCGGTTTGGCAATGTAACCCTCGCATGCGCCAACGAGAGCACCTACCCAACCCAACAGCACCTTGGGGTACTTGTGTTCGTTGGGAGATGCTGCGCTCGCCGCCACCGGCGCGGCAGCTGCGCCCCGCCTTCCGCCTTCCTCATACCGTACTATCACTTGCTTTGCTTCTGTCAACCCCTTCCCGCAACCTCACCCCACTCCCCAAGGCCCCATGCCTTACCACAATGCTCACCCCAGGCCGCGGCGGCCGAGGGTGCCACGGCGCTGCCCAACCACAGCCATGTGTGACAACACATTGTTATTGTTGCTTTAGTCTGTCTTGTCAATCACTGATGCGATGCCGCAGGCCGCGGCGGCTGAGGGTGCCACTGCGCCCCCCAACCCCGATGAGGACGTGGACCTACACTTCGTGGCGCTGGTGGAGCACAAGGGTGAGCTGGTGCTCGTGGTGGTGCATGTGTATTAGCCGTGTGTGCTGGCGGTTGTGGTGCATGTGTATGAGGAGCGTGGGATGTGTATTAACATTGCGCGGCTTTGCAGTGTGCTGCTGGGAAGTGCTCTTGCACTCCATGGCGCCGGCAGAGCACATGGACGCGTGGAGCGCATGAAGCAGACACGCTTTGCGGACGCTGGTGCCCGTGCACGCTTGTAGAACATGGGTGTGCATGCTCAAGGGTAGCCGCGCCCAGACTCAGGCACCCCGCCCAGCACCTCGAGCACCCCGAGTGCCTCGAGCAGCAAGCAGCTCAGAGTTATAAACAAATCCTACCAACACCATGTGTCACGTGTGCTGCTGGCCTGTGTAGCTCGCGCGTAACGCCCCCTGACCTGCAGAAGGCCAGCTGTGGGCTTGGTGGCCGGCGGGAAGCAACCAGTCTTGGCTCAATGCACTACAAATTACATGCTCAGATGTCACTTTAACAATGGAACACTTGTTCTCTGTCATGGTTCTGAAGCTATGTTTACCCCTGGGTTTACCTGTCTTCGCAGGCCAGCTGTGGGAGCTGGACGGACGGCGGGCGGGCCCCGTGTGCCACGGCCCCACCTCGCGGGACAGCCTGCTGGCGGATAGCGCGCGGGTGGTGCGGGAGTTCGTGAGCAGGTGGGCGTGGGTGTGGGCTAGCGGTTGCAGGTGTAGACACTAGACAGGGACGGAATGAGGAAGGCGGTGGAGTGGCGGGCCATTAGATTGTCTGGTTCTGAAACGCGGGTTTGGACCAATGGGTGCGCGGCAGCGGGATGGAAAAAAGGCATGGGGGGAAGGGTTTGCGCACCAGCCAGGCTGACACACAACGGGTGGCATCCACGTAAGGGAGTGTGGCCCAACTTGCTGGGTTTACTCTTTCGCTCCCGCAATGGTGTGCCAGGTGTGGAGGCAGCGCTTTGTGCGGACGAGCGTTTCCCCAGCTAGCCCGCAAGCGTTTCGCGCCCAAAGCGGCCGTCTCCCACGCACCCGCATCCGCCCTGGCCCCGCGGCCTACTAATAACCCTAAAACGCCCTCACCGTCATTCACCTGCACCCGCCACACGACCTGAGCTTTGGCCAGAAGTACTGCTGTGACGTGGTGCAATGGGTTACAAGCATGCAGCGCCAGGCGGTGCTACCTGCCCCATGTCCCGCACCTGCCCGCACTACCCCACCCGCAGGACCAACAGCCTCAACGGATCATAGTGCGGTTTGGCAGCACTATTGGCTTTTATGCATGCAGCGCTAGACAGTGTCATCTGCTCCTCCCCCGCCCCTCCACCCCCCACTGCCCCACCCGCAGGACCAACAGCCTCAACTTCAACCTGCTGGCGCTCACAGGGGCTCCCCAGGAGGCATGAGGCGATGAGATCGCTGGTCGGGGGGGAGGTGGGGCGTGCCGGGGCAGCGAGGCAGACATAAGACAGAGGTTCGGGTGCACTGGACAGGGTCCATTGCTTCAGGCCCATGGCGCCATGCGGCAAACAAGAGCTGCGGCACGGACTCGCAGCTGCCGCGCTCTGCAGGCGTTGTAGACACTTTGGTCGGCCGGCGTGTGGCATGGGCGTTGTGCACTGCCCGCTGGTTGTTTCACAGAAGGTACGGCACGATGGCAGAAGCGACAAGTTGCTGGTGGCATTGTGCCGTGGTAGCCCTCCTGTTGGTGATGGGCTGTTTGATTCTGGGACGCGGACTGAATGTGTTGAGCGTTTCCTATTGGCTACTTGTTTGCGTTATGCGCGCTTGTGCAGTGTTGAGTGGCGCACCGGTCCGCATTCTGGTAGCCGTAGGTAGGCTTGAACGGCCGCGTTGTGGCCGTCGATCTCATGCCCAGAAACCATGCAGGACGGAAACTGCTGCTTTGCTGAGGAAAACTTGCCACAGCATCACCTCTCAACGTCGGTACATCTTGTTGACTTACAGTTAGGCGGCCCTGCACCACAGGCTCAGGCAGCACGTGGCTGTCCCCCTGCGGCAATGACCGCTCCCAAAATGGGGAATCCAGCCCGGCCAGCCCCAGCAGCAGTCCACCGTCACCGCACACCCTCGTATTGCACACATTCTTCTCCTGGAACGTCACACCGAAATACCCCACAGCCGAGGGCCGCGACACGGGTACGCGTGCCTTCCCGCCTTAACCCACGCTATGCGCGGTGCGGCCCACCCGACATGGCGAGGACACAAAAACCTTCGATAACGATGTCTGCACAAGCGTCCAACAGTAATTCTTCTTCGTAGAGGTGTATGTCACATATCACTGTTCCTCCGGCGGCGCGACGTGTCTCCCTACCGATCCCGAGGCCGTTACTGCACCATCAACCCACTGTGGTCGCCTTGTGCGAAAACACTAGGGTGGTGGCAGCATGGGGAGCTCCGCGTGACGGAGCAGCAAGCAGCCGGCGTAAGCAGCTGCCCTTGCGCCGCATCAGGTCCCGGCCCCGTGCCGCCGCAGCACGGCTCCCCGCGCCCCAGCCCGAACCGCCTCTGCCGCCGCACACCCCTGGCTCCAACGCCAGGGCCCCTTGTCGTCATTGTTCGTACACCTAGCAAGGCAGCCTCAAGCTCACGCCGCCCCTGCCCTCCCCACGCACTCCGCCCTCCCCCACCCCTGCTCACAGCGCCCATGCCCCGGCGCCGGCTGCAGCCGCCAGCCTGGCCAACTCCATATGCAGCCGCGGCCGCTCGCCACTGCTCCTGCCGCCGCACCCATCTCACCAATCCCTCCGTCCTGCCGCTGCTTCCGCCACCGCCGCCGCCGCTGCTGCTGCTGCGTCTGTTGCTGCTGCTGCTCCCTCAGCCCCTTACGCGTGCACGGCCACCTTGCCGCCCACCACGCGCTCCACCGCCTCCACCACCTGGCTGGACTGCACGATGGTGGCGGCCTCCAGCTCGTACGCGTAGGCGGTGGGCACGTCCTGCGGGAGGAACAGGATCAGTATACGATATTTGTGAGTTCGTGTTAAATTGTTTTAGTGTCATATGGCACGTTATGACCGCGGGAGGGTGTAGCAAAGTGTCGGTGATTGGGGGTGCATGAGTATAAGGATGGCATGCACAGCACGCGGTTGCTCAGAAACATACAGTGACAGGGGGAGCGTGTAGGAGGAGCCACCGTGGCTGCCCGCCCACCTGGGACGACAGGCGCACGATCTCGTGGTCCAGCTCGTTGAACATGGACTCGGAGATCTGGGCGGACAGCGAGGCGCCGATGCCGCCTGCGGGGCAGGGGAGGGAATGGGGCACGGCACGACGCGTGGGGCATTGACACGTGGCATGCATGTCTGCGCCCTCTTCGGCCTTGAAGACAGGAGTATCTAGTTGGTGCTTGGGCTGCGTGCTGCTCGGGCAAGGATGACACGTGGCACGTGCCGACGCGCCATCGGTCACTGCCGTACGACCCGACCCACCGGTCTTCATGCACTCCTCCACGATGATGACCTTGCGCGTCTTGCGCACCGACTTGGAGATGGTCTCCATGTCGAAGGGCTTGAGCGAGATGAGGTCAATCACCTGGGCGAACGAGCAACAGTACCACGGTAAGTGAAATCTGAAATGTCTCCCGCCGGTGCGCAAAGTTCCACTGACACGGACACAGCCGCCACACACCGTCACATTCCGTGACGGTGTTCCATCCACACACCCCACATCCCGTACACCCCATATAACCGCACCTCGGGGTTGTAGCCCTTCTTGACCAGGTCCTGCACCGCCTGCATGACCACGTAGCGCATGCGGCTGTAGGTGAAGATGGACACGTCGGTGCCCTCCCGCACCACCTCGGCGCGCTCCAGGCAGGCCACGTCGTCCTTGCCGCCCGCCTCGCCCTTGATGTTGTACAGCAGCACGTGCTCGAAGAAGATCACGGGGTTGTCCGAGCGGATGGCCTGTACGGCAGCGGCGGCGGCGGTACGGTGGAGCATGGGGGTGTGCTAAAGTTCCGCATTCCAGACACGCATGTAGCGAACGTGTGCTGTAGTGCGGCTTTTCGCGGGCGGGCGAAGGCTCGGAGCGGGCAGTATGCGTGCGTCGCACAACCGACGGCCGTGGCCCTGGGACCCTGCCGCTACACGCCTCGGCCCACAGCATGTGCTCTTCCCGTCACTGCCGCAAGTTTTAGGCGCACATTTGCTCGACTGTGATGCTCAGGTGCTGCATCGCCGCTCTCCGGCCGCACCATGGCGGTTCCACCTTACCGCTCGACGCCCGCCCCCCACTACGGGCCCCGGAGGTAAACCAGTCCTTTTCCCCTCGCTATGGTGGAACGAACTCCGTCGCTCCTTGCTCCTCGGTAAGCAGGTCCTTTGCGCCAGCCGGTAGCGACCAGCCGCACACCGCCCTGCATTCCGGCTCTGTAAGATGTCCCCACCGTTAAGCTGGCCACTAGCTGCTTCACGGCGTACACTTCCCTGCCCCTACCACTGCCCCTGCTCCTGCCCCTGGCCCTGCCCGGGACCAACCCACACACACACCCGCATCCCACGCTCCCCACACGCCTCACTGCCAACCGCCATGAGCAAAGCCTTGGCACTGGGAACGCTACAGAAGGCCACCAGCTGCAGGCCACCACCCAGCTCCCCTGCCACCACCAGCCCAAAGCTGGTATGCACGTGCCCCCTAACCCACACCACCACCACCACCTCCCACGACTCACCGCCTTGAGCAGCGCCTTGGCGTTGGAGACGGTGGAGCAGGCCACCAGCTGCACGCCGGGGATGGACTGGAAGTACGACTCCAGGCGCTGGCTGTGCTCGGCGCCCAGCTGGCGACCCACGCCACCGGGGCCGCGGATCACGATGGGCACCTGCGCGTTGGAGCCGGCGCGAGCGGCGGGCATATATGGTGCTTGCGCTAAACAGCATTTCTTCCTAATCAACTTTTTGCGCAGATGGCGCACGCTGTGGTGCCGCGGCCAGGCCGTCACGGCCGTTCTGTTTTCCACGCACGTACAATAACAGGGCCTCAGGCGGGCAGTGCCAGGCTGCTCCGCCAACAGCGCCTGCTGGCTCACACAGGCTCGACACCGCGGCCCACCAAACCCCTCCCCACCCCCCCTGCGCCCCTGCACCCTTCGTCTTTGGGCCCCCACCCAACTCCCCACGGCCTCAGCCCCTGCTCCTGGCCACAGCGCACCCCTGCACGGCAGCTGGCCCTTGGCAAGCCCATGCCCCGCACCCAGCATCCCCGCCCGCCGCCCGCCGCTGCCGCCCACACCCGTCTCGCACTGACTCGCTGCCGTGAACTGCGCCTGCCACATTCTTAGCTGCACTAGCCACCCCCTCACCCGCTGCCGGCGTTGATGCTCTTGCCGTCGCAACACCACTTGTCCCTGTTCGTGTTGGTGTTACCCCGCTCACCCGCCCATTTGCCGGTGATCCCGGACGCGAACCCCCTCCCCGCGCTCACCTTGAACTGGCCTCCCGAGGTGTAGTGCAGCATGCCGCAGTTGTTGGAGATCTGGTTGAAGGCCAGCAGCAGGAAGCCCATGTTCATGCCCTCCACGATGGGACGCAGCCCCGTCATGGCGGCGCCCACGCCCATGCCCATGAAGCCGTTCTCTGGGGGAGGGAGGAGGAAATGAGTGACGCCGCGCGGGGAGGGGGTTTACAAGTGGTTGATGCTTGCTTTAATGTGTGGGAGTTCGGGAGGATCAGAGGACCAGCCGCTGGCCATGCATGACAGGAGTTTCAGGATACTTTGCTGCCATGTCCCTAGTTGTCGCGTGTCATATCAGGAAAGGGCGGTCGGATGCGGCCATGACAGCGCCCGTAACGCCGTCCTTTGTGAGGGCGAAGCAGAGTGGTCGCACACAGACAGGAACGCACTCGAGAATACCGGTCACGCGCCCCAAAACTGGCCCCTCCACGTCGACGGAACGCACTGTTCGGCTTTGCGCTGGCTGCAATTACTGCTGAAGGTGTGGCTGGGCCGCTACCCAACCATCCTGGTATGGAAGGGGGTCTGGCACCGGCAACCATACCGGAGCGCGCCCCCCCCCCCCGGGAGAAGGCATCCAGGGTTCCCCACCGCGTAACGCACGGTCTCCCCAGCACCGAAGCAGGCGCCGCATTCCAGCTGCGAGAGCCCAGAACGTCTCGAGTGTATTAGCTGTGAACCCCTTGGGCTGCTCCTCATGCGCATCCCTTGCTGGCTTGAGTGCGCGCCCACACGAACATAAAACCGCTGTGTACTTGCTGCCGCTTGGCTCACATCGTAGGGTTCCGGTTGGAGGCGAACTGAGATGGAACGCTGGTGCTGTTGGGTTTGCCCCTAGGCAGGCGAGTGTGGGGCTCCAGCCGACGTGGCTCACCGCAAATGGGGGTGTCCAGCACACGCATGTCACCGTACTTCTTGTACAGGCCGTAAGTGCACTTGTAGCTACCACCGTAGTGGCCGACGTCCTCGCCTGCGCGGTTGTTTGCCAAGATCGCAAACGTGTGACACAGCACATGGCGCTCGGGGCCAAAGCAGCTGAGTACAAGGCTCGACGTGACCATGGCTGATTATAAGATAGCTTAACAAGACAATTGGGCTCGACAGGCGTTGCCCGGAAGGGCAACCCGCGGTCGAGGCTTGCAGCGCTCGCAAACGCTCACCCATAACGCAGACGGTGGGATCGCGCTCCATCTCCTCATCGTGGGCCTCGCGCAAGGCCTCCCACATGGTAATCTCCTTCTTCTGGGCCTTGGCAACGGCCAGGGAACGCCGGCCAGAGCGCACTGCGCGGGTAAGGTAGCGGCGAGCGTTTTTGGACTCATCCAGCTGCCTAGGTCGACTCGTTCTCAGCTCCAAGCACTAAAGGGTTACACGCTATAAAACCCTACCAGCATGGATAGCGCGCTGGGCCGGGGCCTGAGCCATGCGGCCCGCCGCAGCGGAGCGAGCGGTGCGGTGAGCCAGCATTCTGCCTGTGTTATATGTAAGGAAAAGTAGGTGGGAAAGGCAGCCTTAGCAGGGCGCACAACTAGGTTATCGGAGGCTCAGCGCTCCTTTTCGCATCGGGCAGAAGCCATGGGACCAGTCCGAACAGCTGAGACGCATGGCACAACCTCGCTGCATGATATTCAAACATAGCCATATACAATTAGAGCCCTGTGCTACTCTTCAATATGCCTGGACAAGGGAGCCCCGGCACGTGGCAAAGGCAGTTGCGGCCAGGCTACCCTGGCGCCTGCGGCTACCCCATACACCCAGCGGTACGTGTTGACGCAAACGAGGGCGATGTACGGTACGCCTAGGCCCTTGAAACACTAATCAGTGCTGCTGGCCTAGGCAAGTGGAGCGGCTGCTGGGCTGAGGTAGAGCAGCATTCACGTTTCAGGTGGCCTTTCGTTCAAGAGCTGTCAGGTACCGTACCACTGGCCAGCCGCACAGCCAGCCCCATGAGTACTGGGCCTTGAGCCCCGCATTGATTTGCACCAAGTGCCGCAGGCCACAACTCCGTGAACATGCCGCTTCCGCACCGGTTACAGATCAGGTAGAGCCGCTCCGCCGTACGTGGAGGTCAGGCCAATGGTAGCACTTCGATGTGGGTCAAGGCAGGGTCAAGCCGGGTCAAGGGAGCTGCCCTTGTCTCACAGCTCCATTCCTTGCACCTTCTCTGCCTCAGCAGCACAACCTGACACACTTGCATACCAACACAAACCCCAACAGGCATGGCCAAGCCATGCCAAGGCTCCTATCTTCCCCAGAGGCCATTCATCGGGATTTTTGATTCCGCCTCCGAATCCCAAAATTTTTTCGTCAAAAACCGGCCATTTTGACCGATTTTTCATCAGCTCCGGTCTGGAAGGGCCTCGAACCGACGTGCGGTTTCGTGACATCGCTGCCAATTTGACACAACCTTTTCGTCAAGTTTCCTCATTTTGCCAGCTTTTTCGAAAAAATGAAATAAGATAGGAGCCTTGAGCCATGCGGCACCGGTAACAAACACTGCCAGCCTGACTGGATGCCCACAGCAGACGTGCCCGGACGGCACGAGGAGGGCGCAGTCCTAGGCCTAATCCTGCCAAGGGACCACCGGCGCAGCAACCGTTCGGGCTACTTTCAATGCCTTCCATCCACAGGTTGTTGGTCCAGCCACAAACGGGCCCATTCCTTGGCGTTGCAGCCCCGGACCCCACAGCCGCCGGGCTGAGCCGGGATTGCAGTCCAAACCCCAGTCCGACCACGGCACACGCAACTGCAGCAGTACTCCCCTCAGTCTTGCGCTCAACGGTCAATTATACGTACGCTCAGCAGCCAGCACAGGTTCACATCACTTCATGCTTTGGTGGTCGTTTAATGCGTAGTCGTTATGGTAATGCCAGCTGCGCCCTGTTCGTGCAGGGCGTCAGCTGCGTGCTCAAATCCAGTCACTCTCATGCCACATGCCAGGGTCACCCGATGCACAGGAAATCATATCTTTGCTCCTACACGTGCAACTGCCCCCACCACTGCTGTCCATTCACGCCAGCGAGGCCACAGCAGAGCCGACGAAGGCCGCCGCCCGTCCGCCTGCGACCACAGCCCACCGAGCTCCCGCCACCAAGGACAACCTACCCTAACAGCAGGTCGTGCCATTTTGCGCCGCCGCCCAGGGTTTCCAAACTAAAAGGTCTTCCGCGGCCGTTGTCACCCCCACGGCAGGCGGGCCCCCCCAACTACCCTGCAACCCACACCTACACCCCTCATCCACGCCAACCAATTCCACCACAGGGGACACCCCGCTTCCCCGCATCCAGGCCCTCCCAAAGGCCCCCTCTCTCCTCACAGCAGGTCGTAGCCGTCCGTTCCCTTCCCAATGGCCGCCATGGGGTCGTCCCCGCGGCCCTTCTTGATGCGGTACGCCTCCATCTCCTCGGCCGTCACGTGCTCGGCGCCGCCGTCCGCCAGGCTGTTGTACTTGCGCTTGGCCTTGTCGCCCTCCAGCGCGGCGCGCTCGCGCTCCTCCAGCTTTTTGAGCGCCTCGTCCACCTGAAGGGATTGGCGTAGCGGACGGAAGTGCGTAGCCAGTAAGTACGGTACCAGTACATGCTCGCAGCCAAAAGAACACCAATATAACTACGAGGGAAAGCGGGCGGTATTGCACGTTGCTGCACATGGGAGAGGGGGGCCCTCCAGCTGTTTGAGCGCGGCGTCCACCTGTTGTACAAAGTTTGTACATTGGGAAAGGCAAGCATTGGACATATCACAAGCGGTTTGTGAGAAGATAACAAAAAGCGGCGGCACTGAGGCGTCCTGCCTGCACCGCACAACCCCACAGCAGCTGCCTGCACCGACGCCCTCAGATTTTCCCTGCAATGACCTCGAAGTCCCGCGGCCTGCCCACTACCCGCCACGCCATAACCCAGTACAGAACTACCACCTGCCCAGGTCGTCTACACACCAATGCAGCAGCCACCAACCACCACCATCACCAGCTGCCCACGCACCTTCTTCCCGTCCAGCTCCTGGTCCGTGGGGTCTGTGCCCCACACGTCCGTGGTGTACTTGTAGTCGTTGAGCTTGCTCTCCTGGCGGCGCTTGAGGTCAGCCGCCTCGCGCTCCCGCGCCGCCGCCTCCAGGTTGGCGGCCATGGCCTCGTCCAGCTGCTGCACGGCAGCCTCGCCGGCCTGTAAGGAAAGGGTCGAGGAGAGAGAGCAGAGTTCATTGTTTGTGCTTTGCATGCTCTCACCCAAGACAATGGAGGCTTACAAGGCGTGCAAGAGATGAAGGTGAGTCCGGCGGTGAGTAGAGTGTCCGGACAATCCCAAGGTTGGCAGCCATGGCCCCCTCCAGCTGCTGGGCAGCAGCATCATGCTGTTTGGTACTTCCCTCCCTCTGCCCCTACCCCACCCTCCACCACCCACCTTGCCCGTGCAGTAGCTGTTCTTGACGCACGAGTGGCAGCAGGCGTACCCCCACGTGCCGTCCCGCCACCAGCTGCCCCACACGGCCGTGTGGTTGTTGACCAGCACGTCCTCCTCGTACCGCGACTTGGCCTTCACCTCCACGCCCTTGACCACGCGGCCGGCCCTGGGGGAGTGGCATGGTTAACAACTTGTCAGTAAGGAGCAATAGTACAATTTTGTGTGCCGATTTGCGCAAGGTGTTACGCGTCTGAAGTGCATGGCCTTTCAATTGTCCGCCTTTGACCACGCGGTCAGCCCTGGCTGCAAGAGATAGGCATGGACGATGGCGAGTTGACATAATTGTTCATGGAGGGAGGGCAGCAAGGGTTTGCCGTGCGGGCGGCATGGCGCTGCGCACGCACCTGTCGTACTCGACGTATCGCTCGGTGCCTGTGAGCGCTTTGATCTCGTCGGGCAGCGGGGCGGCGGCGCTGCCGTACTTGGCGGCCACGTCCTCCTTGGACTTGTTCTGTACGGGACAACGGGCGCGCACAGGCCGGGGCGTACGGCGTTGCAAGGAAGGTTGACAGGAACAGGCAGGCACACGGTCTCAGCTCAGCACCCATGAGTCTTGCGTCACATGGTTTCAGCATAACATGTCGGCCGGGACTTTGCACTGCTGCCAGCAGCTAACCCACACGCCGGTTGCCCTTCCCCCTGCCCACGTACCCACCTCCAGCTGTTCCTTCTTCTCCTTGAACTGCTTGTACAGCATCTCCGCCAGAGAGGGGTTGGCCTGGGTGTAACCGTGCATGGGCATGAGGAGTGTCAGCGGGTGTGCTTGAGCAATGAGCGTGTCGTGAAGCCGCATGGTCACGTGTTGACAGCCCAGCTCGACCAGGCCGGCCAGTTTCCCTGTCCAGGTTTCGCCCTTGACCATTTCCATCCGCAACAAGCCAAGGCCCACCTGCCTGTGCACGTCCAGCCCCTTCTCGAGCACCTGAGCAGCTGTTCAACTTCCATGCCCCCGCCACAACCCACACGCGCTAACACACGTCACCCCGCCCCTCTGCACGTGCGTCCAGCCCCTCCTCTGAGCGCCTAAACTGCTGCTCAACTCCCATGCCCCCGCCTTAACTTACACCCGCTTACCCACACGCCCGCACCTGCATGTGCACGTCCAGCCCCTTCTCGTGCGCGCCTATGGAGTGCAGCGTGAGGTGCTGCCACGCCGCGTAGTCGCCCCCGGTGCGCACAAAGTTGTCGCCGTTGAACAGCTTCTCCGACAGCGGCTTGTCGGGGTTGGGGTCCTCGCGCATGGACCTGGGGGGCGATGCGGTGGAGCATCAGAGCGTTTGTGCATACCGTACACTGCGTGCGATGTCGTATTTCACAAATTTACGGTATGGTGCACGGAGGCGAGGCATGCACCGCAGTGTATATGGTTCAGGGTCCAGCGCACGGACCTTGTGCGACGCAGAACACTAACCACGTGGCGCCAAGGTGGGTCTTGGGCTTCACAGTGCGTGTGCCCTACACCTGGTGCAACAGGTTAAGGTTTTAACCCGCCCAAACACAAAGCCGTGAGGTTGCAGAGCTGTCAGGTTGAAGTTGAGTTGTAAGGTTACAGTTAGACATCTATAACAAACCACGAATCCCAACCCCACCTGCTCTTGGGGTCGTAGTGCGCGCTGTTGGGGTCCAGGTTGAGCAGGTACTTGGCGATGTCCTCGCGGATGCGCAGGTTGCGCACACTGCCGGTGGAGCCGCCCGCCGTGGTGCGCACGCGCTTCTTCACCTCACCAAAGGCTGCGATCGGGGAGGAACAAGTACTTGTTATTGTTGATACTTACTAGCGAAGCGCGGGGTCGGGTAAGGGCGAGGCACGTCGGCACCACGCGAGCGTATAAAACAACCCCTGCTGTATCAGGAGTGCCGAAGTCCACTAGTGCACGGAGGTCGAGGACCTGCAGTCGTACAGGCATACAGCGCTACCCTACGATCGCGCAACTCCCACGCACCCAGCCCCAAGGTCACCCGCCTCCCCGTGGTCCCTAGCCCTACCCGCCCCTTGCCCTGTTCTGGCCCTTGCCTTGCTCTGCCCCTGACCCTGTCCTGCATACGATAGACCTTCTACCACCCCAACCAACAATACCACATCCCCCACTGCCACCCCCACGCACCCGCCTCCTCGTCGTCCCTGATCTTGGTCTCATCATCGTCCGCCGCCCCCTCGCCGCCCTCCCCGTCCGCCCCCTCCTCCTCCTTCTCTTTCTCCTTGGCCTTGTCCTCCTTCTCCTTGTCTCGCCCGTGCAGCTTGTCAAGCTGTAGGGAGGATACAGGAGGGACGGGGGCAAGGGGCTCAGTGTGGGTTATCCAGCAGTGCAATTGTACCGGGTTCCACACCGCAGTACAGGTAGCGAAACGACAAGAGGGTAACCGCGAAGCGGCAACATAACCAGGGGGGACGCGGAGTCGTATAACAGGTCAGTCTATATTGGCACCCCCACCCGTCCATTTCCTATCCCTCCAGCCTGCTCCTCCGCCCTGCTCCGCCTCCTTCGTAGGCTTCCTAATGTTCTCCCCATCGCCGTCCGTCCAGCCCCCACCCCACAGACACAGCCCGCACCTGCTCCTTCTTCTTGATCTCCTTCCTGATGTTGTCCAGCTGCTCGAAGCGGTCCACCACGCGCGCGTAGTCCCCCGAGTCGTAGCCGTTCCAGCGGTCGCGCTTGGACTCAAAGTCCTTGAGGCCCAGGTCCTCAACCTGAGAAGGGCAAGGGAGGGCGGCACGGGGCCGGGTTGATGTCATATGGAGATAGTCGACTATCACGTGCTTAAATTCAGAGGGAGTCTTAAAGTCAGAGGGAGTGTGTGACGGGAGGTGCTTACGGGTACAGGAGGCGGGTCAGGCAAGAAGGGCGTAGCGACCTGGCGGTTGTGGAGTCAGCCATACCGGTATGGCTGACTCTTGTGCCCCCTGCTGGCCCGAGCAGCGCCCTCCCCGCCCACCCTGTCCTGCCTACCCTGTGCCCAATATCGCAAGGACCTTGTGCTCACAGCGGCCTTTCCCACTCCACCGACAGCCTTCCCACGCTTCCAACCCATCGAGCCTGGAACGGGCCAAGCAGCTTTGCGGGAGGGTCGGGCGCGGTTACCACCACCTAACCACCACCCGGGGCCCGAGAGTCCCCGACAGCCCCTCCAGCGCCGCCCCAATGGCCCCCAGATACAGATACAGCATCCAACGGACGCAGCGAGGACGGCACGAAGCAGCACCTCTAGCCGCAGGCAAAAGCTCAAGCTCAAGCTTATACTGAGGTGGCAGAGCCCTTATGCGCGACCAGCAGCCAAAGCGCAACCCAAACGACGCTAGGGCCCCGCCGCCCCTAAATGGCTGCCGTACCTTCTCGTCGGGTGCTATGTTCTTGTTGGTCCACTTCGCGCCCTTTTGTCGCGGCCGCTCTAAGCAGTCTTTGGTTTTATGTGTCATGGCACCGCAGCTGCGGGAACCCGGCAAGGGCCGGGGGCAGGGGCAGGGGAAGAGGGAAGAGGTTAGGAGGACAGCGGTACGTGGACTGTGGGTCAAGTACGCGACGGGCTTGCTGCCGCATGCACTGGCCGAAATATGCAATGTGAAGGCGAGGACTTGGGAAATGCTTGAGACCCGTTTGGCATGGGGGTGGCGACTATGGCAGCAGAGTCGCCAGCAGCGCACAGGAGCATCCAACGTGGCAGGTCCATACCCAACGAGAGGTTGGAGCAGCCGAAAGAGCCTGCACCCATGCCCCTCCCTGGCTAAGGCCTGCTGGTGGCGGCGCGTGCAGCTTCGTGAAGCTGCTTGGGCAACGTTGGCCAGCGCAACACCCCCGGGCTTGTCTCCAAGCACCCCACCCCGTACCCCGGCCCCAACCCCAGCTGCCCAGGCAGCTCCCCTCAGGCTCCGCCGCTTACTTTTCGCATGCTCCTTTTCGAAACTTCGTCGCCTGGAAGACCTTGACGCCGCGGTCATACCACTGCATCCCATCCTTGCCCTTGTCATTCCAGTTACGCTGATGCTTCAGCGTGGGCTTGTCAGAGTTAAGGTACCATGGCACGTTGGTCATATACTGGGGAATGTGAGGGTTAATCTCCTTTCCATTTTCGTCGACCTCGGCCGGGGCCAGACCAGCCTTTCGGGCCTCCTCCAGCTCCTTCTGCCGACGCCATCTGCGGACGTGCCAAATGGATATAGGAGATTAGCGCTCGCTCTATGTATCAGTAGCTGCATCGCTCGCAGCTTGCCGGAGGCCTCTCCGACTCGGGAGCTTACTCGTCGCCGGTCTTGAAAGCCATGCTGCTCCTGCCCGGAAAGGCTCCGCGATGCCCAAACTAGTTCACAGCCGCGGAGCCTATCTGCCTTTGGCTCCTTAGAGAACAACTGGCACGGAGTCTTGTTTTGAGAGGGAACAAATGGAAGGAAAGAGCGGCTTTTGGGTTGCTCTCGCGGTGTGGCAAACGTGGTGAGGATGGCTGCAATGTTAACGCTTATGCTGCAAAGTGCAAAGCAAAATCGAGCTGCAGTGCAGGTCGCTCAGACAACAAAGCCATCGCTACCGTAGCGCCGTTGCCAGCGGTTGGGCATGACGTGGACGGACGTACGAGGCCAGTGTGCCCCTCCGGCTGGCCAGGCACCCGAGCTGATGTCTGCAGCCCCACCTTGCGTGCGTCACGCCTCATAAGCGCTGGGCTCCGTGGTACAGTGCTGGGCCATCACGTGCCCAGAGCAGATCAGCTAGCTAGCTGCCCCCTTCGGCCCAAGCAAGCAGAGGCCACCAGCTGCATGTGCGCGTGACCGCTACCCTGCTCTGCGGCCCCGAAGGACCGTAAGGAAATCTAGGGCCCTGCAGGGCTCATCATGGTACTTGGGCAGCCAGGGCTGGGCACTAGCAGGCACAGTTTGAGCAGGTATGCACCTGCGAACCGTGCCGGGAGCTTGGCTACCGCATCAGATGCCGTAAATGCCAGCAGAATGCGCATATTACATCCGTACCTACATTGCGTCATGCCCGGTGTTCTGATATCCGTCCCTGGCAGCAGCGGAGGAGGAGCCCTCCCCAAAAGGACACGGAACGCCTATCAGCCCAGATCAGCACGTGCCGCCGCGGCGGCAAAGCACAATTGGCGTGCCAACCCTTTAAGACAAGATCAGGTCGGTATGGTTGTACACATATGCCAACAGGAGAAGTGCGACTTGCCGGTGCTGGCGTGCTTCATGCCTACTCGCACGCAGCACGACACAACGATCAACCGCTGTGAAGCGTTGCAACTTGGCGCACGCGGTTCTGCAGCCTTCACCGCGCAATACAGTGCAAGCACAGCACGAATCAAGGTCGTGCTGCAACCAGCACAAAATGGAGGCGCTGATAGCGCTTCTGGCTACTCCAGTCGCTCTGTCCCCAACTATTGCAGTGATCACGACTATCCTAGCAGGCCTAAGTGCAGTTATACTCTATCGACTCACAGTGGGGTCGCGTTACAAGGGGAAGCGTCTGCCGCCTGGGCCACTTTTCGCGGTACCTGTCCTTGGCGATGGTCTGGGTCTGGCGCTCTCTCGTGAGCACCCGGCGGAGTTCTTCTTCAAGCGGTATGTATACTGACGTTATTCGTGCACGCTTGGGCGCGATGACAGAGCCAGTATTCGCAGATCATGGCAGACGTTGGAAGCGCAACATGGAAGCGCAACAGCGTGGCTCACTGGCTAACGTGGAACGCTTGGGCGCAACCAGTGCTGCTGCACACTTGCATCAGTGTAGCCATGTGTTAAAAAACAGTACTCACAGACTGTCACACATAGTGGGCCTGCCCTTCCGCTTGTGTGTGTGACGGGGAGGGAGCGGGGACAGCAGCCCTCCCGGCTCACTGGTCGACTAACAGCCCCTTCGCCACCTGACCCCCGAGCCTCACACCCAGCTTGGCCTAATCGATGCGATGCAGAGAAACATGCACACTTCTGCTAAGCCCAACTCCCACTGGCCCTTGTCAATGCCCCCCGACCCCTGCTGGCAGCTTCAAGCAGTACGGCCCCGTGTACCGTGCCACCCTGAATGGCACCACTGCCTACGCCATCGCCGACATGGCCTACCTGCGGAAGCCGCTACGCGACGAGGGGGCGTTCATGGACGTAGGTACAATACGCAGAGACTGGTAGGGCTGGGCGGAAACTCTCAGGCGTTGACCGCTGCGGCCCCCTTGCCTAACTGCTTCCCCTGGGGCACCGCTGAAAGCATGGGCGTCGACCGGGAGGGCGCATGACTAAGCCTGCCGTACGCAGGTGTGCGTCAGCATAGTCCTGGTGTTGTAACTGTCCCATGCACGCACAAGAGGCAGCTGTTTACCACACCGCGTGTGTCAGGTATGCCGTACACACGCTTCGTTCCTGCTCTGAGCGCCCCCTTCGCCCCCCTGTACTTCTCGCCCCTGTCCTACATGCGGCACCCTGCCTGCAGGTGCCCTTCCCCGGTTTCAAGAGGCTCATGGGCATGGTGGGTGGGGCAGGGTGGAGCATACCGGTACACTGGGCAGCATGAAACCTGTACGGCCAACCTGTACGGCAATCCTGTTACCGTCGAACGGGAGCGGGCACAGCCGCTGCACGCACCCCCGACATCTGGCGGCGCTGTTGAGCATGGGTGCAACCCGCAAGCTACCAGCGGGTGCCCTGCAAACCTTGGCCACAATCGCACCTTACTTCGGACTTCCCGTAACAATTGTTGCTGGGTTGCACGTGCAATGACAGCCACTCATGGCCTGCTGCTGCCCTGCCATGCCCCGCAGGACCGGTACCCCCCTGAGAAGGGTTTCTTTGCTCACAAGAACATCCACCAGGCCTGGGTAAGTCAAGCCTTGAAGAAACCTATATGCGGCCAGACAAAACTATCTGTCGCAGAGGTGATCACGTGCACCCGAACGCAGGGCAGGTCGTCACCTCCTTCCGTACAAACCACCACGTGTCTTGTATTTGGCGCTGTGCCGAAACAGCGCGTGAGCTCGCATGTCTGCCCCAAGCAAGCACAATACACCAGGCCTCTCGTAAAGAATGCTGTGCATTTACCGCCCATGTGTCCGCTTCTTTGGCCCGTAGCCTTGAGGAGCAGCAATACGGCCCACCACAGCCAGAGCCTGCCAGTGTGAGGCGCACAGCACGAGTCTCGTTCTCCGCGCCACCCCGCCTGTGACGTCCACACCCGCCCTGCCATCTCCCCCGTCCCTGCCCCCTGCTTCTCGGCCCGCAGCGCAAGCTGTTTGGCGCCGCGCTGGCCCCAGCCCAGATGGCGGGCCTGGTGCCTGCCATCGTTGACGTCATGCAGCGCTACCTCACGGAGTGGGAGGCGGAGGGCAAGCTGCACATGTTCCCTGCGGTGGGTGGAGGAACCTGTTAAACATAGACGTATAATTTTGAATCTGGCACGGTATTTCCGTATCTGTGTATCTGTCGGAGTGGGAGGCGGAGGGCAAGCTGCACATGTTCCCTGCGATGGGTGGAGGAACCTGTTAAACATAGACGTATAATTTTGAATCTGGCACGGTATTTCCGTATCTGTGTATCTGTCGGAGTGGGAGGCGGAGGGCAAGCTGCACACGTTCCCTGCGGTGGGTGGCGGGGCCTGTGCGGGTGCACGGGTTGCTTGCTGCGTGGGCGGACGGGTGGGTGACGCATTGGTACCGGCACGTGGCAACGCGTGCGCACCACGACGTGCGTGTGGGGCACGTGTTAGCCACCGCACGAGGGGCGCAGAAGGCCCTGAGCGCTTATGCGCTCGCCAAATCGTTCCAGCCAACCAGGGCGTTCCTGAGGCCCAGGTGCAATGCCCGCCTTTGATCCCGCGTGTTACGTTGCGTGCCTACCACCCGTACCACCCGTCTGCAGCAGGCGCGGTCCATGGCCCTGGACCTGGGTGCGGTATCAAGATATACTCTGCCGTTCACCTGTATTGGAATGTTACCAACTGGTGTTATATCTATTATATTTTTTATTGAGATTTACCACTTTGCTGCAGGCTCGGTCCATGGGCCTGGACCTGGGCGTGGACGTCATCACGCAGCTGCCGCTGTCGGACAAGGTGGACCGCGACTGGTTCAAGAAGCAGGTGAGGATGGGGCATTACACACGATACGCGCGTGGTTTGGTGGGGGTAAGGGCCTGCTTCTCGGAGCTCGGGGACGGGGGGCAGGGCCAAGGGCGGCCCCTGTGCAGCTGTGGCATGCGGTGGACTGCAGCGCGGCCCGCAGCTGCGGCCTTGGCACCCATCCTGTACCTAGTCCGTTCGCGCACCTGTGGCACCCTATGCACTTGTTCGCACGCAAGAACATCTCTGGTGCCTGCTGCACCCGCTCCCGCTACCGTGCACGGCATTGGCACGAGTAGAGCCGCCGAGATGCCTGATCTGCAGCAGGAACGGGCATCTTATACACACACAGCCTTCCTGTCTGTCTGACGTCCGAGTGGCCCGTGTGTCGTACGCGTGTACGGCGGCGCAGGTGACCACCTTCCTGGACGGGCTGTACACGCTGCCGTACGCACTGCCCGGCAGCCCCTTCGCCAAGGCGCTGGAGGCACGTGACACGCTGCTGGACGTCATGCGTACGGAGCTGCGGGGGATGTACGACAGCTTCATGCACAAGGTGGGCCATTTGTGGGGCGCATCCTGCCCTGTGGGACTTCGTGAAATGTGTGAAAATCGTGTAACGCGTCAAGGATTTGAGGAAGCGTTGCTACCCAGGGGCGGGAAGGGCGTGGAGCGGCAAAGCGGTGGAGGGGAGAGTGGGCCACATGGGTGCTGTGGCAGCGTAATGGCACCGGGCGGTGAGGCACGGACCTCGGCGCGTATGTGGCTGGTTGTGCTGCAAAGCCCCACCCATTACAGCTTTCACTGTACGACAGCTTCATGCATAAGGTGGGCGGACGTGGGGGCTGGTGGGGGCTGACTGCCTGGGGGCAGAGCGGGGCAAGCAACTGGCGTGTCGTCCTGCAGGTTACGAGGCAGGAGGCACGGGCGCCCCGGGTTTACCTGTTACAGATGGATGGAAGGGTGGCCGTTCGCGGTACGTAACAACGACCACTCGTGGGCAGCCGCAAAGGTGGCATTCGGGCAGCTGCTTGACGGCATCCAGCGGTGTGGACCGGGACTTGGCGCGTGGCGCAGCGTTGCCGCGCCTTTTGAGCCCCAGGCCAGGCCAGCTTCCACTTGGAGTGGAGTGGAGTGGGGCATCCGGTTGGCGCCCCACGGTTCGGCACCGCCCGTGTCGGTGTCGGTGGACTCCGAAGCATAAAGCTCCTTTGCATCACTGTGCGTCGCTGGCTCTGACGTCCTGCCCTAACGAATTGTTCCTGTGCCCGCCACCACCCTCTGCTCCCCCCTCCGCAGTGGGAGTCCTCCGGCCGCACCCCCGAGGGTCTGCTGGAGCACGTTCTGGGGCGGGGCGGGGCGGAGGGCGACGGGGCCGAGGTGCCCGCCATGGACGCCAGGGCGGCGGAGCGGGGAAGGTACAACCCGGACCTCAACGTAACGCTGTCGCAATTCATGTCCTTCGCGGCCACGGGGTAAGACCGGGGGGGCCTGCTATTTACGATGCTTACAGCGATTATTGGGTGAGGTCGGGGCCTCGCGGACGCATGTCTGTGAGTTATACAACGGTTGGACAGCCCGTGTGGACACCTGTTGGACACTCAACATCCCCACCCTGGACTGCTGCACGGGCACGCAACAGCATACATTACAACGCACCCCACTGCTGTTTCCATTCGCTTCCGTCCGCTCTGGGCTTGGGCTCTCAACAAGGCTCCGCCTTCTGGTTACCATTGAAGGCTCCCATGACAGAGACCCTCATGTGTCATGTCCCAATCCACAGGCAGCTGACCGCCGACACCGTGGGCTGGCCCATCCTGCACACGTTCGTGGCGGCCACCGACACCACCCGCTTCACGCTCTTCAACGTGTGGGTCCTGCTGGCGCTCAGCCGGAGGGTGCAGGACAAGCTGTTCGAGGAGCAACAGCAGGTGTGTATTAGCGCGTGCGGGTGCGTGGCTTAGGCAGGGTGGTGTGCACTGTGCTGATGCTTAATGCTGGTCCGGTGGTGCTGGGGCCGCCGCGGCGCGCGTGTGTGTGAGAGGGTTGTTGCCTGCAGCACGCCTGCAAAGTTGTTCTAATGCAGCAGCAGCAGTGCGACTGGGCTAGGAGACATGCCCCGGTGCAATGACACAACACGTATGCACTAGCCACTGCTGCACGTGTGCAGACCAAGGCGCCTGGCACTCAGTGCAACCATGCTGAAGAGTATTGGCCATTGAACCACAGGTCATCAAGCAGTTCGGCCCCGAGCTGTCGTACAAGGCGGCCTGCAACATGCCGTACTGCGACGCGGTGATCAAGGAGGCCATGCGGGTGCTGCCCTCCAGCGCCGGAGGGCTGCGCAAGCTGACGGAGGACCTGGAGGTCGGCGACTACATCATTCCCAAGGGTACGTGGTAGTGGTAGACATGACACGTGCAGGACATGATACAGTGTTTTCAGGGCGGCTGCTTGGCGTACAGCGTGTGCCTCCGTGTGCGGCCCGAAAACCTGGAGGTTGGGCACTTCAACATCCACAAGGGTGTGTTTTGTTGGTGGCGTTGGTGGACATGCCGTGCCAGTGAAGCGAGGGAGGGCGGGGTGCATCCATATGCTGGTTGAGGGCCTGGAGGTCGGGGATTACGTCACCCCCAAGGGTGCGTCGCGCAATTGTTGTTGCTGGTACTTGCTGGATCGGGCGTGGTTATGGGCTCGGTGGCATCGTCCGAGAGCTACCTTGGTGCGTGGTATTTGTGGACATGCCGTGGCTAGTCAAATACGGCGGTGCGTGTTCCCGAGGCAGGCCTGCAGTGCAAGCCAGGGAATAAAGATGGCAACACGCCTGTACATCGGTATTTGTTTACGTCGTTACCGCACATGTTGCCCCACTGCCTGCGTTGGCGCAGTGGGTTGCGCACATATCCTCCTCCCCCCCGCCCAGGCTCCACGCACCACCTGCCCTGAACCACCTTGGCCTCCCCGACCCCTCCCCCCAGGCTCAACCGTGTGGTACCTGGCCCCGCTGATGCACATGATCGACGGCGCGCTGTGGGACGGCAACAGGGGCGCCAGGGTGCCGGAGCACATGTGGGTGCTGGGGGCGGGCGCTGGGGGCAGTGGGAATGAGGTGGGCAGGGGGCATGTCATTGGAGCACGTGTGGGTTGTGGGGCGGGCCCACGTGGCTGGGGCATGTGTGGGAGGATAGGCTGGGTGGGCAGGGTGCCGCGGTGGGGGCGGGAGCTGGGGGCAGTGGACTTGGGGTGGGCAGGGGCCAGCAGGGCGCATGTGGGTGCTGCGGGGGCTGGAGCAGGGGTCGGCGTGGGCAGGCGGCAGCAAGGGACATGTGGGGTGGCATATCGCGTGAAGCAAGGGAGCCAGCGTATGAAGTGAAAAGGAACCGGTACCGGCATGGGCGGGGGTGCAGGGGACACGGGAGGTTGGAAAGGGATGGCAGCGGGACGACGGCAGCGGTGGGATAGCCGGAGGCACATGGAAAGGAGCACCAGACGAGCTTTGCGGTCGTGGGGTGCCGTCCCGGGGCCATGCGGCGCACCCTGCGTACCGGCCAAGGAGGTGCAGCGTTGGCATGCACCATTGCTCCTTCCTATCAACCGAAACCGTACTGGTACGTAACGCCTAGCAGCACACAACGTATATACAGTTGTGGCAGTGATGGTCTTCAAATGTGAAGGGTGTTACATTCCGTACTTCGTCTTCACTTCAGGGACGCAACCTACCCCTAGTTCTCGCCTTACCCACCGCCGCTCCGCTGCAGGGACTGGCGCAACCACTACGAGTCCGCGTTCCGCCCCGAGCGCTGGCTGGCGGAGGGCCCCAAGCCGCTGTACCTCACCTTCGGCACGGGGGCGCACACGTGCCTGGGCATGAGCTTCGTGTACCTGGTGGGTGGTGTTCAGGGTGTGGGGGCTGTGGGGTAGGGGCGGTGCGGACTCGCGAATCGTCCAGGTTCAGGACTCCAGTTTTTGGCAGCAATGGGCTTGAGATGCACAAGCTTGGTGTACCTCGTGGGTGGGCTGTGGAAGGCTGTGGAGGGCTGTGGGTTAGGGGCGGTGCGGCCTGGCGGGTCGCCAAGTCATTGGGAATGCAGTACTGGGTAGCAGCGTTATACTGAGATTCCATGTACGTGGTAGGGAAGTGTATGTGCCAGGGTAGGGGCCTGTGGCGTCGAGGCTAGCTGTGCTAGAGTGGGGTCAAGGCTCCAGGCATGGTGCTGCAGAGGCACCAACGAACATGCTGCCTCCCTTGCCGCTGCTCGCGCACACGCGCGCATCCCCCGCCTGGCGGACCCCAGGCGGTTTTCATCTCGTCACCGTCACCGTTGCTGTCCTCGTGAGGATCCTGTGAGCCCTGCCTGCCCGTCCGCCTGAGGTGCTTGCCCGGCGTGTTGCTCAGTTGGCGGAGAAGGGCACGCTGACACCTCTTTTGCCTTCCCCTCCCCTTGCTCAACCTGCACCTCACTTCTCCCCGCACGCTACCCGATCACCTTCTCCAACCCACAGGAGGTCAAGCGGATGCTGGCACCTCCCTTTCCTATGTTTCACTTTTATTATTATTTTGCTGTCTTTCATATTTCAACTCTGCTTTATGTTTCAACCCGCAGGAGGTCATGCTGATGCTGGCACCGCCCTTTCCTATATGTAATACTTTATCATAATTGTATTGCTATATTCTATACTCCAACCCTCAGGAGGTCAAGCTGATGCTGGCGCTGGTGGTGCGCAAGCACAGGCTGCGGCTGGAGCACCCCGACGTGCTGCAGCGCCTCGACCGCATGTTCCCCTTCCTGGTGCCCGCCAAGGGGACCGACCTGGTGCACCTGGAGCCACGGGAGGTGCCCGCACACGCGGCGTGAGGAGGGGCAGGCGGGGGACTGTCACCTCTGCCGCAGAGTGCAAACGCTGGTCGCACCGCAGAGGACGTGGTGCACCTGGAGCCCAGGGAGGTGCCCGTGGCGGCGGCCTGTTGGAGCAGGAGGGCTGGAGTGGCCACCAGGGGACCTGACGTGCCTAGACCCCAGGAAGGCGTTTCCGGCGGTGGCGGCGGCGACACGGGCTGGGCAGGCAGCAGCATGGTGGGGCAGGATCTGGCCATCGCGGCTTGGTGTGGGCGTTGGGTGCCCGCCAATGGACCGGCAGCCGCGGGAGGTGCCCACACCCACAGGCTGAGCGAGGCAGGCGGGTGTGTATTACCGCCGCCGCGCGGTGCGGAGCGCGTGTGCCCGCCAGACGTGGTGCACTTGGAGCCAAGGGAGGTGCCCGCGGCGGCGGGGCAGCACCAACATGGTGGGGAGGGCGGGGGATGTCGCCGTCGTATCACGGTGTGGGAGGCCGCCAGGTGTGGGAAGCTGGGCGCCCGCCAGGGGACTGAGTACCCGCCAGGGGACTGGGGGCACGAGGCAGGTGCCCGCGGCGGCGGCATGGAGCCATGGCGGGGCAGCGGCCCAAGGGCTGTGGGCAAGCTGTGGGCTGTGGGCTGTGGGCAGGGCTTTTCGCCGCCATGGGACAAGGACACCAACGGGTCGTGGACGTGGGGACAGCCAATGGAAGCCGGCAGCTGTGGAGCGCGGCCTTGGCTTACGTGGCGATTCAGGGGAGGGAGGGAAGTGCAAGGGAGCCAGGCGCCTGGGCTGTGGCAACAAATTGCAGTATGCCTTCACAGCAACGCACAAGTGGCAATGATGACGACGGTGTGTTGGCACGCAAGCATGCTTGCGATGCGGCTTATACCTTACAACAGCTGTCCTGGTTGTCCTCCTGGTATTATTTCCACTAGATGAGAATGACGCAATCTTTGTTGCTTGGGCGTACGGTAACCTGCTCCTTGTGCCGTGTGCAACGGCGCCGCTGTGCGCCACCTCGGTTGGGCCATGCGGCAAGGCGTTGTCTGTTGGTTTGCTCTATTGGCCTTTATCTTATTGGTTGGTAATGCTGTGTGAGTGCTGTAAGGTGACGCAAACTGCTTCTGCTGTATTGTGCGCCTGTAGTCGAACGGCGCCGCTTGTTGTCAGGTGGAACGCATGTTTGCACCAGGAATTCCTGAAGGATTGGGCTGCATGGCGTCAAGCTTGGTGTTGTGCCAAACTGCATACCTTGCGCATGTAATGACAAAGGGCCATTGAACTGTCATGTGCTGGTTTCTAAGTTGACGGGGAGGCAGGACCTGCAACGATACACGTGGGTCGCTGTCGGACGTGGCACATGAGACCAGGGAACCTGCCCTGCGGACGGCTACCGTATCCATCATCGTGCCTGGGGAATCACCTGATGCTGCTGGTGTCCTGTGAGTGGGTTTGCGGCTATTCAATGTCGAGGACGTAACCCTTTTAACGGTAACGGAGCTCCACCACGCGAGTGGCCTGGGTCCCTGTAGAAGCAATCCAGCGTGTCGTGTGCCCGATGCCTATGCCCTACGGTACACAGACAGCCACGCACGCAGTGTCGTCATCATCCGTACTGCACGCCCCTACTGCAGGTCTCATGCAAGGTAGAGGGTACGTTTGTATGTATGGATTTACAGTTTTGGTCCCCTTCCTACGTTTGTCCCATGCATAATTGCCGGCCGCCTCCTTCTCAAGACACACCAGCACGAACCATTACGGTGTTCAGTGCACGTCCACTGTACTGTGCCGGTGGCATGATGCTGCTGCTTCCAATCGTTCGCGCAACATGTCGTCTGATGATATCCACCAAGCCATGGCAGTGAGGAGCAAACCCCGTCAGGCAACAACGGCTCGACAACGGTTCGGCAGTCAATCACGTCACCGTCTGACGCCATCGAGTCCACGTGCCTACAACGCATCAACGCAGCATGTGCAGGCCCTAAACATTGCACCGTTCAGTGCGTTTGACTGCTGCTCGTCCGGCAAGGCAGAAGGCGCTACACCACACACCTGGATGCCGAGTACCGGTACTCCCCAAGCGCCCCCAGTACTCAGCGCACCGGTAGGTATGTACCTACGTTGCCGCCAGCTGCCCCTCCAGCCACTCCACCACCTCCATGCCCCCCTTTCCCAGCCGCTCCTCAACCGCCAGCGACGCCACATCCTGAGCGGTGATCCGTGCACCCTGCCCCCACATCCACTTCACCGCCGGCAGCGGCACGCCACGTGTGTAAGGCGCCACAGTGTCCCAAGACTCCACCGCCTTGTGAAGCAGCTCCTCTCTCCACGGCACCCCCAGGCGCCTGAGGCACTCCAGCGCTGCCAGGTTTCCGCGCTGCGCGGCCTCCAGGTAGCAGTTGGCAAGCAGCTCTTCCTCACCCCCTGCCGCACACGCTTGCTCCACCAGCCACGCTATCACCGCCTCGCAACCGCCCCGCGCAGCCTGCGCTAATACACGTGGCCCCAGCCCGCACCCCAGCTCCTCATGCAGGTAGCGCAGCAGGTCCACATCGCTCCTTCGTGCTGCCACCTCCACCGCGCTCGCCATTTCCTCCGCGCTGCTTCCCGGGGGAGCCATCAACCGCACAGCCTCGAGCAGCAGCTGGTTGTGCACCCGGGGTCCGGTCGTCTCCGGCCACGTGTCAATGAGTTGTGCCACGCTGGCAACCGCTGGCAGGTGTGCCTCCTGCAGGAGCCACCGCACCATCGTCATGTTGCCCGTGGGCCCCACCTCCATCCAGGCGCGATTGTCAACTGGGCAGCCGGCTCTGAGGAGGTACGATGCGATCTCAGGGCTCCCCGAGTGCAATACAAGCCGGGGACTTAGTGGCTGGTCCCGCAGGTCCTGGTGCAGGAACCGCACCGCGTCCAGGTGCCCGGACGCGACCGCCGCTGCCATGGGCCGCAAATGGCCGGGCGGCTCCGGCAGCATTGCAACGCCCCGGGCCTGCAGCCACTGCAGCTTTGCCACGCTGCCGCTGGCTGCCGCGGCTGCGGGGACTACCAGCCGCGCGTCTGCACTGTTTGGGTCAAGCAGGGGGCATCCCGCCTCGTCCACCAGCCACTCCGCCACTGACAGGTCTGCAGACTCTAGCACAGCCTCCAGCACCCTACAGCTGTCCATGGGGCAGCCGCACTCCCTCAGCCACCTCAGGCGGGTGAAGTCTCCAGAGTGAGCTGCTGCAGCTGCTGTCGCGGCCGTAGGGATGCAGCCACTTTCCTGGAGCAGCCACTCCATCTTGGGTACTGCATCAAGGGTAGCGGATAACGCAGCTGCGTTCAGCACTGCGTCTTCCAGCTGTGAGCTGCTATTCGCCCCGTACAGCAGTCCCCACGCCTCCTGCAGCTGTGCGAGCGGGCAGTGCTGTGCCGCTGCCTTAAGCGTGTCCGTGCGGTTAAGCAGCCCAGGGCAGCGGTCCAGCAGCCAGGAGAGCGCTGAGATATGGCCGCTCTTGGCTGCAGCCGTGCCCGCGTCTTCAATGTCAGCGTTGCTGTCCTGCCGGAGCTGCTGCAGGTAAAAGTCCGTCGCCAACAGCTCTGGAAAGAGGCACGGCTGCAGCAGCCGCCACGCCACCTCCAGGTTCGCCTGGGTCCCGGAGCCGGCTGCGATGGACAGCGTGTATAGCTTGCTGTTGAACGTGAGGCCGCAGAACGCCGCCTGAACCTCCTCCAGGGGCTCGCTGGCGGCGTGCGTCGGCAGGGGCTGGTCGATGGCGGCGGTGCGGTGGTGCTCCGCGGCGAAGTGCTGCGCGGCGGCCTTGCAGGTGCGGCGCGCGCTGAGCGCCACCTCGTTGGGAGGCAGCAGCGCAAGCACGGCTGTTATGACGTTAGGGGGGACTTCGGGAATGGAGTCCGGACGTTTCCCAGCGCTGCCGCCGCCGCCCCCGCTGGGTTTGTCACCTTCAGGGTCCATAGCGGCCCGGTAAGCAGTGCCTGATGAGGCAGGGGACAGCAGCGTAAACTTGGTCGGCTCGTATGCACGCGGCAGAATCTCAACGTGAGCGTCGCATCGGCAAGCCAGCGCAGCGAGAAGTGCTAATTAGGCGGGAGTACTTCTTCCCGACAACGGCAGCTACGCGAGCTTGGAACATGACGCGCGCCATAGCCGCCCTCCTCAAATGTTCCTTACAATGGTGATATTGCTCCTATCTACATGTGCACAGGAGCGGGGCCCTGTGAGCCTTGCCTCAATAAGCAGGCGATGACCGCACACCCTGACACCCGTGTGTACCGCAAAAGCTGTGTGCAGTCACTACTGTGAGCACAGCTGTGAGCAGGTGTTTGCGTCTTTGCATCTGCATACTGCGCGACGGTGTGCGCATACTAGAGAAAGGACCTGTGGCGCAAAGGCTGCCATACGCGCTTTGCCGCTGTGCGGTCGCGACCCATGGGCCACAGGCAAGGCCAGCCCTTATCCGCTGCCGGCCACGGGGCGCCGAGTACGCACAACGTCTAGCCACAACCAACAACTCCAGATATCGATGCTGCGACCGTCAGTAAGCTGCACGCCATGACATGCCATGTGGCGCATGCGCAAGGTGCCTTGGTGCGTCATCGTCTGACCGCCGCTCGTTCCTATGACCGCGCACGTGCCGGTGCTAGGTTTGGTTTGGTTCGGTTTTTTACAAGGGACCCTCCCGGTCGGGGTGTCGTACCACACCCACCACCCCGAGAGGGCAACGAGACAGCCCTCCCAAAGCCCAAAAGCTCGCTACAGCCGGTGCTACTGTGCATAGGATACCGAGCAGTACGGTATTTTACCGGTACTCTGTCAGGTTTGTGCACACTGCCGCACAGGGGAGCCCCCCCCTGCTGCCGCACATTCCAGGGAAGCCTGCCTTCTGCGCTGCTGGTATGTGCGACAGCACGTGTCAGCAAGGCCAGAGGACATTGTAACCGTCAATAACTGTCAGCGCTTGCAGCTGGTAGTGCGTGATTCCAAAACCCCCGGCACCCAGCTGCATGCCATCAACTGCCGCCCTGATTCCTGCAATCGTACGGCGCACGTGCGTGCCTGACCAGTCACAGGTGGAGACCTCCCCTGGCCAGTCACAGCCGCCCGTCGATCTCTTTGGTAGCTGTGCCGCGCGCTGCAACGGAACTAAAGTGGCACTGCTGCCTATAACGGGGGTACTGGTTGCCACAACGCGGGGTGAATTGTGGTCCCTGGGAGCCTGGCTTCAGGCTTGCTGGGCGTACGGTGTAGGGACCTGTTGTGGGCCAGCGGCGTGGCTCTGCGTGGCGCCGTAGGCTAACCCACCCTGCGCATCGGCCAAGCAGCTGCCAACAACAGCATTGAGGGGCCGCCGTTGACCCAACCGCCCTGTTCTTACGGTGTTGCTCAGGTACGGTACACCGGCGGACATGCTTCAGCCAGGTAAAACTGTACTACATGGCACGCCACTAATGCACGGCCAACCACAGGTCCATGCCCTACAAGCTGTGCATTAGTCCAAGCGGTTTTGGCACATACGGTGGTCAGCAGCTTGTTCACATGTGCCTGACAGCACAGCACTCCATGCACCGACCCAGCCAGCCTCCCAGTCTACGTAGGATAATCTGTAGATCAACGACCGACAGCCTCGCCAGTTCAGCTGCTGCCCGCGGACCCGTGCACCCTGGCCGCACATCCACTACACCACCGGAAGCGTCAGCAGCCAACCCTGCACCGCCCTAGATAGACAACGTGCCCTTATAAAAAGGCCTCGCTCTTGTTGATCCCAGGCGTACCCCGGCAGCTCCTGCATCAAAATGGGATTCCAGAAAGCCACACGCTCTCCTTACCCGTACTTCCCTGTTCCTCGTGTCCTTACCGCACAGCCGCCCGCAGGCCACATATCATTCGCACCACCTCATAGCGCAAGTGCCTGTCCAACACGGTACCAATCATTCAGTCTGCTGCTCACCGTGTGTTTGCTCAGCGTCTTGCTTCTACCTTTGACCAAACCACTGATGCATGGGGGCACCCTCGTGCGGCCGCAACGGGCCTACCGGTATTATTGCGTGCCACCTATTAACTGAGAGTCTCAACTGCTGTGTCCTCGACCAAACAACCACGCATGCATCTGCGAGCGCGTACCCCAACACCCCGTGCTACCAACACCGCGTGTATCTTGCCGTTGCCACTGGCCAGCTTGGTTGCAGCACGGACGCCCCACACGCCCTTCACCGGCCTCTCCAGCCAATCTCCTACCTTCACGCCCCTCGTTCTGGTGCGCTCCTCACCGACAGCCAACAACCACCCATCATCGCCTTGCACCCACCACACGCAGTCCCCGTCCCGCTATTGCACATGCCAACAACCCTCATCCCAGCTGCTCGTGCAGGTAGCACCGCGTGCCCAAGTGCCTCCCGGCCGCCGCGGCCCCTAGCTCCCACGCGACATGGACCGCTCACTGAACACACCGCTGCTTTCACCGCTGCCCCCCCGTGGCGCCACTAGCCGCACGGCCTCCAGCAGTTGCCTGCTGCGCATTGCCACCGTGTTTGGTCTATAGCCAACGGTTGCCGCATTTGCAAGCTGCACACAGGAGGGCGTGCATCCTGACACGCCACAGCAGCATCAGGCCCGCCCTTGCAAGCTGGGGTACGAGGACCACGGCGCTTGTGCGCTACCGCAATGAAAACGGAATTGCCGCATGTGCATAGGCACCCGCCCACCCAAATCGTGCACGTGCAGCCCTATTCCTCCCTCTCCTGCATTGCAAGCTGCCCCCGCAGCCACTCAACCACCTGCCGCTTCTCATCGCTCATCGGCGCCCTCCTCTCATACTCCTCGTCCAACAACCCTCTGCGTGCGTGCTCCAGCTCCCGCCGGCCCACCCGTGCGCCCTGCCCCCACAGCCACTGCACCACCGGCAGCGGCACCTCCCTCTGACGCACAGCCTTGACCAGCAGCCCCTCGCTCCACGGCACCCCCAGGCGACGCAGGCAGGCGAGCGCAGCCAAGTCGCCATTTGCTGCTGCGTTGACGTAGCAGCCATCCAGCTGCTCTGCCGCCCCTGCACCGCACCCCCGCTCCACCAGCCACCCAATCGTAGCCTCGCAGCCGCCGTCAGCTGCATCCACCAACACCTCCGGCCTCAGCTCGGCCCCCAGCTCCTCGTGCAGGTAGCGCATCAGGCCCACGTGTCCCCTGCAGGCTGCATGGTGCATAGCACACCGCTGCATGCGCTCGTCCGCACTGCCCCCAGGCGGCGCCACCAGCCGCACAACCTCCAGCAGCTGCCGACGCTGCGCCGCCCTCCACTCAGGCCACATGCGAAGGACGTCGTCCCATACCGGTACGTCGTCCACTGGCAGGTGCGCAGCCTCCACCAGCCACCGCGCCATCGCCACATCCCCCACGAGCCCTACGCGAGTCCAAGTCCTGTCATGCACCGGGCAGCCCGCATTGAGAAGATACGCCGCGACATCCAAGCTGCCTGACGCCGCCGCCGCCGCTATCACCCGCGCGCTTAGAACGCCGTCCCCGCCCAGACCGTGAAGAAACTTCACGGCCGCGAGGCTTCCAGACTGGGCCGCTGCTTGCATGGCCCATGGCCCACCCGTCAGGGCTGGTAGCAGCTCAACTCCGCGCGCCTGCAGCCAGCGCAGCTTGGCTACATTGCCACTAGCAGCAGCGGCGGTGACGAACGCGGCACTTGCTCCTGCATCCTGCGGGCCCGCGCCTGCTGGCAGGGGGCACCCCGCCTCGTCCACCAGCCATGCAACTACCGACAGGTCCGCGTTCGCCAGCGCCGCCCCCAGCACCTCCCGGCTGTCAAAGGGGCAGCCGCGCTCCCGTAGCCACCGCAGGCGGGCCAGGTCCCCACATCGGGCCGCCGCGGCCGCTGTTCCCACCGTCAGGCTGCATTCCCCCTGCTGCAGCAGCCACTTCATCTTGGCGACCGCACCGTTGGGCATGGCCGACTCCGCAGCAGCGCCCAGCACTGCATCATCCAGCCTCAGGCTGCTGTCCGCTGCACTGAGCAGCCCCCACGCCTCCTGCAGCTGCGGCAGCGGGCAGTGTTCCGCTGCTGCCACCAGTGTGCGGGAGCAGTCGACCAGCCCAGGACAGCGGGCCAGCAGCCAGGCAAGTGCCGAGATATGGCCGCGCTTCGCTGCAGCAGTGCCAGGGTCGTCAACCTCCGGCAGCCGCTGAAGGTAAAAGGTCGTCTGCAGCAGCGCCGGGAAGAGGCATGGCTGCAGCAGCCGCCATGCCGCCTCCAGGTTTGCGACACTACCGGAGGCGGCTGCAACGGACAGCGTTCGGAGCTTGTTGGTGAACGTGAGGCCGCGGAATGCCCCCTCCGCCGCCTCCTCCAGGGGCCCGCTGGCGGCGTGTGGCGGCAGGGGCTGGCCGATGGCGGCGGTGCGGTGGTGCTCCTCGGCAAAGTGCTGTGCGGCGGCCCTGCAGGTGCGGCGCGCGCTGAGCGCCACCTCGTTGGGAGGCAGCCGCGACAGCACAGCGGTGATGAGCTCGGGGGGCACCTCGGGAGGGGCCTCCGCAGATGTTATGACTTCAGGGGGGACTTCCGGAATGGAGTCCGGACGTTCCGCGGTGCCGCCCTCCCTGGCCGTGAGCTTCAGGACCCATTTAGGGTCCATTGTAGCCCGTATAAGCAGTGCCTGACGAGGCATGGAACAGCATCGTAAACGGCAGAAGCTCGGCGCGAGCGTTGTGTTCCCTAGCGCGGGTACGCGTTAACGCTGTGCCCCATAAAACCGTCAGCAGAAACGACGTCGTGCGGGCTAAAAGCAGCGCTGCGCCAACTGCTAGGTCGTTCTTGCGCGTGCGCTTGGTCCCGACAATGCAAGCGGAAGCAGGCTTAAGAGAGCTGCAAAACCAAAAGTAGCGCCAGCGCGGTCTTTCTCGAACAGTGGCTTACCTATTTGGTACTCCTTGCTTTCTGTATAATAGACACAAAAAGAAAGCAGGGCCGGGTATGCTGGGGCGCCCCGCGAGCCTCAGGTTACCTTCAGCTGCAGGGGTATTGTGAGCAGGCGTTTGTCAAGCCCAGCAAAGAGTTTAATGGCTGCACCTGCATTTGCTCAAGGTTTGCGTTGACTATTGATGAGATCTGTGAAGCGGGTTGTGCCGTACCCACTGTCGCGGTCGCGACCCATGGGCCGCTGCACCTCACAGGGTGCACTTCAGGGGCATCAGCCACCAGCCCATCGTTGTAGGCTGCTCTGCTGCCAACCAGTGGACACCTAACGGCGCATAGTGGTATACACCCTTCGTAACACCAAAAACCTGGCCTCCTGTTACGGTTAGGAGCTGCACGCCATGCCACTGCGCACGTGCACGGCGCATTATCTGACCACAACCCGTCCCTACGTGCGTGTTACCTGTGCGCAGTAGAGCCCCTTTCCCTGCCTGTAATGCACTGCCGCTGCTACTGCCACGTGTTTCACGAGTCACAGGCTGAGTGCGTCAGCCACTCTGCTTAGACCACACTCAAAAGCACCTTTAGTCTTCAACGTTCATGTACAACCCACTTTGTTACTGCTGTACAACCATGCCCCTACCGCAGTACCACGACGTCAGCCCCTCTCACGACCAGACCGGAATGGCTTATTGCACTCCCCCGTTAAACACCAACACGCTGCCTGCACGGTGCCGTGCTACCCAGCACCCGCCACCAGCGGATGCCCTCGCAGCATCCAGGAAAGCCCCGCATCTAGGCCCTGCAGCCACCCAAGCAACAGCCGGCCCCCCTTGCCCATTGCCGCCAGGTAGCAGGCATCCTGCAGGTCCTCCCCGTTAAATCTAGCGCCCTGCCCCCACATCCACTGCAGCACCGGCACCGGCAGGCGGCCTGCAACCGCCTTCAGCAGGACCCCGTCACTCCACGTCACTCCACGGAACCCCACGGTGTGGCCACAGCCCCACGCTGCCCTGCCTCTCGGCGACAGTCGTTCACCTTACCCACATCCTTCGCTGCTGCAACACACCCAACCGCCAACAGCAACGCCATCATCGCCTCGCATCCGCAGTCCCCGTCCCGCTAATAAACCTGCCTACAGCCCTCATCCCAGCTCCTCGTGCAGGTAGCGCCGCATGCACACGTGTCTCCCGGCCGCCGCGGCCCCTATCCCCCACGCGACAGGGGCCGCTCACTAATAAACACACCACCTGCTTTCACCCGCCCGCCGCTGCCCCCCCGTGGCGCCACCAGCCGCACAGCCTCCAGCAGCTGCCGGCTGCGCACTGCCGCCATGTTGGCTTATAGCCAACGGCCTGCCGCAACTGCAAGCTGTTTGCCGGCCCGCGCGCATCCTAACAAGCCACAGCAGCATAGCAGAGGCCCGCCCTTGCAAGCTGGGGTACGAGGACCACGGCGCTTGTGCGCTACCGCAACAAAATTTGGATTGCCGCATGTGCATATGCACCCGCCCACCCAAACCGTGCATGCGCAACCCTATCCATCCCACTCGTGCAATGCAAGCTGCGCCCGCAGCCACTCAACCGCCTGCCGCTTCTCATCGCTCATCGGCGCCCTCCTCTCGTACTCCTCGTCCAACAGCCCTCTGCGTGCGTGCTCCAGCTCCTGCCGGCCCACACGTGCGCCCTGCCCCCACAGCCACTGCACAACCGGCAACGGCACCTCCCTCTGACGCACAGCTTTGACCAGCAGCCCCTCGCTCCACGGCACCCCCAGGCGCCGCAGGCAGGCGAGCGCAGCCAAGTCGCCATTTGCTGCTGCGTTGACGTAGCAGCCATCCAGCTGCTCTGCCGCCCCTGCACCGCACCCCCGCTCCACCAGCCACCCAATCGTAGCCTCGCAGCCGCCGTCAGCTGCATCCACCAACACCTCCGGCCTCAGCTCGGCCCCCAGCTCCTCGTGCAGGTAGCGCATCAGGCCCACGTGTCCCCTGCAGGCTGCATGGTGCATAGCACACCGCTGCATGCGCTCGTCCGCACTGCCCCCAGGCGGCGCCACCAGCCGCACAACCTCCAGCAGCTGCCGACGCTGCGCCGCCCTCCACTCAGGCCACATACGAAGGACGTCGTCTCGTACGTCGCCCATGGGCAGTTGACCTGCCTCCGCCAGCCACCGCGCCATTGCTACATCCCCCACAAGTCCTACGGCAATCCGAGCCTCGCGATCCACCGGGCAGCCCGCCTTGAGAAGGTACGACGCCACATCCAAGCTGCCTGACTTCACCGCAGCTGCCATGACCCCCGCGCTTAACACCC
>VFQN01000902.1_pt1 | contig 52786 bp, 35 predicted proteins | sample 3512371 | NCBI WGS metagenome assembly VFQN01 (sample SAMN10412370, study PRJNA504923) | tailings metagenome | isolation source: Replicate 2 from Balatoc abandoned mine | place: Philippines: Itogon, Benguet | collected 2017-08-28
CGATCCGATAACCGATAAGCGGCCGCCTGTCGACGCGAGTTTTCAGATACCCACTGAGTGCGGGAATGACCAACTACCAATGACCCACCAATGACCAAGGAAGACGAGCGATGCCTTCCTTGGTCATTGGTGGGTCATTGGTAATTGGTCATTCGGCGTCGCGCTTCGCCTTCCCTTCCGTTGCCCCCGCGGGCTACACTTCCGCCCTCGCCCCCCGGTCGCAGGACGCGCCGCCATGCCGCAGTTGTTCGCCGTTCGCCTCCCCGCCGCGCCGGCCGCCCGGGTGCGGCTCGCGTTCGTGCTGGCACTGGCGGCGCTCGTCGTCGGGATGAGCGTGAAGTACGCGGCGAAGGCGAGCAAGCCGGGCGACGACGGGCGGCAGACGCGCAGCGCGTTCCTGCGCTGGCGGGCGATGATCCACGAGGCGTTCGCCGGCACCAACGTCTACGTCGGCGTCCACGAGTACCCGAACCCGCCGGTGATGGCGGTGGTGCTCAAGCCGTTCGCCGACCTCCCGCCCCTCGCCGGCGCGCTCGCGTGGTTCTACGCGAAGGTGCTCATGGCGGCACTGGCGTGCGTGTGGGTCTTCCGGCTCGTCGGGCCGGAAGCGTCAGACTGGGCGAAGGGGCTGGCGGTCCTGCTGAGCCTCCAACCGCTGCTCGGCGACCTGTCGCACAACAACGTCAACATCTTCATCCTGTTCCTCGTCGCGGCGTGCCTCGAACTGTACCGCCGCGGCCGCGACACGGGCGCCGGGCTCGTCCTCGGGCTCGCCATCGCCTGCAAGGTGACGCCCCTCCTGTTCGTCGCGTACTTCGGCTGGAAACGCGCGTGGCGTGTCCTCGCCGCGACCGCCGCCGGGCTCGTGCTCTGGCTCGCGCTCGTGCCGGGGGCCGTGTTCGGCTTCGAGCGCAACGCCGAGCTCCTCACCGACTGGTACAAGCTGATGGTGCGGCCGGCGCTGGTCGAGAACCGCGTCACCAGCGAGCACCCGAACCAGTCGATCCCGGGCGTCGTGTACCGGCTGCTGACGCAGAGCCCGTCGTTCCTCGACTACCCGGACAACATCCCGACGCCGGCGGCGTTCCACAACCTCGCCGACATCGGCGTCGCCAACGCCCGGTGGCTCGTGCAGGGGTGCCTCGTCGCGTTCGGGCTGGTGGTCGTGGCGCTGTGCCGCGCCCCGCGCGGCGAGCGGGGCGGCCCGCGGTTCGCCGCCGAGTGCTCGCTCATCGTCCTCGGGATGCTGCTGTTCAGCGAGCGGACGTGGAAGCACCACGCGGTCACGCTGGTACTGCCGTTCGCGGTATTGACAGCGTGGCTGTTCGCCGCCGACACGGGGAAGGGCACCCGCCGCGCGCTCGCCACCGTGCTGGCGGCCGTGGCGCTGCTGACGACCGTGCCCGGCTCGCTGCCGGAAGACGCCGCCGACCTGGCGATGGTGTACGGCACTCACACGGCGGCGTTCCTCCTGTTGACGGGGGCGGTAGCGGCGCGACTGGTCAGTCTGCGCCCACACCCCGCCCCGGCGACCGGTTGAACCGCCCCGACCCGCGCATTTCCCCCAGTTCCCGCCCCCGCCGCCGTTCCCTTCGGTCCCGGCGGCGGTTAGGTTAACCTCCACGCTGTCGTGCCCGGAGGCACCATGAGTACGCCGCGCGACAACCACCCCGGTTTGGTGGACCCGACCGTCGTTCCGGCCGCGCCGGACGCCACCGAGGCGACCGTCGTCCCGTCGGCCGAGGCGTCGTCGCGCGGGCTCACCGGCGAGCCGACCGACCCGGGCGTCCGCACCCACGTCACCGGCCCCGCCGCCCACTCGCAGTTCCAGGAAACCCGCACCGCCGCGCCGGTCGCGGCCGCGTTCTCGGCCGGCGAGACGGACATGACCCGCACCGCCGTGTCCGCGCCGCCGCTCGCCGGCGGGCGGCCGTCGCCGGCCGGGGTCGCGGTCGAGCGGTACGTCCTGCGCGGGTTCCACGCCAAGGGCGGGCTCGGCGAGGTGTACAAGGCGCAGGACACGGAGCTCGACCGCGAGGTCGCGTTCAAGCGGATGCAGGTCGGGTTCGCCGACGACCCGGGGTGGCGCGAGACGTTCGTCGCCGAGGCCCGCATCACCGCCCGCCTCGACCACCCCGGCGTCGTCCCGGTGTTCGGGCTGGTGGACGACGCCCACGGGCGGCCGTGCTACGCCATGCGGTTCATCACCGGGGCGACGCTCCGGCAGAAGATCGACGCCTTCCACGGCACCGGCCGCCCCGCCCCCGAGCCGGCCGACCCGGACGAGCGCCTGCTCGCGTTCCGGCAACTGCTCCAGCGGTTCGTCGCCGTCTGCCAGGCGGTCGGGTACGCCCACACCCAGGGCGTCGTCCACCGCGACCTGAAGCCGGCCAACGTCATGGTCGGCGAGTTCGGCGAGACGCTGGTCGTGGACTGGGGGCTGGCCCGGCACGTCGGCGGGGCGGGCCGGGCCGAGCCGGCCGGCGGGGCCGACTCCACCGCCGGCACGGCCACCGTCCCGATCGACCCCGAGGAGAAGACGGTCGGCGGGAACGCGGTCGGCACGCCGGCGTTCATGCCGCCCGAGCAGGCGGTCGGCAGCCCGGAGACGTGGCCGGCGGCCGACGTGTTCGGCCTGGGCGCCATCCTGTTCAACACGCTCACCGGCCGCGCCCCGTTCGCCAGCGGGACCGCCACCGAGTCGATCACCCGCGCCGCCCGCGCCGAGTACCCGCGCCCCCGCACCGTCGCCCCCGGCGTGCCGCCGGCGCTCGAGGCGGTCTGCGTGAAGGCGATGGCGCTGGCCCCCGGCGACCGGTACGAGTCGGCGCTCGCCCTCGCCGCGGACGTGGAGCGGTGGCTGTCGGACGAGCCGGTGAGCGCGTACCGCGACCCCTTCCCCGCCCGGGCCGCCCGGTGGGCGCGGCGGCACCCGACGCGCGTCGCCACCGGGGTCACCGCGCTCGTCGGCGGGCTCGTCGCCGCCGTCGCCATCGCCGCCGTCGTGCAGGGGTCGAAGCGGCAGGTCGAGGGCGCGCTGGAGGTGGCGACGGACGAGCGGGCGAAGGCCGAGGCCGAGCGCGACCGCGCGACGAAGGCCGAGGACGCGACCGGGCTGGCGCTGGCCCGTCTCACCGACGAGCAGAAGAAGACGATGGAGCAGAAGGCCGCCGCGGAGAAGGCGCGGGCGACTGCCGAGAGCCGGTTCCTGCTTGCGCAGGCGGCGTTCGGCACGCTCGTCGGCGACGTGCAGGACGAACTCGACGACCGGGCCGGTGCCCAGAAGCTACGCGCCGCGGTGCTCACCAAGGCGCTGACCGGGCTGGACGCGCTGTGCTCGTCGGCCGGCGGGAAGGACGACCACACCGAGGCGCACCGGCTGCGGGCGTGGGCGCGGCTCCAGATGGGCGACGTCCGCCGGACGCTCGGGCAGACGCGCGCGGCCCTGGAGGACTACAAGCTGGCCGCCGACGCGGCCGCCGACCTGGAGAAGGCGAAGCAGTTGCCCGCCCGCCGGGCCGGGCTCGCCGACGCCCACGACCGCCTCGCCGACACGTACCTCACGCTCGGCGACGTGCGCAAGGCGGCCGGGGAAATCGAGGCGGCGAGCAAGCTGCGGCCGGCCCACCCGGCCACGCCGGACGAGATCGACGCCGCGGCCGGCACGCTCGACCGGGTGGCCGCCGTCGCGCTCGAGGAGGGGCAGACGAACAAGGCGACCGCGGCTTCCGCCGCCGCCCTGAAACTCCGCGAGGAGCAGTTCCGGAAGTCGCCTTCGGACCTCGCCGCGGTCCGCGGACTGGCGGCGGCGCTCGACCGCGACGCCGAGGTGAAGCTCCGCGTCGGCGACACCGCCGGGGCCACGAAGGCTGCTGCGGCGGCGGTCGAGCGGCGGGGCGCGGCGGTCGGGCTGACGGAGCGGAGCGGCCCGAAGCGCGAGCTCGCCGCGGCGCTCGAACGGCAGGCCGAGGTCGCCGCCGAGCGCGCCGACCTCACCACCGAGATCAAGGCGCGGCAGGAGGCGGTGAGGACGCTCGCCGCGCTGCTCACCGCCGACCCGTACAACGCCGCCGCCCGCGCCGACCGGGCCGTCGCCCGCGGCCGGCTCGGCGTGGCCCGGCTCCGCGCCGGCGACCTCGCCGCCGCCCGCGCCGACACCGCCGAGGCCCGCGACGCCGCCGACGAGTTCGCCAAGACCGACCCGACCGCCGCCCGCGCCCTGCGGGCGGTCGGGCTCACCCGCTGGGACCGCGGCGAGGTGTTGCTGGCGACCGGCGAGGCCGCGGCGGCGGTGCCCGAGTTCGAGGCCGCGGTGGCGGCGTTCGAGGCGATCGAGCACGCCGACACGGCGAGCGCCCGTGCCCGCCGCGACGCCGCCGAGGCGCGCGAACGGCTGGCCGCCGCCCGCGTCGCCGCCGGCACGCCCGCCGCCGCGCTCGGGCCGCTGGCCGCGTCGGTCGAGGCGCGCCGCGAGGCCGCCGCGAAAGACCCCGGCAACGCCCGCGCTACCCGCGACCTCGCCGCCGCCCTCGGCCGGCTCGGCGACGCCCAGTACGCCGCCGGCCGGTACGCCGCCGCCGAGGACTCAGCCGCGGCGGCGGCGGCGCTGTTGCGGGCGCGCTCGGAGGCGGACCGGGAGAACCGCGCCGCCGGCCGCGACCTCGGCGTCGCGCGGTCGGCGTGGGCGCGCGTCACCGCCGCCCGCGGCGAGCAGACGGCGACGCTGATCCTGCTGAACGAGGCGCGCGACGGGTTCGACGCGGTCGCCGCCGGCGACCCGGCCAGCCCCGCCGCCGCCGAGGACAAGGCGGTCGCGCTGACGCGCCTCGCCGACGCGCTGGCCGACGCCGACTTCCCCGACTACCGGCTGGAGAAGGAGCGAGAGGCGCTGGCGCTGCGTGAGGCGGTCGCCGATGCGAACGCGGACAGCCCGCTTGCCCAGCGCGGCGTGGTGACCTCGAAGCGGCGCGTGGCCGAGGCACTGACCGCCGGGCGCGACTTCAAGGGCGCCGCCAAGCACTACGCCGACGCGGAGGCGGTCCTGGGGCGCTTCCCCGGTAGCACGGTGCTGGCGGCCGAGGCGAAGGCGGTGACGGAGGGGGTGGAGGTGCTGGCCGGGGTGCGGGCGGCGGCGGCGAACCGCGAGTCGGTGAAGAACCTCCCGCCGCCGGTGCGGGCGCGGGTGGCCGCGCAACTGGCCGACGACTTCATGCGGCAGGAGTACACCGTCGAGGCGACGTGGGCGGCGACGATCCTGGCCGAGGTCGCCCGCGGGCCGGACGACCTGTACCGGGCGGCGGTGGTGTTCGCCCGCGCCTCATCGCCGAAAGGGGCACCCGCGGCCTACGGCACCCGGGCGGTCGAACTGCTGGCCCGGGCGGTCGAGCGCGGGTTCAACAACCCGGATTTGCTGCGGGCTCGCTGGTGGGACGCCGTTCGGATGCGCGAGGCGTTCAGGGCCGTCGAGGCGCGGCTGTCGGCCGGTACGGGGGCCGGCGAATCGACTCCTACCCACCGGTTCGGCTCCCGCAGGTGAGTCGGGCTCAGGGGTGACGGCGTCCGCCCCCGTACCCCGCCCGAAGCCCGAGTCCTGGGCGACTCCACCGACACGACCGACGCACTGGCCGCCGGCCTCCCGCCCCGCACCCCCCAGGAGTTCCTCGCCCGCTGCAAGTCAGCTTATTGCATCGATCGCCGTAAGTGCCGAAGCGGTGAGTGCGTGCGGAGGTCAATGCCAACGGCGCCAAGCTGCTGTCCAGATACTACTTGCGCCGCCTGATGCAATAAGCTGAAGTGGGGCGAGGACGCGGTGCGGCGGCGGCCGCGCCGGATCGTTGCCGACGGTCACCTCTGGCCGCACGGCCGATCACCCCCGGTGCCGCGCGGCGGGGATTCCGGGCGCGACGGCCTACCGGCCCAACACGGCGAATGTCCCGGAGTGCGACGACCGCGACGTCGCGAGCGGAGGTTCCTCGACTGGCTGACGTTCGAGGAGTGGTACGGCACCAAGCCGGCGTTCCTCCGAGCACGCGGCGTCCGCGGGCCGGCTCCTATCGCCGACACTCGCCTCGTCTGCGCCCCGCCTCTCCGGCCTTTGGAGCACCCGCAGCGGTCCGTGCGGGGGCGAAGCCACCGGTGACGTTGGTGTCGAACGCGGGAGCGAGAACGCTGGCTTCCCGCCGGCCCTTGCGGGTGTTTTTTGCTCACGCGGTTCGCGCTCGGTCCGACGACGGTTAAACTCCAGGCTGATACTCGCCGAGGGCCGGAGCGCACGACCGCCGGCCATTCTCCGTCGATTGCCAACGATGCCCCCGACTCCCGACCCGGCCTCCGACCCGCCGGCGAACCCTCAGTTCGCGTTCGCCGAACTCGTCCCGCACATGGTCTGGGTCGCCCGCCCCGACGGCTCGGCCGAGTACGTCAACCGGCGGTGGCGTGAGTACACCGGGATGACTCTGGCCGAGGTCGCCGCCCGGGGGTGGGCCGAGACCACCCACCCGGACGACCTCGAAGCCGCCGGGGTCGGGTGGTTCGTGGCCGTCCGGAGCGGCGAGCCCTACGAGGTGGCGTTCCGGTTCCGGCGACACGACGGGGCGTACCGGTGGCACGTCAGCCGGGGCCAACCCGAGCCGGACGCGGCCGGCTCCGTTGTCCGGGTCGTCGGCACCTGTACCGACGTCGACAACCAGCGCCGCGCCGAGGATCTGGTGCGGACGAGCGAGGCCCAGTACCGGCTGTTGTTCGAGGCGAACCCACACCCGATGTGGGTGTTCGACCCGGTCACCTTCCGGTTCCTGGCGGTCAATGCCGCGGCCACCGCCCGGTACGGGTACGCCCGTGACGAGTTCCTCGGCATGACCATCGCCGACATCCGCCCGCCCGAAGACGTGGCACCGGCCCTCGACTGTGCCCGGCAGGCGGCCGGATGGAACTCCGGCCGGATGTGGCGGCACCAGTGGCGGGACGGGACGATCCGGCAGGTGGAGATCACCGCCCACGACATTCGATACGGCGGCCGGCCGGCCCGTCTGGTGGTGGCCCTGGACGTCACCGACCGGCTTCGGGCGGAGAACGCCCTTCGAGAGCGGGAGCAACTCCTCCGTGGGGTCATCGCCAACATCCCCGGCGGGGTCTTCTGGAAGGACCGGGACTCGGTCTACCTCGGCTGCAACGACCTGTTCGCCCGCAACCACGGGCTTCCCGGGCCGGACGCGGTGGTCGGCAAGACCGACGTCGAGTTGGGCACCACCCCGGCCGAGGCGGGGGCGTTCAGGGCGGCGGACCGGCGGGTGGTGGAAGCCGGGGAGCCGGTCCTGGACGTGGAGGAGGTGCTGACCCGACCGGACGGGGCACGGCTCGCCCTGCTGACTAGCAAGGTGCCACTGCGGGACGCGGCCGGCGGGGTAGTCGGGGTACTCGGGGTGTACCAGGACGTGACCGACCGGCGAAGGGCCGAAGCCCTCCAAGCCCGGTTGGCGGGCATCGTGGCCTCGTCCGATGACGCCATCATCGGGCTCACCCCGGCCGGGGTAGTCGAGACGTGGAACCCCGGGGCCGAGCGCCTATACGGGTACGCCGAGGAGGAGGCCGTCGGCCGTTCGGTCGCCTTCCTCCTCCCACCCGACCGGGCGTCTGACTTGCCCGACCTGACCGAGCGGTTGGCCCGCGGGGAGCACGTCCCGCCGTTCGAGACCGTCCGGCTGCGGAAAGACGGCACCCGGGTCGAGGTGTCACTCCGACTGTCTCCCCAGATTGACGCGGCCGGGCGGCTAACGGGCTACTCGGCCATCGCCCGGGACATCACCGAGCGGCGGCGGCTGGAGGCGCAACTCCGGCAAGCGGCCAAGATGGAAGCGGTCGGGCGGCTCGCCGGGGGCGTCGCGCACGACTTCAATAACCTCCTGACAGTTATCAACGGGTTCAGCGAGTTGGCCCTGGAAGCTCTCCCCGCGGACGCCGCCGCCCGCCCGCTGGTCGAACAGGTGCGGAAGGCCGGGGACCGGGCGGCCGCCCTGACCCGCCAGCTCCTCGCCTACGGCCGGAAGCAGATCCTGCACCCCCAGACCCTCGACCTCGGGGCGCTGGTGACCGACCTGGGGGCGATGCTCCGGCGGCTCATCGGCGAGGACATCGCCCTGACGCTCGACCCGGCCCCGGTCCGGGTGGTGGCCGACCCCGGGCAGGTGTCGCAGGTGGTGCTGAACCTCGCCGTGAACGCCCGGGACGCGATGCCCCGGGGCGGCCGGCTGACCGTCCGGACGGTCAGCCGGCCCCTCCCGGCCGGGGTGACGGCGGACGGGGGCGCGATTCGGGCGGGGCGGTACGCGGTGCTGGAGGTGGCCGACACCGGGGTGGGGATGCCGGACGAGGTGAAGGCCCGGGCGTTCGAGCCGTTCTTCACCACCAAGGGGATCGGGGAAGGCACGGGGCTCGGGCTGGCGATGGTCTACGGTATCGTCACCCAGTCGGGCGGGCACGTTGTGCTCGACAGCGCGGTCGGCCGGGGGACGACCTTCCGGGTGTGCTTCCCGGCGGTCGAGTCGGCCGGACCGGCGTCGGGCGAGCGCCAACTCCCGGTGGCCCCGGCCCGGGGGACGGAGCGAGTCCTACTGGTCGAGGACGACGACCGGGTGCGGGCGCTGGCGGCGCACGTCCTCCGAGCGGCCGGGTACGACGTGGTCGAGGCGGCGACCGGGGAGCGGGCGCTGGCCGAGGTGGAGGCGCGCGAACCGGCCGTGGACGTGCTGGTGACGGACGTGGTGATGCCGGGGATGGGCGGGCGGGAGCTGGCCGACCGATTATCGGCCGCGCGGCCGGGCCTACGGGTGTTGTTCACGTCCGGGTACACGGACGACGCCGTGGTTCGCAACGGGGTGGAGCAGGACGCCGTCCAGTTCCTCCAGAAGCCGTACACCCCGGCGGTGCTGGTGGCCAAGATGCGGGAGGTGCTCGACGCCGCCGACTGACCCCTTCGGCCGCCTCGACCCCCGGTTGCCTCGACCACGCCGCCCGGACTCCTCTCGGTGCCGGCCGAAGTCGGGAAGCAGACCCGGAACCGGCGGGGACTGGTGATGCTCGCCGGGGCGTGCTATCATGCAGTTCTCCCTCGTGAGGCTCGTGTTTCGGTCACGCTGTCGCCCTCGCCCGACTGGCTCGCACCCCGCGCCAGGCACCTTTGGATGAGCCCATGTCCGCCCGCCCGTATCGCCTGATCGGTTTCCTCGTCCTCGCCCTCCCCGCATTCGGCCTCGCCCGACCGCCCGCGCCGTTCCCGCCGCAGTCGCCGGCCGCTGAACCGCCGGCCGGCGGGGCGGCTCGGGGGGCGGTGCCCGACGCCCCGCCCGCCCCGGCCGCGGAGCGGTGGGCGGTCGTCATCGGGATCAACTACGACAAGCGCGACCCGGCGTGGGGGAAGGGGCCGGCCGAACTGCGGAACGCCGAGAACGACGCGGCCGCGGTGAAGAAGCGGCTGGTCGAGTGCTACGGGTACAAGGAGGAGTGCGTCCGGCTGCTCCTCGCCCGTGACGCGACCAAGCAGGCGATCGAGGCCGCGCTGAGCGACGAGTTCGCGTCCCACCGCACCAAGGTCGGGAAGGCCGACAGCGTCCTCGTGTACTTCTCCGGCCACGGGTACCTGGACGGCGACCCGGCCGGCGGCACGAAGCGGATCGGATACGTGTTCCCGGTGGACATCCAGCACGTCGAGACGGGCCGGCCGAACACGGGCCGGGCGATCGAAGTCGAGTACGTGGTGCGGCGGCTCCGCGACCACTGCCCGGCGGCGCACAAGCTCTTGGTGCTCGACTGCTGCTACTCCGGGTCGGTGTTCCGGGTCGGGGTCGGCGTCCGCGGCGCCCGCGAGGGGGCCGGGCCGGGCGGCGGGGTGTACGGGCAGCCCGGGTTCCAGGCCATCACGGCCGGGGCCGAAGAGACCGTCCCGGACGGCCAGGCGGGCGGCCACTCGCCGTTCACCACCGCGTTCCTCCGCGCCCTCGACACCATCCCCCAGCGGCGGCCGGGGAGTCCCGAGGCGTTCTCGGCGAGCGAGTTGTTCGGCACCGTCCAGGCCGACCTGCGGGCGTCCCGCGCCGACCGCCAGACGCCGGAGTACGGGTGGATCGGCGAGGACCAGGGCGAGTTCAAGTTCAGCCCCGCGCCGGACGCCAAGTGGCCGAAGGCCCGCGAGCTCGACGAGAAGGGGCGGCGGCAACTGTTGGCCGTGGTCCCGTCCACGTTCGGCAACTGGTGGGCGGACGAGATGCTGTGGTTCATGCCGGCCCTGCGGTACGAGATCATCGCCAAGGAGCAGCCGACCCGGTCGGCCGCCTACGACTTCGACCCGACGGCGGTCCGCGGGATCGCCCAGGAGCTCGCCGCGCGAAAGGGCCACGGGGCGCCCGGCGGCTACCGCTACGAGCACCTCGGCAAGCTGCTCGCCGCCCAGGGCGTGGAGCAGCAGATGAAGGCGGTGGACGACACCATTCAGTCGCTCGAACGGCTCTACCCGGCCGCCGACGCGGCGGGTAATGCGGCGGGGCCGAAAGACCCCGAGCCGAAGGCCGCCACTACGGCCGACCGCGCCCTCGACCTCCACTACCTCGCCGTCCTGTACCAGAAGCGGAAGCGGACGGCCGAGGCCGACGACGTGTACCGCCGGGCGCTGGACGAGTACAGGGCGGTGTGCAAGTCCGTCCCCGCGCTCGCCCCGCTGCACGCCCTCTGCTGCATGGACTACGGGGTGCTCTGCCAGAACAACCTGAACCGGTTCGACGAGGCCGTCCGCCGGTTCGCCGACGCGCGGGCCATCCCCGGGACCGACGCCCCGGCCCCGTTCGTCGTCTTCACCCTATGCCGGGAGGCCGACGCGGCCCGCCGGATGGGGCTGTTCGGGGTGTCCGACGACCGGATGAAGACGGCCCGCGACCGGATGACCGAGATCGACCGCGGCGGGCTCCACCCGATGTCCGGGGCGGTCCACAAGCACGACGCCTGGGCAGCGATGGAGCAGTGCCGGTTCGACCAGGCCCGGACCGCCTTCGAGCGGAGTCTGAAGGTGTTCGAGGGGCTCCAGCAGGCGGCGACCAACCCGTTCCCGTACGACATCGAGCTGTTCCACGTCCGCCACGGGCTGGCCATGGCCGAGCGGTTCCAGGGGGAGGACGAGAAGGCGGTCCGGCAGTTCCGGCAGCTGACGCACGACATCGCCGAGAAGATCGGCGAGCTCGACCGGCGGGCGGACTACCTGCCGAACTACGCCGAGGTCCGGCAGCTGCTGTGCGAGCGGTACGCGAACAGCGTGGACCGGCAGGGCGACTGCCGGCTGTACGGCCGGACCCCGGACTACGCGGAGGCGGCGGACGACTACCGCCGGGCGCTGCGGGCGGTCGGCAACATCCCGGAGGACCGCCGCGAGGCGACGACCCTCGACCTCCTCTACCGCCGGGCGATCGCCCTGGCGATGCCGCCGCGCGGCCCGGCGGAGGGGCGGAACCTGGCGCTCGCCGGTCAGCTGTGCGCCGAGGCGGCGGCCCTCGAGGAGCACCTCCGCACGACCCACAAGGTCACCGCCCTCGGGGGGAAGACGGTCATCAACCGGGCCATCGCCCGGACGCTGGCCCACCCGCCGGCGGGTGCCGCCGAGAACGAGCTGTGGAACCTGATCCGCCCCGGGACGGCCGGCGCCCGCGGCGCCGGGAAGGCCGCGCCGCGGGTCGCCCCGTCGGCCCGGTCGCTCGACCGCGACGAGATCGAACGGCTAATGTTCGGCTGCCTGCTCCTGCTGGAGAACCGCGCCGAGTGGGGGCTGACCGACCTGAACGCACTGGAGTGCTGCGACCACATGCTGAGCGCGTGCCGCTCGGCGACCCGCCCGGCGCGACTGTCCGGGCGGGCGGACGTGGGCGTCCTCCGCTACCTGCGACCGTACTACGACGCGGCCTTCCGGTTCAAGGCCGAGCAGGCGCCGGTGCCGGTGAAGGAACTCGTCGAGATCGCGTGGGAGGCCACGCAGGGGCAGTCGTACCGAAAGCCGGCCGAGATCACCCCCGTGCTGGCCTTCTACCGGGCGGGCGGCCCGGGCGCGACGCACGGGTTCCTGCTGCTCGACGTGCCGGCCACGAAGAGCCAGCCCGGGGTTAGTCGGTGCGTCAGGCTGGCGCCCGAGTGGAACGACGGGGAACTCCTCGCCCAGGCTGCCAAGGCCGGCAGCGGATTACCCCTGCCGGCCGCCATGCAGGCGGAATTGACCCGGCTCAAACTCGACCACACTCTCCAGATTCGGTGGCGCGACCCGGTGACCGAGTTCGGGGTGGGACCGCCCCCACCGCCCGGCGGGGCCGGCGTGCGTGCCGGCCACCTGACCGCGGCCGACGACCCGCTCGGGGCGCGGTTCCCGTTCAACCTCGGCCCGTCGCTCCGGGGCCAGCCGTTCTCGGACGAGGGCGAATTGCGCGGTCTCGGCTTCCCCTCCCGGGTGGGGACGGCGCACGCGGTTCCATCACCCCGGCCGGTCCTGCCGACCGAGCCGAAGCGGTGATTCACGGGGCGTCCGGCGGGGCGAACGTCTCGGCGTGCGTCCGTAGGAGGCGTCCGGCGCCCGGGCCGTCGCCGCGGGCCAGCGCCGCCACGATTGCGTCGTAGGACGCCTCGACCGCCGCCGGGTCGATGTCGCCACGGGCCAGCCGGAGGCGCACGCGGGTTTCCAGCGCCAGCGACGCCCACACCCGCAACAGCACCTCGTTCCCCGCGGCCTCCACCAGCCGGCGGTGGAAGGCGTAGACGTGTGCCGCCTGCGCCGACATGTCGCCCGCCGCGCAGGCCCGCAGCACGCCGGCCGCCTCGCACCGTAGTTCCGCCACGTCGCCGGCCAGCGCGGCCGCCGCCGCCGGGGCGGCCGCCTCCTCTAGCACGCCGCGGACGAAGTACGCCTCACGCTCCTCGCGCGGGCTCACCACCCGCACCCGCGTGCCGCGCCGCGGCTCCGACTCGACCAGCCGCGACGCCTCCAGCTCCCGCAGCGCCTCGCGCACGGACCCCTGGCTCGTCCCGAGCTCGCGGGCGATGCGCAACTCCACCAACCGCTCGCCCGGCGCGTAGTGACCGGACAGGATGCGCTCGGTGAGCGCCCGGCGGACGTGGTCGCGGACGGTCTCCCGGACGACGGTCATACGGCGGCCCCGGAGAGGAGGGACGAGCCATTATGGCCCGGTGACAGCGGGCAAAAAAGGTGATCGGGGGCGAATTATTGATTATCGATAATATGCGTTAGGCGTAGCGGCGGCGTGTGTATCCCCTTCCGTCGCGTCTCCGGGGGAACCGCCCGCCGGCCGGGGACCGTTCACCACGGCGGCCCGGCTATGTGGATCGTCCAGCTCGCCCTCCGCCGCACCTACACGTTCGTCGTCGCCGCGCTCCTGATCCTCGTGGTCGGGCTCGTCGCCGTGCGGCGCACCCCGGTCGACAACTTCCCCGACATCGACATCCCCGTCGTCACCGTCGTCTACCTCTACTCGGGCATGCCGGCCGACGACATCGAGAAGCGCATCCTGCTCGTCACCGAGCGCGTGCTCACCGCGTCGGTCAACGACATCGAGCACATGGAGAGCCAGGCGTACACCGGCGTCGGCGTCATCCGAGTCTACTTCACCCCGACCGCGAAGGTCGAGGCGGCGACCGCGCAGGTGACGGCGACGTGCCAGACGGTGCTCAGCAACATGCCGCAGGGGACGACCCCGCCGTACATCGTGCGCTACAGCGCGACGAGCGTGCCGGTGGCGCAGATCGCGGTCTCCAGCGAGACGCTGACCGAGGCCGAGCTGTACGACTACGCGGCCAACTTCATCATCCAGCGGCTCGGTACGGTGCAGGGCGCTCGCGTCCCGCAGCCGTACGGCGGGAAGCCGCGGCAGGTGATGGTGGACCTCGACCCGGACCAGCTCTACGCCCGCGGGCTGTCGGCGGCCGACGTGAGCGCCGCGGTCAACGCCCAGAATCTTATCCTGCCGGCGGGGACTGCGAAGGTCGGCGAGACCGAGTTCAACGTCAAGGTGAACAGCAGCCCGGAAGTGGTGGAGGCATTCAACCAACTCCCGGTGAAGACGGTGAACGGCGCGCCGGTCTACCTGCGCGACGTGGCCCAGGTGCGCGACGGGTACGCGGTGCAGACGAACGTCGTCCGCCGCGACGGCCGCCGGGCGGTGCTCCTGCCGATCCTCAAGGGCGAGGGGGCGAGCACGCTCGACGTGGTCGAGCGCGTCCGCGCCGCGCTGCCGAACATCCAGGCGCAGATGCCGCCGGAGCTGAAACTGGAGGTGATGTTCGACCAGTCGGTGTTCGTACGCGAGGCGGTCGAGGGCGTTCTGAAGGAGGGGGCCATCGCCGCCGGTCTCACGGCGCTGCTCATCCTCGTGTTCCTCGGGTCGTGGCGGTCCACGGTCATCGTCATCGTCTCGATCCCGCTGTCGGTGTTCTGCTCGATCATCTCGCTCTGGGCGATCGGCGAGACGCTGAACGTGATGACCCTCGGCGGGCTGGCGCTCGCGGTCGGTATTCTCGTAGACGACGCCACGGTCGAGATCGAGAACGTCCACCGCAACCTGGCCGAGCGGAAGCCGCTCCGCCGGGCGATCCTCGACGGCGCCCAGCAGATCGCCGTGCCCGCGTTCGTCTCGACAACCGCAATCTGCGTCGTGTTCGTGCCGGTGGTGTTCCTCACCGGCCCGGCGGCGTACCTGTTCGTGCCGCTCGCGCTGGCGGTGATCTTCGCCATGATGGCGAGCTACCTGCTGTCTCGTACGCTCGTGCCGACGATGATGCTGTACCTGATGCCGGCCGAGGCGGCGAAGTACGCGAGCGGCCACCACGGCGACGCGGTCGGGGTGTTCGGCCGGCTCCACGCCCGGTTCGAGCACGCCTTCGAGGCGCTGCGGCAGGCGTACCGCGGGCTGCTGGCGTGGGGGCTGTCGCACCGCGGCGTCACCGCCGGCGGGATGCTCCTGTTCGCACTCGGGTCGTTCGCGCTCCTGCCGCTCGTCGGCCGCGACTTCTTCCCGGCGGTGGACGGCGGGCAGATCCGCCTCCACGTCCGCGCCCCGGCCGGCACCCGCATCGAGGAGACCGAGCGCATCTTCGGCCAGGTGGAGGACGTGATCCGCGAGGTGATCCCGGCGGGCGAGACCGAAACGATCCTCGACAACATGGGCGTGTCGCCGTTCTACACGAACACGGCGTACATCTCGAACGAACTCGTCAGCAGCTACGACGGCGAAATCCTCGTCGCGCTCAAGCACGACCACCGGCCGACGGCCGACTACATCCGCCGGCTGCGGCAGGATCTGCCGCGGCGGTTCCCCGACTGCACGTTCGACTTCCTCGCGGCCGACATCACCGGCCAGGTGCTCACGTTTGGCAAGCCGGCGCCGATCACGGTACAGGTGGTCGGTGTGAAGCGCGAGGAGAACCTGGCGGCGGCGAAGAAGCTCCGCGAGGAGATGGCGAAGATCCCCGGCGTGGTGGACGTGCGGCTGCGGCAGATCCCCGACGCTCCCGAGCTGCGGGTGGACGTGGACCGGGTGATGGCCAGCGGGCTGAACGTCACCCAGCAGGAGGCGGCGCGGTCGCTCCTGGTGTCGCTGAGCTCGTCGTTCCAGGGGACGCCGAACTTCTGGGTGAGCCCCAAGAACGGCGTGAACTACCGGGTCGCGGTGCAGACCCCGCAGGGGAAGATCGACAGCGTGGACGCCCTGCTCTCCACACCGGTAACGGCGACGGGGGCCGACCGCGGTGCGCCGCAGCTGCTCAGCAACCTCGCGGTGCTACGGCGCGGCGAGGGAGCGGGGCTCATCAGCCACTACAACGTGCAGCCGGTGTACGAGGTGTGTGCGACGGTGCAGGACCGCGACCTCGGCGGCGCCGCGACCGACGTGCGCCGGGTGGTGGACGAGGCCCGCGCCGCGCTCCCGAAGGGGAGCACCATCGCCGTCCGCGGGCAGGTCGAGAGCATGGACGAGTCGTTCACCGGGCTCGGGTTCGGGCTCCTGTTCGCGGTGCTGCTCGTGTACTTCCTGATGGTCGTGAACTTCCAGAGCTGGACCGACCCGCTCGTCATCCTCGGGGCGCTGCCCGGGGCGGCGGCGGGCATCCTGTGGGCGTTGTTCGCCACCGGCACCACGGTCAGCGTGCCGGCACTGATGGGCGGGATCATGACCGTCGGGGTGGCGACCGCGAACAGCATCCTGATGGTGACGTTCGCCAACGAGCGCCGGGCCGCCGGCCGGTCGGCGGTCGGGGCGGCGCTCGACGCCGGCTCGACCCGCCTCCGCCCGGTGCTGATGACCGCCCTCGCCATGATCGCCGGGATGCTGCCGATGTCGCTCGGGCTGGGCGACGGGGGCGAGCAGAACGCCCCGCTCGGCCGGGCGGTGATCGGCGGGCTGGCGGTGGCGACCGTCTACACGCTGTTCTTCGTGCCGGTGGTGTACAGCCTGCTCCGCCGCCGCCCGCCGGCGCCCCCGACCGAGCCCGTGCCCGAACCCGAAGAGGGAGTGTCGTGAGCCACGCCGAAGCCCACCCCGAGGCCGCCCCGCGGCTCCCGTCCCGCCTCCGCCTCGGCGCGCTGGCGGTGCTCGTCGTCGCCACCCTCGCCGCCCTCGGCGCGTTCGGCGTGCGGGCGCGGGCGAAGGTCGAGGCCGACCGCGACGGGGCGGTCGCGGCGACCCGGGCCGACCGCCCGCGCGTCCTCGTCACCAAGGCCGAGCGCGGCCCGGCGCGGGTCGAGCAGGTGCTGCCCGGCACGGCGACGCCGCGGTTCGAGACGGCCGTCCACGCCCGCACCAGCGGCTACTTGAAGCGCTGGCTCGTGGACATCGGCGACCGGGTGACGGAGGGCCAGCTCCTCGCCGAGATCGAGACGCCGGAGGTGGACTCGCAACTGCTCCAGGCCCGGGCGGCGCTCGCCGAGGCGGAGGCCGCGCTGGAGCGCGACCGGGCGAACGAGGAACTGTCGCGGGTGAACCTCGCCCGGGTCCGGCGGGTGATCGACAACGGCGCCGGTTCGTCGCAGGACCTGGACACCGCGAACGCGGCGGCGAAGGTGGCGCGGGCGACGATCGGCGTGTCGGAGGCGACCATCGCCGCCGGCAAGGCGAACGTGAAGCGGCTCGAAGACCTCCAGAGCTACCAGCAGGTGACGGCGCCGTTCCAGGGCGTCATCACCGCCCGCAACTTCGACCCCGGGGCACTTGTCGTCGCCGACAACGCCAGTGCGAAGGAACTCTTCCACATCGCCCGCATCGACACGCTCCGGGTCTACGCCGACGTGCCGCAGACCTACGCGACGGGCATCCGCCCCGGGCAGCCGGCGCCGGTGTTCCGCCGCGAGGTGCCGGGCCGCGAGTTCGCCGGGACGGTCTCCCGGACCACCAGCGCCATCGACCCGGCCACCCGCACGCTCCGCGTCGAGGTGGACGTGCCGAACCCGGACCGCCTGCTGTTGCCCGGGATGTACCTCCAGGTGCGGTTCAACCTCGACGCCCCGGCGGCGGTGGTACGGGTGCCGGGGGCGGCGGTCATCACGCGGGCCGGCGGGCCGAGGGTGGCGGTCGTGGACGGGGCCGGCGCGATCCGCTACAAGTCGGTGACGGTCGGCCGCGACTTCGGCACGACGGTCGAGCTCGCCGACGGGCTGGCCGGCGGCGAGACGCTCGTCGTCCGCCCCGGCGACGACCTCCCCGACGGCACCGTCGTCGAGCCGGTGACGCCCAGCGCCCGGTGACCGGAATTAGGTCCGCGTCAGACCGTAGTTGCGATTGGTGGAACCGGCGTCCCGCCGGTCTTTGCTCACGTTTCGACCGGCGGGACGCCGGTCCCACCAACCCAGATTCCGGCGAGTCCCGTCATACCGAATCGCGTTGAACAGTAACGCTGGTTCGTCGGAGCCCGGAGCGTGAGCGACGGGGTAAGCGACCCCGTCGCTCACGCTCCGGGCTCCGACGGAATGGAATCCACACGATTTGGTATCACTCCCCCGCGCCGAGCAACTCTTGAAGCCGTTGAACCAGGCGGGTTAAGAGTACCCGCGTGGCCACGTCGGTCTTCCCCAGCTGAGCAGCGACTTCTTTCGTCGCCAGCCCCTCGACGTACCGCAGCCGCAGCGCCTCGCGGTGTTCCGCGGGGAGTTGCTCGACCGCCTCGTCCAGCCGGCGCTGGCGCTCGGAGCGGACGACGGCCTGGGTCGGCGTCGTCATGCTGCCGGCGAGGAGCGCGATCAGATCCTGGCTGGCGTCGCCGGCCGGCGCGTTGCCCGGCAGCTCCCGCGCGGCGGCTCGCTTCCCGGCGGCGAAGTGGCGGTGGCCGTCGATCACGCACTGCTCGGCGAGGTGGCAGAGCCAGGCGAACGGGTCGCTCGGGGGCGGGTCGAGCCGGGCGAACTCGCGGAGCGCCTTGACGGCGACCTCCTGCGCCACGTCCTGCGGGTCGAGCTTCGCGCGCAGCGCCGGGCCGATGCGGGTTTCGATGACAGCCAGGAGCGCCGGCCGCCGCTCGGCGAGGAACGCCGCGAGTGCGGTCGCGTCGCGGCACGGGTGATCGTCCATAGGACCGGGCTCCGGGACGGCCGCGGGGCGAGGACGTATTGTAACCCCGCGCCCGACTCCGGGCTGCCGCCCTCCCCGGTTCCCCGCATGTCCGCGGCTGCGGAAACGACCCCCGACTCGTCCGACCCGTCCCGCCTGTGGGCGGCGGTGGGCGGCTACCTGGAAGCGTTCGCCCGGGCGTGGGAGGCGCCGGACGCCCCGCCCGACCCGGCCGCGTTCCTCCCCGCCGGCCCGCCGCACGTCCGCGCGCTCGTCCTCGTCGAGCTCATCAAACTCGACCTCGACCACCGGCTCGGCCGCGGGCTAGACCGGCCGGTCGAGGACTACGTCGTCGCTTTCCCCGAGCTGGCCGAGGCGGGGCCGCCCGCCGACCTGCTGTACGAGGACTACCACCTCCGCCGGCAGGCCGGACGGCCCGCCGACCCGGAGGACTACTTCCGCCGCTTCCCGGCCCGCGCCGCAGACCTGGCGCGGCTCGTCGGCGCCACCGTCCCGGCTCGCTCGACCTCGGTCCACGTCGCCCGCGCCCCCGTCGCGTTGGCTCCGGGCGACCGGCTCGACGACTTCGACCTCCTCGCCCTCCTCGGGGAGGGACAGTTCGCCCGGGTGTTCCTGGCCCGGCAGCGGTCGATGCAACGGCTGGTCGCGCTCAAGGTGTCGGCCCGCGGCGCGGCCGAGGCGCAGACTCTTGCCCAGCTCGACCACCCGCACGTCGTCCGGGTGTACGACCAGCGCACCGAGTCCGGCCGCGGCCTCCACCTCGTGTACATGCCGTACCTCGCCGGCGGCACGCTCCAGGACGTGGTTACCCGGGTCCGATCGGAGTCGCCCGGCCAGCGCTCGGGTCGGACGCTGCTGGCGGCGGTCGACGCCGCGCTCGACCGCCGCGGCGAGATCCCCCCGGCCGTGTCCGCGGCGCGGCAGACGTGGGCCGCGCGGACGTGGGGCGCGGCCGTGTGCGCCGTCGGAGCGCGATTGGCCGCCGCGCTCGACTACGCCCACCGCCGCGGGGTGCTGCACCGCGACGTGAAGCCGGCGAACGTCCTGCTCACCGCGGAGGGGGAGCCGCTGCTGGCGGACTTCAACGTCGGGTGCTGCTCGAAGCTCGACGGCGCCGGCCCGGCGGCGTTCTTCGGCGGCAGCCTGGCCTACATGTCGCCCGAGCACCTGGAGGCGTTCAACCCGGCCCACCCGCGCCCGGCCGAGAGCCTCGACGGCCGGGCTGACGTGTACGGCCTGGCGGTGACGCTGTGGGAACTGGCGACCGGCGCCCGCCCGTTCCCCGACGAGGCCGTCTCCGGCGACTGGCCGGCGACCCTCGCCGCGCTCGCCGACCGCCGGCGCGCGGGGCCGTCGGCGGAGGCAGTCGCCGCGCTCCCCGCCGACGTGCCGGGGCTCCGCGAGGTGCTCCTCCGCTGCCTCGACGCCGACCCGGACCGCCGCCCGGCAACGGCGGGAGAACTGGCGCGGGAGCTCGAACTGTGCCTCCGCCCGGCGACGCGCGACCTCGTGCGCCCGGCAACGGGCGGGTGGCGCGCGGCCGTCCGGCGCTACCCGGTCGCGGCCGTCTTCTCGATCGGCCTTGCCCCGAACATCGCCGCCTCGCTGTTCAACATCTGGTACAACAACGCCGCGATCATCAACGACTGGCCCTCCGCCCGCGCCGACTTCGACCGCATCATCCCGGCCGTGAACGGCGTGTTCTTCCCGCTCGGCCTGCTCATGCTCTTCCTCGCGCTCCGGCCGGTCGCCCTGGCGCTGCGCGGACTCGGCCGGGGCGAGGCCTTCGCGATGGCCGACCTGTCAGCGCGGCGCCGCCGGGCACTGCGGCTGGGTACAACGACGGCGCTCATCTGCATCGCCTGCTGGTCGGTCGCCGGGCTAATCTGGCCGGTCGCGCTGGAGGCCGTCGCCGGCCCCCCACCCCAGGGAGCGGGCGCGTACTTCCACTTCCTCGTGTCGCTGGTCTTCTGCGGACTGACCGCCGCAGCATACCCGTACTTCCTCGTCACCGTCCTGGTCGTGCGCGTGTTCTACCCCGCGCTGCTCGGTCCCGGCGGACCTGACCCCGACGACGGCCCGGCGCTCCGCCGCGTCGAGCGGGAGCTCGGCTGGTACCGCGCCGCAGCGGTCGCGGTTCCCCTCCTGGCCGTCGCGCTGCTCGCCGTGAGCGGCCTGGTGGCCCAGAGTCAGACCCCCGTCGCGGTCCTGAGCGCGGCGGGCCTCGCCGGGCTCGGCGCCGCGTTCGTCCTCGAAGCCCGCATCCGGGCCGACCTCGCCGCCCTTGCCGACCTCCCGACCAGCCCGGCCACCTGATCGGGTTCGTCCGCCGCAACAATTTTGGCCGTTCCGACAGCAACCGCGGATTAGCCCGTTACCCAGCGGCCGCCGAATACGGCGGCCGCCCCCGGGCGTTTCCCCTCAGCGCCGGGCGACCAAAAACTCTGGCCGGGGGTGTAACAGCGCCGCGGGTCTTCCGCTCAGAAGGGCGGAGGGTCGCGGCGAACGGTGTCGCCCGCCGGTCGGCCGCCATCCCCATCGCCCCGAACCCCAAGCACCCGGCTCCGCCCCGGAACCGCCGGCTCGCCGTCGCGGGCCGGGTCGGTCCCCGCGCGCCCGGAACGCAACTTTTCCCAATCGAGAGAGACTCATGCGCTCGACGACTCGTCGCCCCCGCTCCCTGCGACCGACGCTGGAGTGCCTGGAGGACCGCGCCAACCCGGCCACATTCACCGTCCAGAACCTGAACGACGCCGGCGCCGGCAGCCTCCGCGACGCCGTCGACCTGGCCAACCTCACCCCCGGCGCGGACACGATCGTGTTCGCCCCGGCCGTCCAGGGCGGCACCGTCAACCTGACGACGTTCTTCAACCCGCCGACCAGTTCGGCGGCCGTCCCGCAGCCGGCCGGGCGGTCGGCCCTGGTCGTGCTCGACACCGTCACCATCCAGGGGACCGGGGAGACGATCGCCCGGGCCGCCGGGGCGGTGGACGACTTCCGCCTCTTCCAGGTGAACCCGGGGGTCGGGCTGACGCTGGACCGCCTGACCCTGTCGAACGGCAACGCGCTGGGCGGCGGGGGCGGGTTCGGCGGCGGTGGCGCGGCCGGGCTCGGCGGGGCGATCTACAACCAGGGCACCCTCACCATCACCAACAGCCTATTGACCGGGAACACGGCCACCGGTGGCGCCGGCGGCAGCACCCGGCTCGGGTTCGGGGCCGGCGGCGGTGGGCTGGGGAGCGGCCCGACCACCGGGGTGAACGGCGGCGGCCCGAACGGCGGGATCGCGGGTGGGGCCACCCCCGGGTTCGGTGGGGGTGGGGCCGGCGGGAACTTCGGGGCGGGGAACAACGCCCAGAACGGCGGGTTCGGCGGCGGCGGCGGGGCGAGCGCCGGCGGGTTCGGCGGCGGGAACGGGGGCTTCGGGGCGGGCGGCGGTGGTGGGGGTGGCGGTGGCGGCGGGGCCGGCGGGTTCGGTGGGTTCGGGGCCGGGGCCGGCGGCGGGAACGGCGGGCCGGGCGGCGGCGGGGCCGGCCTCGGCGGGGCGATCTTCAACCAGGGCGGAGTGGTCACCATCGCCAACTCCACCGTCACCGGGAACACGGCCCGCGGCGGGATCTCCGAGGGCGCCATCGGAGCAGCCGGCGCCGGGCAGCGGGGCGGGGCGTTCGGCGGCGGCATCTTCAACCTCAACGGCGCCCTCACCCTGACCAACGTGACCGTGGCCGGGAACACCGTCGCAGTCGGGATCGGCAACGCGACGGCCAACACCGCCGACGGCGGGGCGGTGTACAACCTGGCGCTCAACGTCGGCGCCGTGACCCCGACGCAGACGGCCACGTTCACCGTCGCCAACAGCATCCTGGCGAACTCGACCGGCGGGTCGGACGTGGTGAACAACCGCGCCTTCGGGACCGCGACCCTCACCGCCACCGGGCCGAACATCGTCTCGACCGCGGTCGTGAACCCGCTCGGGATGGGGACGATCACCGGCACCCCGTTCACCGTCACCGACCCGAAGCTCGGGCCGCTCCAGAACAACGGCGGGCCAACGAAGACCCTGGCCCCGCTCGCTGGCAGCACGGCCGTGGACGCCGGGAGCAACGCCGCCGCGGCCGGGCTCACCACCGACCAGCGCGGCGCCGGGTTCGGGCGCGTCAAGAACGGCACCGTGGACCTCGGGGCGGTCGAGCTCCAGGTCCGCCCGCTCGTGGTGTCCGGGCGGACGAACGGTTCGGCCGACGTACTCTCGCCGGGGGCGGGCGGGCAGTTCCTCGCCACCCCGAAGGCGACCGTGAACCCGTTCGGCACCACCGGGGCGAACGCCCGCGTGGCGGTGGGCGACGTGAACGGCGACGGGATCGAGGACACGATCCTCGTCACCGGCCCGGGGGTGCCGCTCCGGGTGGCGGTGGTGAGCGGGGTCGACAACACGACCCTCTTGGTGCAGCCGTTCGACCCATTCGGGGGCGACTTCCTCGGCGGCGGGTACGTCGCCGCCGCCGATCTCGACGGCGACGGGCGGGCCGAGTTCGTCGTTACCCCGGACCAGGGCGGCGGCCCGCGCGTCTCGATCTTCAGCCTCAACCCGGACGGGTCGCGGACCACCCGGGCGAACTTCCTCGGGATCGACGACGCGAGCTTCCGCGGCGGCGCACGGGCGGCGCTCGGGGACGTGAACAAGGACGGCACGCCGGACGTGATCATCTCCGCCGGGTTCGGCGGCGGGCCGCGGACGGCCATCTTCACCGGCCAGAGCGTGCTTGCCGGCACCCCGACGCGCCTGGTCGCCGACTTCTTCGCGTTCCCGGGGAGCGACGCGACGACTCTGCGGAACGGGTCATTCGTGGCGGCCGGGGACGTGACCGGGGACGGGTTCGCCGACCTCGTGTTCGGCGGTGGGCCGGGCGGGGCCGCGCGTGTGTTCGTCCTGTCGGGCGCGCTGGTCAGCGCCGGGAACGTGGCGGGGGCGCAGGCGACGCCGGTGGCGAACTTTTTCGTCGGCGGCGACCTCAACGACCGCGGCGGGGCGCGGGTCGGGGTGACGAACGCGGACGGGGACGGGAAGATGGACCTGGTGGTCGGGAGCGGGGCCGGGCGGGCGGCGAAGGCCCGCGTCTACCTGGGCACGAACGTGACCGGGGCGGGCGAGCCGACCGCGTTCCAGGACTTGCCCCTGTTCGGCGGGGCGGTCCTCACCGACGGCGTCTTCGTCGGCTGAGGTGAGTGGTCTCTCGATCGAGTCATCTGATGCCGAGCCGCGGTGACCGTCACCGCGGCTCGGCTCGCGCTGTGGTCCGTACCGGCCGGCGTTCCACGAGCTCGTAGACGGTCAACGGCACCAGCCAACTGCACCACGCGGCGATGGCATACGCCGCCTCTGGGCTCGGCACCCCGACCAGCCCCGCCGCTCCGGAGATCAGCCGAAGCGCCACCGCCGAGCAGATCAGAACGTAGCACCGGAGCATCCAGCGGCGGTGCCGGTCGTACCGGCGGCGGCGAGCGGTCGCGACGCCGGCGAGCGCGCACCCCGCGGTCGCGGCCGACAGCGCGACGAAGCTCGCCCCGGCCGACCAGCCGCCGAAGGCGTGCCGCGCCATCACCAGGCTGCTCGGGAGCACGAGCACCAGCAGCACGGCGACGTGGACGCGGCCGAGAACCCGATGCAGGCGGCCGAAGCGGCAGCGAACGCGTTCGCTCAGCAGGACCAGCCCGGCGACCAGCACAAACGGAGCGGAGAGGATGTGGACGTAGAACGCGACCCGGTATGCGCCGGCGAACGTCGCCTCGCGGCCCTGGAGGAAGAGCGACTCGAAGTCGGGCGGGAAGTAGTCGGGGTAGTTCGACAGGATCGTCCCCAGCACCCGCAGGACGAGCCCGGCGGCGAGCCAGCGAACAACCGTTGTCAGGGCGCGGAGTCTCACAGCCTCATTCCAGGTCGGTCGGTTCGCCGCCGGCGACGGTGATCGCGGCGGCCAGTTTCGCCGGGTCGATGGAGGAGCGGACGAACCGAACCGAGCCGTCGCCCCGCGCGACTTGCAGACCGCCGGGGTGGCAGCCGAACGGTGCCCGGTCGCCGGTCAGCGGCGCGCCGGCGGGGTCGTAGCCGCGCACGGTCGTCGCGCCGCCGCGCGCCCACGGCCCCAGGTCGAGGCGCGTTTCCGTCAAGAAGATCGTGTTGGAGGATCCGTCCTTGACCGCTGTCGCCGTGGTCGCCCGGTCGTAGCCCATGAAGCCGTTGCCGGGCGCGCCCTCCGGCCGACTGGCGGCGTCGAGCCCGACGCCGGCGAGCGCGACGTAGTGCGTCACCATGTCGTCCTGCTGCTCGACCGCGGGGCAGAAGAGCATGGGGATGCGGGTCCGGGCCGCGGGGAGGTTGCCCGCGTACCCGGCGCCCACGTCGAACTGCCGGGACACGGCGTCCTGCTCCATGTAAGGCAGCAGCGCGACCAGCCAGCTCAGGCGGTCTTCGGGCACCGCCCCCGGTCCGAAGCACCCCGGTGGGAATGCGCGGTCGGCGGGGTCGGCCGCGAGTTCCGGCGACGGCGGCGCAGCCGGTCGGCCGGTCGCCTCGAACGAGTGCAGCGCCATCATCAGTTGCTTGAGGTTGTTCATGCACTTCGCTCGCGCGGCCGGCTCGCGGACGCGGCGGACCGCCGGGAGCGTCAGCCCGACGAGGATGGCGATGATGGCCACGACGACCAGCAGTTCGGTCAGGGTGAATCCGTCGCGCGACGACCGGGACACGGCTGGCCCTCGGGCGGGAAGTGGTGCGGCGTCCGCCGCGGTGCTGACATGACGCCGGGGGCGCACGCCGATTTCAGACCAGGGTGCGTTGAGTCCTGGCTCGTCGGAGCCCGGAGCGTGAGCGACGGGGTAGCTGACCCGGTCACCTCCATGCGGCGAAGACCGGGTCAGCTACCCCGTCGCTCACGCTCCGGGCTCCGACGAGCCAGGACTCAACGTGGCGCCGTGTCGAGGAAGACGACGCACGACGGGTTGCCGACGGGCGTGTAGTGGCCGGTGAAGGCGAGGCCGCCTGTCGCGCGGTCCACGCGGAAGACGGCAACGTTGTCGCCGCGCTGGTTGCAGCAGTACAGGACCCGACCGGTCGGGTCGAACGCGAAGCTCCGCGGGTAGTTCCCGCGCGTCCACTCTTCGCCGACGTAGGTCAGCGTGCCGGTCGGGCCGACCGAGAAGATGCCGATGCTGTCGTGCAGCCGGTTGCCGGCGTACACGAACCGGCCGTCGGCCGACACCAGGATCTCCGAGCAGAAGTTGCTCCCCGCGAACCCGGGTGGCAGCGTCGAGATCGTCTGCCGCGCGGTCAACCGCCCCGTCGCCGGGTCGTAGTCGAACAGCACAACGGTCGAGCCCTCTTCCTGCACCGAGTAGAGCCAGCGGCCGTTCGGGTGGAAGTGGAAGTGCCGCGGCCCGTCGCCGGGCGGGAGCGACACCGCGGGCGGGTCGTTCGCCGTCAGTGCCCCCTTCTCGGTGTCGAACTTCCAGGTGTAAATCCTGTCGAGTCCCAGATCGACGTGCAGCACGAAGCGGCCAGACGGGTCGGCCTGAATCTGGTGGGCGTGCGTGCGGTCGTGGCCGCTGAACGCGAAGCTGCCGGGCGGGGCGTTCGTCGCCCGCGCCGGGCCGACCTTGCCGTCATCGACCTTCACGTCACTCGCGGCGCCGAGCCGGCCGTCGGCGAGGACCGGCAGCACGGCGACCGACCCGCCGAAGTAGTTGGCGACGAGCAGAAACCGCCCCGACGGGTGGAGGCTCACGTACGTCGGCCCGGCGCCGCCGGAGCGGACGGTGTTGAGCGGTGTCAGCTTGCCGTCGCTGCGGTCGATGGTAAACGCGGTGACGGTCCCCTCACGCTGGTCGCCCTGGCGGTCGGTCTCGTTCGCTGAGTACATCCGCGTGCCGGCGGTGTTCACCGCCAGGTGGCTCGGGCTGGTTCCCATCTCGTGAACGCCGGCGGGCGTCAGCGCGCCGGTGGCGCGGTTCACCCGGAAGACGTGGATGCCGCGGCCGTTGCCGGGCGGCAGATCGACCTGCGTCGGGAGCACGTCGCGGAGCGGCGAGCTGAACGTCCCCACGTAGGCGAACAGCGGTGCCTCCGCCGGTTGGGCGCGGGCCAGGCCGGCGGCAAGCGGGGCCGCGACCGAGGCGGCGATGAAGGACCGTCGGGAGCCATCAAGCGGACGCATGGGAGCCTGCCGGATCGGGTGATTCGCCTCAGTGGGGTGAATCTACGCCCGAGCCGGCGCAGCGGCGCGGGCGAGCCAGTCCGCGTACCGCGTCGGACCGATGCGCGAGGCACCCGCGGGCGCGAGGTCGCGGGCGTCGAGGACCGCGCCGAAATAGCGGGCGGTCGGGTCGGCGACGACCGTCCGCTTGTCGCCGGCCGCGGCCAACGACTGCCGCACGAAGTCGGCGATCGACCGCGCCTCCGGGCCGGCGAGGTCGAGGATTGCGTTCGCCGGCGGGGCGAGGGTGATGTCGGCGAGCGCGGCCGCCACGTCGTCGGCCGCCAGCGGCTGCATCGGGGCCGTCGGGAGGCGGAGGGTGTCGCCGTCGCCCCCGCCCCCGGCGATTGCGCCGAGGAACTCGAAGAACTGCGTGGCGCGCACGACCGTGTACGGCACCCGCCCGGCGGCGATGAGTTCCTCCTGCACGGCCTTCGCCCGCAAGTACCCGCTGTCCGGGATGCGGTCCGCGCCGACCACCGACAGGGCGACGTGGTGCCCGACCCCGGCGGCCGCCTCCGCCGCGAGGAGGTTGCGGGTCGAGGCGGTGAAGAACGCCATCACCGCGTCGTCGGCGAACGACGGCGAGTTCGACACGTCCACGACCACGCTCACCCCCGCCAGCGCCGCGGCGATCCCCTCGCCGGTGACGGTGTTCACGCCCGACGACGGCGACGCGGACACCGCCTCGTGACCCCGTTCGCGCAGCAGGGGGATGAGCTTCTTGCCGATGAGCCCGCTCCCGCCGATCACGACGATCTTCATGGCTACGCCCTCGATGTGGTTACTGACTCATGGGTCTACGCCTTGCGCAGTTGCCCGAGTCTGATCTTGCGCAACCCGGTTCTGGCGGTTCGGTTCGGCGGGATTCATCCCGCCCGTGCGGTCACATCGGGTGCGCGACCCGTGCGCTCGTCCGGCTGGGGCACCACCGGTTCACCGCGGGGTGCGTGGGCTCGCCGCCCGGTGGGCGGTCATCCGGGGCGCCGCCCGGAGGTATCTCCGACGCCCGCCCGACCGCCTCCCAAACCCGACACCGAGCGAGCGACGGACCACTACGAACCCCCGCGCCCCCGAATCGCCCAGCGCGCCAGGTACGACTTCAGCCCGTCCATTGTGTTCTGCCGGCCGGCGAAGCCGACGTAGCCGTCCGGCCGCACGAGGTAGATCGCGTCCTGCGACAGCCCGACCTTCCGCGCCGCTGTGCCCCACGGGAACACGTGGACCGGCACGTTCGCGCCCGCCGCCACTTCGCCGAGCGCCGGGCCGACCGCGCCGTAGACGTGGACCTGCCAGTCCCGTGCCGCCAGCGGGGCGAAGTTGTCCGGCGACACGAGCCACGGGAGGCGGTCGCCGGCGTGGACGCGGCCGGCGGCGCCAGTGCTCATCGGGCTCGGGCGGTACTCGATCCGCGTCTGCGAGATGAGCCGGAACATCGTCCGCCGCACCGCCGGGAGCTTCGCCGCCAGCGGCATCACCCGCGGCATCCACACGCGGCGGAGGAACCAGCCGGGCAGGCCGGTGTCGATCACGAAGCTGAACAGCCGGTCGGTCGAGGCGACGAGCGTGCGGGCGAAGCGGACGCGCTCGGGCTCGTAGCTGTCGAGCAGGGCGGGCGCGGCTTTCCCGCCCACGACCGCGGCGAGCTTCCACGCCAGGTTGATGGCGTCACCGATGCCCGTGTTCATTCCTTGTCCGCCGACCGGGCTGTGGACGTGCCCGGCGTCGCCGGCGATGAATGCCCGCCCGACCCGGAACCGCTCGGCGACGCGGTGGTGGATGTTGTACGTCGAGAACCAGTTCACCGCGGTGACCCGCAGGCCGAGCAGGTGCTCGACCGTCGGCCGCACGTCCTCGTAAGTGAGGTCGTGGCGGCTGGCGAGGGCGGCGGGGAGGATGCCGATGACCCGGACCATGCCGGCGCGGCGGAGCGGGAAGCCGAGGCAGAACTCGTCCGGCGCGAGGCTGGCATTCACGTACTCGCCCGGCGACCAGCCCTCGCCGGCCACGTCGGCGACGTAGAACCGGCTCTCGTAGGTGCCGCCGGGGAACCCGAACCCGAGCGCGTGCCGCACCGCGCTGCGGGCACCGTCGCACCCGCACAGGTAGGCGTAGTCGGTCTCGGTCTCGCCTGCGGCCGTGCGTAGCCGGGCGTGGACGCGGTCGCCCTTGTCTTGAAGCCCGACAAGCTCGGTGTTCCACTCGACCGACACGCCGGCCTCGCGGAGGCGGTCGAGCAGGTAGCGCTCGTGGTCGTCCTGCGGGTAGCTGAGGACGAACGGGAACGGGCTGACGGTGCCGCCGATGTCGCCGAGCTCGAACCCCGCCCGGAGTTTGCCGCGGTCCCAGAACCGCCCGCCGGTCATCTTCAGCCCGCCGGCGACGACCCCGTCGGCGATCCCGAGTTGGCGGTAGAGTTCGAGGGTGCGGGCGTGGACGGCCATCGCCCGCGACGCCTCCCCGGGGCCGGCGTTCTTCTCGACGACGCGCGGCCGGACGCCGGCCCGCGCGAGCCACAGCGCGAGCACCAGCCCCGTCGGCCCGGCGCCGACCACGAGCACCTGCGGGCGGTCGGCGTCGGCCACGGCAGCGCTCCCGTTACTGGAGGGAAATGTCGAACGTGCCCTCGCCCGCGGGCACGACGGTCCGCAGGCCGGACGTGTCGGTCGTGGCGAACCGGGCGGGGAGCAGCGCCTTCCCGTTGGCGGTCGCGGACACGGTGACGGCGTACTGCCCGGCGACGAGGGTGGTCGTGTAAGCGCCGTCGGCGCCCGTCTTCGTGGTGACGGCGGCGACGGCCGGGCGGTCGAGTGAGACGAACGTCAGGTCGGCGTTCGCCACCGGCTGCCCCTTGTAGGTCACGACGCCCTTCACCGCCGGGCCGCCCGCCGCGCCCTTCTTCGGCTCCTCGGCCTTCTTGGGCTCGGGGACGGGCGTCTTCTTGGGTTCCGGTTCCGGCGTGGTGGTCTTCTTCGGTTCGGGCGTAGTCGTCTTCTTCGGCTCCGGCTCAACCGCCTTCTTGGGTTCCGGCGTGGTGGTCTTCTTGGGTTCCGGCTCGACCGTCTTCTTCGGCTCGGGAGTCGTGGTCTTCTTGGGTTCCGGTTCCGGTGTGGTCTTCTTGGGTTCCGGCGTGATGGTCTTCTTGGGTTCCGGCTCGACCGTCTTCTTCGGCTCCGGCGCGGCCTTCGCCGCCTCCTTCAGGTCGGCGCGGACCTTCTCGATCGTCTCGTGCAACAGGAACGCCTTGCGCGCCGGGTCGGCCTCCTTCGCGGCGGTCGTCAGGCTCTCCTCGATGGCCTTTTGGGTGGCCGGGCGGTGGCCCAGCAGCGGGCGCGACGTGCGCAGGGCGCCCTCGTAGAGGCGGTACGCGCCGGCGTAGTCCTTCCCCTGGTTGTAAAGGTCGGCCCCCTTGTTGTGAACGTCGGCGAGGGAGTCGCGCAGCGCCTTGTCGAAGGCGGGGTCGGCGGCCCCGGCGGAGGCGACGAGGAACACGGCGAGCGCGAGGGCGGCGCAGCGGGACATGGGGGGCTCCGGCGGGTTGGGACGCGGGCATGATACGCTGACCCGCCGGCCGCCGCCACGCGGGTTGGTGTTCCCCGCCGGCGCGGGAATCGCGACAATGCGCTCGTCCCATCTCGCACCGGAACCCGCCATGCGTGCCTCCGTGTCCGTCGCGCTCGCCGCCGTCCTGGGTGTCTTTGAGGCCGGCGGGCCGGGCGACCCGGTGCCGCTGTTCAACGGCACCGACCTCGCCGGCTGGAAGGCGTTCGGCCGCGCCACAAAGGACGGTCCGACCACGCCGGTCGACGCGAAAGAGACGTGGACGGTGACGGCCGGCGTGCTCCGCTGCACCGGCCGCCCGACCGGCTACCTCGTGACCGAGAAGGAGTACGCCGACTACGAGCTGGAGCTGAAGTGGCGCTACCCGGCAGGGCTGAAGGGCGGCAACAGCGGGGTGCTGGTCCACGTGCAGAAGGGCGACACCGTGTGGCCGGTGAGCGTGGAAGCGCAGCTGCGGGCCGGGCGCGCCGGCGACCTCTGGCTCCAGACCGCCGCCGAGGTGAAGCTGACGGTCGACCCGGCCCGCCGCGACACCGACGACAAGACCATGCGCCACATCTGGCGGGCGCCGAAGGACGGCGACGTCGAACGGCCGACCGGCGAGTGGAACGACTACCGGATCGTGTGCCGCGGCGGGTCGATCGAGGTGACGGTGAACGGCCGGGTGGTGAACGGCGGCATCGACTGCAACCTGAAGCGCGGCCGCATCGCGCTCCAGAGCGAGGGGACGGAGATCGAGTTCAAGGACATCACGGTGCGCGGGGTGAAGTGAGCCGGGCGGTCGGGTGTTCGTGGTCGTTGACCGATTGATGTCGGCCCGGGCGAACGGTCGGCGTGAGCCGGCGGGTGGCTCGGGTCTTGAGCCCCGAAGGGGCGGCCGTGAATAGCCCGGGGTGGCAACCCCCGGCGGCGAGGGCGGTGTTACCGAGGCGTGACCTAAGCGAACTCCGCCGCAGGCCGCCCAGGGCTTTCGCCCTAGGCTATTCACGGCCGCCCCTTCGGGGCTCAAGACCCGAGCCCCCGAGCGGAAGACGAACCACCTCGGAAGAGGCTACGTCGGCGACAGGACGTGGTGGCTCAGCTGCTCGAAGCCCGTCTCCGTCACCAGGTAGTTGTGCTCGAGGCGCACGCCGCCGACGCCGTCCACGTAGAGGCCGGGTTCGATCGTCACCACGTCGCCAGCGACGAGCGTCTCCGTCGAGTGGCGGACGAGGAACGGCGCCTCGGGGTGCTGGATGCCGAGGCCGTGGCCGGCGTGGTGGACGAGCTTCCCGCCGAGCACGCCGTCCACGGCGTCGAACACCGCCTGGCACGTCGCCCCGGCCCTCAGCACCGCCGCCCCCGCGTCGATCGCCATCGCGCACAGGCCGTAGATGTTCTGCTGCTCCGCCGTCGGCTTGCCGCCGACCACCAGCGTGTTCGTGAAGTCGCTCCGGTAGCCCTGCACCACGACCGAGTAATCGAGGATGAGCGTCTCGCCGGCGGCGAGGACGTGCGGGGTCGGCGGGCCGCCGCGCTTCTTGCTGCCGGGCGAGACGGTGAAGTCGCCGTACAGCACCGCCCAGTGGCCGAGTGCCGCGTACACGGCGCCGGCCATGCCGGCGTAGACTTCGAGTTCGGTCATCCCGGGCGTGACGTGCGCCCGCGCCCAGGCGTGGCCGGCGTCGGTCGCCTTCATGCACGTCTTCAGCAGGGAAACTTCGTCCGGGTCTTTCGCCCGGCGCATCTCGGACGTGATGGTGTAGACGCCGGCGCACGCCGGGTCGGCGAGTGAGTCGTGGACGCGGCCGCCGTTCTGCGCCACGACCGGCTGGAGGATCATGCGCCGCGGGCCGACGCCGGGCGTCTGGCCGTCGTACCAGCCGACCGGCTTCCGCTCGTCGACGTGGGCCTGCTCCACCGTCTTCGGGACGCGGGCGTCGTGGAACAGCGTGGCGTGGCCGTCCGGGGTGAGGAGGAGCAGCCCGCCGAAGTCCGCGCCGAGGCTCTGCGCCTCGACGTGGAAGTTGGCGAAGTAGCGGAGGTGGATCGGGTCGGCGAGGAGGACCGGCCCGGCCGGCTTGAGCCGGTCGAGGAAGCGCTGGCGGCGGGACCGGCAGCCGTCGGCGGTGAGCATGTGTGGGTCTCCTGGTGACACCGCGCGAGCCGCCCGGGGCGTTCAACGGATTGCAAACGTGCTAACCCGTTGGGTTGAAAGGAGCTCGCGTTCCTGCTGGGCTCGGGGGGGGACGACACCCGGGGGGAGCCCCACACGGACCGCGAACTCTGGCCGATAGTCTATCGCGCCCCCGGGAACCCCGCCCGTGTGTCACGGGAAGCGTCACCACCCCTCGTCGAACTCCGCGACCGGCACCGCCGCCGCGGTGCGGAACTCGCCTGACTTGAGCTCGTGCGCGTAGCGGTTCACCCGTCCCCAGTAGATGATCCACACCACCAGCGCCGCCGGGTACGTCAGAAACGCCGGGTAGAACAGGCATCCGCTCGCCAACAGCGACAGCAACCACAGGCCGAGCGTGCGGCCGTAGTTCTCGTCCGGGCCGTCGAGCCCGCGGGCGCGGTACTCGTTCCGCAGCGATTCGGCGACCATGACGACGGTCACCGTCGCCCAGACGAAGTTGAACACCGGGATCAGGTTGAGCCATACGTGGTCTGGTGTCATCCGCCGGTTCTCCGGGCGGATCCGGCCGAGTACGCGCTGCAGCGACCAGAGGAACCGCGTCGTCAGGAGTAGCGCACCGACCACGCCGACGACGAACATGCAGAGGACGGCCAGCACCTCCTCGAAGTCGCCCATCGCCGCCTCCGGGGTCACCAGCCCTCGTCCACGACCACCGGCTCCTCCGGCTCGTCGCGCAACCGGCCGGCGTACCCGTTCATCTGCACCCAGTACACGACGGCGTAGATGAGCGCGAACGGGACCGTCACCACCCCGGCCGGCGGGAGCAGGAGGACGACGCCGAGCAGCACCAGCGCGATGACGCCGGACGTCTTGCCGTAGGCGTCCTTCTTCGTCGCCGCGCCGCGGGCCGTCAGGTCGGCGCGGACCGACTCGCCGACGCGCTCGACCGTCACCACCGCCCACACCAGGTTCACGACCGGGATGAGGTTGACCCACACCTCGCCCGGGTCCATGCGGCGGAACTCCGGCCGCACCCGCCCGAGCACGCGGGAGAGTGTCGCCATCATCCCGACGGACAGGATGAACGCCACCAGCAGGAGGAAGCAGGCGATGCCGCCCAGCCCGTCCCGGCTGAGGTCGTTCATGAACCGGTCAATGTACATCAGCATGGCGAGGCCCGGTGCGGGTTAACGGACCGCGGCCAGCTGGCGCAGCACGTAGGGCAGGATGCCGCCGTGCTGGTAGTACAACGCCTCCTGCGGCGTGTCGATCCGGCAGACGGCGCGGAATTCCACCCGCGTCCCGTTCGGCCGCACGGCGTGGACCTCCAGCTCCTTCGCGGCGCCGACGAAGTTCACCTTCAGCCCGTCCACCAGCCCCTTGATGTCGAAGATCTCCTCGCCGGTCAGGCCGAGCGCCGCGGCCCCCTCGCCGGCCTTGAACTGGAGCGGCAGTACCCCCATGCCGACGAGGTTGCTGCGGTGGATGCGCTCGTAGCTCTCGGCGATGACCGCCTTCACGCCGAGCAGGTTCGTCCCCTTCGCCGCCCAGTCGCGGCTCGACCCGCTGCCGTACTCCTTCCCGCCGATCACCAGCAGCGGCACCCCGCCCTTCTGGTACTCCATTGAGGCGTCATAAATGCTCGTCTGCCCGCCGCCGGGCAGGTGGCGGGTGAACCCGCCCTCGACGCCGGGGACGAGTTGGTTCTTGAGCCGCACGTTGGCGAACGTGCCGCGGACCATTACCTCGTGGTGCCCGCGGCGGGCGCCGTACTGGTTGAAGTCCTTCGGCGCCACCCCGCGCTCGATCAGGTAGCGCCCGGCCGGCGAGTCCTTCTTGATGCTCCCGGCCGGCGAGATGTGGTCGGTGGTGATGCTGTCGCCGAGCAGCGCCAGCACCCGGGCGCCGACGACCTCGTGGACCGGCGGCGGGGTCGCCGTCATGCCCACGAAGTACGGCGGGTTGGCGATGTACGTGCTGGCCGCGTCCCACTGGTACAGGGTCCCGGTCGGCACGTTCAGCGCCTTCCAGTTGGCGTCGCCGTCGAACACGCTCCCGTAGATGCGGGTGAACGACTCCTGCTGGATCGCCCCGGCGATGGCCGTCTGCACCTCCTCGTGCGTCGGCCAGATGTCGCGGAGGAACACCGGCTGGCCGTCGGAGCCGGTGCCGACCGGCTCGGCGTCCCAGTCGATGTCCACCTTGCCGGCGAGGGCGTAGGCGACGACCAGCGGCGGCGACGCGAGGTAGTTCGCCCGCACCTCGGGGTGGACGCGGCCCTCGAAGTTGCGGTTCCCGCTCAGCACCGCCGAGACGACCAGCGCCTCGGTCTGGATCTCCTTGCTGATCGACTCGGCGAGCGGCCCGCTGTTGCCGATGCAGGTGGTGCAGCCGTAGCCGACGACGTGGAACCGCAGCGCCTCGAGGTCGGGGAGCACGCCGGCTGTGGTGAGGTAGTCGGTGACCACCTTCGACCCGGGGGCGAGGCTCGTCTTCACCCACGGCTTGCTCGTCAGCCCCCGCGCCACCGCCTTCTTCGCCAGCACGCCGGCCGCCATCATCACCGACGGGTTCGACGTGTTCGTGCAGCTGGTGATGGCGGCGATGACCACCGACCCGTCCGTCAGCACGCCGCCGGGCATCTCGACCGGCTCGACGACGCCGGGGGCGGCCATCGGCAGCGGCGGCAGTGCCTTCTTGGCCGCGGCCTTGAGCTTCGGCAGCGCGTCGGCGAACGACGCCTTCACGTCCTTGAGCGCCACCCGGTCCTGCGGGCGGCTCGGGCCGGCGAGGCTGGGCTCGACGGTGGCGAGGTCGAGTTCCAGCGTGTCGGTGTAGTCGGCCTCGGGCGTGGCCGCGTCGTGGAACATCCCCTGGTCGCGGTAGTACGCCTCGACCAGCACGACGAGTTCCTCCGGCCGCCCGGTGCCGCGGAGGAACTTCAACGTCTCGGCGTCCACCGGGAAGATGCCGCACGTCGCCCCGTACTCGGGCGCCATGTTGGCGATGGTGGCGCGGTCGGCGAGCGGCAGCTGCGACAGCCCCGGGCCGTAGAACTCGACGAACTTCCCGACCACGCCCTTCTTGCGGAGCATCTGCGTGACGGTGAGAACGAGGTCGGTCGCCGTCGCACCTTCCTTGAGGTGGCCGAACAGCTTGAACCCGATGACCTGCGGGATGAGCATGCTCACCGGCTGGCCGAGCATCGCCGCCTCGGCCTCGATGCCGCCGACGCCCCAGCCGAGGACGCCGAGGCCGTTGATCATCGTGGTGTGGCTGTCGGTGCCGACGAGGGTGTCCGGGTACGCGGCGCCGTGCTCGTCCACGAACACGCAGCGGGCGAGGTATTCGAGGTTGACCTGGTGGACGATGCCCGTCTCCGGCGGCACCACCTTGAAGTTGCGGAAGGCGTTCTGCCCCCAGCGCAGGAACTGGTAACGCTCCTGGTTCCGCTCGTACTCCAGCAGCGTGTTGTTGGCGAACGCCTGTGGGTTGCCGCTGTCGTCCACCTGCACCGAGTGGTCGATGACGAGCTCGACCGGCACCAGCGGGTTGATCTTCGCCGGGTCGCCGCCGAGCGCCTTCATGGCGTCGCGCATGGCCGCGAGGTCCACGACGCACGGGACGCCGGTGAAGTCCTGCATCAGCACGCGGGCCGGGGTGTAGGCGATCTCGACGGTCGGCTCCGCCTTCGGCTGCCACAGCGCGAGCGCCTCGATGTCGGCCCGGCGGACCGACAGGCCGTTCTCGTTACGCAGCAGGTTTTCGAGGAGCACCTTGAGGGAGAACGGCAGCTTCTTGGCCTGCGGGTGGACCTGCTCGACGGCGGCGAGGCGGTGAACGGAGTACGCCTTCCCGCCCACCGAGAGGGTGGACAGGGTTCCGAAACTGTTCGGCATGGGTCACCGGTGGGGGGAGCGTCTGGTGATGGTATTGTTGAAGCGGGTGAAGCCGACGGCAACCGGGCGCGGAATGACCAATGCCCAATGACCCACCAATGACCAAGAAAGCCCAGTGCTGTCTTCCTTGGTCATTGGTGGGTCATTGGGCATTGGTCATTCGCGGAAGCGGCCCCGTACACTTCTCCCCATGCACCCGCGCTTCCTCGCGTTCGCCCAGCTTCTGCGCCTGCCGAACGTCTTCACAGCGTTCGCCGACATCGCCCTCGCCGGGTGCGTCGGCGCGTCCGTGTACGCCGGTTGGGAGTCCGGCGACTACCTCGGCACGCTCGCCCTGCTCGCGCTCGCGTCCGGGTGCCTGTACATGGCGGGGATGGTCTGGAACGACGTGTTCGACCTCGCCGAGGACACCCGCGACCGGCCGTTCCGCCCGCTCCCGTCGGGCCGCATCACCGTCCGCACGGCCGGGCTCCTCGCGGGCGCGTTGACACTCGTCGGCGTGGGGCTCACGTTCATCGCCGGCGCCGCGGTCTACGGCGTCGCGCTGGCGGTCGCCGTGCTGCTCTACGACGCCTGGCTGAAAGCAACACCGTTCGGCCCTGTGGCGATGGGGACGTGCCGGTTCCTGAACGTGCTCCTCGGTCTGACGGCGATACCGGCCGACGCCTTCCCGCTCGATCTCCGCCTCCACACGGCCGGCGTGATCGGCGTGTACATCGTCGGCGTGACGTGGTTCGCCCGCACCGAGGCGACCGAGAGCAACCGCCGCCACCTGACCGCGGCGGCGTGCGTCATCGCGGTGGCCCTCTTTCTCGCACTGGTGTTACGGTCGCGGCTGCCGGCCGAGCCGGGGCCGGCGGCGCTCCTCTTCCCGTACCTGCTCGTGGCGTTCGGGTTCGCGGTCGGTGTCCCGGTCCGCCGGGCGATCCGCAGCCCGGGGCCGCGCGAGGTGCAGGCGGCGATCAAGCGCTGCGTCCTCGGCCTCGTCGCGCTCGACGCCGTGCTGGCGACGGCGTTCGTCGGCCTGCCCGGGCTGGCGATCCTTTTGCTGTTGCCCCCGGCCCTCGCGCTCGGAAAATGGGTCTACTCCACCTGACCGTGTTTGGTGTTTCGTGTTTGGTGCTTCGGTCGGGCGGAGCGCCTTTCCCGCCGGCATAGGGATTGCCAAACACCAAACACGAAACACCAAACACGAGGGTGCCATGTCCCAGGACCGCCGTTCCTTCCTGCTCGCCGGAGGCGCCGCCGTGGCCGGACTCGTCACCCCCGAAGGCGCGTCCGCCGCGCCGGACGACGACGCGCGGAAGTTCATCGCCGACCACGAGGCCCGGATCAAGCCGCTGGAAGTCGCCGGCGGGCTGGCGTGGTGGCGGGCGAACATCAGCGGCAGCGCCGAGGACTTCAAGCGGAAGGAGGACGCACAAAACCAGATCGACGCCGCCCTCTCCGACCGCACCACCTTCGGCCGCCTCCGGCCGCTGAAGACGGCAAAGGACGCGGGCCAGATTCAAGACCCGATCCTGGCGCGGCAGGTCGATCTCCTCTACCTCCAGTACCTCGAAAAGCAGGTCGCCCCGGACCTGCTCCGGCGCATCACCGGCAAGGCCAACGCGGTCGAACAGCAGTTCAACGTCTTCCGCGCGCGGGTGGACGGCCGCGAGATGCCGGACAGCGACGTGCGCAACGTCCTCAAGAACTCGAACGACTCGGCGCAGCGGCAGGCGGTGTGGGAGGCGAGCAAGCGCGTCGGCGCCGTGGTCGAGGGCGACCTCAAGGAGCTGGTGGGCCTGCGGAACGAGGCCGCGCGGGCGCTCCAGTTCCCGAACTACCACGCCCTCATGCTCACCATCAACGAGCAGAACGGCGACGAACTCATCCGGCTGTTCGACGAGCTCGACACGCTCACGCGCGAGCCGTTCACCGCGGCGAAGGCCGAGATCGACGAACGGCTGGCGAAGCGGTACGGGGTGCCGGCGGCGAACCTCCAGGCGTGGCACTACCACGACCCGTTCTTCCAGGAGGCTCCGGCGGTGTTCGAGGCCAACCTCGACGCCCCGTTCGCCCGCGCCGACATCGTGAAGCTCTGCCAGGACTTCTACCGCGGCATCGGCCTGCCGATCGACGACGTGATCGCCCGCAGCGACCTGACCGAGAAGCCCGGCAAGAGCCCGCACGCCTTCTGCACCGACATCGACCGCGAGGGCGACGTGCGGGTGCTCGCCAACATCCAGCCGAACGAGTACTGGACCGGCACGATGCTCCACGAGCTCGGGCACGCGGTCTACTCGTCGAAGAACATCCCGAACAAGCTGCCGTACGTGCTGCGGGCGGAGGCGCACATCCTCAGTACCGAGGGCGTGGCGATGCAGTTCGAGCGGTTCAGCAAGTCGCGGCCGTGGCTGGAGAAGATGGGGGTGACGCTGACGGCGCCGAACGTGTACGAGGACGCCGCCACCCGCACGCAGCGGAACCAACTCCTCATCTTCAGCCGGTGGTGCCAGGTGATGCTGCGGTTCGAGAAGGGGATGTACGAGAACCCGGCGCAGGATCTGAACAAGCTGTGGTGGGACCTGGTCGAGCGCTACCAGGGGGTGAAGCGGCCGGCGAACCGCAACGCCCCGGACTACGCCAGCAAGATCCACATCTGCTCGGCCCCGGTGTACTACCACAACTACATGATGGGCCAGTTGTTCGCCTCGCAAGTCCACCACGCCATCGCCCGCGACATCTACAAGGCGGACAACCCGCGCACGGTGATTTATGTCGGCGACCGCCGCGTCGGCGACTTCATGAAGGAGAAGGTGTTCGCCCCCGGCCGCACGCTCGATTGGAAGGGGCTGGCCCGTCACGCCACCGGCGCCGACCTGAACCCGACGGCGTTCGCCCGCGACTTCCAGGCGCGGTAAGAGCGCTGGGGCGACGGGGTATAATCCCTCGATCGCCCACGCGGGGACGACCCCGTGCTCTTCAACAATTCGGTGGGGACGACCCTGCCCGCACGCGGAGGCGCGTCATGGCATGGGTCGTCCTTCTTTTTGCCGGTCTGTTCGAGATCGGCTGGGCCGTCGGGCTCAAGTACACGAACGGGTTCACGCGGCTCTGGCCGAGCGTCTTCACCGCCGCGTCAATGGCGGTGAGCCTTGTGCTGCTCGGCGTGGCGCTACGCACGCTGCCGCTCGGGACGGCCTACGCCGTCTGGACTGGTATCGGCGCCGTGGGGACGGTCGTGCTCGGGATCGTGCTGTTCGGCGAGCCGGCGACCACCGGCCGGCTGGCGTGCGCCGGACTGATCGTCGCCGGCATCGTAGGGCTGAAGGTGCTCGCACCGGCGTGAATCCGAGTTTTTGACAGGACGGACAGGATGAAACCGGATTAGGACCGAAGCCAGGGCTCAAAATCCGGTTTCATCCTGTCCGTCCTGTCAAAAATCAAACACGTCACCCGCCCTTGGCCGCACGGATGTACGCCTCGAAGTTCGCCACCGGTGTGCTCTTATCGACCCCGTGGTTCAGGTTGATGATGTGTCGCGTCCCGCCTCCGGCGGCGATGCACGCCCGCACCGCCGCTTCCACCTGCTCCGGCGTGCCCGCGCGCAGAACGTGCTCGGCGACGTTCCCCTGGAAGACGAGGTGCGGGTAGTCGCGGCGGGCAGCGGCGAGGTCGTGGCGGCTGCCGAGGCTCACCACCTCGGCGCCGGCGCTCGCCATCTTGTCGAGGTACGGCCCTTCTTTCACGAAGAGGATGCGCGGCACGCCCGTCGCGCCCGCCAGGATGCGGGCGTGGTGCGCCTGCGCCCAAACATCGTACTCGGCGGGTTCGAGCATCCCCGCCCACGAGTCGAAGAGCTGGTACACGTCCGCCCCGTCGGCGATGAGCGTCTTGAGGAAGCCGACCGTCGCCACCGAGAGGCGTTCGAGCAACCCGTCCCACACGGCCGGTTGCTCGGCGGCGAATCGGCGCGTGGCGGCCACGTCCTTGCCGGTGCCGATGCAGTACGTGGCGACGGTGAACGGCGCGCCGGCGAAGGCGATCACCGGCAGCGCGCCGCCGAGCTCGGCCTTCACCCGCTTCAGCAGCGCGCGGATGTACCCGTAGCTGTCCGGGTGTGGTTCGGGGTTGAGGCGATTCAGGTCGTCGAGCGTGCGGATGGGGCGGTCCGGCGTGGGACCGGCGCCGGCCTTCAGCGCGAACGGCAGGCCCATCGCAAAGGGGAGCGTGGTGATGTCGTAGAAGAGGATGATCGCGTCCACGCCGAACCGGCGCGGGCAGAGCGTGGCCTGGGCGGCACGCTCGACGTCTTCATTAAAGGCGTAGAAGTCTTGCCCGGCGCGGATGCGCTGGAACTCGGGGTCCCACCGCCCGGCCTGCCGCATCGCCCACACTGGCGGCCGCTCCACGGCTTCCCCCCGGGCGGCGCGGACGAGCAGATGGTCGCTCATGGTGGACTCAGGGACACAGGGACGGAGTGACACAGGGACACTGCAGGGGCTCGTCTTCCTCAGTCCCTGAGTCCCTCAGTCGCTGAGTCCCTCAGTCCTCGGCTTAGTCCCCACGTACAGCGTCGCCACCCCGAACGTGAACGGCCGGAACCACACGTCGGCGAGCCCGGCGGCCCGCATCCGGTCCGCGAGCGCCTCGTAGTCCGGGAACGCCAGCACGCTCCGGGGGAGGTAGTTGTACGCGTTCTCCCGGCTCCGCGACACCACCTGCCCGATGAGCGGCAGCACCCGCAGGAAGTAGAACCGGTACAGCGGGCCGAGCACGCGGTTCCGCGGCCGCGAGAACTCCAGCACCGCCACCCGCCCGCCCGGCTTCGCCACCCGCACCATCTCGCGCAAGCCCTTGTCCGTGTCCGTCACGTTCCGCAGCCCGAACGCCACCGTCACGAGCTGGAACGTGTCGGCCGCGAACGGCAGCGCCTGTGCGTCGGCCTCCACGAACGGGATCGCCGCGTCCGCCCGCTTCGCCTTCTCCGCGGCGCGGACGAGCATCTCGTGGCAGAAGTCGGCGCCGACGACTGGGACGGCGCCGTTCGTCGCGCGGTGATACGTCAGCGCCAGGTCGCCGGTGCCGGTGCAGAGGTCGAGGACGGGCGCGGGGTCGGCGGGGTTCGGCGCCACGAGCCGGGCGGTCGCCGTGCGCCAGCGCGTGTCGATGTTGAGGCTGAGGGCGTGGTTGAGGAAGTCGTAGGAGTGTGCGATCTGGCCGAACATCCGGCGGATACGGGCCTCGCCCTTGTCGATCGTTTGTGAAGACACGATGCGGCCCGCATTCGGTGGTGGACGCCCTGCCGGGGACGGTTTATAACCTGAACCGCCGGCCGACCGCCGGCTTAACGCCCCCGGAGCCGTGCCGTGCTGGAAAAGAACACGTTCGTCGTGAAGGAGCACGTCAAGCTCATCAGCAACTCGAACACGTACGACATCCTCGACGCCGAGAGCGGCGCGCAGCTCGGGACGGCGCAGGAGAACCTCGGGATCGTCAAGCAGTTGCTCCGGTTCGTGCTCCCGAAGCAGATCATGTCCACGGTCGTCGAGGTTCGCGAGAAGCCGGACGACCAGCTCGTGTTCAGCATCCGCCGCGGGCCGTACCTGTTCCGCTCCCGGGTCGAGGTGCTGGACGCGAACGGGACGCTGGTCGGGTACTACGTCAGCAAGTTCTTCACCATCGGCGGCGGGTTCCACATCTACGACAAGGACGACAAGCACTTCGCCGAGATCAAGGGGAAGTGGACCGGGTTCAACTACCGGTTCCTGTCGCCGGACGGGAAGGTGGAGATGGGGCAGGTGTCGAAGAAGCTGTCGCTCGGGTCGCTCGTGAAGGACCTGTTCACCTCGGCCGACACCTACGCGGTGCAGGTGAGCCCGGAGCTGACCGACGAGCCGATGTCGAAGATGCTGCTCCTGGCCGCGGCGCTGGCGATCGACACGATCTACAAGGAAGAGAACCGCGGCGGGGGCAGCCTGGGCGACGTCGGGGGGGAGTGACGCCTGTCGGGTGGCCCGCGGCGAAAGCGCCTGTGGGGCGGCTTCAGTCGTCCGTCAGCCGTTTGCGGCGCAGCATGTGGTGGTAGTGCTGGGCGAACCGGTGCGCCTCGTCGCGGACGTACTGCAACAGCCGCAGCGCCGCCGAGTGGCGGCTCAACTTGATCGACTCTGTCTCCCCTGGGCGGAAGATCTCCTCCTCCTGCTTCGCCAGTGAGATCAGGCACGGCGGGGCCACCCCGAGCGCCTTGAAGGCGTCCACCGCGGCGTTCAGCTGACCCTTTCCGCCGTCGATGAGCAAAATGTCCGGGAACGTCTCGTCCTCGTCGCTCAGCCGGCGGAACCGGCGCGACACCACCTCGCGCATCGACGCGAAGTCGTCCACCCCCTCGACAGACTTGATCTTGAACCGCCGGTAGCCGGCCTTGAACGGCAGCCCGTCGAGGAAGCTGACCAGCGACGCGACCGTGTCGGTGCCGCTCAGGTGGGCGATGTCCATCCCCTCGATCGTCCGCGGGGTGTGCGGCAGGCCGAGCACCTTGCGCAGCCCGACGAGCCCCTTCTTCGGGTCGATCTGGAAGACCTCGGGCTGCACGTCCTTGTCCACGTCGCCGCGCAGCTCCAGCTTCTGGAGCGCGGCGATCTCGTCGCGCAGGCGCTTCGCCTTCTCGAAGTTCAGGTCGGTACTCGCCGCCTCCATCTCCTTCGTCATGCGGCGGATCAGCTTCCCCTTCTTCCCCTCCAGTACCAGGATCAACTTCTTCACCTGTTTGCGGTACTCGTCGCGCGACACGCGGAAGTTGCAGGGGGCGGTGCACTGCCGGATGCTGTGGAGCAGGCACGGGCGGAACCAGCGCCAGCGGTCCTCGCCGGTCCTGATGTTGAGCGTGCAGGTGCGGAACTGGAAGACGCGCTGCAATACCTGCACCGCCGCCCGCAGGCTGCCGGCGCTCGTGAACGGCCCGTACAGCCGCACGCCCCGGCGGCGCGGGGTGCGGGTGATCTCGACGCGCGGGAACTCTTCGCGGGTGCGGATCTGGAGGTACGGGAACGTCTTGTCGTCGCGCAGGTCCTTGTTGAACCGCGGGCGAAGATCCTTGATCATCCGCGCCTCGGTCAGCATCGCCGCGATCTCGTCGTCGGTGGCGATGAAGTCGACGTCGGCGATGAGCCCGATCCAGTCCTTCACCCGCACGTCGTTCTTCGCCTCGGCGCGGAAGTACGACCCGGCGCGGCTGCGCAGACTCTTCGCCTTGCCGACGTAGATGACGGTGCCGCCGGCGTCCTTCATCAGGTAGACGCCGGGCGTCGCGGGAAACGTGCGGACCTTGTCGGCGGGGGTGAGGGCGGCGGCGGGCTCGTCCATGGCGCGGGTTCCGGCGGGAAGGGCAGAGCCATTGTAGCCCGCCCGACCCGCACAATCCGCACATCCGTTCAGTCCTCGCACGGTGAGGGGCAGAACTCGGGGTAGTGTTCCTCGAAGCACGCGCGGCAGATGCCGTGGCTGACGCGGAGGCTCTCGGGGACAGTCTCGTGCTCCCACCCGTCCACCGTGCGGACGCGGCGGCAGTGGCAGCACATAAGCACGACGGCGCGGTCCAGGATGAGGCGGTTGGGAATCGCGCTTCCGAACATGCGGCAGCCCCGTTCGCTCTCCCGGTGGGAGAGTTTCAGCTTCGGGTGAACTCTCACCCCCCAGGCGTGAATCCGCGCGGGGTTTTGGGGAGCGAGGGTTAGTCGTTGTGTAATACAGCGATCCGCGTTCCGCTCGCCACGAAAGTGTTGCGTTCTGGTAGCAGTCGTAAAGTTCTGCCGCCCGCACAGCGCAACCCGCACAGCCGTTACCTTCGGCCTTTTCCTCATCCCCGGCGCATCCCGAACCGATTCTTAGAGAGACGACCCTTCACGGGGGTCGGGTCCGTCGGTTCGCTGGGGGAAGCGATGCCACCGTTTCGCCGCGTCCGCCACGCCGCCGGGGTCGGGCTTCTCCTGCTCGCCGGCGATCGCACATCCGCTCAGCCGGCCCAACTCCCGCCGGCGGTCACGCCCGCGCCGATCGCCCAGCCGGCGCCGGCCGCCTCGAAGGCGCCGGCTGTTCCGAAGGACACCACGCGCGACCCACTGGACCGGCTCCTCGACCCGACCAAAGCGCCGCAGCCGCCCGTGACGCCCGCCGCCGGCACGGAGCCGGTGGCGAAGTCCGCCGCGCTGCCGGCCATCGGGTTCGCCGGGCCGAGCGGCGTGGTGCCGCGGTCCGGCTGGAACGAGGAGTACGAGACGATCGAGGACCGGTGGCGCATCGGGTTCCCGGAGTGGGACCGGTACGGCCTCGGTTACCCGCAGGTGTTCGACTACCCGTACCGCCCGGGGCGGTGGTTCGACCCGTACAACCAGAACGTGCTGAAGGGCGACTACCCGATCATCGGGCAGCACGTCTTCATGAACCTGACGGGCACCGCGGTCCACCTGTACGAGGGCCGGTCGCTGCCGACCGCGACCACGCCGTTCGAGAGCACCGCCCGCGAGCGCACGCTCGACTTCTTCGGGCGCCCCGGGCAGTTCCTCCACAACGAGCTGTACACGCTGTCGTTCGACTTCTTCCGCGGCGACGCCGCGTTCAAGCCGAACGACTGGCGGATCAAGCTCACCCCGGCGTTCAACGTCAACGTGCTGAGCGTGCAGGAGCTCGCGGTCATCAGCCCGGACGTGCGCGACGGCACCATCCGCAACCGGACGTGGGGCGCCCTCCAGGAGTGGTTCGCCGAGTACAAGCTGGCCGACCTGAGCGAGCAGTACGACTTCGTCTCGGTCCGGGCCGGGTCGCAGCCATTCGTGTCCGACTTCCGCGGGTTCATCTTCAGCGACACCAACCGCGGCGTGCGCCTGTTCGGGAACTACGACGGGAACCGGACGCAGTTCAACCTCGCGTACTTCCGGCAGCAGGAGAAGGACACGAACAGCGGGCTGAACACGTTCGAGGACCGCAACCAGAACATCGCCATCGCCAACGTCTACCGGCAGGACTTCATCTTCCCCGGGTACACGGCGCAGGCGAGCTTCCACTACAACAACGACGGCCCGGACGTGTTGTTCGACCGCAACCGGTTCCTGGTCCGGCCCGACCCCGTCGGCATCTTCCAGCCGCACCGGGTCGAGGCGTACTACATGGGCCTCGCCGGCGACGGGCACATCGGCCGGTACAACATCTCGCACGCCATGTACTGGGCGGTCGGGCGCGACAGCCGCAACCCGCTGGCGGGCACCCCGCAGTCGATCTCGGCGGGGATGGCGGCGGCCGAGCTGAGCTACGACCGCGACTGGGCGCGGTTCCGGCTCAGCGGGTTCTACGCCAGCGGCGACGGCAACCCGAACAACGGCAAGGCGACCGGGTTCGACGGCATCATCGACCAGACGAACTTCGGCGGCGAGTTCAGCTTCTTCCGCCGCAACCGCATCCCGCTGTTCGGCGTCGGGCTGACGAACGACCAGAGCCTGTACTCGAACCTGCGGTCGAGCCGCATCCAGGGGCAGAGCAACTTCGTGAACCCCGGCCTGTGGCTGGTGAACATGGGGGTGGACTTCGACGTGACGCCGCGGTTCCGCATCGTGAACAACGTCAACTACCTGCTCTTCGACAAGACGGCGCCGCTGGAGACGTTCGTGTTCCAGAGCGAGATCGACCGGGACATCGGGTTCGACCTGTCGAGCGGGTTCGAGTGGCGGCCGCGGCTGAACAACAACGCGATCGTGCTGGGCGGGCTGTCGATGCTGCTGCCCGGGGGCGGGTTCCGCCAGCTCTACAACAAGCAGAACGACCAGGTGAACCCGCTGCTGAGCGCCTTCACCGAGGTGGTGCTGCAATACTGAGCGGGGTGTCGTTCGGGTCGGGGGGAGTGTGTCGGGCGACCCACCACGGGTCGCCGGACGCATCCGACCGGATCACAGTGGATGGACGTACCGCCGGGGACCGGCGGTGACTCAGCATCCGAAAGCCGGTCGGTGCGATCAAGTTGCAGGCATATCTCTCCACTGAACTGTCGCATTTCCAGTTACTTGTCCGAGCCGAACTGTGGTAGCTTGTCAGTCAATCGCCCGATAGGGGCGACGCTTCCATCCCGAGCTGCACCATGTCATCGCCCAATGACCCGCTGGATGTTCCCAGCTATGAGCCGACTCCGCCCGCCAGGGAACAACCGCCGGAACTGGCAAACCGGCTCCTGGACGCTTTCCCGGTCGCTGACGACGATCTCGTCGGCCCGGATGAGGACGCGGACGACGGGTGGGAGTTCGAGGAGCCCGGCGACTCAGCGCCCGGGGAGACGACTGCCGTTGCCGAAGCGGGCGCTAACAGCCCCCGACTCCGAAAGCGCCGGCGCCGGCCGCGGCTCGACTCGCCCGAACTCCGACTCCGCGGCCGTCGGGCGCTCTGCCCGCGGATCGAGGACATCGCGTCGCTGATGCTCAAGACGGTCAAACTCCGCGTCCTGACCAACTACCTCCAGTCGGTCCGCGGGCTGGAAGACGAAGACCTGACCCGCATCCTCCGCGACGACGCCGCCAAGCTCACCGATCCCGCCCGGGTCCGGGCGGCGCTGACCGCCCACGACCCGGACTACAACCGCGGCCAGTTGAAGGCGATGGTCCTCGCGGTCCTCCTCCAGGAGGAAACCCACTCTCTCCCGGAGCACAAACTCGACGCCAAGGTGATCGAGTTCGAGAAGGGGATCGCCGAGCGGGCCGCCGGGTTCGACTTGGCTGCCGTTCGGAAGGCCGACCCGGACCGCTGGCATAACCTCGACACGTACCGGATCGTCCTGGACGCGGCGTGGAGTAACGACGGCCAGATCTCCCCGGACGAAGCGCGGCTGCTCGCCGTCCTCCGCGGTCACCTCGGCATCTCGATGGAGGAGCACTGGGTCATCAGCGGGCACATCGGACGCTTCCCGAAGTCGGGTGGCACGCTGCACACGCCCGACGAGGTGAACGACGCCCGGAAGGACTTGCAGCGGCAGGGCGTGGTGTGGAACTACCGCGACGAATCCAACCAGAACAACGACGTGATCCCGGCCGAGGTCGCCCCGGTCTGTCGGGAGTGGTCCGGACAGGAACTCCAGGCGGTGAACTATCGTCGGCTCCTGTCACACGACTCGATCCTCCTCCCGGACCTGCGTACCGCGTTGGAGGCGCGCGGGCTCGATCGCTCGGGGAACAAGCCCGACCTGATCGCCCGTGCCGTGGCGAGTGACCTGCGGCCGACGAGCGTCCTCGGCGGTTTGGACCGCGAACGGCTCTCGGCGATGTGCGGGTCGTTCGGGCTGAAGTCGTCCGGGGCGAAGGCCGAACTGATCGCCCGGCTGGTCGAGTTCTACGACGACCTGACGTTCGAGCGGCGTGAGACGAAGGACGAACGCGAGGCGTGGTACAGTGACTACGTTCTGCTCGCCGGTCGGGCCTATGCAGAGTTGCGCGCCAAGAAGGTTATCAACAAAGACCTCGACATCGAACACCTCTTCGAGGGCGCGACGTCGTTCTTGTTCGGGGTTCGCCTGAAGGTTCCGTGCGACCCGAGCCGGACCGAGAACCGCGCCGACGGCCGCCTGCGGCTGGACGCCGAGCACTGTCTGTTGTGGGACTGCAAATCGGTCGAAGCCGCGGTCAACCTGCAAGACCACTTGGACGGCCAGTTCGACGGCTACCTGCGGAAGGAGCAGCAGGTGGGGCTGAAGCCGCTCGGGTTCCTGGTCATCGGTCCCGCGTTCACTCCGCAATCGATCCGACTAGCGAACCAATACAAGGCGCGAACGAACTGGGACGTCGCACTCGTTCAGGCCGACGCTCTGAAGCACCTCGCCGACCGTTGGGCCGCGACCGAGCCGGACAAGCCATTCCCCGCCCGGCTGCTGATCCGCACCGAGGTGATCGACAAGGACCGGGCCGAATTCCTTCTCAGCTTGGCGTAAGCCGTTCTTGCTCGCACTTCCCCGGCCCGCCCGCCGTTCCCGCTCGCCACGCGGCGGGCGGGGTCATAGCCTGACTCATCACTCGCCCCGTGTCGAGGTCCGTCATGCCTGCCACCCGCGGCGAACAGTTCGCCGGCGTTACCGTCGCCCTCGTGACCCCGTTCAAGAACGGCGACATCGACTGGGACGACCTCGGCAAACTCGTGGACTGGCACGTCGAACAGAAGACCGACGGGCTCGTCCCGTGCGGCACCACCGGCGAGTCGCCCACCCTCGACCACGACGAGCACGAGCGGGTCGTGGCGTTCGTCTGCGAGCGCGCCCGCAAGCGGCTCAAGGTCATGGCCGGCACTGGGTCGAACAGCACCCGCGAAGCCATCCGCATGACCAAGGCCGCGAAGGCCGCCGGCGCCGACGGCACGCTCCAGGTCGGCCCGTACTACAACAAGCCCACGCAGGAGGGCTACTTCCGCCACTTCGCCGCGGTCGCCGACGCCTGCGACCTGCCGCAGGTCATCTACAACATCCCCGGCCGCACCGGGTCGGAGATCGCCGCCGAGACCATCGCCCGCCTCGCCGACGCCTACCCGACCGTCGTCGCCGTGAAGGAGGCGACCGGGAAGCTCGACATGGCGTCGCAGGTGCTCGCGCTCACCGACCTGACGGTGCTCAGCGGCGACGACAGCCTGACGCTGCCGATCATGGCCGTGGGCGGGCGCGGGGTGGTGAGCGTGGTCGGGAACGTGGTCCCGCGGGACATGATGGCGCTGGTGAAGGCGTTCGACCTGGGGAACCTGGTCGAGGCGCAGCGGTGGCACCGGAAGCTGTTCCCGCTGTGCCGCGACATGCTCGGGGTGGCGACGAACCCGATCCCGCTGAAGGCGGCGATGAAGCTGCTCGGCCGCGGGACCGGCGAGCTGCGACTGCCGATGACGCCGCTCGACGCCGCCGGCGAGGCGCGGGTGCGGCAGACACTCGTCGGGTACGGGCTGCTGTGATTTCGTATTGGTCCGTCTAGCGATCGATGTCGGGTCGGGCGAACGGCCGGCGTGAGCCGGCTGGTCGTTGGTACGGGTACGTCAGTGGTGCGCCGGGAAGGCCACGAGCCGCGACCGAAAGGGAGCGGCTGCGCAACCCACCTTCGCCGCGAGCCGGTCGCGGGGTACGCCGGCCGCTCCCTTTCGGTCGCGGCTCGTGAGGCGATAACAAGTCCTTGAAGGCACCTGTACCAACGACCAGCCGGCTCACGCCGGCCGTTCGCCCGACCCGACATCGATCGCTAGACGGACCAGTAGGTCGGGTCGGGCGAGCGGCCGGCTAACGCCGGATCAATTCGTGACACCGCGGCTGGATTGCGCGGGCAGGCAAACCGGTCGGTAGACTGCGGATGAGGTGTCGGGAGTGGCCCCACCGGCCCTGTCCGCGGCCCGGACCGCGACAGGCGATTCCGGACTCGGCGCGCACACCCGGCTCGTGACTCGTAAGTCCGTATGTCGCGCGGTCCATGCACTGTTATGGTGCGACCGTGGGGGCGGTCGTCCGGGCGACCGGGCAGGGATTTCCCCGCAACCCCGCGGCACGTCGCGGCCGGACGAGTCACCCCGTAGGAACCCGACACCCGCCCATTGGCGACTGCCGGTCCGCGCAGCGGTGCGCGGCCGACGGCCGCCGCATGGCGATTTCTGATGTCAGCTGGATGGTGCGAGCCCCGAACAGCCCCGAGTCGCTCCGAACCGCCCCAAGTAGCACCAAAAATGGTCGCCCCCGACCTCCCCCGAACCACCGCAATTCGCCTCAAAAAGGCCGCCACCGACCTCCCCTGCGCCGGGTGCGAACCCCAAACCGCCCCAAGTAGCACCAAAAATGGCCGGCGGCCGATCCGTCCCGCGCCCGGGTCAACCCGACACCGAGCGGTCGACGGCCCACTACGGGGCTTCACCCGGGGCGTCGTCAACCGTTCCGGTTTCGACTCGAGCGGCTGGGTCGCCGTCGTAGTATGCCCCGACGCACCCGTGTGCGTACTCATGGAACGCGAACGCCGCCGACGGCAGATACACCGTGCCGAGCGCGGCCGGCGGGGTGTCGAGGTTCAGGAAGCGTTCGCCGAACGCCAGGAGTGGGTAGACCGGCGCGGTCGCACCGGCCGGGCGGAGCCAGCCGGTGTCGTGGAACTCGCCGAGGGCGAACAGGAACTCCTCGGCCACCTTTCGCCGAGTCGCGGCCGACTTCATCCCGTGCTTCTTGAGCGTGGCGTCCAGGGTCGCGGTCACGACGCACTGGTACGCCGCCCCCATCTCGTCATACGCCTCGTCGCGGACGAGCCTCGCCGCTTTCGCCATCGCCCGCCCTCGCGCCGGGTGGTCGGGGCGTCACTTCAACTCGGCCGGCATTTCGCCGCTGTAGCTCGCCCACAGCGCGTCGATCGGGTGGGCGCACCACACCGTCGGATCGACCTTCTTCATGTGGCGGGTGATCTGCATCAGGCAACCGACGTTGCCGGTGAACATCGCTCGCGCCTTCGTCCCCGCGATGTTCGCCGCCTTGCGGTCGCCGAGGCGCGTCGCCATCTCCGGCTGCGTCAGGTTGTAGCTCCCCGCCGCGCCGCAGCACAGCTCGCTCTCGGGCAGCGGCACCAACTCCAGGCCGGGGATCATTTCGAGCAGCTGCCGCGGCTGCTTGAAGATCTGCTGCGCGTGCCGCAGGTGGCAGGCGTCGTGGTACGTCGCGCGGATCGGGAGGGCGTGCGTCGGCTTCACCGGGCCGAGCTCCATCAGGAACTCGTGGACGTCATGCACCTTGGCCTGGAAGCGAGCGGCGGCGGCGGCGTGCGGGGTGTCGTGCATCATGTGGGCGTAGTCCTTCAGCTGCGCCCCGCACCCGGCCGCGTTGTTGATGATGGCATCGACGCTCTCGAACCGCCGGGCGTCGTCGGCGCCGAAGACGTGGCAGTTCTCCGCGGCGAAGTCGCGGGCCGGCCCCTCCTCGGCGGCGTGGTAGTGAAGCGCCCCGCAGCACGCCTGGTTCCGCGGGATCCACACCTCGCAGCCGTTCGCCTGGAGGACGCGGGCGGTGTTCAGGTTCGTCTCGGGGAACAGCGCGTCGGCGACGCAGCCGAGGAACAGCGCGACGCGCGCCCGCGGCTTGCCGACGGGTTCGAGGATCTCGGGCAGCTGCCCGTAGTGCGGCTTCAGGTCCGGGAGCATGTCCTTCATCGCCCGGAAGCGGCCGGGGATGAGGCGGTCGAGGCCGGACTTCTTGAGCAGCCAGTCGGCGCCGGACCACTGCATCAGCCGGGCCGGGGCGAGCGACAGGCGGTTCGCCCAGCGGTACGGGAAGACGTTGAAGAGGAGGAAGCGCTGGGCGGGGTCGAGCGTCGCCGTCTGGCGGCCGGGCTCGAGGTGCGCCATGTACTCGCGGAACGGCTCGATGAGGCGGCCGTACTGCACGCCGGACGGGCACGCCGTCTCGCACGCCCGGCAGTTCAGGCACAGGTCGAGGTGCTGCTTCACGTCCTTGTCGAGCGCGAGCGCGCCGTCGATGACCTGGCGCATGAGGTAGATGCGACCGCGCGGCGAGTCGGCCTCGTTGCCGGTCTCGACGTAGGTCGGACAGCTGGCGGTGCAGAGCCCACAGTGGACGCAGTCGAGTACGAGCTCGTAGTCGATCTTCGGCCCGGCGCCGGGACACGCCGGCGGCGACGGCAGCGGCCCGCCGGTGGCGGTGCCGGCCGGCACGTTCGCCGACAGCACCGGCAGCGACTTCTTCTGGGCCTCGGAGTCGGCCATCTGCGGGGTGACGGTGGCCATGAACTCAGTTGGTTGGGAACAAGCGGCCGGGGTTGAACACGTCGGTCGGGTCGAGGGCGCGCTTGACGTGGCGCATCAGCGTCGTGTCGCTGGTCGGGCTGCTCCACACCGGCAGCACGCCCTTCCACGCCGGCGGGCAGCGGCGCACCACCACCGACCCGTCGGCGGCGAGCGCCGTCAGCTTCTTCAGCATATCGGCGGCGGCGTGCTCGCCGATCTCCGCGGACACGACGCCGTGGACGATGCCGTTGAGTGCCTCCGCCCGCAGCGACAGCGCCGCGCTCAGCCCGGCGGCAGTAGTGAGGAACTCGGCGGTGCGGCTCGGGCGTACGTTCGCCTTCCAGACGAACCGTGCGGCGGAGCCGTCGGGCAACCACCCGGCCGCGGCGTCGGTCATGTCGCGGACGAGTGGCGCCGGGTCGTCGGGCAGTGTTTCGACCGCGATGACGGGGGCGGCCGCGAGCTCGGCGCGGAGCGTCTCGACCTGCCACGGCACCGTCGCCGCCTTCTCCTCGAACACGGCCGTGACCCACCACGGCGCCCGGCCGATGTCGGTGCCGGCGCGCGATACGTGCGCCACGACCGGCCGCGTCTTCGAGGCGTGCAGTGCGTCGAGGA
>VFQN01000903.1_pt1 | contig 52784 bp, 68 predicted proteins | sample 3512371 | NCBI WGS metagenome assembly VFQN01 (sample SAMN10412370, study PRJNA504923) | tailings metagenome | isolation source: Replicate 2 from Balatoc abandoned mine | place: Philippines: Itogon, Benguet | collected 2017-08-28
ACCAGCCCCACCACCACCACACTCCCCTCACGCTCGCCAGCCCCCCCCCCAGTTCACAGCACCAGACACGTCCCCAGCCCACACGTGTCCAACCACCCAGGACACGCCGCACCCACGCTGCAAAGCCCAAACCCCATCTTCTACGCTGCTCCCACACCCGCGCCGCCAGCCCCGCCTCCCATACCCCCGCTCGCCCCGCCCCCAGCGCCCGCAGCCACCGCACCACCAGCAGCAGCAGCAGCAGCGGAGCAGGACGTGTGTGTTAGCACCTCTGGCTGCACCCCCAGCAGCGGCAGCTGTGTGCCGTGTAGCGCCTTGAGCGGCGGCAACGTCAGAAGGCCGCGCACACGGAAGTGCTGCGGCTGCGTTGAGAAGTCGATCTGCATGTCGTCATCCTCGCCCTCCCTGCGCACAGGCAGTTGTGCAAGGCAACAAAACGTGTGAGTAACAAGATATGGACGTATCCGTCGACATGTGGTGGTGTCAGGCATGCCGGCAAACGGCCGGGCAGGGTGTAATGTGGGGCAGGGCGGCAGGGCGCGCAGCCACCGCACGGCAAACGTGACTAGGCGGTCAAACGCAGTATGGGCAACGGCCGACGGTTACGGCAACCTCGCTGCCACGGAGTTTGCAGGCATTTGCTGTCCGATTCCTCGCGCAGTACAAGCAGCAAGGCATGGTTCAGATGGCAGCAACCCAGCAGATACCGGTATCGTGGCCAGTCGAAAACGGAAAGCGAAAAGCCGTGTCCAGACGGTCCCCTGCAACGGCCTTGGTGCATGGCTCACTCTAGTACACCACACAGGACACCAAGCTAAGACACCACCTCACAAGTCTCCAACACACTCACCTGTCATCGTCTGCCGCTACCGCCTGCGCCGCCCTCGCCCCCTTGCTGATGTGCACGCTGTTGCCCAGCACCAGCGCCGCAAGCTGGTCCTCGTCCACCGCCCCCACTCCAACACCCACACCCACGCCGGCCGCCATTCCGCCCGCCGTACCCAACCCAACGGGCCCGCCGGCGCCCGCCATTCCGATGCCCATCGCGCCCGAGAGGTTGCCGTACGGTAGTTGGCCGTTGGCAGCCAAGGCCCCTGCGAAGCCCCCCGGCTGCTGCTGGTGCTGCTGTTGGTTCCACAAGCCTGGACCCAGGGCGCCACCAAACGCCGTCGCAGCACCCTGCTGCGGCCACCCAGCCATGGGGCTGCCAGCCGCAGTTGGTGTGGAAACGCCCATCGCACCTCCGCCGCTTCTCGCGCCGCCAGCCGACGGCCCCGTCAGGGCAATCCTTAACGGCGTCATCGGCGGCAGCAGCCCCGCCGGCCCGCCGGCGGCGGCGCCGCCGCCAACGGAGCCGCTGGGCCGCCCAGGCGGCGCGGCGGCGCCGTTGTCGTATGAGGCGAGGTACGACAGGGGGTCAAAGAGGGCGGGCGGCTGCGGCTGGCGGGCGAGGGGCGCGGTCACAAAGGGGTGGCGAAGGAGCTCCTCGGCGGTGGGGCGGGCGGAGGGGTCGCGCTGTGAGGGCGGAGTAGGGCAGCGGGAGCAAGGTAGATGCAAGGAGTATGTTTACAGTACGTGCCGTATGGATCAAATCTGAAAAATTGATGTGGTGCTGCGGCGGGCGGAGGGGTCGCGCTGTGCGGGGGAGGAGCAGGGCAGCAGCAAGGTGGATGTGAGGAGTAGCGAAACGCGTATTCAGCCTGAAAGGGGGCTTGGATGTTGGGTTTGGTGTGGGGCGTCCTTGTGGGGCTGGGAGCGATGCGCATTCCAGCTTGGCCCGCCAGCAGATACCGCAACGCTGCTGGGGCCCGCTACCATGGTACGACCATTTATGCGGGGTACCGTAGTAAGGCTCCCTTACCACACCGATTAGGCGCTGGCATACCTTAGCCTTTCCCCACCCATGCCATGTGCTCTCACCTGCAGGCACAGCAAGATGAACTCCGAGGCCTGTGGCGACAGGTGGTCGGGGATGGCCGGCAGGTCCTGGCTGGAGGCGATCTTGAAGATGGCCTGCACCTGGCTGGTGCACTGGCTCCAGGGGGGCTTGCCTGCGGGCGCGGGCGGGACGCGTGTGGGTTACGGTACGTGGCATGCGACACGTGCGCGGTCCAGGCACGGTAGCTGGGATAAAGTAGGGTGCACCAAGCTGGTGCGCTGGCTCTGTGGGCACGGGGAGGACGCGTGGGTCACGGCACGTGGCGTGTGGCACGCTTGCACATTAGGCGAGGCAAGGGTTCTGGCTATGGCCGGTTCAAAGCAGGTGGGGCATTGCTGTGGGAAACGGATGAAGGGACCAAAAGCACAAGGCCGTGATAAGTCGTACGTTGCCCACTCGACGCTAGACCACCTCCTTTACCACGTGGCATTGCAGCCGCGCATGGGTGCTGGGCTTGGGCCTGGCAGCTGTGGCCTAGCGTGCCTGCTGGCCGGCGGGCGGGGCTCGGATCCCCGGCCGGCGGCCCAGTGTTAGACAGCTGGGCAAGCAAGTGCAAACATGGGCCACAGAGGAAACACGCAGCAGTAGTGTGTGCGTTTCACAACGTTGCCTTGCCGTCGCTGCCTAACCCACCTGTTGCCATCTCGAGCACAGTGCAGCCCACAGACCAGATGTCAGCCTGGCCAGGGATGGGGCACGGGCGGGACCGAGAAGCAAGGAATGGGATGCGGAAGAGCAGTACTTGCTTGCATTGCTTGCGGCGGCTGACCCAGTGGCAGCACACAGCGCATGCAGCCATACAAGCAACAGGCGCGTGACAGCGCACGGGCTGGTGATAGTTACGGGCTGTGTCATGGCCGCCCCGTAGCACTGCACTTGACCGCGCACTCGCTCTTGAACCACTGTCCGCCCTAACCCGGCACCAAGACGCCGCTGCGATGCAACGTTTCCTGCCCGCAACCCAGCGGCCCAACCTCAGCGGCCCAACCTAACCCACCTCCTCTGGAGCGCACAATTCGCCAGTGCAACAGCGAGCCCAGCTGCATTGCCCGAGTGGCCGTATGTCATGGGAATCACGGCACATGGGAAAACACATTCGCACAAAGCATTTCTTTCTCCTGTGCACACCCTCACCTGCACTCCATACCCCTGCTGCTTGATGACCTCGGGGGCCATCCAAAAGGCGCTGCCCTTGAACGACCGAGTGAAGGACACCTGCGTGGTGTGAAGAACGGGGTTGTCTCCTGGCTGTGATCTGGCTAGAGGGCAGTCGGCTCAAAAATGCAATGCGCTGTTCAACATGTCTACATGTGCTGTGCGAGGTGCAAGGCCTGTTAATCCAGATAACCAGACAGCGACTAAAAGGTACTTCCTACCATGAGCTGCTTTTCGCCACGTGTTTCCTACACGCCAGCTAGCCCACCTGCTCCATGAGCTGCTTGGCCATGCCGAAATCCGCCAGCTTCAGAACCCCCGTCTTCTCCAACAGGAGGTTGGCACCCTGGGGCCAGCACGGAAGCGTGGTCACACACACACACACATCCAAAGGACCGCACCCTGTGAACGGCGGGCACAAGGCGCCACTATGTGCAAATGGGCATTTCTAGGGGCAATCGGCGGTCGTGTGAATGCGGCGAGGGGCCCCACAATGGCGAGTGGTGTACAGAGGAGGTCAGGCCAGGGTACAGAGTAAAGGTAATAGATCGGTACGACCAGGTGGGTCGAACGACAGAACGCTCACAGTTCAGGGGCGGTCAGACAGGTCCGATACGGCAGCTCGTGGACAGGTGCACATGAACGCACGAAGCCACTGGCCCGGCTCCCGGGTGGGCCAGCCCCAGCAGCAGAAGCAGCAGGTGCAGCAGCAACCACCTTAACACACCTGCCCTTAACCCACCTTGATGTCCCTGTGCACGGTGCGCTGTGCGTGCAGGTACGCCAGCCCCAGCAGCAGCTGCCGCGTGTACAGAGCCACCAGGGGCTCCGGCAGGGGGCCGAAGCGGGACAGCTGGGAGGACAGAGAGCCACCGGGGACGTACTCTGCAGCCGTGCAACGAAAGTAGTGGAGCTTCAGAGCGATAACGGTTGCTGCGTCGGGGCCAAGTATGCTGGGAGGGGAGGGGTTCCCTCCGGCCTCAGTCGTGGCGTCGCGTCCCCGATGTCACCACCGTGTCCGAGATCCGCGCCAAAACCACTGGGCTAACCGTAACACGTGGCGTACGCACATGTCATGCCGCCGTGCTACGCCGTACATCATCACACATGTTTAGCCGGCCCCCAAACATCGTGCCACTGCCCCAACCCCACATACCCACCTAGGAAGATGTATAGCGGCGCGCCTCCCCCTGCCCCGCCCCCCTGCCCCATCGCCCCGCTCCGCTGCGTTCCCACGTATCGCACAATGTTGGGGTGCCGCAGTGAGCTCAGCAACGCCACCTCCCGCTCCAACTGCGCAACCGCCTCCGCCGCTGTCCCCCGACCCCCGCCCCCGCCTCCTGCTGCCCCTCCTGCTCCCCCCGCCGCCGCTCCCGCTGCGCCGCCGGCAGCCGCCCCTGCACCTCCTCCGCCCCCTGCTCCTCCTGCTGCTGCTAGGTCCATGAGCCCGGCGGGCACTTCTTTGACTGCAAGGAGCTCGCCCGTGTCGCAGTTCAGGGCCAGGTACACCTGTGCGTGCGATACAAATTTTAAATTCAAAATTCAAATTGTTGCTATGCGTTAGACGTTGGGAATTGGTTTGGGTGCGACTTTGTGTTGTTGGTTGTGGCCACGCCTTCCATGACTGAAAGGAGCTCCCGATGTCGCCGTTCAGGGCCAACGACACCTGTAGGGGTGGTGTGGATTTGTGGCCGATCACTAGACAACCCCGAAGACGGCGCTGGGCGACATCCGGGCCTAGCTTTCGCACAGCACCACCTGGTCTAGCCCCACAGCATGCTCTTCGTGAAGACCCCATGCCACCTACACCGTGATGTGCTTCACACGGACCGCACGCCTGCGGCCAGGCACTACGACCCACCTGTCCAAACGAGCCAGCTCCGATGCCTTCCCCCTTGCGCCACCGGACGGGCACCGTGGGTGCAGGGTCCTGAACCAGGGGGTACAGCAGGGCGGCCCCCGTCTGGGTCACGGCCTCAGCCCGTGGCGTGGGGGCAGCGACGGCGGCAGCGGGACCCGGGCTGGGGGCAGCCACTGCTGCAGCAGCGGTGGCGGTAGCGGTGGCGGCAGCGGCAGCAGCGGCGGCTGCTGCGGCAGCGGTGGCGGCGGCGGCGGCGGCAGCAGCAGGCTGTGCTCCAGGGCCGGCTCCGCCGGTGGAAGCCGCTAGACCGCCCATGCTGACACGGCCTCTGCGAGAGGGACCGTCACCCGTAGCAGGCGGCAGTAGCTGCAGCTGGGAGGAGCTTGTCCGTGATTTGGCTGTGCTGGAAGCGGCCTGTGGCTGCTGGCGTTTGAAGAGACGTGCCGCCAAGCTGCTCTTTGGCGACGCCGGCCCCGCCCCATCGTCCGTCCCGTTAGCATCCTGGGTTGCCAATATATTGGAACGCATGATTGCGTCAGGTAGCAGCTGCGTGTCGCCGTTGTTGAAGGCTTGGACGGGGGTCGAGCTTGTGGGGTCGTTGGCGTCGGCCCTGGCAGGCTGGAACGCATGGCCGTAGCCCAGCATGGCCGTAGGGACCACCTTGGTTCCCGGTACAAACCCCGGGCCTCCGTCCTTGCTCTTTGATGCCCCCATTGATCAGAATTGGAGGGGCTGTCGTTTCGCGCTAAAGGTTCATGTGCGCTGCGCCTTTGCCGGCCTTGGCGCGTCGCAGCCCGGCTCCGCGGCTTCCCATCCGCCTCGGAAGGCTGGGGTAGGGAAGCTGCCCGCGCATGCTGCTTCTAGAGTACTACAAAGTAAGCATTTGGTTCACATGTCAGTATGCGGTACTCAACAGCGTGAGGGCCCGGCCCTTCGACGCGAACATCGCACAAGCTGCTTATTGTGTGTTTGTAACCGAGATCACAGCATCACAAATAGAAATGCTCTGTTGGGTAAGCTGCTCTCGTGTTGAAGTGGTTAGCGGTTGACTGCAAAAAAAGCGAGCGCCCGATCGGGGCTGACCGCGCTACCAGCAGCATCGTGCCATGTGCCGGGCAGTGTTGTATGTACTGTAGAGGAGAGCTCAGTTCCTCTGTGCATCTCCGTGTACATTAAGCTTGCAGCGGCAGGTATCCTCGCTTTTTGCGCGCTCCGTCAGCATGCAGTCCGCAACCCTTACAAGCCGGAGTGCTCAGTGTAGAGTGGTAGCAAAGCCGTCATCGTCTCGCAAGCGTAAGAGCATCCCGTCGCGTTGCAGGAGCATGGCCCGTTTGTTGCATATCCTTGTCGCCAATGAACACCCGCCCGCTTTCCAACAACACTAACATGCACGCATATCGCATCGATGTACTGTGTATGTGCTGTTGGCAGCATGTCTCGACACCCGCTGTCCCGGGGCCATGTCTCCGCCACGCTGTCATCATGGCCCAACATCGTCTCCCCACTCCACCCCCTCCCTTGCTACTGTAGGGCTTGCGGTTGTTGCGGCGGTGTGTCGCGATGGAACCTCCACTAGTCAGCCTGAGGCGTCCCGGCGTGCCATCCTGGCCGGCACCGCTGCCATTGTAGCAGCTGGTGAGCGGTAACGAACGTCTTCACGCATGTTGGACCCGCTGGCCCTTGCGTGTACATGCCTCCCTGCTGCGCTTCTTTTGCTACGCCAAGGGCCTCAACGTGCTCTAGAGCCGGCCAAGCCACTCCTTGGTCCACCTCATTGTCCATAGCGTTTGATCCACAGCTTCGCACACGTTGGTTGCTACCGCCGACTCTATGCCAACCTGCCCTTGACCCACACACATGATCTTCGTACACCCCAAACCCGTTCATGGGCACAATGCACCAGCGCTGTCGCCTTTGCCACCGGCCGTAGCATGCGGTGTCGATGGTGCTCCAGCGACCCGGACCACGTATGAAGCTTCCACCTGCCATCCCCTCACCGCGGCTGTCCCCGCTACGATACCGTCCTCCTACCCAGCTTCGCCAGATCGCCACGTGCAAGGTGGTTGACATGGTGCCGTGGAAGAATGGTACGGTAAACACATCGCTCTCACACCCTTGTCGCCGGTGCTCCCGCCGTACCGCTGCAGGTGTGGCCCCCGCCCTGCCGGCTGGCGCTGTCATCTCCAAGCAGGTGCGTGCTGACATTCCTTGCCCCAAGCCCTCGCCTGGGGTAATGAGTAGTGCCAAGCCGTACCACCATGTGCAGGCACAACGCTTGGCGACGTCATGCAGATACCCACGTGCATGCACGGCACTTCATTAACCCACAGCATGTCCACACGCCGTGCACGGCACTTCATTAACCCATAGCATGCCCACACGCCGTGCCCAGCATCTCGTGCTCTTGGTATCCCATAGTCTTTGACTCCGTCAGCCTTTTCCTCTTTGTCAGTCTGGAAGCGCACATAGCCCAGGGAGCTGCATGGTGCCTTGCCGGTAGCAAGCCCCTGGCCACCTCCTCTTCTACTCCCCCCACTTCACCTACTCCGCTCGTATTCTTCGCCATCCGTTCCGTCCAACACGGCACGACTCTTCGTTTAGGCTGATCATTATACTCCACCATCGCCTCACCGTATCGCAGGAGCTTGCCCTGCGGCGGCGGAAGATCCCCGAGGAGGAGTTCACCGTGGGCCAGCAGGGCATCAAGTGAGTAGCAGGATGCGGTGAGGGGAGGTACAACGCATGTTTCAGAGCAATGTTGCGAGGACTAGACCGCGATGGCATGTGCAGGGCATCAAGTGAGGGCCTGTCCCGGCAGAGAAGCGCTAGCCACGCAAAGCGGCAACAAGCAGCAAGGAGGCATGTGGCACTGCGAGTGGCACACGTGTCATACATGCCCACGCCCACGCCCGTCGAACGAATCCGTCACTGCCCTGTTTGTCCACTCCAGTCGGCATGGCACCCGCCGAAGTTGCTCTGGGGTTCCTTTGGCTTCTGTGCACAAAGCTGCCCTGCCTCAAAAGTGCGCAAAGGTGCTGGCCAAGTATCCCGACTGCAGCCTGATCGCCAGCCGTATCCCCTGTCCCCGCCCCTCGCTGCTCGCAAGGTACTACGACATCATTCCGGGTGGTGGTGCGGAGGCCAGGATCGGTGAGCGGGTGGCTGTGCACTACGACCTCAAGTGGCGCAACATCACGTAAGCAGGCGCCGACGAGCGTGTGCATGTGCGATAGGACTTGGTAACACCGAGGGGGGGTGGGGGAGGATGCTGCGCTGTAGCAGGACTTGTGCCGCGTGTGTTCCTGGCCGTGGTCAGTGATATGCAGGTGTGCTGGATGAGCGCTTGCTTGGTGCACACACCTGAATAGTTGCTCCTGCACCAACGGATCCATCCAAAAGGCCGGGGTGTTCCATAAACACACTCCTTTGCAGCCACCCTCCCTACCATGCACACTTGCAAACCGTACCATTGCGTCCAACAGCGCGCGCCGTCCGCAACGCTTACCATCCTCCACAGGTTCATGACCAGCCGGCAGGGCATGGGCGTGACGGGCGGCACCCCGCTGGGCTTCGATGTGGGCACTCCCGCCGGCGAGCCGGGCGGCACGCTGGCCGGCTTGGACGTGGTGCGTGTTGGGGCTTGGGGCCAGTGACCCATGGGTCATTCCGCAACTGGCCCTGGGACTGGGAGGTGGACGGGGAGCCGGGGGGCACGCTGGCCGGCCTGGACGTGGTGCGTGGGTGCCGCAAGGGGCGGGGTCATTGACCCGTGGGTCGATGCAAGCCCCAGTTTCAGTGCAAAGCGTCAGGGTGGTTCGAGAGCCGGGTGCACCGTTGCCCTCGTCGCAGGGTATGCGCCGCATGCGGGTGGCAACAGATTCCCTGATGGATGCACGGCCCACGCTCAGGCACCCGAATCCTACTCGGTTCTTTCCACGTGTATCCTCCCCCTTGCGATCCCCGTCGCAGGGCGTGCGCGGCATGCGGGTGGGCGGCCTCCGGCGCGTGCTGGTGCCCCCTGAGCTGGTGGGTGGGGTATACCATTTCGTGTACAGTCGATGACGACGTATGTGACCTGTTCATAGGGCACGACAACAGCAAAACCATGTAAGCGCGCGCTGAGGAGACTTGCGGGGTTCAGCTGCCTTGTACGTTGCTGTTGGGGTGTGAAGAGCGGTTCGTGCTTATCCAGTCAGGCCCACGCATCGTGGCCCCAGCGCTGGTGGGTCGTTGATGATGTTGATAGTTAAAGGGAACCGCAAAATGAGGCGAGGAGAGACAGATAGTCGCACTCAACAGCAGAGCGGGGATGGAAGCATTCAGTAGCCTGGGGTATCTAACTGTGGGCTAGCGAGTGCGTGGTTTGCGGGGCACAGGGACTGGGTCGGGCTTGCCATGGAGCATTCCGTGGCACCCGGGCTACCAAGCACAGTTTGGTTGGCAGCTCCACATTATCACGCACTGTGCCGACGTCAGGGTGTGCCATGATTGCTCGCCTGCGCTGTGCTACGCAGGGCTACGGCAACGTGCAGGTGGGGGAGATCCCGCCCGGCTCCACCCTGCAACTGGATATTGAGCTGCTCAGGTGGGTTGATGCCCGCCTTCGGTGTTGGCGGAAAGCGTATTGCAGTCAGTGCGTGTTGCTAGTCCGGGTACGGTGTAAGTTTGGCCGCGCTGTGCATGCGCGTGTGCCATGCGCACAGCTTACGCCTGTAGCCCTGTGCGTGTGTGTGTGGTGACACCGCTGATGCCACCGGACGACGTCCATGCTCATGTTGGCGCGCGTGGGTGGCTCACACTAGCCGTTCTCGCCCCCGTGCCGTGCGGGCCGAGAGCCACAGCACCCAGTAGTTGGTCACCCCTGAGGGATAACGCAAAAGTGTCTTCCCTTCCCTTGAGGTCGTTTATCACAACGCAAAAAGTACCACAATTCAACGCGTCCTGCGTCATTGCGCCTGTGGGTTTGTTGTGGGGCGCCATGCCAGATGCCGCCTCGTGCGTTGTTTTGCCCCCTGGCTTGCTGCCCGTGGCACTCATCATGTACCGGACGCATGTTGTCCCTTCCGCCGCTGCAGCATCAAGACCAACCCGTTCGGATACCGCACGAAGCTTGTGGAGGGCTAATGAGGGGAGAGGACGGAGATCGTGGAAGAAGGCTGTGGAGGGAGAAGACTGTAGGAGCCTCGAGACCGGACGGAGGCGGAAGAGGGTCGCAACGATCGGTGGCTGTGCCTCAGGAGGCGGACCAGCCATCTGGCGGCTCCAAAGGTTGTCGTCGTCATTGCTATTTTATGTACGGAATGGTGGAGGTCAAACGTTCGTCTTGTTCTGGGAGTGAAACGGAGGTGTTACAGGACGTACACGCGGCATGATGGAGGGTCACTCGGGGGAGGGATCACGTCCAGCCCTTACCTGGCACTGGCACGTGCAGTGAGCCCGCTGGCACGCAACGGTGAAAGCCAGGGCATCCTTGGAAGGTCTTGAAGACGACGCATCGGACGTATTGGCCATGAGCTGCGTGGCTGCTTGTAGCAAAGCATGAGTATAGCGAAAGACCAGTCAGATTTTGTCAAGTTGAGGTTACTGGTAGCTTTCGTTCGTGGTGAGTCGTCGCTTGGCTGGCGGTCGGAGGCTATTGGCGGCGGGGGTGCGGAGCGCATGCTCAAGCACAGGTAGCTTGGGCTCAGCCAGGGCAGGGACCACGCGCCGTGTCCTACTACGTATGCTGTTGCTGTGTAGAGATGCTGCTGCGGGAATCGGGATGCTGTTGCTGTGTGGTAGGTAGGTTGTGTATCACCAGGATAAAGCGCCTGTTGGGCTCACAGGAGCTTCCTGGGCTGTACTCGTTCTTCAGAGATGGCAGAATACCCGAGATGATTCTGTGACCTCGGTATTTACTGACGCGCTTTTGCGTCGTACGTTCGCCTGTTACGTGTTTGTACGTGGTGTGCACGAGGTACGACAGATGTGTACAGTCCTGCATTTGGTAAGAGCGCAGTCCTGCCACGGAGGCAACCTCTTGTGCACGGACCTTAATACCGTAATCGTTTACCTGCGCTGTGCAGCTGATATTCGTTCTTGTATGCCATACGGTAATTTCGGCCACTTCCACCTGGTGCGCACCTGGCGTTGGGGCGCAGACGCCGGGAAGACCGCAGAGGTGGTTCCATTACATCCCTTCAGCACTTGAGGCAGGAAGAGGCAGGGGAGGGGGACTCCAGGGGGCTTCCAAGTTTGAAGGGGCCCAGAGGACCCCGAACTTCTTGTGCGCCAGCCTGCGCCAACGCTGTATCTCGCCTACCGCCTTACCACGTTCGACCGCACCAGGGGAACTTCGGCACCCCTGCTCGTGCCTGCTTGTGAGGAAGGCCCATTTCTCCTCTCACCAGGTCTTGCTGGTCTGCCTATGGCAAGGAACACGTGGCGAGGAACACGTTGGCTGGCTGTGGATCAGCCACCAGCGTTACTTTTATCCGCTAGTAGTTCTTCGACAAGCGTATGCTTTGCCACACGCGCAACCCAGCTAATGTAGTCGGCGGAGCCACGGAATTGCCAGTGCGCCGCTCGGGTGCCTGCTGTCTGTGAAGTTATAACATGACAAACTCTGCAAGGAGACTCCCAACATTTCTCACACATGCGCTCCGTTTCATGAAAGGCATGCCAGCATCTGGGACTTAAACGTTAAAGGATCGAGCAAGTACTGCAGTACGCCGGCCGGCAGTACCTGACACTGGGATGACACTGGGAACTCCCACACCTGCGGTCGCGTACACAGTGTAGGTAATATAGGTGACAGCCTTTTCCTCTGGAACATCTTGATGCGCGTAAGTGATGCGCGCAGACGCTGACCTGACTTCCGACCTGACACTTGGGGCAAAGGGCTTCCTCTGCCTGACTACCAGAGAGAGTACCGAGGCTGCTATCTGCTGCCTGTTGCCGCAAGTACGCTGCTTCTAGCGCGCTCAGCATTGGTGGCGGAGCTCGTCCTCAGACAACCTTGTTCTGCAGCTTCCAACCTGGAACCACATATAAATACTACATTCGAACATGTTGGGACTTTGACCTGGAGCATCGGCAGAGAACTGCGGACTGAGAAGAGATGCGAGAGAGGCGGAAGACAGGAAAGGCGCCTTCGGTGCCCGATGAGACAGGGGAAGAGTTACCCAGGATACCTTGGACAACACGTCTATGGGCCTCCATTGGCTTGCCCTGGATCATGTAAGACCCAACATGACCCTTGCCTTGCGGGCGAATCTTTCGCTCCCGCCTAACTTGGTGTCTGCCCCATTCCTGCAGCGTTGGGGTGATAAGCTACACGTTGTTGACAATCGCTGGAAGATGGTGGCTACACGACCCCGCCGCGCTGGAGGTTCTCCGTCGGGAGGTAGGCAGTACCTGTGAGGTCTCAGAGGCTGCTGACGTGCAGCCAAGTGCAGGGCTCACAGAATAGCGGCTCCCATGCGACAGCACATCTTGTTGCCCTTCCGCAGTCCGCAGTGTGCGACAAGTGCTGGGCTGTTCCAACCTGTAACATCCTCACCGGCAACCCCCCACCCACAGGTGCCTACCCACATCTATGACCGCTCGACCGCCATCTTCGTCACAGCCCTCGCCATCGACATCCTAAATGTCGTTTTTGAGCGACAGACAATCAAGATTGACTGTGTGCTCCTGCCAGCGTAAGTCACCGGGAAAGCCGTAAGGCACCTCTGCTGCAACAAGGCGAATGCTCACTTACTTGCCCTCGTTGTAAGAGCAACAGCTCCGCTGTCCATGTTGCGAGTGTCACTTTCCCCTGTAGGCGCTGTCCGCTGGGTGCTGACCTGCCCTCCAACCCACATGGCTGCCCCTCGCCCCCCCAGCTTCATCAAGGGCATGGCTTCCACGACCAACATCCTCGTCCGCTTCTACACGCCTGTTGCCCTCCTTACCGAATCGGGCAGACCGTGGGTGCCGAGCGCCGTGTGACAGCACCCGAGTGACCGCTGTTGCAGCATGCAAATGCTTCTGCAGCTGTCCTTACCGTTCCGGTGTCCAGCCCATCACATCGCCTCTGCTGCCCCTTTTCTCTGCTGCCGCTGCACCCCCTGCTGCCTGCTGCCGTGGTGAGGACATGTGTCCATCACCACGGCAGCAGGAGGGTTGGTGAGGACATGTGTCCATCACCAACCCTCCGGGCGTTGGCCGCACGCGCATGCAATCTGTATCGACAACACACGGTCGTCATGTCATTCCACACCTAGCCGACCCACATCGCTTACTGCTGGCCCTGCCGTCTGGCTTTCGTGTCCTGCCCGTGCCTCTAGGGTGGTCGCCCAGCGCTACATCTGCTGGATGCACACCACGCCCTCCATCCTCATGCTGCTGAAAATGATATCCACAACCATCACGCCGCGAGAGGTGCGACTTTGGGAACCCCTAGCCCTAGCAATCACGGGGACCCACCGTGGAAGCTGACTTTGGGAACCCCTAGCAATCACGGGGACCCACCGTGGAAGCTGACTATGGCCGGGGCAGCACGGTAACAAAGTAGGGTAGTGCAACTGCAGCTATCCACCTTGGCCTCCAATGCTTGCTGTGCCTCTGCCTGGCGCGCACCTTTTTGATAGTACGTACACGCATGGTTTTCTCGGCGTCTGGACCGCTGCGGGTGTGCGGTCGTAACATGAGTCGTTTTGGGCGCACGTATCGCACCCGTCCTCACGGTGTGCTGCACCCTCTGCATCCCTCCACCTAACCGCTTGCCGCACGTTGTCTAACAGACAATGACCGCCATCTTCTTTGATGAGGTCATGGTGATGACGGGGCTGGCGGCGGTGGCCACACGGGGCTGGCAGCGAGGTACGACGGGGTGTAGCAGCATGACGTGGTGCGACTGTGCGGGAAATCGGGATATTGTCAACCTGCCAGACTGGAGAGCACCGGCCGGGCTGGTGGAGGGTGATCTGTAGGGCAGGGAGGATGCGTGCGACGTTGGGCGTATCCCGTTGTAGGTGCTGCATCAGGGTGTGCCTTGTGGGGCTGGGGCAGGGAGCGGGGGCTGGTAGCGGCGCCTGGGAACAGGAATGGGGGCTAGGACTGGCGACACGGGGCTAGCGGCAAGTGGCACGAGTCATGGATGCCCGAAAGGACCGCTGCTGGGGCTATGCGGGCACAACGAAACCTTGCTTTTGCCCCCGCAGTTTTATGGGCTATCGTCACACACGTGGCCATGCTCCCGGTGCTGCCGTACATGCACAAGGCTTTTACAGAGTGGGTACCTGAGGTCGGAGGGCAAGGAGTTAGGAATGCAACTTGCCCAGATGTTGTTTTGTACGGCACCATGCAATCCTTGAAGCCTGTTGCTAGTTGGGAGGGGCAGACCGCTGAGGGGCGGTGTCGTACAGGGTAGACCAGAGCCGCACGACTGGTAGCAGCAGCAGGAGGTCCGTGTCCTTGCTGCGCCCATGCCAGTTGCCACGCCATGCAGAATCCACACTGATCAAAGTGTGCCCCTAGGTGCATGGCGGCCGCTGAGTCGTACGAGGCCCGCATTGCGGCATCGTGGAACACTGCAATGCCATCGGGGGCTGGGCTGTTATTCAGGTCCGGGTGGGGGCGTGACGGGAATGCGAGGTGGTGTCGTTGCGGGGTGCACGTCGATTCGTCAGTTCAGTAGTCGATGTCCTACCTGACCGACACGGTTGCTGTGGTGCGCAGCTGTTACTGCGTTGCGTTGGCGAGTATGTGCCGTTTACGATAGACATGCACGCGCGTCGAGAGAGAGAGAGCGAGGAGAGGAGAGAGGAGAGGAAAGAGCGCAGGTACGGGAGAGCGCAGTGAGAGGAAGGGGGCATAGGGGGTCGGAGACATTTTTAGAGACGCGGTCGACGGGGCAGCCGTCGCGAGGGGTACGGGGGACACAAACAAGTAGCGTTCAGGGTAAGAGCTTGGCGGGGCCTTGAAGATGGTTGCATGCAGGGGGGAGGGACCTGGCGAGGGGCCCCCGAGAGATAGGCAGTAAGTGTCGCCTGAGAGAGACTGTGCGAGAGAGGCTACGCGGGAGTGAGTACGCAGAAGGAATGGGTTCAGCGAGCTGGTACGAGGAGCGAGCGTGGAAGCGGGGGCGAAGGCCGCGAGCGAGCGAGAGCGAGAGAGCACAGCACCCATGGCCACCTGGCCCCCTTGACTTGCCCCTCGTCCACCCGACAACGCACCACCCTTTCTGATCAATCGCTCGCCCTTTCCCTCGCGTTTCCTTCTCCCCGATTCCCGCCCCCGATGTCCGCCTGCACCTCAACCCCAAACTGGTCAACCTGCGGCCCACCCTACCCACCTCCACGGCTCGGCGCACTCGACGCCCAGAGCCATGGAGCAGCTCAAGACGCGCCCCCTGCAGCTCACAATGCTGTGCATCTACGTCCTCAACCTGGTGGGTGGAACACGGAACTGAATAATTTCGCACTACGTCCTCAACATGGTGGGTGGAACACGGAACTGAATCATTTCGCACTACGTCCTCAACCTGGTGGGTGGAGCATCAGCCTCGATAGCTCCGCATACGGGAAGATGCTCGCTACTGTCAGCTGTGAGTTCTGAGCCAGTACTAGCGACCGTGCGTAACTAGGTAACCTGCAGCGCGCTGGGTCCGAGCACCTGCATGGCGGCTGGTGACCCTCTCGCACCGTGCCCCTGGGCCGCTCACACGTGCGCCATGTTGCCTTGCAGGGCCTGTGGTGCATGTTCGCTGTGACATGCCCCCTTGCCGCTCACACGTGTGCCATCTTGCCTTTCATGCAGGGCCTGTGGTGCATGTTCGCTGTGACGTGGGACCTTGGCGTGCTGGGCCTGATCAGCGTGGAGACGGAGGAGGTCATGCTGCTGTGCTGCGACTTCAGCGCAAAGGTGGGACTCTCTGGGCCAAGGACTTACGTACGTACAGCATGTTGAGCAGCACGCGGCGTGGGCTCTGGCCAGCCTTAGCCAGTGTCCTGGAACACATTCTTCTCTTCCACGCCTTCACTGGCAAATGCTACGCCCCGGTTGAGCTACTCCAAGCCCCTCACGGCCGCCCACCCTGTCCCTTCCCTTTTATGTCGTGCCGCAGGTGCTGTTCTCGTCCACGCTGATGCTCAGCTCCTTCAAGGGCATCGAGGCGCGGCGGGAGAGCGCCATGCGCTTCATCGAGACCAGCAGCAAGGCCAAGCTCATTGCGGAGCTGCAGGTGGGCCAGCAATCAGGGTTCTCCCAAGGGGTCACAGCCTTCTCTTGGAAGTCCCAGAACATACCGCAAAATACTCGTGCACACGTACGGCAATGTGGCCCTGCGGCATGTTGGGGTTCACAAGTTGAGTGCCTAGCCGGCAACAGCCGCCAGGCCAGACGCGTTGAGCAACTGTTGGTGGGCTGAGCTTGCGGAGCGTGGCAGGGTATGGGCGGCACGGCGGCACTGCCTTCCAGGTTTGGGGATGAGGCCTGGCTGGTGAAGCATGGTGTGGTCTCTGCCCGGGGCATTCGCATTCGCAGGCGCTGCTGGAGCAGAAGGAGCGGTTCATGTCCTCCGTCAGCCACGAGCTGCGCACGCCGCTCAACGGCATCATCGGTGAGTGCATGTGGGCGCAAGGGGGGCCGGTGGTTGAGGATGAGGGCGTCGGGTGGACGGAGGTACCTGTGCTTAGTTTGCCCCGGCGGAGCACGGGGATCAACTGCATCCCTCTGACATGCCCCTCCGTACCCCCTCGCAAAGTCTACTGGCAAGGTACACTGATTCACACTGACTCGCTTATGCACGCGCTGCTTCGGCTCCACAGGCATCTCCGAGGGCATGCTGTCTGGCTGCTGCGGCGTGCTGCCCGAAGGCGTGCGCCGCCAGATCTACATCATCCGTACCTCGGGCGCCCGGCTGCTGGCGCTGATCAACGACGTCATGGACGCGGCGGCGCTGAGACAGAACAAGCTGGTGCTCAAGCAGGAGCAGGTGGGCACGGCCGAACGGGATGGGGCCATGCTGTTAATGGGCGTACTCCGGGCAGCAGGCGGATACTAAGGAATGAAAGGTGGCTTGCTCAAGGACGAGCACAGTACGTGCTGGTGCAGGCGGGTCTACCTGCCAAGGAACGGAGGATGCCTGGCTTATATGGCGATGGGTGGCAGCATGCACTGCCGCTGAGCGGCAGCATGTGGGCAACCATGAGCATAGCAGGAAGGGTGCCTGATGGCTGCGTGAATGGCTGGCTGTAGGGGTTGGGGAGGGAGTGGGGCTGGCTTCCATGCAACCGCGGATGGGGCGGAGTACTGAATGTGCAGCAACCGTCGGTTGTTCCACACGTGATTGTCCCCGCTTCTGCAGCCAAAACCCGACTGACCCCACTCCTTCGGCCTCCTGCCAGGTTGTGCTGCGTCATGTGGTGGACGACGTGCTGGACCTCACCCGCAGCCTGGTGGACACGGAGGTGCAGCTGGTCAACCTGGTGCCGCCGCGCATGCTGGTGGTGGGGGACTCGGGGCGCATCGTGCAGGTGGGGACGGGAGGGGCGCATGGGGTGCGGTGGGACCGGAGGGGCAGGGGAAGGCACGACGGCGTAGGGGCAGCAAGATGGAGGGGAGGTGCCGCCGCGCATGCTGGTGGTGGGGGACTCGGGGCGCATCGTGCAGGTGGGGACGGGAGGGGCGCATGGGGTGCGGTGGGACCGGAGGGGCAGGGGAAGGCACGACGGCGTAGGGGCAGCAAGATGGAGGGGAGGTGCCGCCGCGCATGCTGGTGGTGGGGGACTCGGGGCGCATCGTGCAGGTGGGGACGGGAGGGGCGCATGGGGTGCGGTGGGACCGGAGGGGCAGGGGAAGGCACGACGGCGTAGGGGCAGCAAGATGGAGGGGAGGTGCCGCCGCGCATGCTGGTGGTGGGGGACTCGGGGCGCATCGTGCAGGTGGGGACGGGAGGGGCGCATGGGGTCCCGAGGGCCAAAGCCACCATCCTTGCCTGTAGCTGCCCTTAAACAGGCCGTTCGCTGCCCTGTACCCACCTGTACATACTAGTCGTGTGCACGTGTAAGTCCCTCAAGGTTTGATCCTGATTGATGCGGCCCCCACCCATACGGCGCCCACCAGATCCTGAACAACCTGCTGGGCAACGCCTCCAAGTTCACGCGGCGCGGCCAGATCCGCGTGTCTGCGCGGCAGGTGGAGGCGGGGCGCAAGGTGGCGGTCACGGTGTCGGACACGGGCATCGGCATCCCGCGCAACAAGCTGGCGACCATCTTCCTGCCCTTCGAGCAGGTACGACACGAGGGGCGTGGGGTTGCGCGTACGGTGAGCTGTAGTGCGGCGCACTCGGCCGGCGGGCCAAATGCCATGAGGGTGTACAGTTCACAGACTGCGGTGCCCGTGCTGGTGTGTAGCAAGGGCGCTTTTGGCGGAGGTGAAGCAGCATCCGTCCTCTGTGAAGGCTTCGAACTGCAACACTGCGCCCCCTTTTCCTGCCCAGGTGGACATGTCCATCAGCCGCAAGTACGGTGGCTTCGGCCTGGGGCTCAACATCGTGCAGGTGGGCGGATCAGACGAGGGTTTGGGGAAGTGTTAGTGCCTGAAACGGTTTAGTTGTTCATCGACGGGGCAGGGCAGCGCACGACATGTACTGGTGGCTGTGACGTGATATTGTGATATCTGCGGAGCAAAGAACACGCTTGTGCGTGAGCAGCGGGGATGATGGCTTTGGGGCACACCAGTATGTCGGGGGGATCCGAATAGACACCGAGTGCAGGAGGGCTGCGGTAACCCTGCTACTACCCACACTTTGCAGGAGCTGGTCAAGGCGCACGGCGGCACCATCAACGTGTCCTCCATCGAGGGCAAGGGCTCATCCTTCACCTTCACCCTGCCGCTCGTCAGGTGAGGGGGCGACGCCCGGACATGGCCCCTGCAAAGGCGCGCGACGGGCACTGCTCTGCTGCGAAGCTCCACTCCATCCCCATGGCCCTGTACGGTATCACTACAGTAGATTCATTGTCCTGTATTACATCCTCCTAAGAAGTGCGGCGCATTTGGCTTCCTGCTCGCGGCAGGGCCCTGGGCCGCGAGTCCCTGGAGGAGGGCCGTGCTGCCGTCGCCCGCGCCAGTGCGAGTGCCGGCGGCAGCGTTGCCGGCGGCAGCGGCGGCGACGCGGGCGGCGGCGGTGCATTGCCCTCGGTCTCCGGTAGCGGCAGCGGCGCGCCGGCGACGGTGGGCAACGTGTCCCCGCGCCCGGGGCCGGGCACCACCACCACGGAGGCGGACGACGACAGCACAGTCGTCAGCAGCAGCGAGCTGGCCCGGAGGGGCGGCCAGGCGGCGGCCGGTCGGCCGGGTCTCCCGCCACCGGACGCGGAGCTCGAGCAGTACGGTACGTCGGACCCGCTCCATGCCTGCAAAGCGTGTACGGTACCCACAGGGCAACACCTGATGCACCGGTCCTGAGCTGCCGTATGGCTTGGCACGGACAACCACCGTCCGACTGACCGTTCCCTGCTGATGTTTTCACCCGCCGTACAGGCGAGCTGCCGTACAACGCCGCCGAGCTGTCCGCCCTGGCCAGCTCCCGGCCCTACGCCACGCCCGCGCGCGGCTCGAGCCTGGCAATTCCCACCGACAGCAGCTTCACCTCGTCCGCGCCCGGCTCCCGCACGCGCACCATCTCCCATGTAAGTAACTCCTATCTATCGCTATTGCCAGCCTTCGCCTTGCCAACCGACCTGCTTCTTGCGTGCAGGCCTTGGCGTGATCCTGACCCCTTATGCCTTGCACTGACTCCTTCCCGTTTCATACGCCACCTCCCAGGGTGGTATGGTGGTAGCGGGGGGCCCCAGCCGCAGCGGCCTGGGCCGTGGTGGGCCGGCGGATGGCATCAGCGGCATGGCGGGGCTGGGGGAGGAGAGGCAGGAGGGGGCGGCGGTGCTGCCTCCCGGGGCGGCCAAGCTGCAGGACGACGGCAAGATTGTGCACGGTGGGCCAGGCAAGGCATTTGAAAGGCTGCTACATCATCCGCACCGCTAACACGCACCTTACACCCTTGACAAGCAGCACCCAAGGCCGGTCCCCGTCGGAGTCATATCTCGGTTGCCCCCCTCCTTGCCGGTTTCCGGCGAACTGGTATCCCTGCTGCCTCCCCTCCCTACCAGGCCCCAAGCCCTTCCACTTCACCATGTACAAGCGCTTCCTGCTTCTGTCCGTGGACGACGATATGGTCAACCAGAGTGTCATCACGAGCTTGCTGAGCAGCACAGGTGATGCGGGCAGCGGCAGGGGCTCGGGTGTAGCGAATGTGGATGCGGGAATGGGATGTATAGGATACAGTGATAAATGTATGTAGGATTTAGACAAGCAGACATGTAGGCCTCACTGCCATATCCCGGCGGCAGCGGCTCTCGTGTTGCAATCTGTGCAGTGGGTCCCGCAGGCTCCGAACCAGTGCATGGCAACGCGGGCAACCTTGTTGTCGGTCCGACTCTTTTGCCCTCCGCATGCCCTCGGTACGCCCTTTGTTGCCTGTGGCATGCCCCGCGGACGCACATTCCGAGCCCTTCCCGCGAAAGACACACGATGGGGCCCTGTACGCCCTTGGCTGCCGTGCCATGCTGCACGCGTGCACCCTCCAAGCCCCGCGAACCTGATAAGCCCTGACCCCTACTTTGGCGGCGCACAGGCTATGAGGTGGTGACGGTGTCCTCTGGCCCCGAGGCGCACCACCACCTGCAGCCACAATTGTTTTGCGAATAATGCGAGCGCTGCTATGCGACGTTTATAAGCTGCTTAATGAGCTCTGACCCTTTCGATTGCCCACAGGCTATGAGGTGGTGACGGTGTCCTCTGGCCCCGAGGCGCTGCGCTTCGTGGCCTCCTCCCCTGCCCTGCCCGACCTGGTGCTGCTGGACTGCATGATGCCAGAGATGGATGGGTGGGTGGGAAATGGCCTTCATCACGGTAGTCATAATTCCACGTACTGGTATCAGCTAAATTCCTGCACCGGCCCAGCCAGGGCTAGGTAGCGTCTGGATTGCAGACGGATGGGTGGGTAGGCGGGCTGTGCGCGTGTCATGCTCCCACTTTTCAGCAAAGGTACTGGTTGAGGCACGGCTAGGGATAGGGTCCTGCTGGCGGGCACGATGCCAGCGATGGACGGGTGGGTGCGCGGGCCAACAGCACGTGCTCCTTGTCATGCGTGCGGTCTATGCGGTTGGGTGCCGACGGTCCCTTCCGTCCCCACGACAAATGTGCATCATGCCTGTAGTATTATGTATGTTTCATGCATGTATCACCATGCCATTCACGCCGTGCAGGTACGAGGTGCTGCAGCGGCTGCGCGCCATGACGCCCAACACTCACCTGCCTATCATCATGGTGTCGGCGCAGGTAGGGTGATCAGGGAGAGGTGCTTGTTTGTTTCTCACATGAGTAGATCCGGAACCCAGCATGTAAGGACCCGTGTACGAGCCAGGGGCTCCAGAGAGGTGCGGGGCCTGGGACAACACTAGGGCACCTGCAGGTGGGGCCGGGTGGGGCAGTTCCGCTGTAGGATCCACGTAGGTTGACGGAGGAAGGCAGATCGGGACGTCCTTTGTCGCACCTGCCCATCATCATGGTGTCGGCGGTGGGAGGGGCGGTCAGGAGCTGTCACGGGTCGAAAGGGGAGAGATGGAAGGGGCTTTGCACCCCGTGGTGGGGCATGCCAAGGAGAGTGCGGGTCTGGGACAGTAGCGCCCAATGCACGGGTGGGTCGGAACGGAGCGGGGCCTGCCACCGTGCATGGGTTCGAGCCGATTCCTTCTTCCACTCGCCCGCAGACGGAGGAGGAGCACGTGGTGTGCGGCCTGGACCTGGGCGCCGACGACTACGTGACCAAGCCCTTCAAGCGCAACGAGCTGCTGGCACGCATCCGGGCGCAGCTGGCGTACGGCGAGTGGGAGCAGGCGGAAGGTAGGTTGCAGCACCAGCGGCAGCCAGGAGTGACGACCCACGTGTCCCTCAATCTCTTAGGCTGTGCCGGACGGCCCTGGACCTCCCGAAAGAGCATGCATTCTGTGGGAGTCTCCAAGGAGAGCGAGCACGGTCACATGTGTAGTAGCACTGACCTTGGCCCTCTGCCCTCATCCCGTGCCTCCTCATTTCACGAAAGCAGCCTCCGGAATGGACACCTTGAGCTCTTACAGCGACCTCCCGGCGGAGGCACGCCTGCCCGCCACCGCTTCTGGCCCCGGAGCCGTCTCCCCCGCCGCCGCCGCCGTCGCCGCCGCGCGCGCCGCTGCCGCCGCCGCCGCCGCCAACAGCGCCCACGGCGACAACGCCAGCGCCAACCTCAACATGCTGCTAGATAGCGGCCACGGAACGGAGAGCACGTTGGCGCGTGGCGGAGGAGGAGGCGTGGGAGGTGTAGGTGCGTACGAGCACGGCGGGGCGGCGCTGGGCGGCGGTGGCCGCCCTGGCGGTGTCGGCAATCGCCGGAGCGACCAGCGCGTCATCCTGTGTATTGACGACGACGAGGTCAACCAGATGGTGCTGCAGGGCATGCTCACCAGCCAGAACTACAAGTACCTGAGGGTGAGCGCAGTGGGGACCCTGAGGGCGCAACGGTGGTGCGGATGGGGGAGAAGTTTGACCGGTCGGGCAAGTGAAGCTGTCCTTGCGCAACGAGGTATTCATACGTGCAGGTCCTTCGGTGTCAACTGCGAACTCCGGCGGCTTGACGCAGGGTATGTACCATCTTGCAGCCTATTGTGGCAACCCCATGCATCATCGTGACCTCACGTACTGTCCACCTGTCTCCGCCCTCAGGCCAGCACGGGCGCGCAGGGCCTGGCCTACGTGGTGGGGCCCAACAACGGCGGCATCCCGCCCGACCTGGTGCTGCTGGACTGCTCGCTGCCAGACATGAGCGGCTTCGACGTGTGCAGAGCCATCCGCCAGATGTACAACAAGCAGCAGGTGCGCGGGGTCTTGAGCTCAAGCTCTGGTGTAGACGGCTTAGTCAACCCAGGGTGCCAGCAGCGGGACGAGGCCCCGACGTGGTTTGCGTGCACATCGGCGCTGCACGCCATCGGGGCCTCGTGCCGCTGCTGGCACCCTGGGTCGACTAACCCGGCGTACACCGTTGCACCCATTCCGGCTACGATAACCTGTAGCGTTGCTGCTGCGCTTACTGGCACACCGTGTGCCCCCTTGATGCATGATGCGTGCAGGTGCCTGTGCTGATGCTGTCCGCGCGGCACAATGAGAGCGCGGTGGTGGAGGGCCTCATGTGCGGAGCAAACACCTACGTCACCAAGCCCTTCAGGTGAGGCGGCAAAGTAAGGGCTGCACAGCTGTTCTGCTCACGGTCCGCTGGCCTTCACCTTTCACCGTGTCCCCAAGGCGACCACATCTTGCCACTGCCGTTCACACACGTAGCAAGCACCGTCTCCCAGAACTCATTGCTCTAACACGGCTTGGTATCCCTCCTCAGGCGCAACGAGCTGCTGGCCCGCATCCGCCTCAACCTCCGCGCCCGCCAGCACGACACTCCGGGCGGCAGCAGCTCCGGCCTGCAGCCCGGCGATGCCCCAACCGACGACGCATCCCACGGCACCGCGCACGCCCCTGTAACCGCTGCGGGTGCACCACCGCCCTCCGCGGGCGGCGCCGTCAGCACCCCACGCGCGGCCTCCGTGCTTCAGGAGCCATACGAAGCAGCTGCCAACGCCGCCGCCGCCGACGGCGTCACTACGCTGCCTGCGACCGCGGTGCTGGTGGTTGCCGTGGCGGACTTTGGCGGCCTGTGCACCATGCTGCTGCCAGCCGAGATGGCGGCCGTCTCCGCGCAGCTGCTGTCCGCGTTCGAGCGCGTGGTGGCCCTGCACGGCGCGGTGCGCATCGAGGCGTCGAGTGGCGTTCTGGCGGCGGCGGTGCTGCCGCCCCAAGGCGCCAGCGGCCCAATGTCGCGCCAGGGCTCCGGTGGCATGGAGGCCTCCGGCGCCGGCCCCGGCCTCCGCCTGGCGGCCCTGCACCGCCTGGGCCGGGCGCTCCTGGAGGCCGCCACCATGATCCCTGTGCCCGGCACTACCACCTGCCTGCAGCTGCAGCAGGCGCTGGCGCTCGGCGCGCTCACGGCGCACCAGGTGGCGGGCCCGGGTGCCGCCGCCACCGCCTCCAACGTCCTGTACTTTGGCCCGGTACTGGCGGAGCTGCTCGACCTGGCCCGCCGCTCCCCGCCAATGACCATCGTCACCCCCGACGTGGAGGCACAGCACCTGCGCGCCAGCGGCGCCACCGCCGACATCCGCGGCCCGCTCTTCCTGGAGCTGCCCGACCACGTGCCGATGGCCGACGCGTCCGTGGCGGCGGCCACGCTGTCCGCCTCGCCCGACACCGCGCCCGTGCCGCCGGGCCTGAAGCGCCTGTGGCTGGTGGAGGCGCACCCCCTGTCGTACCAGTACCTGCCGCCGCAGCTGCTGTACGACAACCACATGCGCGGCCCAGGCTCCCATGCGCCCCCGCCCCCGCCCACGGATGACAGTGACAAGGCATCCGTGTCCGTGTCTGTCGCGACCGGCACGCCCCCCGGCTCCATGCGCCGCCCTGCGCCCGGCCCTTCCGGCCCGAGCACGGGCACAGGCACGGGCACGGGATCCGTCACCACGGGCACCAACGGAACCACGGGCAGCGGGGGCTTCCATCCCGCGGCCATGGGCGCTGGGATGGTCACCAAGGGCACCGGCTCGCCAGCTGCGTCCGTGGACGTGCCTGCGCTGGCGCAGGGCCAGGACGGGCGCCGCCCCTCGAGCATGTCCGTCAGCCTGGCAGCGGGTGGGCTGAGCATCTACAGCCAGCAGTCGGGCCACCTGCCGGGCATGGCATCACGTGGCCCTTCGCGCGTGCTAAGCCACACGTTCGGGCTTGACACGGAGCAGATGCGGCAGAACGCCGGGGGAGGCAGCAACGGGCAGAGTACTGCCACGGGGGCCAGCGGAGGACAGGGGCGCGGGGCTGGCGGCGTACCGCCGGACGCCATTCGTGGCATGGCCAGCAATCCCAGCAACGGGTCCCACGGTCAAGACGTCAGCAATGTTAGCTTAAACCTGGGCCTGCCGTTCAACCTTCATGCCGCCGCCGCCTCCAGGGCCGGCGGCGGCAGCGTGCACGACCCCGCGCACTCGCACGGCGCCAACGCGTTTGTGCTCGCCAACAGCAGCGGCTTCAACCCGTTATCGCTCAACAGCGGCTCGTACATCTACGGCAACATGCCCGGGGGGCCGCGGCCGGCGCCGGTGGTGCCTGGCGGCGGCAGCCCGCACGCGAGTGTGGTGGGTTCGCTGGGCCCCGCGGCGGCAGCAGCGGCGGCGGCGGCGCAGGGCGGCGGCAGCCACGGCAATGCCGCGCTGGACCCAACGTCTGGCCCCTACTACACCACGGGCCTTGGCATGGGCCAGCAGGATGCGGAGCTGGCGGCGGCCGAGCCCCAGATCCGGGCCCTGCGCAGCGAGCTGGCGGCCATGCGGCACCAGCTGGACGCGGCGCTGGCCTTGGGCAGCGGGGCACACCACCAGCACCAGCCCCACCTCATGGCGCCGGCGCCGCCGATGCCGCAGCAGCAGCAGTCGCAGGTGCACCTGCTGGCGTCCGGCGCTGGCTCAGTGGGCACTGCGGCCGGCTTGCAGGGCCACGTTGCCTCTGGGGTGCATGGGGACATGGGGGCTGGGGGTAGCTCGTTGATGGGCACTGGCGGCAGGGAGGGCGGCACGGCGGGCGGGGTCGACACGGACCAGGTGTCCGTGGCATCCTCTGCGCCGGTGTACCTTGTGGAAAAGGCGGGCAAGAAGGGATCCAAGCTGTCGCGGCTGTTCAAGCGCACCAGCAAGAGCGTGGGGGCCCCCAAACAGGAGTCATGAAGGAGCTGGAGGAGCTGGGTGGGCATCTGGGAGCTGTGGTGGGTGTGGTGTAGGAGGAGCACCACAAGGCAACTGTTTGAGATTGAGGAGGTGCGTATGTGTAACTGTGGGTAACGGTAATTGAGCAGTGCAAAGCGTGTGGTATTTTGGCACTTTGCAGTGTTTTGGGTTCGAGTTGCGTCGTACTCGCAATTGTTTGCGTGTATGCGTGCGCGTGCGGCAACATTCTACGTGGCTCCCTGGGCCGCTGTGTGAGCAGCGCAAGCAGCAGCTGTTAACCGTTGTGATCAGCCCGCTGACGCGAGGGGGGCTACCTAAGCCTGCGAGCAGGTCACAGGTGGCATGTCGGTTGGGTGTACTGTGAGCACCGCTGTGCCGGAGGGGTGCTGATGCTTGCTGGCGTACTATGTGGGAGGCGCCGCTGATGGCGGTTAGTATTTTGAGACTCTTTTGGGGCCGCTCACGGGTCACGGCGCAAGGATGCTGCGTGCGTTGGGCAGATTGAGTGTGCTCTTCGGGGGTTGGTGGCCGATGGGTGGCCACAAATGCATGAACGGGCCGTGCTTCCTGTGTGAAAGACACTGGAAAAGACTGACACTTTGGAGGGTTGATGGTACCATGGTACCTGCACGGCGCTGTCCTTTGTGCGCTTGGTTGGCAAGCTTGTCGTGTACGGCATTGTCGGCACGTGTGTCGGCTTAGCCCGACCAGAATGAGAGAATAACAGGACGCCAGTGGATCGCCGCGTACAATTCAAGCTTTGACATGTTGCGGTGAATGCGGTTTGGTCGCTATGTCAGTCGCGCAGGCAGGTGCAAGCTGGAGTGTGGAGGTGTGAGGGGACACTTGAGCCACTATGTGACACTGAAGGCTGTTTACTTGTGGGTTCAATGCGGGAATTGCACATGCAATTTGATATCACAGAGACGCGGCGTGTGCAAGTGCTCCAAAGATGCCATGTTGGGAGTATACAACCTGGTGCTGCCCGAGGGTTTGCACATTGCGCGTGCACTGCTGGGTCCAGGGGAGGGGTCCCCCTGGCTGGGTCAACAGCAACACAAGAGTTGCTGCACTTGCAATTAGCCGCTACCCAAACCATACCTGTGTTTTGGCAACCCTGGATCCCCTGCTGGATTGCTTTTGGAAAGGCAGCAGCGGTTCAGGGGAGAGGTTTCCGCCTCTGGGCTCCGGCATTTGTGCTGGATAACAGGTGAGATCACCGCTTGCTGAACAACAGTATGGTCTTCCCTGAATAGCAAACATATGCCACCTGCGCACTTCTTGCGCACCACTGGCCCTGATTACAGGCGGAGTACCGAGTAGGGGGAGGGGTGCTCGGGGAGGACTGGCAGGAAGCAACGACGCAGTCCTGATGTGGCACTGGGCGGATTCGGCAGATCGGCCCAGTGGCCCGCCGCCAATCGCCCGTCCCGTCGACGTGCCGAGACATAATCCACCGCGCCCCACGGGATAACCAAAATTAACAGCATCTGTGAGACCATTTGGCTTGGCCACAAGCTAGCGACCTCGTACTCTTGCAGGCCGTCGGAACCGGAACCAGACCAGGCCGTGCGGGCATGCCGTGCAGGGGAAAGCTCCCCATAGGCCTCGCGAAGTGTTAACTTTCCACATTTCTTTACATTGTACACCCAATGCCTGGATACTTGTAGCAAAGCGCCACGATAACTGCTGTAAAACCTACTCGACAGAGACCTGCAGCATTTTGGCAACCCAGCGGCTCTCCAATTGTGCAAAAAGGCAAGTACCGCTTGCACTTGTCCCGAGATCGACGCTTCGCGGCAGCAAAGAGGCCTCGTCGTCCCGGCTCAAGTTTCGCCTGTGCACAGGTATGCGCAAACAGACAAATGTCAGCTGTTGTCACATAGGGCACAGAACGCTCGTAAGGAGTGGGTTTGCTGTAGCGGCGTTGCGGCGGACAGACACTGTCATCCACGTTACCCTGCCATAACCACGCAAGGCTAATACGGTGCCGCTTTCTCTATATAGGACCGTCATACAAGGCGTCTGACGTATTTGCCGGCCCTTGGAAGCTCGCGCGCTCCTGCGCGCTAATGCTCGCTGAAACAGCAGTCGACACGGGCGCCCCGACGGGTTTCCCATGCATCGTTGTATATAGTGCTTCAAACCATCATGAACCTGATGCTGGAGCGGGCGGCAAAGCTCGCGCGGGCGCTGGTGAAGCGTCAGGGGCATGCACGCTGACGGGAAGTCCCGGCAGCGAAGTAACATGCCAGCTTACGTATCGGAGTCGGGAAAGTGACAGCCCACGCATCAGCACTTCCGGCCCGGGGTCGCCCGGCACCAGGGACTCGACAAGCGAGTGCGGAATGGCCGCGCCTGCGACGGGTTCCTGGTGCTCGGTGAACAAGGACTGCTCGGTGCTTGAGAGGCCGCGTGCCTACTCGGCGACCTTGCCGACCGCTGCCGCTTCAGGCCTGCCCGCGCAGCATTTCACTTTGCCGGGTGGCCCGACCGCACCATACCGGCGGCGAGCTCCTGGTGGGCTATCAGCGGCACTGCGGCAAGGCGCAATCCTGGGCCCAGAAATGCAGACGGGCGCCTCACACGGGGTCCCAGGCCCTATTCCCGGTCTGCGCCTCCGCATCCCTTCCTGTGAACCCTCTGGCAAGGCCGACGGTGGCACATCCGGTCCCCTGGAGCAGCAACAGCGACACCACCAACACCACAAGGATGACGCTGCAGACGCTGGAAAACAGCAGGCCAAGCAGGGAGCAGAGTCCGTCGCGTCAACCACAGGGACAGCTCCAGCTGCTGGCACCACACGGCCCACACGCCCGGGCACCTCAGCAGCCGGAGCAGCCGCGTCCCACAACGGTCGCAGCCAGCCCCAGAACAGCGCCGCCCCTAGCACAGCGCACAGCAGCTGTAGCAGCAGCAGCGGCGATGAGGGCTGCTTCCAAGGCCTGTCACCCTCCATGGTGGACAGGCTGTGGGCCGGAAACGCCAGCAGCAGCAACGCCAGCCCCAGCCCCAGCCCTGCGCGCCTGCCGATGCACGGAGCGCTGCGCAACTGGCGCTTGACCCGACGTGAGCGCCTGCAGCAGCGGAAGCAACAGCAGCAGCCGGAGCAGGGCAGCGCGCAGCAGCAAGCGCAGGGCAGGGCGCAGCGAAAGTCCGCCCGGCGCAAGCTGCAAGCTGTCCTGTGCGCTGAACCAACTCCCGGGCGCCAGGAGCAGCAGCAGCAGCAGCCAGGCGGCGTTGTCGCGGCGGGGGCAGGGGCCTGCCCGCTCGTGTCCCCGTTTGCGGCTGTGAGCGCCACGGGGCAAAGCTCGGCGGGCGAGCTGCAGGCTCCGTTCTCGCCCCGTGCAGACACCGGCGCCACGGCCGCAGCCGCGGGGCATGACCACCATGCGGCCTGCCCAGGCTGCCTGTCCGCTGTGGCTGCCGCTGCTGCCTCCGCATCGGGCCCTCGGGCGCTGGGGGCCTCCCTTGTGCCCCAGCCTACGTCCCCGGCGCACCACCTCCTCAACCAACTTCATACCTCCAGGGCTCACGAGCCGCAGCCAGCTGCAGGCCGGCGAGGGCCACACGCGCCTGCCTATGCTGAGGCCGCCGCCGAGTCCCTCCCGCCTCCCGCGGTTGTCGCCGCACTCGCGGCGGCCGCAGCGGCCGCCGAGCCTGGCTCAGACCTGACGGCCGCCTGCCCGCCGCTGCCCCTGCCGCTGGCGCTGGTGAGGCCCGAGCAGCTGCAGCAGCTGGCGGGGTGTGGGCTGGGCTCGCCGTGTGCGCTGGCGTCCTCCGACGGTGCATCGGGAGGTGCGCAGCAGGAGCTGCCCTACTGGGCCGCTATGCCGCGGCTGGTGGCGCAGGAGCCGCGGGGCCACACGCACAACGGCCCGATGGCTCCCCTGGCGGAGCAGCACGTGCAGTACCATGCTCTGCACCAGCCCGTCCATCATTCGCGCCACGGGTACGACCGGCTGTTGGCCGGAGGCATGGGGGGCATGGAGGGAGCAGCCGCTGCGTCCAGTTCTTCGCGCCTGATGCCGTGCAAGGCCGCCGCCGCGGCTGCGGCAGCGGCGGAGGCCGTGGTCACGGCTGCGGCGGCGGCGGCGGCTGCCGCAGCCGCAGCCTCCGCGGCCCTGGACGGCGGCGCCGGCGCCGACAAGCCACCGGCTGCTGTTGCAACGCGGTGGGGGCGGGGCTGGTTGGAGGGTGAGGAGCAAGAGCATGACCCGGACAGCTCCCCTCGGTCCCAGGCTTCCACGGTGTGGGACCTGCCGCTCGCACACGGGGGCTACGCCGTGCAGTCCCTGCACCGAGGGGCGGCGTTCGCTGGCCTGGGAGCATCGGGCGGTGGGCTGGGGGCTGCGGCCGGCTCGGACGCGCGGACGCAGTGGTGGGGCGTGGACGGCAGGTGAGCGTGTGCAGGGTCATTCGGTTCGTGAACCGAAGAAGGAGATGCTTGTGCGCATTCGCTGGTCCTCCTGTACCGGCTTGCGTCGATGCGTTTGCGCTTTGCTAGATCACGCAGTCGCTTGTCGTTGTGCTGTTGCTTCCATGGCAAGCAGGCGCATGCAGGCGTCCATGTGCATGCCTTGTCGTGTCGTACATGTCATGTGCTTATCGTGCATACCATACACTGCCTGTAGGTTCGCCGAGGAGGACCCCATGTACCAGGAGCGTCCAAGGAGGCTGTCCCTTGGCTGGCTGCGTGGAGTGCTACGAGGTGGCAGCCGCAGCAGCGGCAGCAGCAGCAGCAGCAGCAGCTCGAGTGCTGGAGCTTTGGGCTCCGGAGCAGCAGCAGAGGGCGTGGTGGCGCAGGGGTTGGGAGGCAGGGCAGGACGATGGCGGGGCGGCTTCCTAGGATAAAGTCGGATGTTGGGCTGGAGGTGGGACCTTTGCAATGTACGGCCGTGACCAACACAAGGTTGTGCTCTAGGTGCGCTGCTGGCGGTTGGGGGTTGCACGGTGCTGAGCACGGTTGGTGGCATGGCTGTGTTGCCCCATGGGCAGGGTTGGTCCAGGTTGGTGGTATGGCCGTACCTGTTGGCGGGCGCCTGTGTGTTGGCTTTCTGAACATTGTCGTGTGGATTGGCAAGTCCACGTTGTGGCTTGTTGCTTATTGCTTAATCGTGCATGCATTACGTGGACGGGCTGCGAATGGACACGGGCACATGGCTAACCACAACAAGGTGTCCTCATTGCCGCTGCTGCGCCGGGCATTTTGCCGAGGCATTTTGGCGCTGATACACTACAGTTCATACATGCTTCTTGGCATGGGATACTGCCCAACTGCCCAACCTTTTTTTGCAAAACGGCAAATGCCCGTTAAGTGTTCATGCACGCCTGCTGTTGTTGGCGTAAGTGTGATCGGCTTACGGGTTCGTGGGTCTGCCTTTGCACGGCCCGGCATTTCTTCAGGAACACTTGCTGTCTGTGTTGTGCAAAGCGGTCGTGCAGCTATGCACGGCTCGCTCAGGTCAGCTGTTAGCAGAGGCGTGGCGGCTGTTTATAGGGCAACGCACGTTGCTGCTGGTGTGCAGGTTTGGTTGCATGGGTGCAGGGTGTCTGGGGTTTGGGCGCGTTGCTTTAGCTTCAGGTAGTCCTACTGCAAAGGACCCGACTTCGTAGGACTTCTTACTGACCGCGCATGCGGCCTCAATGTGTTTGTTGCGTGTCTAACTGCAATCTGGCGGTTCCTGCTCTACTGTGCAGCGCCTTCGGAGCTCAGTTCCTTTTGAGACTTTCATTCGGTCTGCTCTTTATGACTTGACGGGAAGCGAGCCCGCCAGGTTTGTCGGCGGTGCGCAGGGGCAGAGACAGGGTTTACTACATCAGGGTAGCACGTGGTTATGCAAGAGTAAAGTACATGCGGTGTGATGGCACCGTGGCATAGTTGTAGCCGGTTCTTTCGTGTTCACCTAGCGGTCCACACGTCCCTTTGATGGCCTTAATGTACTGGGCTGTTGTGTCTAGCAGGTGGCGCTTCACACGGGGGCGCTTTGAATGAAGCGCGATGGTGCCAAGCTTGTCTGGCATGCTGCGTGTCGGGAATGGCTATTACATCATAGTAACGTGCTTTTGCCGGAGGCTGTTGGTTGTTGTTGAACCTAGAGACCCGGGGGGTCCTTGCCGTTGATGATGTCTTGCCTGGTACGGTTTGTTTTGCCATGATGGGAGGGGTCCCCTGCATTTTGTTGTGCCGGCCTTGACGCGCAAGGCTGGGAAGGCGACACGCTTTGTAATAACATCGAGGGGGTCATGCCAGTTACGGTGTCGATGCCGTTCCATCCCGCCACTAACCGGGCTGGCAGAGGTGGCAAAGGCAAGTAGGCTTGCACAAGGTACAACTAGGCAACTCCCGACACCTGCGGGCAGGCGGGCTACCTGACCAGTTCATGTCTTAACCCTGCTTAACCTTATCCTGTAGCAGTGGCCTAACGTGCTACCGGTATCACAAAAATAAGGTGGTCTCGCGGGCCGTTGAGGCCGCAAACTCCTCTCCCAGACTCCCACACGCAGACATGCCAACGTCCTGCCTCGTGCCAGCCCATGCACTGGTCAAAGCTATAAGACCACGCAAGCCTGGTTCTCCGTCAGACTACCGCAATCCGTACAAAGCCCAACCTCGTCATCCTCAGGCTCGGCTGCTAGACAGGCCACAGCCCGCAGGGCCACCCAGGAACCCAGCAACGACATATGGCATGGGTGGAGGGTTCCCCAAAGCCCCAGAACCTAAGCCTAGCCAAGCAGGCCAGGCCAAGCATTCAAAACATCGGGACGCCTGGCGTTGCTCGACCGCACCCCTCCAAGGCCATCACAGCCCAACCGAGACCTTATGACCAGGGGAGCTACCCTGCCCCTGCCCTCTCGTTGCCCCGAAGGGGCCCCTTTGGGCATATATTGCGGGGTATGCGCCCTCCCACCAACACCGGACAGTGTGGCCGATCACACGCGCACTCACCACGCTCGGTAGACACTCGTCCCTCAACCCGGGCCATTCATCCGAAGCCCCGACCAGGCGCCCGCAAGCCTTGCAAGCCTTTTACCGTACACCGTACGCCGTACACTCCCTTTAAGCGCCGTACCCGAACACCTGGCGGATGCGGTTGAGCACCTGCCCGTGCCACCCCTTCTCCGTCACGTCCACCGTATCCTCGTTGCCAAACTTGTCGTGCGCGGGGATACAAGTCTGCTTCACCTTGACCACCGTGTTGCCCACCTCGGGCTCCGAGATGTCGATGACCACCTGGGGAGAGTCACAGGAAGGGACCAGGTGGTCACAGCGCGTCACGTCCAGTGTCCCGCACGTTCGTGCTCTTCGTGCCACGCGCCGCATCCTTGGTTGCCCCGTTAATCCTCACAGGGCCGCATAACCCTGCCACGTGTGCTCCCATACACCGTGCAAGTCGCGCGCTTAACGCATTCAGAAAGACACATGCCAGCTGGCCCACGCCAGCTGCACGCCAGCTGCCCCACGCGTCACGCACCCAGCGCCCCCACCTTCGCGAGGTGTTCCTTCTCAAACGAAACCCACGCATCGCTTGTCCGCCTCGCGCCACGGCCCCAAGTCACCCATTTGCTTTTAAATGCGCGCACCTTGGAGGCTGGCCAACGCGCTTTTAGCTCGCCCCATGACACGTGCCATGCGTGCCAACGGGCTTAGAGACGCACACCAAGGCATCACGGCACACACCTTGGAGAAGCAGTCGTCCTCCCACGTGTTGAGCCGCCAGCGCATGACGATCCGTGTGGGCGCCGCCAGCTCCTCGAACGTGCCGCTGATGGCCCCGCCGTACCAACTGAAGGAACCACCGGGCACCGGCTGCACGGTGGCGCGGCTCTGCGTGAAGGCGCAGGCGCGGCCCTCAACCTGGGGGTGGGCGTGGGACGGGCAGCGAGGAGAAGGTAATGGACGCGGCGGGATGGGGGCAGGGGGTATAATGTTGCTGGCCGTAAAGGTGGATGGTGAAAGCGCTGGCGCGGCCCTCCAGCTGCGGGTAGCCGCACAGCGACCATGTAGCAGAAACGGAAACAGGCAGTGGGTTAGACAACGGTTACGGAAGGAGGGGCGGGGTGAGGAAGGAGAAGACTGAGATGGGGAGCGCATGGGAGGGATGGGAAGCGAGGTGTAATGGCTGTAGGGATTGCGGGTTTGTGGGTTAAGGTGAGGAGTGGTGAGGAAGGGTGGCAGAAGGGCGCTCGCTGGTGCGCCGCTGTGGCAGTGAAGTGTGCTGAGGTGCAGAGGGGCTGCAGCACTGCGCCTTTGCACGACGGCGGCAAGAGGCACAGCACAGCGGGCTTTGAGAGTTAATGAAGGATTCTGTGACGCCAGGCCAAGCAGGCAATGCACAGGGCCCTTCGTATCTCCTGTAAGCGGCAAAGTGCTCACCGTGAAGCACTCGTAGATGTCCGACGGCCGGCAGTGGAACTTTGCCGTGATGCTGATCGACTTGCCGCTCCCGCTGGCAGCCGCCGCCGCCGCCGCCTTCTTCGCCGCCGCCGCATCCTTCTCCGCGCTGCTCAGCTTCGCCTTTGCACCGCCGCCATTGGCCGCCGCCGCCGCGTCGCCGCCGCTGTCGCCGGCGGCGTTTTCCCCGACGGCGGGTCCGCCCGCCATGAGCTCATCGGCGAACTTCTTGGCGGCGGCCAGGAGGGGCGCCTTGCCGGCGGGCGTGAGGATGGCCTGCTTCAGGCGGTCAGCGTCGTTGGAGTTGGTGTCGCACACGATGCGGATCTCGGGGTCCTCGTCGTGGTTGTCATCTGGGACGCAAAAAAAACCAGAGAAACGTGGTTGCTAATATGTTTTTTACATATGGTGAGAAAGGTGTATGCAGAGGACGGCACATGGTGCTGGTGCTGGATTGGCACGTGTGGGCAGGGCCTAAAGATGCCCCGTCCGCCATCAAGCGCCAGGTGGGCTAGAGGTGGACTGCGGGGCGACAGAGGCTGCCGCAGCCACACGAACAAAAAAGCAAAACACACCGTACGGCACTTCGCATACCCCTAATACCAGGCACGCCCTTCCCGTGCCCTGCCGCACTCCAGGTCTGCCACGGTGTCCCCTGCCACGTGTCCGCCCACCCAGTCACCTGCCCTCTGGCCCCTCCTGGCTCACCTCCAATGTGCGGGAAGTGCACCTTGCCTGTGGCACTGCCCACCACCTTGCCCTCGCCGTCCGTCAGCTGCCCCGTCCAACCCACACGGACCTCCAAGTCGTACGACGCAATGAGCTTGTTCTTGCGAATGTTGAGGAAGGCTGAGGAAGCGGAAAAGGCAGGCAGGCAGGGCAGGGGTGGTCAGGCTACACACTCTCTTGAAGAGCACCGAAATAATATAGCTGCAGGGGAGTGGCTGATTGCGGTGCGCATTGTGCAGCTCTGTAGTGTGCCGGCTCCGGGCTCCACGCAGGCCCATCGCGTCACAACGGCATCACAGGTGGCGGATTAACGTAACGACGCACAGCAGGTGCAAAACGTGCGGCCAAAGCAGCAGGTCACCCGAGGCAGGTTAATGCGCACTCATCTAGTGCACCTCTCTTGCACACATGTATGTTGACTTGCTCACGGTAAGTGGGTTGGGAAGCGACCCACCATCGCCCACCACGGACTCGAGCTTTGTGGTCTGCACAGCTGCAGGGGCCTGCGTCAGCTGCAGCCCAGCCAGCAGCTCCCCTAGCCGCTGCTTGGCCTGCAACACACGCCAACACACACGAAGGATACATGAGGACTACAAGCATTGCTTCGGTAGAGTGTGTAGCAGTGGGGTTGGCAATGGGGAGTGTGGTGCTGTGCCGTGCGGCTGCGGGGCCGGGTAGGCCCTTGGGCATAGGCGCATTCGCTTACCCACTCGGTGCAGTCGCGCTCAGTCCAGTGCCAATTGTTGACGTTCCTGCCCGCCCCGCCCATGTCCTTCACTAGCCATCGTGGATCTGCCTCCTCGAACTTCGCCATCGCTGCGTGCCGTGCCCTTACAACCTCTTGCCCACAGCCGACCGCCTTCGCAGATCGTGCGAAAAGCTTGATATATAGCTACACAATTCTCCCGCAATACACTTGTGCTTTGCGACAGCAATTTGGGAGCCCGATTGTAAGCCTTTGAGCTTGTGTGCGCGGTGTGGCGTAGCTTGGCAGTTATAAGGTCCGCTAGTTCACTACTATTATGCAGTAAAACTAGAGTTTCAACTGTCTGTCGAAGCAGCAGCCCGCATTCTGTGAGCGTCGCCTGGCAGCTGAAGTTCGAGAAGGATCGCGCTGGGGTTCCGGTCGCGACGTAAAGGAGCACGAAATGATGTGATTTCACCAACAACAAGCGGTGGTGAAATCGGCAAAGCAACATTACAAAGTTCTGCACCCGACAGCCTGGGAGTAGTGACCCTGGGGTCGGCTCACCAGCCGTGGCCAGCACGGCTTCATCGTCGATCATCCCTTGCCAACAGCCCTCGAGCAACCAGCCCCTTGATCCATCCTGGAAAGCAAACATACACATAAGCCCCAATAACAATTGCAGAAATGCCGCCGCTGCACCTGCAGGATCGGTGGCCTGCATCTACCCACACCCCTGCCGAGCAACCAAGAAACCGCTAGCACGTTGCAGCAAACGCCACGTGCACTTGCACTAGCATGCCGCTCAGTTCCCTCCCTCGCCCTGCCCCTGACCTAGTCCCGTGCTTCTGTCCATGGTGGAGGCGGCCAGGTTCCGGAGCACCTCCTCGTGCTCCGGCTGGTCCACCACCATTAATACACACTGCAGCCTGGGCAGCAGCGGAGCACCACCACACGGCCTCCGCCCAGCCTCCTGGCCTGCCTCTTGCTCCCTGCCTCCTGCACCCTCCTCCCCTCCTTGTCTCTGCCGAGGCCCCGACACCAGCATCAGGCGTACCTGTCGAGGTGTGGCATGAGGAAGACATGTATGGGAAATGGCGCATGGGTGTTGGCGTAGTCCTGGTTGTGACGAGGCAAGGCAGAAGCGGCCCTCTGTATGGCACGACAGCACACTTGGCAAAATCTTGTCCTGGCAACGTGGCAAGTGTCCTCAGGTCCCGCAAGTGTCACGCGCAGCACTCCCCTAAGTGCGCCGGCACCTTTACATAATGCCGCCCACGACCAAGTTCCGCTTTACAACCAAGTTCCGCTCCAGAACCAAGTTCCGCTCCACAAGTTCCGCTCCACGACCAAGTTCCGCTCCACAACGGCACGGCTTTCGTTCAGACTGGCCAGTATACTGCCGCCCACGTAGCGGCAAGCTGCCGTACACTCGAGCGCCGGAGCATGACCGACCAACTGGTTCCGCTGCCCGTGCACCACACGCCGCTTGGCATGTGCAGCATAGGAGACAGTCAAGAAGGGAGCACGGTGCTAAATCTCCGCATGTACGCTATAATCCATGCACCTACTTGGCTGAGCACGGGTACGTTGAGTGACAGCAGCCGGGGGGCGGTGGCACGTGTGCCCCCGGAGCGAGCGGGGGTTCGGGACACTGCCCTGCAGTAGACAAAGCCAAGGCACAGGTCGGCACGTGGCACTTGGCACGTGGCAGGGCGCAGGCAGCTTAGGACCAGACTGGGACACGACACGACGACACGAGGTGGTCGCGGCCAAACGGTTTCATCGCGCTTTTTGCATGCCTACAGCCCACCCCCCAAGTGCCCCAACCCTACCTCCAGGTGGGATATCCCACCCAACCCTACCCCCAGCCCGCCCACCTGCCCGTGGGCGGCACCAGCGCCGGCAGCAGCAGCACCTGCACCTCCGGCCACGTGCCCGCCAGCCCCTCCACCAGCCCGCACAGCACACCCGAGCGCTCCGCGCCGCCGCTGCTGCCCTCCACCGCCGCCAGCCGCCGCCGCGCCTCCTCCTCCCACGCCTCCAGATCCACTGCCGCGTTCTGTACCGCCCCCCTGCCACCCACACCATTCGCAGCCCCTGAAACCCCCACCCCAGCACCACCCGGCAAGCCGTCTTGCCGCGTGCCTTGGGCACCGCCGCCGCTGCCGCCAGCGCCATCCTTTTCGCCCCCCTGCCTCGCCCGTGCTCCTCCGTCCCCAGGCCCCGACAGCACGCCCGCCAGGTCCACCACCACACACCCCGCTGCCCTCATTGCCCGCAGCACCCCCGGCACCCCCTCCCTGGCAAGCCTCTCCCTGTTGGCCACACCCACACTGCCCACCACCCGCAGCCGCTCCGCCCCGTGCTCGTGCAGGCCCAGCAGCACCTCCGCCACCCATCTGGCTGTGCTGTCCTCGCCCACAGCGTCATCTCCGCACCGCTCCAAGAGCTCAGGTGCTGCAGCACCATGGCTGCCCAAACCACCAGGGGCTGCTCCTGCTGTAAACGCCGCTCTCGCACCTCCCCCTGCGACCCTGCCGTGCTGCCGCTGCCCACTCTGCTGCTGCTGCTGCCCCTGCTGCTGCTGCACCGGTAGGGCCCACAGCTCGACCACAGTGGAGGCAGCCCCAACCGCCGTACGCGAGCCACCTGGTCCACCTAAGCCACCACCACCCTGGTGCGCTGCATCCCCGTCAATCAGTCTGGCCTCCCACGCGCCGGCGAAGACACGTGTCGGGTGTGGGAAGGGGCAGGCCAGGTAGGCCCATGCGGCGGGGCTCCCCCGCCGCTCCAGAACCACCAGGGCGCTGGCAGGTTGGCCGCGGGGCGTGCGCTGTACGGCAAATGTGTAAGCAGTGTGCAGCTCGCCGCCGAAGAAGACGCCGACATCTGGTGCGGAGGGAGGGCGTGTGGATCGGACGAGGGGGCGCGCGTTTTGTCTTACGAGGAGGCTGCAAGCTTGTCGCTGATCGCGAGGAGGTGGCGGAATGTGGCGTAACGAGCGCACGGGTGAAAGTCCTCATTCTCTTGCTGTTGGGGAACGTAAAAATGCTGTGATTGAAATTTAGCGCTAACACAAAGAGGCGCCCTAAGCTGCTGTAACTCTATATTCACGAGCGTCACCGCTGCACCACGTAACACCCACCTGCCCCATCGCACGCGCGCACGGCGCCCAGTCCGTGGCTCGACAAGGCCGCCATGCAAGCAGCCTCCAGCCGCTGGACGGCAGAGCCTCCGTGTGGGGCGAAACGCTGTTCGGCAGCACACTGTGCACCGCCGCTTCCGGTCGCAGCCCGGCCTGCACCCAATGCTGCTGTCCCTTTTCCAACGGGGGCTCCCCTGCGTGCTGCTGCCTGCCCAGGGCGAGGCTGCGGCAGCAGCTGCACCGCAGCTGAAGGCGGCGTGAGGCACGAGGCGAGTCGGCGGTCCCGGGAGGGGTCGCGCCCCGGCCCTACCAGCCGTGCGGGCTTAAGACACAGCCGGGTGTAGTGCATGTGCAGCAGGCGGCAGGCGGCGAGGGCAGCACGCAGGTAGGCGGCTGGTGGAGGTGGTGGCGGGCTGCCGGCGCACTTTACATTGGATGGACGGCTGCTGAACTCGGCTTGGCTACTCGTATTGTATGTCCTGGTTGCTCCCTTGAAGGTCGTGTGGTGGTGCTGGGGCTGCTGCTGGTGCTGCTGCTGCTGCTGCTGCAGCTGCACCCACACGTCCCTCCACAAACCAGGGAGGCGCGACAGGCGGGTCTCTGCGGCTCGGCTGCAGCGAGCCAGCCGCAGGGTGGAAGCAGCTGTGGACCAGTCAAGGGAGTATGGCAGGGGAGGACCTCAGGTGGGTGCGTCAGGGTAGTGCTTCATGGGAGTTCGTTTGCGTAAGCCAGGACAGTCCCCGTGCATTGAGCAAAGACATGCTAGTACCGTACGTTTGGGTGATCACCGCGCAACCCTATCGGAATTGTAAATATTTTTGCACCGCGCACCCCCAAAGTCGTATCTTTTTGCCAACGCGCACACCCCCAAAGGGAATTTTACAGCCACCGCGCAGACTGGTGCACAGCACGATGCACAGCGGTCTGGTGCCCTACTGGTGCAATACCGGTACCGGCACCCTTGCCGGTATGCTTGTTGGGCTTCAGTGCACGCTGGTGCACGACTTACGGCGATGCTCCAATGCACCCAAGGTCTCATCCGCGTACGGTACCGTATCTTGCCAGCGCATGGGACAACTCCAGCGCCACCGCGCAACCCCCCTTACGGCAATTCCAGCACCACCGCGCAACCCCCCAGAAAGTGCGCGGTTGTGCACCCTTTTTGGTAAATTCGTTAATTATATGCGCGGTGATAGTGCTCAGGTACGGTACGCTCTTTAATGATGCTTGGGCACAAGCCATGCACTCATTGCATCCGTGCTGCTGGGGGCATGGAGGGCGGGCCACGAGGGACAGTGAGGATGAATTGCATCCATGGGCGTGGGGCAACGCCCAGGCAGCAACAACCGTACCGCCAGGCACCGCACAGGGGCCGTGTAGCCCACTCGGGACAGCCTGCCCCCGTTAAACGTATGCGGCAAAGCCAAAGCGCAGCCATATCCTGCCGTACACGTTCGCCCACCTCCCAGTCGCTGTACGACAGCCGCCAGCTCAGCATCAGGTAGCTCCAGCAGGGGCGACGGAGGGGAAGGCGAACTCAGGGCAGGCGTGGCCGCAGCGTCACGTCCGGGCTTCGGGAGGCAGGGCTGGGAAGGCAAGGGAGGCCGTGGCGCATGAGGGGCGGGGAGCTGTGGCTGCGGCTGTGGCGGGGGCTGCATGTCGTGGCTAGGCCCAACCTCCACATCACCACCACGGACGGCTCCTGCGTTTCCGAGCTCGGCACAAGCCGCCTCGCCGCCCCTGCGTTGGTCGCATAGTGCAGCAGAAGCGAGCGGCGACTGTGACGGCCGCTGGTAGGGGTTCGGGTTGTTGCTGCACTTCAGTGGAGAGGGACCGCAGCCAGTGGCGACAGCATCGTCCGTTCCTTGCACTTCCATTCTTCCACGTGGAGTCGCACACTGTGCGGCGGACCGTAGCTCCCCGGTACCTCAAGGTACCGGGGACACCTCCCCAGTCCCAACCTGCTCGTAGACGTGACACACCGCCAGGCCTCTGCTAGGTTCCTTGAAGCTGGGTGTCGGCCGTGTAGATTGCTGCTGTTCCCCACACGGGGTGAATTCAGGCGCGCAGCCTGACTCAGCTTACTGCTCCTGTGCGGGGTTGGCTGCGGTGGCGGTTGCAGCTGCGGCTGGGGCCTCGCCCTCGTCTGGCGTCGCCCCACGCTCCGCCCTCCGGGCCTGCTGCAGGGCCTTTTTGCGCTCGTTCTTGCACCTGTCAGAGCAGGTCAGCACCTCATCTGCAGCAGTGCCACGGTGCGTGATAGCAATTGTCAGGTGGTTAAACGCAAGGGCGATACGGTGGGCTTTCAGAGGCGTGTTTGTGGCTTAGACCTCACCCCAGCACTTCTCCCAGACCTTCCTCCACGTGAACGGACGGTTGCAGGTGACACAAACTTTGCTAGGAAGATTTTCTTTCTTTACTCCCCGTGGCATGCTTCTAGTGGCAAGAGCTTCCGTCGCTTGACCTCGGGTCCTCGGCTCGGCTCCTCTTTGTGGCTGCGAGTTTGTCACGCCGCGGACACAGCACGGCCAATACCGGTACTCTGCGGAGAGTCTGTCCTACCTCACCGATTTATACGCTTGGGAAATGCACTGAGAGAAACGGTACCGGACACGTTTCATCGCTTCAGCGCTCGCAGCCAGCCCCGAAACCGCATAGTTCCGTATGCAACCTTGTCCAAGATGCTAGGCGCGTGGGGCCCTGGCACACACTGCTGTAGCTCATATAGGCTGGTCGACGGGAACCAGCATCGTTAGGAGGCTGGGACTGGATGTGCACGGACGGGGGATTGCAGCAAGCTGGTGTAGTACGTGTCCCGTGCCGCTTTCAAGTACATGCCTTTATGCCAGACGCTGGCCTTACCAAGAGCTACAACATGCACATTGCACAACATCAAGTGAGTGCGGTACTGCAGGCCACTTTTTACTGTGACACGGCTGAGCATCCCTGCGTATACCGGCATGGTGAGGGGACGACGTGTTAGGCAAGACGTGGCCCCTGACGTGTACGGCACCTGAAACTTGATAGCCCCATTAGTTGCCGCTCCACAAGTGCGGGCCGTTGGTGCATAAATTGCAAGGCAGTGTGGTATTCTCCTTAGGAATGCCTTTAGTGCACGAGCCATGGGCCACGTGGGCGCTGCGTGTTTTCACAGATAAGTATGGGAACAAGTACAGCCATTGCAGGGTAGGTAGGTAGGTGCTGTGACGAATATTGCTCGGAGGTTGTGAGCCCTTGAGCCGCCACATCATCATCCTCGCGGAGGGGAAAACCTCGTCGTACGAAAGGTGGCTTTGTATGGCAAATAGTCATTGTGCGGGAGCACTCATTGCGAGCAAGAGACACCACATGTTACAGATCAGTCTGACCTGTCAGTTCGCTGTGCGTTTTCAGTACTTATTGTGCTTATCATGCACGTACCCTCTGCAGCACTGTCGCCTACAAAGCCATGTACCGTATACTGGCCAGTTTAAACTTGATACCAACCTTGTCCTCCACCACCATGCTCATCCTAACGCCTCTCACCTATGCAGTCGACTGCTGGCTTCTACAGCAATGCCAATTACATCGTGCAACGTTTTGTCCTCACACCACCACCGCAGCTTCCATCAACATTACGCTGTGTCACACGGTCCGCCACTCGACACAGGTATTTGCCGTGCCTCCACACCGTCCCAGCGTCAGGTCCTGCACTACTGCTGTGCATGCTCCACAATCCATGCAAAGGCCAGGCCGCCGAATCCAGCCGAGTCCACAGGTCAGCCCGCCAAACGCAGCCCCGCTCCGAGCACAAGACTCCGGCCTGCGATGGGGTACAGGATGGGGTAGGAGGCGATGGTTAAGAGACGGCTTTCGCCACACCAAGTGCGGTATGACGATAGCATGCACCTACAGCAGACAAAGTCAGTATTCTACGTCGCAATGGCAGCAGGTTGGATGTGAGTGAGTCGGTATTGTAATTGCTCAAGGTAACTTAGGATAATGGTTAGGATGATATGTGTAGTAAGTGTACTGTTTTGCCAGTGTGTGGTTTGTACGCAACAAGTTGATACGGCTACGGTACGTTGGTACTGCTATTGCTGTGCTGCTATTGCTGTGACCAGGGTATTGGCTGACGATCCGGCAGTGGAGGGAGGAGTGACGACGGACGAAGGAGGGGTAGGTATGGAGGCGGCAGCCGATGGTGTAAGTGGGTAAGGGCCAGTGCGCTGTGCTGCGGTGCACGGAAGACGATGGACGACGATGCGCCACAGCAATGTCCCAAGGAAGGACACCAGTGCGTGCTGCGCAGTTGCATGCCGCGGAACCCGATGGACCAGTGCCCCACACGCCACAACTCCACAAGCCTGATAAACGTCGACGGTGAAGACCTCGTGCTGGCCACGAGCGGTTTGCTGGCTGGGTGGGTAAGGTGGGGACGGGGCGGGGGAAGGGGGCGAAGGCAGAGGGGAGGGCGGAGGGGGCGAAGGCGGGGCAGGGGCGGGAGGGAGGGACGCAGAAGGGCGGAGGGGCAGCAGACGCAGGAGGGCGGCGAGGCAGGCGACGTAGAAGGGTAGAGGGCAGGGGGCGCAGAAGGGAGGCAGGCGTACGGCGGGACGGAGAAGGGGAGGCAGTGCAGGGGCGAAGACGAGGAAGGGCGGGGCGGCGAGAAGTGCAGAGCAGACGGACGGACGACCGGGGCGCAGGTGCAGTAGGACCACGTGCCATGGGCGGTGCACACTCCCGTAGCCAATAGAACAGCGCGCCATCACGCTCATACCCCATATCAATCTTGAAACTCCGCACCGCGCGCCGCCTTTCTCTGCACACGAGCAAACTGGCACAACGGCGTGCAAAGCAGCAACCGCAGGCCATGCATCTGCGAACTCCCTCCCCAGCACCAACCGCAACGCGTTCGCAACGCATTTTTCGCCATCCAAGCATCACCTTGTGAACACATCGGGGCTTTAACCTGCAGCCATCCGAAAAGCTGGGGCACAACGGGCAAGGACAGCCCACCCTATCCTTTCCCTAGCACTAAAGCACCCGAACCGTAAGCATGCTCCCCATAAACGAACGCCTTTCCACAAAGCATGTTCGGAATGTATCAGGGCGCCCCAGACACGTACCACCGTATAACAGCCGTGCCGCAGTGAAGCATCGACGCCTTCCCAGGTGGAGCCTCCATAATGCCGAACTGCGCAGCGTGATCGAAATGCGGGGCCGCACAACGAACACGTGCACAATGCCCCACCCCACTCCCACCCTTCTCCATAGCCAAAAGCATGCAACGGCGTATCGAGCAGCACATGCAGTATTCGCACTCACTCAACCCCTTGTGGCTTGGATTGACGTCGCCCCGGAAGTACGTGAGCGATCTGCACAAGCTTACGAAAAGCCCAGTCCCGCAGCAAGCATTCCACACAGGACATGCTTGACCCTTTGCTCTGGTACACGCATACCCATACCCGAACACTACGCTCGCCTGCTTTGTGATCCCGGCTGACCTCCCTCGTAATCGAGCGACTGCCAAAGGTTCATCTGCGCATGTTAGGGCGCACAAGGGCAAGGCGCACAAGCAACCCAGCAAGGCGCAACATGCCAGGACCCCTAGCTCCTGGCAGAACCTTTGGCCCAACATTATATACCCAATGCCCGCCCGGCAACAATCAAGCTGCTGCTTTGGTTCATACCCATGGTTGTGCGAGCTGTTGTTGGCGCGGCTGGCACGGGGACCCGATGACTGTTGGACAAGATTGGTGATACAGAGCGACCGAAGCCCACTTGGCCCTTGCAGCCGGTTTCCCGATTGGACTCCCGAATGGTTGCAAGAGGAAGCGTGAACGTAGTCACACTCCTGTAATAGGGTTCGTGGGGCAAGCGCACAGGCGCACAGGCAAAGCGAGGAGCATGCCCCCTACCCGCACTAGTGCCCATCCCGTTCCCCACGGTTCAAGCAACTTTTGCCGAGATAGCAACTCGTGCGCGCTTCATGCACTCTGGTCACTTGACTTCCATGCCCCTCTTGTCCTCCATACCGCAGTTGGCCTCCTTTGAACGCACTGGGGTGATGGGTACTTGCGTAGCCTGGACCGGCCTTGCGCCAACGCTCCCCTCCAACTCTTTCCAACCCTGAATTAACGCACACACGTGCAGCGGCAAGGGACGCACAGGGCCAAACACCCCCGCTTCCCAAACTATACCCAACATGCGCTTGCCTACTTCTCCCCGACCGCTCATGTAATAGCCTAGCAGCCGCGTGTTGGCAAACCATGTGCTACCCCTGGCACTGGTACGCATGCCCACATTGAGCAAATGGCTTCTTGGACACTGGTCCTTTGGAACCCACCAAGGGCTTGGCTGAGGCGATAATCGGGGTGGGCGGAGCTGCTCGTTGGGTACGTGGGCGGAGGCGGCACGCGGACAGAACTCGCAACGCGCGGAGTATCCTGGCGGAGGGGCTTGCATAGCAGCGAGGCGCCAAACCGAAGGTGCTGCAGTGCCGTGCCGACAGACGCTGTAGCTCGGTCCCGTGCGTGATGGCAGGGTTGTCCTTGTCCCGACGCCAACGCCCCCACTAGCAGCCTGAGCAAGAACTTGAGAACTTGCACGCCCCAGCGAGCCCTCGCATGCAGAGACGAGACGCGCCACACCGCCTCCCGAGCCCGGACAGCTAGGTCCACGACGACGCCACCACAGCGCGTACGGCACAGACCGTCGCCTACCGTGCACGTAGACAGATGACGACGCGCTCGCCCAGGTGAAGCCCACCGGTAACGGCCGCGCGCAGGGCTGTGCTACTGGGTTCCGGCCATCTTGCTGCTGCTCGAGTAACGTACTTGTACAACGCGTCGCGGTTTCGAGGCTGTGCTTCTCCTTGTTCAGTACCCGTTTGCAGCCCGTTTGGCTTTGCACCACTGCTGTGCCCTCCTTTGGACTCGGAGGAGCACGCGAGCAGCTAGGTTGCTCGCGCCCCCGGCCAGCCCCAGCCCTCATACAAGGGCTGGGCCCTGTGGGCAACTGGATTGCCGACAGGGGGCCCTAGCCGCCACCAGCGCGGGGGCAAGTAGGTGTATCGTATGATATTGTGGTATTAAAGTTGGACTATACCCAGAAGCCCAACCCAAACCATGGCTACACCCTCACCCTGTACGGTCGCCCATGGAGGATGTCAGGCGACGGTATGGCGCAAGTGGTCGTCGTCGTCACCACCGTAGGCCTTGGTGCGTTGTCAGGTTGGTGGAAGGTACACGAGCACCACGACGAGGCCGACGATGGCGGCAAGCGGTTGTCGGTGCTTCAGTGCCTGTGGCCAGGAAAGCGGAGGGGCGAGTCACAAAGAGTCAGTGGCTCGCACGTGCAGGACAAAACGAGCCGAGGTAAGAAGGAGCAGGAGGACGCGAAGGGCCCGACAGTCCTCCGGCCATCTTCCAACAACAATCAACTATCAACAGTAACTATAAGAAAATTCAAGGCGCAAAGGGGGCAAGCAAACGGTCTCCTTAGTCTGGGCTGAAACGGTTGACGAAGCTATAAGGGCTCACCAGGTGTGCCCTCCTTGGAAGCCTGGAGGCATAATTCTATGTTCTAAACAACTGCAGTCGTTGGTTGCACCGTAAGCTCACCTGGAGAGTCGCGAGAAGGTACCGGCGGAGTGCCAACGAGGGTCAAGTCGAGCCAAGTCAAGTCAAGTCGAGCCGCTCATCCAGGCGCTGTTCATGTGCACGGTATAAGCAGAGAAAATGGGTTGTTGGATTGTGGGTGGGCTGCTGGTGCTGACGAGGCCTCCGAATCGCGGGCCCAATGCTACAGGAGGAGACTTGTCGGTCACCACAAGAGAATACTCACCACTCACGTTGCCAAAAGGCGCTTGTTATGCGTCTTGGGTCGTTGAAGGTCGGCCCACGAGAAGGGTTTGTCCGAGGCATCCGAATGCTGCCCTCCTCGCCAAGCCTTCCCATGCCGCTGGAGTCCATCCTAAAGGGGCGCTCCCCTGTGGCAAATGACCCAAGCGTGCAGGCTCTAGAAGCAGCGGTTGAGACAGTGAGCAGTGAGCATTGTTCTGGCAAAGCGCACGTCACGTTGAGGCCATTCTGTGGCCCATGGCGGCTTTCTACGTGTTGGGGCAAGGTGAGATTGTGGCAATTACACCCCGAAGGCCTTCTTGTAGCTCCCCAAGGTCGCATGTGCCGTACCTCGTCACGTCAGCAGGAAACAGGTCAGGCTTTGATTGCTTATAAAACACTGCAAAAGGATGTTATGGCTGTTACTTGCTTGCGTGCTGCGAGCCTGTTGCTGATACGATTCGATGCTGACGTGCCCATTGTTCGGGTAGCCCAAGCTTGACGTAGCATTATCAGTTGCTGTGACTCGGTTGGATGGTTAGCGTTTGCGCTGTGTTGAGAGCCTTATTCAGTGCACCGTCCGGAGCTCCCGCCGCTGGTCCCCTGCACCTGTCTGCACCTGTCCTGGACGTGGGAGCCAGAGTAGCCTGTCTCTTGTGCCGCTTATCCTCTCCAATGGAGCACAAAACAGAATCCTTTCAGGACAACCGAAGTGCACAGGTGGTGGCGCCAGCGAGGGCCTCTCTGCGAGGCACATCCGCTCAGCTCCCCAGTTAGGGTACGGTACGGTGGGAGGTGCTCATACAGAGAGTTATGTGTAAGGCGTTTCGCTGATGCGCCGGGGTGTGGGAGGAGCTGCTTGTTTGTGGTGGGTGTCGGCCCTGGAGAGCTGGTGTTGACCGGTGTTGACGCAGCTGTTTGATGCAGCTTGCATGGCATGTGCGCCGTAGCCGCGTAGGCCCGTAGCCCAAGCCGCCATGTGCAGGGTAGGAACTTCCCTGGAGTACTGAAGTGTAAATGCGCCACCTGGGCTGGATTGGGTAGGAGTCAGCAGTTTTGGTGGAGGTGCACCCAGGCACACGCCCCTGCTCGCATCCGTACTGGTGTACGGATACGGTAAGCAGCTGACGTTACCAGTAGTACGGATCTGCAAATATCGCCGTTGGCATGCCCCAAACAGGTTCTTGACGGTCTGCCATCATTTGCTACATTCCCCTTCGTTAGTACGCCTCACAAGCCCAAGGGTTCCTGGCGGTCCCCGCTGCATCCGGCTGCACCACGCTGCACGTGATCACAAGGCGGCAGCCAAAGTGGCACGCACTGAGGCAGGTAAGCCCTAAGGCCCATGCAACAACTATGTTTGACACAGCCCTGCTCCTTGTACTTGCAGAGCGAAGCGCAAAGGGTAGCATACTCGGTCAGCCATGCGCACACCGGAAGCTCGAAGCCGGGCCAAACCCACTCCAATGCAACGCAGAATGCAAAGCAAGTGCAATGCGGACAACGCCTTTTAGCCACGCATAGGTTCTATCAATGTCCTATTACCGTGACTTGGTGCACAAATATACAGCAGCGGACGCGCGTTGTGAAGATTTGACACGGAAGCCAAGCGTCACTGCGTGTACGGCAACACCCGAGCCGCCAATGGACCACCCAGGCCGTGGCATCCTCCTGCTGAACCACATGCGACCAGCGGCAACCCTCCCATATAATTGTCACCAAGCACGCGATATATCAGTCCGAGTCCCCCTGTCATGGTAGCCCTAGATACCGCGGTCTCCCTCCAGGCTACCTGCCTACCTAGCAGTACGCTACATGGCCACAGCTACGCGCAGACCTACGCCACTGTCAAGCGTCCCCTAGCTTGCTTGGTCGCGGGAATGCTGCTTTCCACGCCATTGGGGCCCAGCACCACCACCAGCGCCTGCTGCCCACCGCCAGGCCCCCCTACCACCCCACCGGCCCCCAGCTGCACCTCCAAACGGCCTAGCTGACACACACCCTCCATGCCTTCCACTGCCCCCAGTGGCCTACCTAGCCCGTGCTTGCCGTACCTAACGCTTTTGCCGTTCGCCACTTCTGCCCCCACGGTAGGCAGTGCCAGTGCACCCGGCCCTTCAACCTGCATGCCCTCGCCACCCACAGAGCTGCCATGTGACACCGAGCCGTCCAAGGTACTGCCGCACTGCGCAAACGCCCCATCGGCTAGCCAGTCCGCACCGCCGCTAGGGTCCGCACCGTAGCCATCCTCGTAGCCCCCAGGTCCGGCGTTCTCGGCTGCACCGGCAGCGCCCTCAGACGCCGCAAGGCCGTCGCCTTCACCGCGTCCAGCGTCCTGCGTGAGCGCCTGGGGCGCACTGAAGGCCATGCCTTGCTGCTGCGCCGCTGCCCCTGCATTGCCCCTGCCCCAGGGACCCGTGGCCACGTCCCCGCCCGCTGGCTGCCCGCAGGCCCCGGATCCGCCCATCCACCGCCCCACGCCGCACGCGAGCCTGGCAGCCCATGCTCCTAGCGCACCGCCACAAGTGACACCACCTGGCCCGTACGCGCCGCCGCCGCCGCCGCCCCAAGGGTCGCTGCTCCCACCGCCGCTGCTGTTGCTGCTGCTGCCGATCTGGGCGTGCATGGTTGCTGCTGAGGAGGATGTGCTAATTACCAGCAGCTCCAACGCCTCGAGGCCCACGGCTGCGACGGCCCGCGGTCCGTCAATCCGCAGCAGCGCGCTGACGGCGCTACGCAGCACGCCCTCCGGGCCCACGCTGCGCCGTGCAGTTGCACTACCTCCAGCAGAAGCAGCATATACGGATGCGGGAGCGGGCGGGCTGACCGGCCCAGAGCCAGGGGGAGAAGGATGCAAGGGAAGGCCCAGCAGCCCCAGGCGGGCCGCCGCGGCCAGCAGCATCGCAACCTCCCGCGCAGTGAGGCGCCGGCGCGGGTCCTGCAGCCACCTGCCCTGCTGCAGGCTGTGGGCGCCGCTCGCCACGACGGTCCCAGGACGCGCAGGCGCACGTGCTGGAGCAGGGGCAGGAGCAGGGGCAGCTCCCGAGGTGGCGGTGGCGGCTGTAGCACTGGTAGCCGCAGCGGGCCCGGGGGTGGACGGCGGCGGCGGCGGGGTAGACAGGGGCCTCAGCGCCCGCAGCACCATCCGGCAGCACGCCGCACGCAGCGCCGGGTGGCGGCCCAGCAGGCCGCTGTCGTACCACGAGTGTACGACACTCGCCAGCTCCCCTACACGCAAGCCGTACCTGCGCACGTGCCCCGAGCCACTGGTAATGCCACTCCCGCTGCCACTCCCGCTGCTGCTGCCGCTGCTGTCAGGGTCTAACGCTAGTGCGGCACTCCGTCGCTGCCACGCCTTAATGGCTCCAGCCGGCGGGTTCCCCTGTTGCACCGCCGCCACCCTCCGGATCGCCTGTTCCACCGCGGGACGCAGCAGCCCCTCCAGCTCCCGCACCACACCCACAGGCACACAGCCCACACCACCCGCCGCCCCCAACGCCTCCGCCAGCGCCTCCGCCTCTGCCGCCACCACCTCCCCACTCGCCGTCCCCAGCCCGCCGCCCTCCCCCTCTGCCACCTCGCCCGCCGCCACCAGCAGCGCCTCATAGCAGTACCGTGCCTGCTGCTCTACCCCTGCCGCCGTGGCGCCCCGCTCCCCCCGGCCCGCTGCCTCCGCCGCCGCCACTGCACCGGCAGCTAGCAGCCGTAAGACACGTGCCACAGCCGTCTCCTCCCCGTGCGCTGCCAAGCCCCGTACCAGCACACCCCAGCCACCGGGCGCCACCACCCGAAGCGCCCGGGCCAGCACCGCCACCGCGCTCGTAGGGCCCAACAGTCCCAACCGCTGCAGGGCCCAGGCCCCGGACACTGCCTCAGGAGGCGACAGAGAGGACCCACCCGCGCCCACGCCCATGCCCGACAAGCAAGCCGCCCTGAGGCCCCTGAGCGCCCCCGCAGCAGCAAAGGCAGCTTCAGGCGCACCGCCCCCTGGCGCGTGCGGCACGTCCTCCCGTCCCGCGCGACCCAAAGCTCCTTCCTCGGTATTGAGCCCTTGCTGTTGCTGCTGCTGCTGCTGGCCCAGGTGCTTGTACTGGCTCCATGACACGTTACCACCCACGGCTAAGCACGTCAGCACGCGCACGGCGTCCCGTGGCGGCACCTCCGCTCGCCCCGGCCCCACCAGCAGCCCCAGCCGCGCCAGCAACGCCTCCGTCAGCGCCGGCGCCGCCACCCCCGACTTGCCGTACGCACACAGCAGCTCGCACACGTCAGCGTACGACAGCTCATCCAAGGCGATGCAGCTCCCAACCTCCGCTAGATGCCGGCCACCGCCGCTGCTGCTGCCTCCGTCCCCGCTGCCGCCGGCTTGCGGCCCCACCCTCATCCCGCTGCCGTACGGCAGCCCCGCCAGCCGCGCGCCCCCACCCCCCAGCGCCGCCGCCGCCTCCACAAATAACCGTACGTCGTACTGCTCCACGGCGGCGTACGACACGACCAGCCTGCACAGCGTGGCAGGGCGGAAGTCGCCCATGCGAGCAACCGCCAGCGGCGCCGCAGCCGCAAACAGGCCCCTGTCTCGCATGCCCACGGCGCCCCACGCCCCCAGCACCGTCGCCAGCCCCAGCGGCGGCAGGCTGGGCAGCATTAGCTTCGCGTACAGCGACGCACGGACCATCAGGTGCCGCATGGCGGAGGGCGTCAGCCCCAACCGCCGTAACGCATGCAGCGTGTTGGACAGCCCCTGGGGTGTAAACCCCGCCAACCGCCCAGCCGCCGCGTGCGCCAACGCCAGCACCACCTGCCGCGGCACGGGCCGTGCCGCTGCGTGCTCGCCTGGGCGCTCCTCCGATAGCCCGCCCTGCACCACCGTAACCCCCTCGCCGTCCGCCTCTGTGCACCCAACAGCATCCGATATGCGCGCAAGGGAGCAGGCAGCCATGGACAGGCCCTGGGCCGTGAGCGCAGGGGTGAACGCACGGGCCGCCACCTCCTCCGCCAGTAATACCAGTACCTCCCGAGGCACGCCCCCGGGCTCCAGGGCGGCAAGGGCCCAGGCGGTGTTGGCCAGCTGCTGAGCGGTCAGCTGCTTCACGAAGCGCGGCAGGCGGGAGGTGTAAGCACGCAGCAGGGGGCGCACGAAAGGCGCCCAGGCAGGGTGCAGCGTCGAGTGGGATGCCTCCTCCTGCCCATCCTCCTCCTCGTGTAGCCGCGTGCGTAACCCCGGACCCTCCTCCTCCTCCTCTGTGCCCTGCTGCTGCTGCTGCTGGCGGCAGAAGGCCCTGTGGGCCTGCGCGACGCTCCACACGAAGTTTGTCACCTCCTGCGTGCAGTTCTGCCGTCCCTGGCGCCCCTGCTGCGGCTGCTGCTGCTGGCCCTCCCGGCCCGGCCCGCCCTGCACGGCCCCCCGACCTCCATGTGTCCCTTTTTGTCCCAACCCTAGCAGTGGCGCCCCCGTCAGCACCAGGCGGCCCCACAGGCCGGGGTCCGTGACACCGGTCTTGGCCAGCGCCAGGGCCATGCAGGACGCGTCCAGAGGGCTGCACGGGCCCACGCGCCCCGGAGGCGGAGGCGGAGCGGCAGGGCTCGGGAAGGCGGGCGCAGCCGCTGCATCTGCAGGAGCAGCGACGCCCTGCCGCTGCTGCTGTGCCCGCTTGTGCCCCTTGCTCTGCCCCCTGTTTCCGTCCAGTAGCTGCCGTTGCTGTGGGTTTTGTTGCTGCTGGCCTGACGTGTTGGTAGTGGACATGGACACGGCCACGTGTGCGTTGTGCAGCAGCAGCATGTGGTCGCACAGCTGCGCCACCAGCGGCGCAGCGTCCGTGCGGCCCAGCTTGCCCAACACCCACGCGCACGTGCTCAGGTCCCTGCTGCCGTACGCTCCTGCCGTACGGTGCACTTCAAAGTCCCGCAGCAGCCCCTCCAGGGTGCGGCCGTGGGGGCTGTCGCGGTCAAGGCGTGGCTTGTCCGTGTGCTTTAGCTCGAGGGTGTGCGGCAGCCGCGCCAGCGCCGCCGACACGTGTCCGGAACGGAAGCTGCCGTACGCTGTGCCGTACAGCTCAGTCAGCTCGTCCAGGGTGGCGGCGGAGCGGATGGCGGCGGAGAGCGCGGAGGTAGATAGCTGGTGCTGGTGGTGGTGGCCGGGGGTGCGAGAGGGCCCGGGCGATGTGCGCTGGGCGCTGGGG
>VFQN01000904.1_pt1 | contig 52771 bp, 77 predicted proteins | sample 3512371 | NCBI WGS metagenome assembly VFQN01 (sample SAMN10412370, study PRJNA504923) | tailings metagenome | isolation source: Replicate 2 from Balatoc abandoned mine | place: Philippines: Itogon, Benguet | collected 2017-08-28
CACATGCCCTAAAAAACATGCGTCCTGCACCACCCACCATGTACATGCAGCTGCCAGCCATGCCTGTCAGCGCGTACACCCAAGCGTAGGGTGAGCCGGGGCGGAAGCGCGGCAAGGAGCGCTTGTTAAGGCTGCGCAGCAGGGAGTCGACCTGCAGGCGTGCATGGGGGAGGGAGAGCGCCTTGGGAGTAGATCACGGCATGCGGGCGGATCAGGGTGTGACGAGTATGAGCAAGCGCGCTTTGGCGCTGGAAGGTGCTGGGCAGTCAAGATCAGTGAAAGGTGCTTCAGTCCAGGACCACCTACGACAGTAATCTTAAGAGCCCACTAAGGCCTACATACAGGATCCTGCCGATGTCATTGTGCCCATGACGCGCCAAAACCAACCAGCAGCTTTCCTAACCACTTTTCCCACCCACCACACTCACCCTCCGCATGGCCCTCCTCAGGCTGTCCGCGTGGTACAGTGGGCGCAGGGTGGGCCGGGGCGCGGCGGCTGCGGAAGCAGCAGGGTTGCCGTCGGTAGCGGCCCCAGCCTCCCCTCCAACAGCCTTAGTGGCGGCGGCCGCAGCTGTTGATGATGAGGTGCGCAGGCCCAAGGAGAGCTGCAGGGGCATACGTGCAAAGCGCGATAGTTGGCAACGAAAGGGGAAAGAGGTTTAGCAGAGCATACGTCAAGTCGTGCGTTCTGGAGCGACGCAACTGTGCGTGTGCTGGGTGGCGACCTTCTTGGCACCTTAGGATGGCGATCATGTGCGCAAACCCACCACCTTGCACGCGTTAGCTTGTCTTCCTTGGCTGGCCCTCCCGTCATTGGGCCCCACGCCTTGCCGTCCTCAACCGCCCTGCTGCTCAACTCCAACCACGCATCAATTCTGTGAACACCATGTGGTACCGGGAACCGCCCCGCTCCACCCTTCTACTTTGCCCTGCGACCACATGCGACCACATACTCACTTGCCTCCACCCTAATCCATGACCCTCCGGGACCTTGTGCAACCTGCCCGCCCAACTGCCTCCACCATACCCAACAGACTGCGTGACCCCTGTGCCATCCCGCCCACCCACCTGCCTCCACGCGCTCCGCAACCTGCTGCCGCTGGCCCCCTGCTGCGCACTGCGCGTTGGAGACAACGTCAGAGAGCGACTGCCGGCCAGGCCAGGGCCCCCAGACTTCAGGACCCCCAGGCCGCCGCGGGCCTGCAGGGACACTGAGGGCGGCCCCCCCGCTGGTTCCCTGCCTGTACCCGCCACGCTGCCTCCAGCTGCGCTCCCACCTGCTGGTACCAATCCTGCAGTGCACCCGCTGGCAGTGGCGTGGAAGGACGAGGGCCCCCCCGCGGCATGGGGCACGGGAACACGCTGCTGCCCTGACACTGCTGCCGCTCCACCTGTCACTCCCCCACGTTCTGCCGTGCACCCTTCCCCAGCTTCCTCTCCGGCTGCTGTCGGGGCAGAAAGCCAAGGGCCCCCGTTTGGACCCGGACTTGCAAGAGCCTGCTCCCCCGTTCGTACCGCCACCCTATTTGCTGTAGCCGTGGCAGCGTCGAATGAATATGCCTTTACTATCGTCAGCACGGTGAAGGGAGCAGCAGGTGTTGCCGGATGTCCGGTAGCCCCTGCCGCCCCGCCAGCCGCTGCTACAGAGCGGGCAGCTGGTAGGGGCGACGGGGCAGTCGGTGTGGCTGGGGCGGTTGATGAGGTGGAGCAGGCTCGGCGCAAGGGCGGTTGCCCCTCGCCGCACAGCTGCAGATCTCCAATGCCCTCTCCTTCCTGTGCTAGCATAGAGTTACAGGGTCAGACTGCCGGGGCTGCCACGGTATCCGAAGCCATGGTCGGGGGTTCTAGGCTGGAAGCGCCAAGGGCCGATGTGCCCGAGGAACCTAGGACCGAGGTTCCCAGAAGTGCTGAGGTGCACAGGACAGAAGAAGTACCACCGAGGAGTGTCGCTGAGGCGCTGAGCGCTGCGCCCAGGGGTGTGCCGGGTGTGCCGGGGTGGCTGAGGGCCACAGCCGTGCGGCCGTCCTGTCGAGGGATGGGCTGGGTAAGGGAACAACACGGGGGAATGAGTGACAGGGGTGAGCAACAAGCAGGGAGATGGGTCTAGGATACTGCTAAAACAGTGTGGCAGTACAGTATAGGCAGCCACTGAAGTTTAGCAACGCTGATGTATGAGCGCAATGAGTTTGGGAACATGGAGTAAGACTGGGAGACCCCAGCGCCACCCCAGCCCCACCCATCCTTACTCGACCCAACCGGCCTTATCTCGCTCCCTGCAAGAAGCCGCCAATCAAACCCACACACGCGCAACCCAGCCATGCTCTGAACCCACCGGAGCGACAGCCAGGGGCCCTGGCCGTAGGCCCGCCGGCAGGGGTGCAGCTGGGGTGCTGCCGCTTCCGTCTGGCGCGCGTGGGTTAAAGCTATCCTCCTCCTCCTGGCCCCCGTGCTGGTCCTTCTGACGAACCTCATCATGCGACCGCCCCTGCCCCTGCACTCCCGCCTCCTGTCCCTGTTGCCCCATCGCCCTCCTGCCGCTGTCGCTGCCGCTGCCGCCCTTTCCCGCCCCAGTGATGGGCTCAATGGGCATCATAGCAGTGCTCGGAAGCGCCGCCATGCTCACAACGCCGCTGCCGCTGACGCCAAGGCGAGGTGCGGCACCCAGGGGCGCACGGTTGCTGCCCCCACCGCCTCCGGGCCGGGCACCGCCGGTGGCTGTTGCTGTTGCTACCGCGACTTCCAGTGCTGCCCCCACCGCTGCCGACACGGAGGTGGACACCTCCTCAGAGGCAGAGCGCTCCTGTGAATAGGGCGGACGGGTGGTTGGGGGTATAACGTACAAGGCTGATTCACACAAGGCGACCATAACGGGAGTTCTAGGCTGGAGCTAACTCTCAGTGAACCGTTTTGCCGTTTCCATCCGTGGTTACACTCTTAGTTCAAACACAGAAGGCCTTGCCATCAGCCGACAAAAATGATTGTAACCTACCGGTAACGTGAAAAAGGACGCTCGGTCCCGTGCCCACCCAACCCACCTGGATGGGCGGCAGCGGCGCTGATGCCTCCACTCCGTCGCGCCCCAGTCCCAGCCCCATCGTACCCAGCCCTTCACCGCCACAGCCGCCGGGGGGCGCTACAAGGCCGTACCGGTGATGCTGGGCCGGAAGGTGGTGGTGATGCAGGGGTTGATCGGCCAGGTCGTTGTAGAATGGCTGGTGGAAGGGGAAGGCAATGGGGTTGCAGTTCGGGCCCTGGCCCGCAAAGCCTCCCCTGACTGCTACCCCTGTGCGGCCTTCTGCCACACCACCAGGCCCACCGCCGCTGCTGTGCGGTTTGAGGATAATACTGCTGTGCGCGCTGGACCCCGTGTCCCTAGTACTGCCCTGGGCCGGCAGACCGCCGCCGCTGGCCAGTGTGCCCCCTCTGCTGGCGGTGGAAGAGGTGGCGGTGGAGAGGGACCGCGTGCCGTGGGAGGGGATACCGTGTGATGGGGCAACCTGGGAGAGGCGGGAGACGCGGGAGGCGATGGACGTGTGTGCACTGTCCGCTCCCGCGGTGAGAGCGGCCCCGCCGCCGGACAGGTTGCGGGCGAAGGCCAGGAAGGGGGAGGGCGGAAGGTGGGGTATGTCGGGGGCCGTACCAGGATTAGAGGGCGGCAGCAGGCTGGCGGCCTGGGGCTTGCCGCTGGACCGGGTGCGCAGGCCGCAGGAGGCGGCGGGGGATAGCAGCTGCGGGGCGCCGAAGAGGGAGGTGTGTTCGGAGGGCCGCTGCTGCAGCTGCCCGGCCTGATTCCCACCGCTGCCCCGCCCTCGGCGCTGCAGGGAGGGCAGCGCCAAGAGGCGGGTGGCTGAGGGTGTCAGAAAGTGCAGCACCTGGTGCTCATCAGCCTCCGCGTCAGCCTCAGCCTCGGCACCGGCACCAGCCCCACCCTCGCTACCCTCCTGTCCCTCCTGCTCCGCCTGACCCTTCCCACCCTGCAGCTGCTGCATCGCTCCATGTTGCCGCTCCGCCACCTGGCTGTGGGCCCTGTCACCTCCAACAGCTGCAATGCTAGCAACTGCGGCAGTGGCGGAGGCAGTGTTAGGCACTGGGGGCGGCTGCGTGCCTGGGACCGGCCGCAACCTCAGCCCCGCCGCCTTGCTGACACGGCCATGGCCGCCACCGCAACCATTGTCAGCGCCGTCCGCGCCGCATGCATCAGCACCACCAGCGGCCTGGGCTACAATGGCGCCATGGGCCGGCGGCACCAGAGCTGCGCTGGCCCCGACTGGAGCTGCTGCCTGGCTCTGGGGGCTGCCCGCATTGACACCGCCACCTCCACTGCAGCCGCGCCCACCACCGCCAAAGCCGCCGTCGCCTCTGCCAGGCTTTAGGGCTTCCAGCCCGTGGAGGGGCAGGACTGGGGAACCGGTTTCAGGATTGCACGTTTGGACCCCCTCTGCCCCCGGCGCCCCCGGCTGCTCAACCTCTCCTCCTTCCCGCCCCGCCACCACCAGAACCCCCAGGAAGGGCAGTGGCCCTCTTCCACCGGGCTCTGCCGCCCCCAGGCTGCCGCTATACTCCATACATGCTCCAATTGACACCCCAAGCTCCTGCCCTAGGGACCCAGGTGAGCCGGGGCTGTCACCTGGCCCGCCGCCCTTTCCCGATCTCCCACCCCGTTCCCCTGCTAGTGCCTCCACAGCCGCTGCTTGTAGCACCCCCGTCCATACCCCGCAAACCTCTCCGTCCACATTCCCACTGCCGACCGTCGTACGCCGCCGTACGAGGGCCCCACGCTCCGTACTGATCCGCACGCCGAGCCCCAGGTCCGCCAGCTTGGCCTCAAAGCAGTACGCGCCCGCCCCTGCTGTCGTACTTATCCCGCCGCTGACGGTCGATGCTGTACGACTGACGTACTTGGTCACAGAAATGGAGGCCGAGCTAGCGGTGCCGAAGGTGGCGGTTGAGGGGCCGGAGGCGACGGGTGAGCCTGTTGAGGCTGCAGGGCGAAGCCTGTAGTTGCCGCGGCTGCGGGTGCTGTCGCCCCCCAGCCTCCGTCCCACAATGTCACTCAGCCAGCCAAGTACCCCGCAACTGCACTTTCCGCCGCTGCCCATGCCGTGGAATCCCACAGATTCTGTCATGGTGGTGGTGGCGGCTGCGATAGGGGGCTGCTGCTGGTGGCTGCCGCTGCCAGCGCTTGCCCGGGTGGGCAGTTGCAGGTGCCGGTGGGGGGCCGGGGCGAAGGATGGGGCCGGTGGCGGTGGCTTAGGCGCCAGGTGCAGCAGCACGTTGTCGGGCTGCCCATAGGGAAGGGGAACAGAACACAGAAGGGGGGGGAGGAGCAAAAGGCCCGGCAGAAGTGTATGTCGAGAAACAAATAGTTAGTAATGCAAGAAAGGATGTAAATGGGGCTGGGCAACACGGCACGGCATGGGTGGATGTAGGGACGGAAGCGGCGAAACAGGAAGGCAAGCGATGAAGGCGACAAGCTAGGCCGGAAGTACGAACGGTGGTAAACGGTATCACGTTATATACCGGTAATGAGAAAGAAGGTGCGGAGGGTGATTCGTAGTGTTCGGAACCTGCCCTTGCCCCCAACCTTGATCGCCGCCCTGCAACTCCGCATGCGTCTTGTATATTCCGACCCCGCTCGGTTATGCTCCCGCCGGCACACCAACCTCCGCCCTCTCATTGTCATTCCAATCCCTCTTCTAACCTTGATGTCCCTGTGTATGATGGGCGCGTCCTGCCCGTGGAGGGCGTCCAGCGCGCGGGCAACCTGAGGGGGGGACACGTAAGGGTAGACAGGGAGGTGGGGGTGTTGCGATTGAGGGAGGAGCGGGAAGTAGGGGTCCGAAGAATGCGGGGCACGTGAAAAGCGGGGAAAGAGTGGGGAAAGGTATGGCGAGGATGATTGAGAGGGCAGACGTGGGGCCAGGAGCGGTGGGGAAGCAGATGAGGATGAGGGCGAGGTGAGGTGGGGTGGGGTGGGGGTGAGGCAGGCAGGTAGCGAAGGCAGGCAGGTAGTGCTTTTTGTGCCAATGTGAGGTTTGGTAGCAGCATCATTAGGTTCACCCATTGAGCGCTCTGGGAATAGTTGGTCGACTGTGGCATACAGTACCAGCCCCACACCACCCCCGCCCAAACTCCACCCACCTGCAGCAGCCAGCCCAGCGCCTCCCGCACCGTGTATCTACGTGGGTGGGGGATGCTAGGATTGGCCAAAATATGTTACGACCTTGGACGAGCAACCGTGCAGACAGCCTCGAGGGTCCCCAGACTGACCTCTAGGGGCGTCTCAGGAAATCAGCTCCCCACGCACAGCCGTCCCCAACAGTATACAACAGAACCTCCATGCTTCAGACACCCTGCCCCCTTGCCCCCCGCCTGTACTCTCCAATGCTGCAACCCGCCCCTTACCTTTGCTTCGCCCCCCCTCCCCTTCTGGCCCCTCCCCACCCCCCATCCCCCACCCAGCCCCTTCCCCACCTGTCCCTGCGGCTGATGAGCTGCTGCACCAACAGGTCCTTGAGCGTGCCGCCCTGGGGGTGGGGCGGGGGGGTTAAGGGGGGGCAGGGAGGGTACACAAAGAGTTAACGATGGACTTTGGCGAGTTGAGGGTGGCGGACGAGCTGAGCAGAGCACAGGAAGCGGTCCTAGTGTAGAAAAGGGGTGGGGATAAAAGGGTCAAGGTCAAGGGTGAGTGTAGGGAGGAGCGGCGGGGGGCAGTGTTGGGGACTGGGCGGGGCCCAGAGGCATTCAGCACAAGAGCAGGCCCAGATGGGTACATGTACCATGGTAACAAGCAGCATAGAAGGAGTTGCCCGGCCAAACTGGTCTAACTCACCTCGCACAACTCCAGGACTATGCCGTACGTGTCGTACGGCAGGTCCAGGCCGGGCACGTGGCAACCGGCACGCAGCTCCAGCAAGCCGCAGCAGCGGATCACGGCGCTGGGGCGAGGGATGGGGTGGGAGGACGGCGGTCAGGGGCACACAAGTATGTGAGCTACCGCTAGGTGCATAAAATCGCCGTGCAGTGGGGTGTGTGCATGGGAGACGTGCTGGGGGTGGAGTACCGGTGAAAGAGATCCTGCCAGGGGGCAGGGGGGAAGGGGAAGGGCTACCAAAGGGGCAGGCCACGGGTACGCATCAAGCCCACGTGTATGTGACCGGGGTGTTTCTCGAACGAAATAAACATGCTGCAACGCTGATTGTGATCAAGGAACTTGCACGATCGACGCCCTGAAAGCCGCATGGTTGTGTATACTGTACACTGGTATTACTGCCGTGTCCCCAGGAGCAGAATGCATTCCGCTCCAGACCCTGACGCTCAGTCTTTTACCGTGCCGTCATTGTACGACAGCCAAAGCCGCAGACCTTTCAACTTGCCAACCCCCCAGGCATAGACTGCACGGCAAAACGCGACGCACTGTACGGCTGCCGCCGCTTACTACTACATGTGCTGCTGACCAATGTGGCACGCACGTAAGGCCCCTTCCGCTGGCCTGTCCCTTTCCGTCTCCTCACCTGTAAACCTTTCCACAGAAAAAAATGTCGATATGCCCCAAGGTGTGGGACAAGCCAGGCTCTGGACCCAGGTGCTCTGTCAACGTCGTCAAATGGTGCCGCAACAAGGCTCCTATCTTATTTCATTTTTACGAAAAAGTTGGCAAAATGGGGAAATTTGACGAAAAAGCTGGTGTTAGGTTGGGTGCGAAATCACGAAACCGAACGCCAATTCGAGGCCCTTCCAGACCGGAGGTAATGAAAAACCGGCCGGAAACGTTGGTTTTAGATGAAAAATTTTGGGATTCGGAGGCAAAATTAAAAATCCCGGTGAATAGCCTCTGGGGAAGATAGGAGCCTTGTGCCGCAATCTGCATATGCTCCCTCACGCCTCACCGAACCCTTCCCCTCCTGCACCCCACCGTGCGCTCACTCGTGCTGCACCTCCATCAGTGAGGCGCACTCCCTCACAAACAGCCGCACGATGGGCGGCGGAGGGGGGCCGCCGCGCGCAGGGAGCAGCACCTTGAGCCTGTGAGGGGTGGGGGACAGGAGGACCGCGGCACAGGGAGGCAGGGTGGACAGGGGCAGGGTGTGTGGGTGTGTGGGTGGGGTGGGGGGAAGCAGCGTGCAGCGTCCGGGTGCCGAAGGGCTTCCAGGGCAAAACCTGCAGGCGTCGACTTTCTCTATCAGGCTGACATGTGCATAAAGAACGCTACACAAAGTCCAACATGGTAGCATATGACGTGAACAAGGCTTGCTTTGCCGCTGGTGCCCGAGCGCCCCTAACGATGGGGCGTTGCTTACGCGATGGGCCGTCCATCGAAGCGCGCACGATACACCTGCGCGAAGCCACCCCTGCCCAGCTGTAACTCGACAGACAGCCGAGCAGGAAGCTGGTCAGGGGGGCACAGCAGGTACCCTTCTGCGGGCGCGTCCAGCGAGGCGTCGCAGACGCCCTTGCGCACCGCCTTCATTGCCTGAAGTCAATCTACTATACCCAAAATATACTTTACACAGTGGCTTCTACTGTATGCATTTCAGGCTATTGCGCTGAAAGTGTATTGCTGTAAAACCCTTTTTTGCAGGAGCCTGCCCAGGCCTGCCGCAGCAGCGCACGCCACATTGACGCACTTTCGCATTGAATTGGGTAAGTGCAAATTGAACTGTATCATCCCGGAGCTATATGGACTGATCGACTGCAAAACGTAGCGCCTTTTGCTGGACACTCGGCATCCCCGAAAGCGGGTACACCGACTGGGAGCACGGGAGACCCCTAAACGCTACTCGGGCTGCGCAACATATGCGCATTGAAGGTCGGGTCCATGCTTGGAATCTGGTGCGGTTGGTTGACCGATTCGAGGCTCCGTCCCAACCGCCAGGGCTCCCTTGCCTGCCACCGTCCAGCTGCCAGCCGAGCATGCACGTAGGTGCAGTTGACAGCAGGGGACGGGGGGGTCTTCTGTTTGGTCAAAGCAGGCAAATTTCAGGTGGCTACTGCACATGCAGGCACAGTGCTACAGCCCCTCACATTGCGTGCGTTACAGCAGGTGGGCGGGTTGGACCTGGTTGGACGCCGTCATCAAGGGCCGGAGCTGCGCAGCATCCGCCGCGCAGTGGCCCTCGTCTTGGGAAAGGGTCCAGCAGGCATGTACGGTACGGTACGGTACAGTACTGGCGGGATGCAGTGCTAAAACCACCTCATATGCACAACCATGCCACGCACTGAAGCCACATGTCCCTGTCGCAAACTGCTCCTGTCAAACAAACGAATCAACTTCAGCCTTATATACACTGCGCCACCAGGGTAGATGGATGCGTGTTTGTCATTCAGCATTGCCCAACACCTTGGCGGCAGCTCAGATCTAAACCACAGGACACTGCCGTACAGTGTCGCCCACCGCACCCCACGAGACGTATACGGCTTCATCAGTACTGCAACACTCAAGCCAATCCATGCTACCGAACCCAACACAAAGCACCAGCAGGCAAGTGCAGGGGCATGGCAATATGGCATACATACATACTGGTGCCCTAGCCGGGGAACCAAGAGCGGACCGCCGGTACCAGGTGTGAGCGGCTTGCGAGCCCCACGCCCCAACCTGCCTAGTGGCAACATGCATGAAACGGGCTGTCGGCTGCTCGAGCACCCTACACGTCCGTTGCCCCCGCACAGCACATGCGCTATTGACCGGTGCCTTGGCACAAGTGCCAACAGTTGCATCCACCCAGCCGCCCCCAGCTCCTGGCAGTACCATTAACTTATTCACACCGCTTTGTGGAGCCTAACCAATACCATACCCGCATGCTGCACCGCCGCAGGCGCCGCTGCCACACCTGGCCCCAGGGCACGGCCATGGGTGGTGACACCCTGCCACTCGAGGCACCTCACAACCTTTTTTGACTGCCTCACAACGCACCCGGGTCGCGGCCTGTCCAGCTTCACACTGCACCAGAGGGGGATGAGGTACGCAGTGGCTCGACATGCTGCGTGGGCTGACTGAATGCACACGCGCTGGAAATGGGCCTCACAACTGGGATTCGCGGACGGAAGCCATGATGAGCTGCCCTGGGTGACTGCTCCTAGTGTTGTGCTGCTCCTGTGGAGTGCTGCGCAAGTAGCTCATCGTCTTACACAGAAGTAAAAGCAGTGTCATAGCCCAACGGCGCACAAAGCCCGATTTAATGATATCCGGGTGTGTGTGGACCCTGCTTGCCGCTCTGGTGGGGCATTCCCCATAGCTCAAGAGTAAAGTCTGCAAGTGTTACTAGGGGGCCAGGGTACCCGCTGCATGCGGATACCTAAGACCTGAGGGGCAGAAACATCCCCTCTTTTGGGGGAGCCTCAAACCATGCAAGGACACCCCGACGCACCGAACTAGATCACCGGAAGGGCCACACGGCAATACACCCCCTCACTAGACGGACCTGGCATGGGCAGGCACGCGAAAGGCGAACGCTAGTTAGCCGGGAACCCAGGCGGGGATTCAACGTCAGGCGGGTCACGTAGAACCACACGACCCCCCGGACCAGATGCAAGACGTCGCATGTCCATCCCAACTCGCACAAAACGCTGCCATAACGAACATACCAGTGGCTAGCCAATTCATCCCCAGCCCCGCCCGGTCCCGTACTTACAGATATGCGCTACTGGCAAAGGCCTCCTAATAGCTCTGGCACCCGACGTACACTACTTCCTCCCCGACGGCTCCCTGCGCACAGGTCGCCGCAGGTAGTCCAGAAAACACAAGTAACACCACACCGATAGCCTTCCATTAACACCGCACAATGCACAGACCAAGATGCATCAGCATCACTTGTTCATCCTTCACGGTTTTGCATATCAGTGCCATCAACCGAACACTGGCGTGATGCACCCAAACACTCTACGCCCAATCAATGACCGCTGTCCGAACCTTCAGCGGTGCCAACTGCCACCGCCCATTATCATCGCTAGGCTTAGAATCGCTACGTCCATGCGCCAGCGCCGTGGAGATACCCTTGCACAACTCACTGTCACCTAGGCGGCGCGGGCTTCCTATCCAAAACACTTCCTTTTGGGTCCGGCGAACGCATTTAGGGGTACCTCATACACCTGCAGGTGGGTCAGCCACGCGGACCTTGACTGTTCAGTCCTTCTTGTATCCGCGGCGCTCGGACTCGCCCCCGTCCTGCGCCTTGCCCTGGCCTGCGCCCATGCCTTGCAGCACCTTGCCGCCCGACCCCAGGCCGCGGCCCAGCGCCCCCCCGCTGCCGCCCGCGTCCCCCATGCTGGCGCCCACCAGCGCCACCTTGTAGGTCAGGAAGCCCAGCACCGCCAGCACCAGCTGCCACGCAGCCGCGCTGCCGCCGCCCGCCTCCACCGCCGCATCCACCAGGGCGCTCGACGCGTTCACCACAGCCCCCTCGCCGCCGCCAGGGTTCGCTGCAGCGTGGGCCAGTGTGCAAGCGGGTGTGTCTTGGTGAGATGCATAACGCTGCGTTGCGTCAGGTGCGTTGCGTCAGGTGCGTTGCGGTTGCATGGCGCGAAAGGACTTGGACACGCATTAGCCAGCGCAAGCTGGCATGCTTACTAGACTGCCGCTCTCCGCTCAGCAAACGAAACCACTTTTCACAGGCAGGCAATACTGTTTCCGGGCAGCAAAACTCTCACCTGCTTCTTCCTGCCCCAGCAGTGTGAGCCCCAGCGCAGCGCTCGCCACCACGAAGCCAAGACGCACGGGCGGGCTGGACAGCAGCCTAGCGACGTTGCTGCCCGCCCCTTCCCCTGACTTGCCGTACGGCGCAGCGCCGCCCGCCGCCTGCCCCGGCTGCTCCCCCGACAGCGCCTGCTGCTGTTGCTGCTGGCCGCTGGCCGCCTCCACCACGTGGTCCACACCGCGCATCAGAAGCCACTGGTACACCAGGCCTGCGAGGCGGGAGGGGGGAAGCGTGGGTCAGTTGGTTAGCACAAGCAGCGCCGTCCAATCACCCAGCCAGTTTCAATGGCAGGCGTCCAGTTGCAGGCCACATGCGTGCACGTGTCTCACCCACGCAGCCGCCCGCGGCGAAGGGTAGTGCCGCCGCCGTGCCCCCTGTGAGCGCCGCCAGGGAGGCGCCCGCAGCCACCAGCGCGGCCGTGGTGGCCGCCGTGCGGCGCTTGAGACCCTCGTAGTCCGACATGTTGAGGGACCACAGCGCGCTGGCCTGGTCCTGCGGGGGTCAACCGGACAGAAAGCACGAACGGCACTTCGTCACAGCCTCTTAGGGTTCAAAAGGCAAGGGCCAGTACCACGCGTGGCATCGGTGCTGTCGCCAAAATGAGCAGACGTCGTCAAGCGCTGGGTGTGGCGCCTACCTTGGTCAGCATCACTGCCGCCTCTCCCTCGCCGTACACCACCGACCCGGCCGGGACGGGCGTGAGGAACACCGCGCCTTCGCCAGCCTTGGCACCCAGCTGCCGCCGGCACACAAACCTGGTTGGCGGGGAGGCACAAGCGGAGGAGGCGTGCGCTTTACCGTAACATGCATACCTGCACGGGTGTCATTTGCAAGCACCGCGGGAAGCAAAGCTAGTGCACCGCCAGACCGCAGCGGCCTGAGCTCGCCCCCCGCCCCTCCCGCCTCCCACCTGTCCATGTGGTGCGTCCTGCTGCTGACCACGTCCACCTCGTCCAGCCACCAGCTGCCGCCCTCCACGCCCACCAGCACGCCCTGCAGCTGGCCCAGCTCGGGAACCAGGATGCTCACCTGCAGGCAACAGCAAGGGTGCAGACGACGACTGGACCTGACGGAGTCTGGACATGCACAAGTAAGGTATTGTCACCTCCCGAGGTGGCTGTCCGTCAAACGTGCCCAAGATTTTGCTCAGCCTTCAGAGAAACACAATCAGCGGATGACTCAACAACCCCCAGGCAGGGTCGCGGGTCGCCTCACCTCATCCACCGAGCCTTCCTGGAACCGCCGCTTGGGGGGCGGCGGCGGCGGCGGCCTGCCGACGAAGGTGGTGCCGGCGGCAGTGGTTCCGGCCGTGCCGGTCCCTGCTTTCCCAGCCTGCTGTGGCACCGCGGGAGGCGAGCCGGCGGCGGGGGCGGCGGGGGACTGCGGGGGCAGCGCGGCGGCGGCCAGCGACAGGGCGGAGCCGCAATCAGCGCCCACATCCGAGTCGGGGCCGACCAGCTGCACGGCACGGCACGGCACAGCACGGCACAGCGTGTTGACAACGGCACAGGCGACCGGGCAGGCCAGGCACGCACGGGCAGCTGCCCGTTGCAGAAGGTGAGTTCACATGTGAAGATAACCAGTTCCGGCCACTCCTACAACGCCAACGTGTAAGCAGCGCAGCACGGCATGAGCTGAACCCAAACCGATCTGGCAATGCCAGAGCAATAGCCCCCCTGCTCTGCGTGTTTCACCGGCTGAATGCCGCCGAGCAGTACATCAGCAGTCCTCCCTCCCACCTCGCATATTTCCATGGTGAGCTGCCGGCTCTCCATGGGGTCGTTGACGGGGCTGATGCGGTACAGCGCGCTGGTGCCGCCGGCGCCCACCAGGCACACGTTGACGGCGGCGTAGGGGTCCGACAGGGCGGCGCCGCGCGACAGGCCCGTGGTCAGGCGGATGGTGTACACGGTAAGAGGAGGCTGGGAGCCTGACAGAGGGCTGGAGACAGATGCATCTGCCGGAGCTGTCGCAGAGTCCTGCAGCCATGGTAGGCAGGCGGCAGGCCGGAAGCGGCCGGGGGTTGTCCTTGACTGCAATGCACCCTACCGGTATTGCGGAGAGGGGCGACAAGCTGCCGACTGCACGGAAAGCACCTGAGAGGAAGCGCGCCCTAGCACAACGTTCCTTATGTGAGCTCTTATTCTGTCTGCATGGACGGGCTGCGAACGGTGCTATGCCATGGTGTAGCCGAGATACTTAGACCGACAGATACTAAGAGCTGCAGCCGAAGAAGGAGGCCTGCACTATTGTCTTTTGTACTGAGATTACATTGACTCACCATGCCATGCCACTCAGATACCAGCCGGGTTGGGAAAGGCCATGCAGCTGTCCCCACACTCCCGAAACCCCGGCCGTGTCCATCGCGCCCTTTGTCGCGTGACGCGTTGACTTGCACGATCGTACGTGAGGTATGAGAGCCAGTCATGAGCGGCAGCGGCGCGTATCGCCACGTCAACCGCCCTCCCGACAACGCCACGGAAGGTGCAGCATTCGCTGGACCTATCGAGCAGGACATCATCATACCACGCTTGCTAAACTCGATCTTAGGTCTGCTGTCTACTCCGAGAGCAGCCTGTCGACGCCACTGTAAACTCGAAAGGTTGAGCAGGTGAAGTAGAGCCACAGACACAGTAGAGCTAGGATGATGTATAGTGCGAGACTTCTAAAGCATTTATGCGGTGCCAGGGGCAGTGAGGGAACTTGTCCGCGTGCCTCGTGCACAGTAAGGCATGTTGCAATCTGGTTGCAACTCGCAGTATCCGAACCGGCCACCTCTTCTGCTAAGCAGTGCCAGGCTACTCGATTGCCCACAGATATTATACTTATGAGGAAGGCTGCTTTACCTGTCAGCCACGCAGAAGGACCTTACCGCCAAAGGGCTTTCGCACCAGTAGAGGCTGCGATCACGTATACAAATTTCACGTTTTATAGCCATGCAAACACTCCGTGCGGCTTAGTTGCCTTGCAGCCCCAAGCATAGTCTGGTCCCCTACTGACAGCACTCATCGCAAGCGGAGAGGTGAAGCACGTCTAGTCCTGTGGAGTAACAACAAGAATATCACATAACGGCATGCCGCGCCCCAGGCTGCGGTGCACTGCTGCAGCAGGGCTGCCGCTTCTTGCAGCCCTGCTGTCTCTGCTCCCCCTACAGCAGCAGCTGGGTTTAGGCCCATGCCCAGCTGTCGGCATCGTGCCGCATGCTGGTCTGAAGCGCAGCGGAGGCGCGGGCACGGCGACGGCAGCGCAGGTTGCCGCTGCCGCTGCTGCCGCCCGCGCCGCTGCTGCCGCCGGTCCGACGGGCCCCAAGGCTGCCGCGAGGCCCACCTCGACGCTGGCCCGCCCCACCCCCAAGCTGGCGCGCCCGCGCACCGGCCTGGGCTCCGACCACAGCCTCACGCTGCCCAACTGGTGCAGCGCGGGGCCCTACGCGGACGACGACGCGGAGCTGTACACCACCATGACGCGCATCTCACCAGCCTACAAGATGTACCACAACGCCTTCTGGCACACACACAAGTGGTATGCGCTGGTGCCTTCAGACAAAGCGGACCAAAGTACGCCCGATGCATCCAATGCCGGCACAAACAGCAGCTCCGAGGACAAGACGGGCGGCCTAGAGGAGGGCCTGTCCGTCAACTGCCCGCTCATCCGGCTGCCCGTGTCCAACATCAGCGCAGTGACGGGGGACCTCCGCGCGGGCTTCCTGCCCGGCACCACGCTGCTGGTGGACTTCCCCTTCCCCGCCTTCCCCGACAACCTGGGCCACTGGGCGGAGATCATGCTGCCCACCTACTCGGTGCTGGCGGGCGGGCACGGCGAGTGGCAAAAGGCCGCTAAGGGACGCAGCCGCTTCGTTGACCGCATCCTGTTCACTAACCTGAGGAAGGTGCGTATCGGCATGGGCTGTGGCTGGCGGTACCAAAGGTCTTGACGGACCCGCTAGCGGGTGTGGTGCTCCCGGGTCCGTGGGGAGGGGTCCATGGGCGTGGCCAAGCGCCCATAGGCTCATGAACACCAGCTGAACTAGCAGGAGCAAGGGCAATTCACCTCCTGCCTGGTGTCAGAATTGGCTTCACGTTTTCGGTCATGGCGCGAATGCTGCCACTGCTAATGCCATGTAAAGCCGCCTCGGAGCATGCGTGTGCTTTCACCGCACCATTGCACACCAACAACGCACCGCCAACCACCCCGCAGGAGGTGAACGACTGGTTCCGGGAGATGCTGGCTCTGGCCGTTGCGCCCGGCGTCCGGCGGGGCGGGGCGCCCGTCCCGCCTATCATTGACCACACGGACCTGGAGGTGCGGTGTGGGGAGCTGGGCAGCTGGGGGGAACAGGGTGACACCTGCGTAGGGCTCGAGAGTGGTGCTGTCTGGTGTCCCCTACCCCTGACGTCATCAACAAATGAGGCAAACCAGATGCCAGGAACCTCGTCCTTGTAGGGGATGCCATGTACCGTGTACTTGAGCCGGCTGCCAGAGAGCAGGCTGTAGGCCGTTTGCCGTACAGCAAGGAAGGATGCCCCTCACCCATGGCGTTCTGGTTGGGACCGCAGGAGCTGCGTTTGCCAGCCTGTTCCTCGGACTTTAACCGCCGACGCTCGCAAATTGCTTCCCCGTCTAGGCCTTTCCCAAGCTGTCCTGGCTTGCGTTTGAGAACCTGCTGGTCATTCAAGACAGGTACGGGTGACGTGTTGACATTGAGGGGTTAAGCTTTGCTTGCGGTGCGAGGTGGTGGTGGCATGGCTGTCCGCCGCAACTACGAGTCCCACAACAGAGGCTTTGGGCCCCCGAGGGATGTGGTTGTCAGCACAAGGCGTGATTTTGGCCCATCGACCCACGGGCCCTCGCTCCCTGCGCAGGTACACGCATGCGGAGCGGAAGACGGGCTTTGTGGGCACCGACCATGGCGACCTGTGGCGTTACGATGGCTGTGCCCGCTACGTAAACAACAGCTGGCACATTGGGTTCAGCAACACGCAGTTTGCGGATGACTTCAGGTAAGGAGAGGCGCCCTGTGAGGGTGTGATGGGGGCCGCGGAAGGGCGCGGAAGTACGTGTCATTGGGCTAGGGAGGCAACCTGCGGCCCACTGCCTTACACACTTGGGAACTGAAGGCACACATTGCCAGGTGTGAAGAAGAAGCGCTCATGATACTGCCTCCCTCTGGTTGACCTTCCAGGACGGCTGCATACAAGCGCGCGGGCCTGTCGCCTCCCGCCCCGTGGACTCCGGGCGCCCCGCCCCCCACCCCCCCCTCCCAGCCAGCAGGCTCACCGCGTATCTTCACTCTACTGTTGGCACACGAGGATTACCCGGCAGTGAGTACCCCTCTGGTACCCGGGGTTATCACGTGACACAGGTTGAGGGCTTGACACCTGCACTGTGTCTTTGTGCGTGCAATACCCAAATCCCAGCGGTGGGCATAGTTGTGTCCGTGGCAACCCAGCCCTTCCCACCTGTCCGGCCCTCCTCCCCAGCTGGTCAACTGGGAGGAGGTGCAGGCGCTGCTGCGGCGCCACGCCGCCCGCCACGGCGCCCAGGCCCGCACTGTGGCGCTGTCCACCGACGCGCCCTTCGCCTCTCACCTGGACACGCTGGCAGCCAGCAGCGTGGTGGTGGCGCGGCACGGCCCGCTGCTGGGCACTGCCGCACTCATGGCCCCGGGTGAGCGGGGAAGGGTTCGGATGACAGTGCACTTCATGTAAGACCCGAGCAAGGGCCATGCCCTCCTGTTCCTCAGAGGAACATGCCCACACGCCCTAATAAACCCTTATCCATATGTAGATCCTGTAGGCCACTGCCAGCCCCGTACGGCCAGCTATGTGAGCAGCTGCGGGCGCATCTGTTTGTTTGCCAAAGCAGGCCTCGAATGCTGAGCTGGTCCCGCAGTGCCAGTAGAGATGCAGTTGCTCAGCGGCAACACGCTCAGTTTTAAGACCGCTCGTCTTCGTGGCATGTTTTTTTCCTTACAGGCACTGCTGTGTTTGAGCTGCTCCCGTACAAGTGGGAGTGGCTGGGCATCAGCCAGCTGTACCGCAACATGACGGAGACGGCGGGCAGCGTGCACCACTTCGCGTGGCGGCCGCAGGACCACAACCTGGCGCTGTACGACCACGCGAACTACACCAGGTGGGCGTGCGAGGGAACAAGAGATGATCAACTCTGAAGCCCTGCAACAAGCACATGTTACGGGTGCCGTCAGCCAGCGAACGGGAGACAACGGGCAGGATGTACGCCTTGTTCCGTACCGGTTACGTAGATGCGGCACCCACTCCAGGTACCACCCATGGACGCCCGAGGAGTGCAGCGCGAGGGAGTGCCTTATGGTGCACGCAAGGGCGGGCTTGCGAGCGGACATCCAGGTGCGGCCGCGCGCGGGCGAATGGCACGGCATGTAGGACGATGGGGCACTGGGAGGGACGGGGCTTGGGAGACTGACGGGGAACCGCACCACTGGGGAAGTCCAACGACCTCTTCGTTCCTTGGAGCACTGCAACGCTGCGACCTTATGTCTTGCGGTGTTCCCATGCACCGAAACCATCCATGACGATTTCTTACATGGGTCAACGTTGCCGTTTGCCCCCAACCTCAGGAGCTGGACGCGCTGCTGTCCGCTAAGCTGCCGGGCGTGCTGGCGGGGCAGCCCGTGGAACAGCTGGCGGCGCCCTGGCCCAAGGCCGTGTAGCAGGCGCAGACCCTGTGCTCGACGCCAGCAAGGGGCTAGGCAGGCGGAGTGCGTTAAGCGGCAATTGCTGTTACTTTTGCCTTCTGAATCTAGTGTATGGAGGTATGGGGGCCGTGAACATGCGATGTGGCCTTAGTACGCCCATGCTGGAGGGGCTCTCGTGGCGCAGCGCTGTGTGCCTTAGTGCTCGTGCAACGGAAGCGGCTTGTACGCCCGCCGCTACTCGAGCATTCGCAAGCCACATGCCTGCCGCAACTGTCACCATTAGGTGCTTGACACGCGTGCGGAACAGCACGAGGAGCGAAGGACTGGATGCTCGACCTGGTGCGGCATCAGCCTGGCGCTGCTGGTCGACGGGGCGCACAAGCAGCAGGCGCCACACGATTTGCTGCGGCTTCGGCATTGCTTTCTGTGCTGCCTGGGACCCGTGTCCCATGCTCGTGCTCGTGTCTATCAGAAGGGCCCATACTATTAGATGACAAGGACAAACGGTACATAGCAGGATACTGGCAGTACAAGTGTATTGCGCATACGTTATGCGTGAATAGGTGTTGTGTAGCGATAGGTGCTGTGTGTTTTCAGAGGAGGTCCGGTTTGCTGAGTAACGCAACGAGACGGTGCAGGCATGTGCAATACAAATTACGTTTAGCTGGCATCAGCGCGAAGCCCATGATCATTGGGTGCTGTGATCGTTTGGTTAGGCTTGCATGCCATTGTGACGGCGCAGGATGGAGTGGAAGGTTCGGTCGGCCCCGCTGCATACCCAGGAGGCCTACCCGCCACCGGTACCAGCAGTTTGCATGACGTGCAAAGCTCCTTTCCAAGCTTCCGTACAGTAGCACAATTAGGATGTTTGCAACAGATGCTCGGCTGACGTGTGCCGGTGTGCGATGCGCCGCCCCACAACAGTTCTGACGCTCTGACAGGAACATGCGCACCAGTACCGTTCGTGTGTCCGCAAGGGTCCTCCCGGGCTGCTGGACCCGGGTGCCACCCTGGAGGCGGCGGCGCGGCACTGCGACCTGGCGGGGCTGCAGGCGGCGTGGGGGATGGTGGGCAGTACGTTGTACGCGTACATGTACGGAATACGGCCTTTTCCTACCGTACATGACATGAAGTACGGCCTGCGGTCCAGGGTTAGCATGGCACGTGGTAGTGTCACGCACACAAGGAGCATCCCATGAAGGTCCCAGGGAGACCAGGTGCCAGCGAAACCACATCGCAACAAGTGCATATGCATATGCGAGACACTTCTCATGCCTCGTGGCTTAGGGGCCGCAGGAGCTCCCCTGGTGTCCGGCAGCACACCGGAGGGGGCCTCCCTTGCTTCAGGGGGGGTGGACCGCACGGCCGTAACTTTAGCGTATTTGACCGTATTCTGAGGACAGACCCCGTATTTCCCTATTTCTAAAAATACGGTCCTTTTCGACCGTACTGTGCAGCCCAGATGGTGGGGCAGCGGCTGCTCAGCACCCTGGATCAAGCAGGCGACCTCGGGCAGCTAGACGGCGGCGCTTCCGAGCTTCCCTGCTGCCAGGTAATTGCTTTAGGCTGCTCTCAGTCGCTGGCCAGTTCGCGAAGTGTTTCTGTGGTATCGCTACCCGTCTGCACCACTCACAGGCCTCCTTGAGCCTGCTTGACATTCCTAGCCATGCACTATCCTGGGGGCTTGCGGCCATTCAGTGGGCCCGCTGACCGAGGAGCCCAACAGAATTGGTGACAAGGGGACCGAGTGTGTGCGTACCAATGTCGAACCACCCCTGGACATGCGGGCTGGCCTAGCACCACGACTTTGAGCTCAAGCCTGTCGTGCCAAAATGGCAAAACATACCCAAGGAACAGCGGTCTCCGGAAGCCACTGAATGCACCAGAAGGTCAATGCACCAAGCCTGCAAGGGCTGCCGCGCACTACCGGCATGCACTGTATGTGTATCGTAATGCATACGCTCAACACCCGACAGTCGAGGAGCACTCAAAAGCGTTGTCTGGTTGGTGCCACCAGCAGCTAAATCGAATCCGTGGTGATGAGCCACACGGGATAATTTCACGCCTCGTGAGGACATGTCACCTTGCAATGTCGAGGCCTCACCCCCTACACAGTCGACGCGTACCGTAACCTTGATGCACATGCAGATCACATCGACCTAGTCAATGCAAAACCAATCAGCAGCACAGGCGTAGAGTTGGCCTTCAGTATGTTCTGCACAGGTCACTATCGCCACAATGCGCAAGCCTGCTGCTGATAGGCCTACGCTAACGCACTGCGCTCGTCTAAAGTTCCTCACCCGACCTTGTGTTGCCCGTCTGACCCCGCGTCTAGCCCCGCCCCTGCCCCGCTTCCCCCGGCGGCTCCTCGCAGCCTCGCCGCCTCCTTCTGCGCGCTGTTGAGCTGCTGCACGCACTCCTCCAGCTGCCTCCAGAAGATGGACTTCATATCGCGGACATCCTCCTGGGTGGCAGTCAGGGAGCGCGGCAACAGTTAGGGCAAGGCTCCAATAGTTGCATGCATAGCCGCACGATACTGTTGCTGCGCAGATGCCAAACAATAGGTGTTACCCAGTCAAAGCGTGTCTCCCGCTCTATGCTAAGACGCCTACTGCCCACCTGAAGGGTCTCTATAAGCTCATTCCTTTCACCTGTGGACCAGCAACACGGGAAAAACAGGCCAAGAAGGTTGGCAGGAGGCAGGATGACGACAAAGTGGCCGCGTAGGTTAGGGCACAACATGGACCCCTCCCCTGCGCTTGCAATAAGATCACTGGCCGCTGCGCCATCGCGGTTGACTCCCAGTCCCATCCGCACGCACCCACCTAACAGCTCAAGCAGGAAGTCCACTTTCCCGCTGGCCTCAGCAAGGGCCGTCCGCAGGTCGGCAGCCTCCGCCGCCCCCGCGGCAGCGGCGTCCGCGCGCTGCATGGCTGAGCACAGCGCCTCCGCCGCGTGCTCCCGTGCCACTTCCGCCGCCCGCAGCCGCGACTGCAGCAGCTCCAGCGTGCGCACCGCCGCGGACGGGTCAGCCAGCACTCGAGCCACCAGGGCCTGGTGCGGCCCTTGACCCTGCCCCGTGCTGCGGTGGTGCTGTCCGTTCGCACTGCTGCGGTGTCTGAGCACCTCCGAGTTGGAAGCGAGCGACTGCGTGCTGCCCGTGCCGCTCCCCTGGTGCAGCAGCGCGCCTAGGAGCCCGTCCAGCTCGTCCTCCTCATCCGTACTCAGCCGCCCCCCACCGTCGCCGTCCCCTGCTTGCCGTGGCGCTTGCCCTGTGTGCGAGCTTCGCGCTGAGGCGTCCCCGTTCCCATGCGTTGGGGCCCCATTTACTTGGGTGGCTTCCCCGTTGGCCAGGTTAGCCATGGAGCCTGTCCGGCTGTGAGCAGGCCCGTGCCACCCGGCGCCGCCCGCAGCCCCACCAGCCCCTGCTGCTGCCGTCGCGGCTGTCGCGGAGGCCTCTAATCGCCGCATCAGCTCGTCGCGCTCTTCTTGCAGAGCCCGTACCTGCAACCACAAGGCTGAGCTGTCAAGCACCGTGCACTGGGGACTGGTTGGACTGGCGGAGCTCGCTCAGCGTCCCGTAGCCCTGTAGTCAACTTACCACACAATGTGCATAGCAAGTCCATGTGCCCAACCCACCCGCTCTTCCGAGTCCCACAGCTTTTCCTCCAACTCGCGCCTCCTCGAGTCGGACTCCCCGCGCAGCCGCTCCTCCGCCGCTAAGGAGGCCGCCAGACGCTCCACCGCGCTGGACTGCGGGCGCAGCGCACCCAACACAGCGCCGCTGAATGCACAAGCCTCGCTGTGCACAAGCGTTGGCTACACGCCCTTTGAATAGGTGACAACCTAATGGCCTCACTAACTGCCCTGATGACAGCAGTCCCGGGCTCACGCCAACCGCTAGTGCCTCCACCAACCGTTTGCCCACCTTTTCCGCCTCCAGCGCCATCACCCGCCGCTGCAGCGCCTCCAGCTTGGAGCGGCTCTCTGCGCCTGACGTGCTGGCGGCAGCGGCTGCCTCCTTGGCGGCCGCGGCGGCAGCCTCGGCTGCGGCCGCCCGCCCCAGCGCCGCGCGCTCCGCATCTGCTGCCGCAGCAGCCGCCACCTCTGCGGCGCGGAGCCTGGCGGTGAGCTTGACCTCCGCCTCCGCTGCTGCTGCTGCCGCCGCCGATGCTGCCGCCGCCATGCTCTCAATCTGTTTCAGCAGAGGCTTAGATGCATCGCTGGTGGACGAAAGCAGCTCCTCCTTTTCACCCTGCGGCGCCGTTGGGCAACGCACCGATAACCTAACTGACCGGTTCCCTGACTGGAGCTTTGGAAGCTCAATCAACCAGTTATCTGACTGGAAAGGCCAGGCCACCGGCAGCCGAACTGACACCGGCAACTCGCCAATTACCCTCTACCCGAGAGCGCCCACGACGTGCCCCGTTGGCCCGCCCCCACCTCCAGCTGCCTGATGCGCTCCTCCAGGCGGCCGCACTGCCGCCGCAGCGCCTCCTCGCGGTCCGCCGCCTCCTCCTCGCGGCGTGTCAGCGTGGCGCGCAGCTCGGCGATGGTGTTGAGCAGCCCCGCCTCGCGCTCACGGGCCGCAGCAACCACCTCCGCGCCCCCGCGAGCAGCCTGCGGGGCAAAGTCAGGATGCGCCCAAGGCACCCACACGAATTAGGGTGTCAGCAGCCATGGTTGCGTAAGGCCTCATGCAAGTTCCGTTCGGCAGCGGCATGGCTTGGATTTAGACTGATCAAAAGGCCTCATGCAACACAACCATCATGCCCCGGCAGGCCCTCACTTCCTACAGAGTGGCTGATGTCAATCCGCAGCGTGCCCGCGCGCACCTCACTCTCTGCCCGCGCCTGCGCCTCCGCCGCTTCCCTCCGCGCCTCCGCCACAAGGCGTTTGGCCTCCATCCGCGCCTCCGCCACCTCATGCTCCAGCTCCTCAATCTGAAGGGCGGCACAGCGGATGGTGTGCTGGGTCCAGCGGGACTTGCACATCTCGCCACACAACCACAAGTAACAGAAACGCAGCGAGGGGCATGAACATGGGTAATGCTGCTTTACGCTTGGGCTCCTTACACAGTTGTTGCCTGCTCGGAAGTTGCTAGTGGACGCCAGGTTAGCAAAGCCATATTACAATGCCCCAACCCGCATCACTTGTGCTTACATGAGTCGTGGCCGCTGCAGCCGCCTTCTCCGCCCGGTCCTGCGTGTCAAGCAGCTGACCCTCCACCGCCTGTGCAGCGGGGCGCAGCAGGCATGGTAGCGTGTACAGGCGTTGACAAGGACACTGCGCTGGCTGTTCCAGGAAGATAGAGCGTAATGTGGGACAGCGGACATGACCGTCTTCCCGCTAAGGCCGTGGCCCTCCCTCACCTTGAGCCTGGCCGCCAGGCGGTCGCGCTCCGCCTCCACGTCCTTGAGCGACGTGCGGGTCTGCACGCATATGCCGTGTGGCGTGTGAGGCGCGGCGGGCAGGTAGGTACGCATGGCGACCAACATGCTCCTTGCAAGATGCCGTGCGTTAACGTCAGCCACTGCCATGCCGCACCTTCCTGAGAGCCGCCTCTTGCTCGCCGCTCTTCCGCGCCAGAGCCTCCCCCTCCGCCCGCAACGCCTCAATGGTAGCTGCCATCTCATTGAGCCGCGCCTCGCTTGCGGAGCCCCCAGCGGCCGCCTGGTTCAGCTGTGCTTGCAGCCGAGCCTTCTCATCCTACAGAGCGATGATGCACTGGTTAGGCGTACCGTTATGTCTGGTTAGGCGTACCGTTATGTACAACAAGGTCCCGAGGTGCAGCATGCCGTCCAGTATGCATGAGCTGTACATCTGCACGTTTGCCTTCCGGTAGCCTGTGCAGTGGTGCACTTTCTTCCTGTTAGCCTCCGTACATCTCTGACATGCGGTAGCCTTTGCCTCTCCATAGAACCACACCGATACGCACCCCACCGGCACACCTTCAAGGTCAAGATGGTTGCATCGGCGGCGCCCAGCCGCTTTGCGAATTCATCTTTAAGCTCCAAGAGCTCCTCCTCTGCACCATGATTGCAGCGTATTGGGGAAGAGAGGCATAATGGTAAGCGACATCAGCAAGGCCAGCCGGTTCCCATCCGTCGCCCCCTGGCGCACGGCAGGGTCATGGTAGGGGTTGCATCCTGATTAGCGCAAGCCACCGTACTGTCGCACATCACACGTACAGCCGCGCAGCTAAAACCATACGCCAAGCTCCTGGTAATGACGTGTGGCTGTAGGCCATCCTCGCACGGTCGCAACCGTGCGGGGGGCAATGCGCTCTGCGCTCGTGGCCGCCAACCCTGCCTGCCCCGGGTGAAGGCAAGCCTGCCTGGGTTCCGTAGCTCCACACTTCGAGCACACACCTGCGTCCGTTGTGGGGTCCTGGGCTTCCGCCAACTCAGCACGCAGCTTGTCATTCTCCTTTTGCAAGGCGCTGTTGATAGCGTTCAGGGCTGCAAGTTTGGACTCGTACTGCTTCACCCTGCACAAGGACCCAGTAAGGGAGGACAGTCAGTGCACTGCATGCATACCAGTATCGTCCTCGCTTCAACACTCCCCCGTGCATATGAACACGCTTGGGACTGCTAAGCTGTCGCTGCAAATTGGAGGATCGCCTCAACGACAGTTCCTGTTGGCGCGCTCCTCACTTCTCTATCATCTGTGCTTTAACCGTAGCAACGTCCGACATGGTTGTTCAGTAACCAAGCAGCTCCAGAGCTGGAATGCTTATTTGTGCAACAGTCTGGAGAGCGAGCCGTCTCCTTGGCTACATTACAGTTGTATAGTCAGCTCGTACAACATAGTTGTCGTGAGCTGCACTACTTGCAGAGCAGGACCACCCGGCCGATAGAGGAAAACAGTCACGCGTCAGCCCATCGAACGAGGCTAGAGACAACAAGTCGCGCTACATAGGCACACATAAACACATCACGAAGTAGCTTGCAAGGGGCCAAAGCTCTTTGCGTTAGCCCCTGCATGGTGCATGCCGATTGAAGCAATCGGGCTTTGACGTAGACCCTTTTCCTGCTGTTGCCTATTCAGCGCAGTTCTAAACACTACAAGAACATAGGAAGGTAACGAGTCAGCCCAAACACAAGATAATAACAAGGAGGACTTTACGCAACGTGGGCAAACCGTGAATTAAAGTCAGCGACCCTGATGAAAACTTCGCTAGTGGCGTTGGCTGAAGCTGTCAAGGAAGCTAGTAGGAGCCCGCGCGTAAAGAAAGCAGCAGTGGAGCTTACGGACGCTGCTGCCAGCCGTGTGCGCGACCTGCTCGAAAAGCGACACAAGGCAAGCGCCCGCCAGACGCACATGCGTACACACACTGTTATAAATTATCAAAATCGGATATCGTTTGCGACTGGGGCCTCGAAGTTGTCCACCAGTGCTGGCACCCCATCCCTCCCCATCCCACCAGCCCTTCCTGAAGCTTGGCGTGAAGACAAGAGGATGCAGCGGTATGAGCTACACCCTAAATTACGCAGGTAGGCCCATAGGTTCAGGCCTTACGCTGTATGCGCGTTAGCAAGTACAGCACTTTGCCCTGCCGTGCACTGGTTGGCTGAGGAACTGGCCTGTTTCGGGTTTTTTCCAGGGGGCGGCACCGGTCATAGGGCCTCGAGGGGGTTTGTAGGAGGAGGTGCGGGAGTTGAGGCACTGCGGTGTGGCAGGCCGTCCCTGGCATGGATCCGCCTTGGGCATGAAAAGGCTCCCTCAAGTAAGGGCCCACCCAATGCGTGGATCTGTCACCTACCGGCACCTTGCTATGACTTGGTACGACACGGCCGTATGCTACCACGCAGACACCAAGGGCAAGTTTGACGAACTCGTGGAGGAGAAAGGCGTTCGCATCCTTATAGAGCCTGCAGCCCTCATGCATGTCCTGGGCACCAAGATGGACTTTGTGGAGGACCAACTCAGGTGCGCAGGCTGGGCAACACCCCGCACAGCACCACCCTGCCGTGCTGGGCTGGAACCCGCTTGCACCATTCTTAACTTCAGCCTTCATTGCGCACTTTGGGTACAAAGTGGCAGTGTAGAAGGCAAGCGACACACAGCGTCATGTTTCGACGGAGAAAAGATGTCCTGTCCGCAACCCACGTTTCATATGCCTCACCTCTCCTATGTAGGCAAGAGTTCGTGTTCGTCAACCCCAACGCCAAGGGGACATGCGGTTGCGGGGAGTCGTTTACAACATGAGGGGAGCCGCCAACCAGTGCGACCATTGGGCGTCGATGAGCAGCTGTTGACGGTCTAGGGACACGTGGCATGCTGCGGCCGCAGCACTATTTATCCTAGCCTTGCGAGGGCAGCATGGAAGCTCTGAGGCATTGTTCACATTGGAACAATTTTTTTGTGCACGTTACCGTATGTGTGTCGTTATGGTTTAAGTGACGATCAACTGACACGGCTACGGGGGCGTGGGACGAGAAGCGGGTAGGCGTACTGTGTTGCATTACATGAAAGCGACGTGAACTGCCTGCGACGAATAGGCAGCTTTAAGCTGCAACAGTGCTCACATGCAACGTGCGTACGCTGGACTCTGGTACACATGCAATGCTATGGGCTGGACAACACGTAACGCCATTAACATAGTATGCTGTGGTATTCCGATGCACGTTCAGGCGTCCACCTGCCGTGTTATCATGCGGTCTCTAATCGTCAACATCAGCAACCGGATGGAAGAGCCGAGAAAACATGTACGTTGGCTGCAGTGTATCCACCAGCGAAGTACCCCCGGCATCCACCACACACAGCGGTAACAATTTTTAGCAACCTGAACGTACCTTGCAATTAGTCGCACCGTTCAGTCCCATGCATGAGACAGCCAAGCACGACCTGGTTGCTCGGCTTCTTGCCACCTAAATAGAATACAAGTAACACGACTCTCCTACACCAGTTTCGGCATCAACGCCAGCCATGGCAGCTGCACCGACACCCACGCAACACGTGCCCGCTGCTCCTCACACGGCGTTGAGCCCCCCGCCCGCATGCCCCACGTCGCGCTCCCGCTGCTGCATGGCCTGCACGCGCCACACGAACCTGCGCGCGGGCACCTCGAAGGCCCCGCTGCGCAGCATGGCCTCGTACTGCTCCTGCCGCGCCTGGCGAGCCGCAATGCGCATGACGGTGTAGAGCGGGATGCCGATGAGGAAGGCCTGCGGAGGCCAAGGGTCGAGCTGGGCCCAGTGAGACCTTGGACGCGGTATGCCGGATGAGCCGCTTAGTGACTGCAACTCGATGCAAACAGGACAAGCTTGACCGGTACGGTTCAGACGCATGTTCAGCATACAACCCTGGGTATGTGCCTGCATCCTACGGATCCGGTTCAGCCGGCCACCGGGGTGAGGGCCCCGTTATCAAGTAATAGCCGCAGGCACAGGTGCAGTGTCGGGTAATATCACGCCGGCGCGCCTGCCCCTACGTAACTGCGCGGCCGTAGGGGCTTGTCTGTGACCATCAGATAGCTCCTCCCTCACTACCGGTAATACTCTAACACTGCGCCCCTTTGAGGGCATTGCGGAGGCCCCAGCGCCGCCTTCTGGCAGCAGCCCACCTTGGTTCCAATCCAGAAGAGGAACAGCGACAGGCTGGTGGCGTACTCGTCCGAGTCGGTCGGCACCGCCCCGCCGCCCCCTCCGCTGCCGCTGCTGCTGCCGCCGCCGCCCTGCGCGTCCATGGTGTCCGCCACCGTCATGGTGTGGTGCAGCACCACCTGCGGAGGGAGGGGGCACACGAAAAGTTGTGTTGACGCGCTAAGGGTACTCAACGCGTGCCCTCACATGGCAAAGGGTGGTCGAGGTGCGGGCACAGCGACAGCAGCTGCATACACCACATGCACCATGGCCCAACGTCCCAGCCACCCCATACCATAGCTCCCCTGCTCCTCACCAGGAACATGACAAAGATGACGAACGTGAAGCACCACGACGCCAGCGGGTTGCGCTGGTAGTAGTGGTCGGACTCGTCCAGGAAGTCGAGGGAGGCCCTGCGCCGGGGACAGCAGCAGGGGGCCGGGGTGCATGCGCACGGTCAAGATGGGCAGCAGCCACAGGAATAAGGCCGCAGCCAGCGGATGCGGCAGCGGCCGATGCGGGTTGCACATTCCTGAAACGGGCAAAGGAGGGGGTCTGGCCTACTTCACAGTCCTTACCATGTTGGCTCAGTGCCCCCCAACAAGGCAAAGGAGCTTACAGCTCTCCCGCGCGGCCCCACCTGTCCCCCGCGTGCCCCAGCTCTCCCTCCATGCGCAGCGCCAGCATGGGGCTGAACAGCGTGCCGCCAGGGCCGTCGGCGGCGGGCGGGGGAGCGGGCGGCACCGTGAAGGTGCCCTCGTACTGCTGATCGCAGATCTCGCAGCGCAGGTGGCCCTTCTCGTTGATCCAGCGCTGGATGCACTCGTGGTGCGCGTGGCGCTGGGTGCCCGTGCACCTGCGGCAGGTGCCGGGTGCGGAGGGATGGCGGTGTCGCTAGCAGCACCGTCAGTGCACGCGCGTAGGGAACATGTCGGGAAGAGAGGAACCATATTCATGGTGTGCGCTGAGCACATGGGGCCAGCCGAAACAGCACGGTGTTGGCCATTGCGGGGCAGCGTTATGCAACCAGGAACCGGTGTCGAATAGCCCCACACCACATGCAGCTGGCGACTTACGCGCATGGCGTCTCCAGCTGGGCGAGGGTGTCCTCCTCTAAGCATATTCTGCACAGACCAACGTCCTTGTCCTTTGAGCCCCCAGCTGACCCCCCAGTGCTGCTGCCGCTGTCAGAGGATGGCGACCGCACATGGTGCCCAAGCTGCCGCCGTTGCTGCTCCTCCGTTGCGCCGCTGGGGCTTGGCGCGTCCTGAGTATGGGCCGTTCTCGCAGGTATGAGGACCACGCGCCGCTTCCCTGCGTCATCGGGTGGAGACCCTACCGCTACACTGGCAGCGGCGCCTTGGTTCTCTGTTGCATTCGGCTCACAAGCTGCTGTCCCTTCCCCGCTGGACCCAGCTGTCCCTCCTCCACCTGGCGAACCCAGCAAGCGCTCCTGCTCCTCTTGCGCAACAGCAGAGCCGCGTCGCATAGTGGCACTAGGCCGGCCACTGCGTTGGGTGCATAAGGGTTAGAGGGGTTCCAATGTTCGCGTCAGGCCCACGATGAGGAGAGGCCTGTAATAAAAAGCAGTAAGGGCAGCAGTATACATACCACTTTTAACAAACCACAGAAAGCCCATTTCCTTTCAACTTGAGCGGAAAAGAGTTTGGAGTGACGGGTCTCTGTCGTTTGCCTCTCACACGGTTTGCGGTCAGCCATGCGTCTCAGAAGCACCACTAGAGAACTCGCCTCGAGGTCGCAGTGGTCCTGACGCCTGTCCTCCGCCGTGCAGGGAAGGCCCACGCGCCCGGCTCCAGCTCTCCGCACTTATCAAAGTGGAAAGACAGTGGGCCCCGGCGACAACAGTAACTAATACGACCTATACATATATTTGCTCAGGCAAGTGTGTGACGGCGTCGAGTCAGGCCACTGAGTGCTATCGGCGATACGGCACTGCAAAATTGGCCGATGCAGGGGCTGCTGCTTCCAGCACCAGCCCAGGCATGCGTGGAGGGCAGCACCCCTGGGTGGTCTCCCGCTTCCCAGTTCCAGCCACGCCGCCCCGTTGCCTCTGCTGCAATACATCCTTGTAAGTGTCACTGCGCACGCCACTGAATACATGCACGTGCTCAACTACCCATGGCGTTCCTCGCCCTTGGCATTGCCCCACGCCTGGATTGCCCCATCTTATTACATGTAACTCACCCTGTTGGCGGCACAAATCAACTCTATCGACATATGCTGTCCACGAGTCCACCTGAGCAGGCGTCTACCCAGCTGGCCGTGTCCACCCGTTAGGGGCAGAGGCTCCCACAGGCGGGCCCGCCCTGGCCCGCCTCTAGTGATGCTTCCTGGCCCTGGCCCTGCCACCTTTGCCTTTGCCTGCCCTGGCCTGCCGAAGGGACTGACGCAGCCACAGACCGCAGACTGCTGGCTGACAAGCTGAGCATTTGGGACAGCCCATCAGTAGATCAATTGCCCATCACGCCGAAACTTTCGGAAAATGCGCCCCTCGTGTTGTGTGCAGCGAGAGTGGGAGGATTACCTGTCATAGCACCTGATCTGTGACCTTCAAGCGGCAGCGTACCGGTAAAACGCCTGGGCTGGTGAGTGCCCATGGCACACTGTGGCAGGATGTCGGGTCTGGATCATACATGCCTCGTGCTTGGCATGTACTCACACTATGGCCCACCCACGAACGACACGAGCACACGACCTCCCGTTCTGGACTGGCCAAAACATTACCACCTGTAGCTCATGCGTACACGCTGGTGTGCATGCCTCTGCGCAACCCAGCCATCTTTAGCCTCGTTACCACTCACGCTCAAAGCATCATGTATGCAGCGTTTTCGCAATGGACAGTGCATGCAGACATGCGGATACCGGTAACAGCCATTGCCGTACCAGAGTCCATTACCACCACGACGTCGAGACAGGGAACGATCAGAGCGTTCGCCACGCTACAATGCAAGTTAATGCCCAGAACTGAGCGGACATTGAAACACTTGAATGACGTGCGCGCTTCTGCAAGCGTGTTGGCACTCGCCGCGGGCTTGCCAGTTGCCACCGAGGCTGGTCCTGCTACATATCCCACCTATGTCCCACCCTCCTCGCAGGCGGCCCCACAGGCTACCCAGGCCGCCTCGGTGGCGGCGGCCCCGTCCTGCTGACGGCGGGTGGACTAGGCAGGGCGCGCACCCATTCATCACCCGCCGCAGCGCCACTGCCGGCTGTTGTGCCGGCGGAGCCCCCACAGGTGGAAGGCGCCCCGCCAACACCCCTCCGCCCCGCCAACTTGTCGCCCTCTTCTCCCTCAAGCACGTACTCCTCAACCCACGACGGCACGCGCTGCAGACCGGGGCCTGCAGCGACAGAGGCTGCGGCGGCCGCTGCCGCAGCTGCTGCCTCCGCGGCACGGGCTGACGTGGCTGCCGCCAGTGCGGCCGCGCTTGCCGCCGCCGCCGCCGCTGCCGCCCCGACAGAGATCTGCTGTGACGGCCGCTGCGCTGCATGGCTACCCGGGGCCTCCAACCCGCCGCTGCGGGCACCCTGATCGACACCGCTCGGTGGCCGCAGGGGTCTCTGGTGCTGGTGAGTGCCTTGTGTTGCCCCCGGCAAGGCTGAGGGCGGCGCGGCAGGCGCTTCGGGCGACGCCAGCGGCAATGGCTGCTGCTGCTGCCTCCTGGCCACTGCGCGCACCACGCCGTGCTCGCGGAGCGCCTCGTCGTCGCAGATGCGCACCAGGCCGCCGTAGCCTGCGGGGCACGGGGGTCGGGGCGTTGCGGCGTGGTTTTGCTGAGTTTGGTGTAGCCTTGGTTGTCCGAGGCTGTCCTGCCTAGTCCATGCCCTTTAGCTCACGCGACGCCTGTTGTGCGGGTACGTGCTTGTGGCGCGTGGCCCTCGTCCCGCCCGCGCCCACCTGCTCCACAAGCTCTGTGATGCTGGTGCCAACCGGTGCCCAATCGCTTCTACCCGGTAACCCAATGCTCCCATCAGCCAGTCACCGGGACGGCCGCCGGCCAAGACCCAAACCATATAGGGTACAGCCCACACGCAGCGCCACCCACCGTCCCACGGCGGCTCCTGCTCGGCCCGGGACAGCTCGCTGCGCCACGCCTCCTCCTCCACACGCCGCATGACGGCGTCCGCGGCATCCATTCCCACGCCCGCACTGCCCCGCCCTAGCCCCACAGGGTGTCCCCACGCAAAGTGGGCCCTTGCGAATCGTGTTACAGCCTGACAAGATAACGCTGGCTATGGTGGCCACTTGGACCAGGCCGCCTTGTCGTGTAGACCACGCCTCACGTGTCCATCACGACTACCGCCTTGGCGTGTGAGTCCCCGGTTTGTGCGTCGGGACTGCTCCGCTCCGGGTTGTGCATCGCCGCGCTCCCGCGCAGGGCGGACGCTGCGCTACGTCCTCAGCTATGGTAGAAAGTACCCTGTGCGTCAGTAGCGGCTTGGTTGCGATAATTGGCTATGCATCCGACGAGGGTGTTGCTTGTGTTGTCGTTCTGACGGTGGGCAGGCACAGTGTTAAGGAGTAGTCTAGTGCAAATATGAGAGGTGGGTGGAGAAACTAAGCAAGCTTTGGTCCGATCAGGGCTGGGTCCGATCCTTGACTTGTGCGCGACTGGGACCATGCACCGAGAGGACAACAGCGAGAGAACAACGTTGACGTGTATAGTGAACGTGTATACAATATACTGCAAGCCTGTCACATTGTGCAACCAATGTGTGAGAAGGCCTGTTGTTTAGTCGAGGTGATCCCCTTCAGCGTTTAGACTGAACCAACAGCTGCACTTTCTCTCCCAGTCTCTCGGTTATACTGTATTCAATTCAGTAACAAGAAAGAGCTTTTGGTGAGCTGTTGAGGTTGGTGTAGCCGGCAGTCCTCTGCTTGCCGGCGGCAGCCGTATGGAGGACGACGACGCTGGCGACTACAACGACTATGGAGACGATGACCTTCTCGGTAGGATAGCAGTAGAGGCGGGGAGCAGTGTGCGCCCTCCCGCGGTTCAGCCCCGCCTTGGGCGCCCTTGCCTGCCTGCTTATGCTTTCCCAACAACGTTACGTCGCTTACTGCACCGCAGACGCTGAGCTGTACGATGACGGACAGGCTGGAGAAGCTGGTGTGCCTGGGTGAGCATACCCGTTTGGTGGTTGTCGGTAGCACATACCTGTGCCTACCCCCCCTACGCCGCAACGCAGGTGCAGCACACTCGGAAAACCCCTGGCCTGTATGCCTTCTGCTGACATTGCAGAGAACCGGCAGCAGACGATGTGGGTCTAACGGGCGACCAGGACGCTGCTGCCACTGATGGGCAGGCGGGCACGGCCGCTGCGGTAAGTACAGGGAGCCTCGCGCACGTTTGGCAGTGATGGGCTGGCGGCGTCTGCGTCCGCAACAGCGATCGACATGCCTAATCCCGTCCGCCCTTGCCATTGTATGCTGCAGGCAAGCGGGGATGACGCGCGGCCCTCACAGCAGCAGCAACGGGCCATCCCCGCGGCGTACTTTGAGGACACCTGCGAGGGGGCGGCGCCGGACAGCCACGGCGACAGGGACCGGCGCTTCGGCGGGCGGGATGGCGGGAGAGGGCGCGGTGGGTGGCAGTCGGACCGCGGCCGCAGCGGCCGTGGGGCTGGCCGGTTCGCCGCTGGCCAGCCAGGCCGCGGCGGCCGCATGGGCATCGGGCCTGGCGGCGGCATGGGCGCCAACGCGAACGGGAGCTTCATGGGCCATGCCCCTGGCATGATGGGCCCTGGTCCTGGTCATGGGGGTCCTAACCACGGGGGTCCCGGCATGCGGGCACCCAACGCGATGGGCCCGGCGGGGCGGGGCGGCGTAGCGGCTGGGCGCGGGCCAGGCTTCGGGCCGGGCATGGGCCTGGTCCAGGGCAACGTCGCGCCCCCAATGGGCGGCATGATGGCCCACGGCATGATGGGCATGGGGCTTGGGCCCATGGCCCAGCTGATGAACGGCATGGGGCCCGCGGGCATGATGGCGGGGCACATGGGCATGATGGCTCCAGGCCAACACGGCGCACAGATGGGCATGGCCGTGGGCCCCGCCGGAATGGGGCCAGCAGGGCGAGGCATGCACGGCGGTCGTGCCGGCCCTGGCGGCGCCATGGGCCCGGGCCGTGGAGGCGGAGGCGGCCGGGCGGGTCCGGGGCGAGGCGGGCGCGACGGGTTCGGCAGGGGTGGCAGGGGCGACACGGCCGCCGGCGGGATGGCGTCGATGGGGCATCTTGGACCCGCAGCGGGCGCTGGGCAGCAGGTCTCCAACGCCATGCTGGTAGGGGGCGCCGTACCCCACGGGGGCGTGCTGCCTCCAGCGGCTGTTGGGCCTCAGCCGCACGGCATGGGAGGCGGGATGGGGGCGCTATCGGGCGGCCTCACAGCGGCGGAGCTATTCCAGCAGCAGCAGCAACAGCAGCAACAAGCGCAGCTCCTGCGGATGGCGACAGCGGCAGCTTCTGGAGGCATGGCTGTAGGTGGCGGGGTGGCACCCGTGGGGCCCACGGACCGCGGCCTGGGCATGAGGATGGGGGCTGGGGGCATGGCGGCGTTGCTCCGCATGATGCAGCAGCACCACCAACAGCACCACGCGCACCCAGGGGGAGGGTCAGGGCCGGCGGGCCCGGGGTCGGTGCAGAGCCCGGGGTCAACTGCCGGGGCTGCAGGCACGGGCGGGACACCCGCAGCTGAGCCTGGCGCGCTCATCATGCCCAGCATCTTTGCTCCGGACGGGGGGGACGAGGCGCGAGGGGTTGTTGGAGGAGACTCGTCGTACAGCCTGTACCCCTCTCCGCCGCAGCAGGACGGGGCTGGGGGCCCACAGCAGTGGCCGCGTGCGCCTGGCGCTGGGCAGCTGCACGGGGGCCCCGGCATGAGGCACCCGTACGGGTCCGGCAGGGGCGGCTATGCTGGCCGGCCGTACCAGCACGCGCGCTCGGACCGGGATGCCTATAGCCAGCAGCGGCAGCCGCACGCAGCGCCGAGGGAGGCGGACAGGGCGCAGCCGGTGATCCTCAATCCGCCGCTCCGACAACAACAGCACCAACACCAGGTTCGTCCATGCACAATTGCGCCCAGGAAATCTTTGCGATCGGAACCATTTAATAATCTGCCATGCTTATCGGCAGCAGGCCCTGTGTACCAGAGCGCTGAGTTGCTCCTGCCCTTTCCTGCTCCACCCGGATCGTAACCTTTTCTGAGCACTTGGTCCCTCGCTGTGCCCACGTGTCCCTCGCTTCCTTCCCACAGCGCGGTCACAGCGCCGAACCCCCGCCGCACGCGGCTGCTGTCTCTGGCGCGGGCCGGAGCCTGGCTGCGGGCGTGGGTGCGGGTGTGTTGGGGTCGCAGGACCTGGGCGCCTACCTGGACGGCGACGACGCGGCGTGGCAGGACGCGGGCGAGGAGCTAGGGCTGCGGCCGTCGCGGGCGGAGCAGCAGGGCCAGCAGGGGCAGGGGCAGGGGGAGGGGGAGGGGGAGGGGCAGCAGGGCGCCGGGGCGGGTGGCGGAGGGCCGCAAGGCATGGGAGGCGAGGCGCAGCAGCGAGAAGCGGATGGCCAGGGGCAGCAGCAAGGCGATGGCGGCGAGTACGGAGGCTGGCAGGGCGGCGGCCGCAGGTGGGTGGCTCCGGTGGGGCATGGGACGCTGGGAGCGCGCTGCCGCAGGGCACAGTTCGTACTTTGAATGGCACTTGACAACATCCTACGCCAGTTATTACTTGGCTGAGGCCTGTTGTTGGCCATGGATACGCAGGAGCTGGGCTGGGCGCGGAGGAGGCGGAGGAGCGGACGCAGTACCTGGGCAGCCGGGAGCGGGGCGAGGCATGGGCCCAGGTGGGACGCGTGCTTGTCAGCCCAAGACTAGCTGCCATTGGCTAGTTTGCTACGTATTAGCCCAACAGCACGAATCACAAAGCAGTAAGTGTTGGTCCGAGAAAAGAGGCACCACCGATTTCTTGGCACCGTGAGCTTCTACTCGCAAGGGCAAGGCCCTCATGCCCATGCATATACTGCAACACTGATGCCAACGCGTGCGTACATGTAAGCCTCAATGGTGCCGGGTGCGTGGCTGCCTGTCGCCTGCGCAGGGTCCGCCCAGCACGGATGGGCGCCGGGGCGCCCCGCCAGCCACAAATGGGTCCGCGAGGGCGCAGCGGCAGCGGCGGGGCCGGGGCCGGTGGCCGCCCCTGGCTCGTTGGCACGACAGGCCTCGGGGGCCGCCGCCGCGCCGGACACGGATGCGGCCGAGGGGGCTGACGCCGGGGCCGAGGCGCAGCAGCCGGCGGCCCAACAGGCTCCGGACCCCGCCGTCGCCGCCGAGGCCCTCAAGGCCGCGGAGGACAAGATCGCGCTGATGCGGCGGCTGATAGAGCTGGAGGAGGCCAAGCTCAAGGTTGCGCAGCAGATCAAAAAGCGCAAGGCGGGGCCGGGGCCGGCAGGAGGTGCGTGGGGCGGAAGGCATGGATCAAAGAGGCATGCCCCTGCCACCAGCAGCTGTTCCCCCTGCACGCCCGGCACGCGTGCGCAATTTCGTGCATACCGACAATCTCACTCCCTGTTTGCACGTGTGCTGCTCCCTACAGGTGCTAAGAAGCAGGTAACCGAAGCGCAGGGTACGACGACAGCGGCGGGAGGTGCGTCGCGCCCAGCCCCTGCCGCCACAGACGACCGCGCGGCCAAGCGGCACCGGCCGCCGGCGAAAGGCGGCCAGGGCGCCAACGGGAGCAGCGGCAACGGTGTTGGAGGGCATGGGCAGGCGGCGCACCAGCAGCAGCAGCAGCAGCAGCAGGAGACGTACGCCTTCGAGGACGACGGCACGGCGCTGTACGACGAGGGGTACGGCGAGCCGGAGGGCGGGGCCGGGCAGCAGGGGGCCGGGGAGGGCCTGGCCAGCGTGCTGCAGGGCCTGGCTGCAGGTGCCCCGGAGGGGCAGGCGGCCGACGCGGGCGGCTGGGGTGGGGGCAAGAGTGCCTCGACTCCTGGCAGCGCAGGCAAACGCCCCAGGTGAGCGTGTACCTGCAGGGATCACGGCCCTTGGGAAGTTGCCCCTCACTTGGTGTAGGTCTACGGTGAACTAGGGCAAATGGGGGAAGGGGTGCCGAGCAGTGCGCACATGATGAGGTGGTACCGTGGTGCTAGGTGTGCGACCGTGCAGATGATGACGCAAGTTTTGGGCTGCCCAGGCCTTTTCCTACGTTATAACGATCAGGTTGTATGCCTGGCTTGTGACACGTGGGTTTGTCGTGCTGCAGGGCCAGCATTGCGGACGGCGCAGCCGTGGCGGCAGGGACTGCGGAGGCCGGCAGCGCCCCAGGCAACAAGAAACCTAGCTTGTAGCTGGCCGTGGCTTGCAGCCTTGCACCAACGCCACGGTGCCTCCTTGCGAGCGGCCCAACATGGCGTCTCGTATGAGGCAGCGACGGAAAGCCACGCTTCTCCTGCTCATGATGCGGGGCTGCTAGCAGTCCTGGTAAACAGTTGTAACTCACGGCGTGGCGTATGTCTTGAGAGCATGCAGCTATAGAGCCAAGCCATATTATGTCAACGTTACACATGCAAATCTGCTTGGCCTCGTTACCACTGCTACCCACGATACTCGCGGTCTCGCGCCCTGTTGCGCAGTCATGTTGACACTTCAAACCTTACAAGCCAGACGTGGCCGCCCGAGCGCCTAATATGCCTGTCGCCGGTGAATGGTGCAGCAGAAGTGCAGAACCAGTGCAAAACCTGCAGCCCCATGTTGCACCCGGCAACAACAGACAGTTTACAGACAGAAGCCCACTCCGACCTGCAACTGTGTACCGGTAGCTGCCCCCACAGCCCATAATACAATTCTGCGAAAGCATACCGTACAACACGAAAAGCGCCCGGTGAGCGAAGCAGGTAGAGACGGGCACTCCATTTCATATCTTGCAGTTGCTTCCCCGTGACACTGCGGTGCGTGCCAGCCCTAAATGCAGACTCGCACGCGCCAGTGGCGCCAGGGGCGGTTCAGAAACCTAACGATACTCGGCATCACATGCACAAAACCTTCACTGGCGGCCTCGCCGTGTCAGTCCACAGTCGCCTGCTCAGGCCGCCCTGCCGCACACTGCTCAACCGCTGCAGGCTCATGCTCTGCACAGCCTCTCAATGTTCTAAGGAAGCAGACATGCAGGTATGCCCGTCGCTCTCGCCCAGCGCTGACGCAGGACGATGCCGCCCACAGGCAGCAGCCTCTGATGCCACAGCCAATTGCCGCGGCCGCCGTACCGCCTGCGCCGTCGCCCTATTTGCCATGCACCGACCCATGAGACGTCCACTGCGTTACGCGACGCCCTTGGGCTTGGCTGATCGCCGCTTTGCGGACGCGGCTGGCCCAGGCGCCTCCTCACCGGCCACCCCAGAGCCCTTGGCCGCCGGTCGCCGTGCACCCCCTGCCGCCGCCTTCCCCGTCCCGCCCTCTGTGGTCGCCCGCGAAGCCCTTTTCCGCCCTGCTGCCCCTGCCGCCGCCCCAGCCGCCGCGGCCGCCGCCGGTCCGTCAGCCGAGGCGCCCGGGCCCTGCTGCCCCTGATCCGCCCCCTGCCTGCTGCTAGACCCTGCGGCGCTGGCGCCGCCGTCAACCGCCCCCTGCCCCTGCGGGCCCCCCGCCTCCGCCTGCGCCTGCCCCTCGCCCCGCTTGCTCTCCTCGTACATTTGCCGCAGCTCCCGCACCTCCTCCTCCCACGCGTCGAAGTCGATCTTGTCCAGGGCCTCCGACAATTGCTGGCACGGGTCAAGAGAGCATGAGGGGAGACGTCGGCTCCAAGCAGCAACAGGTACCATGCGGACCGTGTTCCACAGTTTTCTGCTGACAGGCTGTACGCAGGCCACACGTGCAATACACGTCCTGTTCCTTGCATGGCCTGGTACTTGCCCAATGCTACGGTACAGACGGCCCCATGCTCTGGAACCAACCCTGTGCCGCGGCGTGCGCCCCGCCCAGCCCGCTTCCGCCGGGCAGCGCCTCCGCCCGCCCCACATCCCGCCCCGGCCCGGCCACCCACCAGGATGTCCTTCTCCTCGTCGAACAGCTCCCAGTACCGCGGCCCGGGCTCCTGCCGCGGCGGCAGCGCCGCCTCCGCGCCGCCCGGCCGCCCCTCGCGCTCCGCCTCCGCCGCCGCCTCCGCCAGAGAGCGGAAGGCCACCATGTTGTCACTGAGCACCGGCCGCAACGAGTTTTGCACCCCGAACACGCCCACTTTCAGGTCCAGCAGCAGGTTGGGGATGGCGTTGCTGAAGGACAGCTGCACCAGCGTCTGGTTGTTGGGCTGCTCCGTGAACGTCACGGTACCTGCGAGGGCCGACAGTCGGGCACGGGGATTGAACACCCGGTTGGAGTGCGCAGCATGATGCACGGGCAGCCAGCAGTGCGCAACATCGACAAGCAGAGATGTGGGAACAGGGAGAGCTAGGAGGCCAGTGGTGCCGGGGCTGGGGTTGGACGTGGACGACAGGGAAGCAGTAAGGGCAAAGGCGCCGCTGCCATAGCTAGCTGTGTGCAGCCTTGTATACGTAGGAGGGGCCACACGTAGGCTTCCTTGTTACAGTAACCACCCCTGGCGCGGCCTCACCTGAGATGGGGCAGCCCCACACCGACTCAAAGCTCAGCTTCTTGTCCTGCACGGCTTCCGTCCGCTCTAGCAAGAATACAACCTCCATCACCGGAAGCATGCCTGCAGACATTGCATTGTTGGTCCGCCGTAAGAAAGAAAGGGCTTTTCCCGAGATCGACAGCGGATTCCGGGTCCGACACTCCCTTACCGTGCCGATAGAAGCATTGGAAGAGCGCCATGTCCGGGTTTTCATGGTCAAGGCCAATCTGCACATGGGATATGGCTGTGTTATCTCATGACTGGCGCCGCGGTACAGCGTCGGTTCATAGGCGGACATCTCGGCCCTCCCACCTGTGCCACCAGGTCAAGGAACTCGACGAGCCGGTTCCAGTCGCTCCAGAGCTCATAGCAGATGCGGGGTGGTGCGTTCACGAGGATGCTAACGCTGTGAGGTGCGACGTGTCTGGGGTCCTCCGAATACGTAATGTAGTTTGCAGGTGTGTAGCCACTAATGTCCTGCGACGGGTCCTCCTGGGGCTCTGACGACGCCGCGCACCTCCATTTTCCTCGCCTGCATTCCAAAGGAACCAAGCTGTCATGTCGGCACTGGCTGCGTTCTCGGCGGGTCGCAGAGCCGCCTCCGAACCTGTTCCGCGCCTCAAGCCGCCAGCCCTGGCCCTGCTCCAGCGGTCCGCAAGGCAAACTATGCTGTTGTCTTCTAAGGGCTACATGCTGGACGGGAATTGTGTATGAGCAGCTACACGCGTTGTTCCTAGCAACGGGTGCCGCCCGTCCGGTTCCAAGGCAACCTCTTAACGACATCCTACGTCTAAGAAGGTGCCCTCAGTCACGATGTGCGTTTCAATGAAACCCTGACGTTGCAACCCTCTCTCAGGAAAAGCCTTCGGTACGGCAAGTTCGTTGTGTTCGGGGCCTTTGTTTTTCCCTTACACTCCCCCGCAGGCATAAGGCGTACATCGCACTTTTTTCATGCAGCTGTATTACATTGTTGTGCGGCTGCCTGCATAATACGTTTTTCTCTGGGGGCAACAGACATTTACGGTTGCGTCAGAGCACAGAAGTTCCCCACGGCCTGAGCAGCACCTGCGATGGACCACACGCACCTTCACATTACATGTCGTAGAATATCTCAGTGCAATGGCCGGTTTGTTTCTGGCTGCTCTGGGCGGTCGAGTCGTGTCCGGCACTTGGGACCCTTGGGACTTTCAGCCCTTGGCGGCCTCTTACTGCCCAACCGGCATGCTAGGCTCAATGCTGCACGCTTTAAAAGCACAACAGCTAGGTCAGTGCGTGATGGGGGTGAGGATGGCGGAGAGCATCGTCACCGCGTCGCCTCCCCAACCAATAAGGACCCAGGCGAGGAGCCGCCGCGGGGCAGCACTCAAACTCAACGGCTAGAAAAGCACAAAGGTACACATTGTGTGTGTTATGGCAGCGCGTCTGCTGCCTGCAAGGCCTCTCTTTGACAGCACACACTGACGTCACCGCATGCAGGCTGGTCGGGGGAGGTCCCCAACAACGGCTCACCGGGAGAGCTAAGCCCAGCTTATGCTGGCAACCTACCTAGTATGGCGTGCGATCCACGTCGCCCGCACGCCTGCGAAACCCTTGCACGAATTGAGGACCCGCGCCTGGACCCCAGGTACGTCGACGACATACTACGAATGCCTAACAACGTGTAAGAAAGGCAACTGTCTAGAAAGATCTAGGGATATAGCGGTCTTGCGGAAAGCGATATGATCGTCCCAACCGCTGCTAACGGTACCTTTTGCCGTTGTTATGGCTGTGCACCCGAGCCGCCTCCCCTCCCCCCGCCCCCGTGCCCCCGCCCCGCCCCCAGCCTATCCAAGCAGGTGTACCTGCACATGTCTCAGATGCTGGACAACGGCATGACGGCGGAGCGCGCTGCGGACATCATCCGGCGCTGGAGCGACGGGGCGGGTGGGCCCAGGGCACGGGCTGGGTGCCAGGGCCGCTGCTGGGTATCGCATCACAAGGAGCAGCAAGTGTGCCCAAACGTGCGCCTATTGCAACAGGTGCATACCCGGCTACCAGTAGGCGAAGCGGCGGTCGCAGCGGTACAGTTGCAGGTACAGGTTTCGCCCGCACTTGGGGCCTCGGGCCTCTAGCACGAGGCGTTGACTGTACGGTGCCCCTGGAGCCGCCTTGCGCCAATTGCTTTAAACCGCCAAGCCAGATTCGCCGTAACCACGTTTGTTCCCCTCCCCTCCCCTGCTCCCGCCTTCCCTCTGCCCAGGCGCCGCGTGGGTGGACCTGCGCAAGCTGCGGCGGCACTTCCTGATGGCCACGCTGCTGCCCACGCTGAGGGAGCGGCTGCCGGAGGTGCGGCGGGGGCAAGATGGGTATGAAGGGGGCCCTTGGACTTGCAGAACTCGTTTATGATGCAACGTGCACTGTTTGCTTACCCTGGTTGACCCGGTTGAGCAGACCACGCCTGCTTGCTGGTTGCTAGTTGCCGCAGCACCCTCACTCCCCCGCCCCTTCTCTGCCCTCCCCGCCCCAGGCCCTGCTGGACGTGGGCCTCACCGCGCTGTGCTTCTGGGCGCTGGGCCAGCTGCCAGCCGCCGACGAGGCGCTGCTGCACCCCGCGCTGCGGGGGGCGCTGGTGGCGGCCAACCTGATGGCGCTGGTGCGCTTCGCCAGCGGCAGCGTGCGCACAACGGGTGGGCCGGGGGAGAACGGGGGGCCAGGAGAGGGAAGGGACGGCAAGCGTTGTGCCATAGTGTTGATTGCAGGACACGCCAACTCAATCGCGCACCCCTCAACAGCCACACCTACACCCGCACCCACACCCCCTCCCCCAGGCCGCGTGGTGCGCATCGCCTCCGCCGCCCTGCGCTTCAGCGAGCGGGCCGAGCTGGTGCTGCTGGCGCTGCAGGTGGGGCTGGGCGGGGCCATGGGAGGAAGAAGTTTTCAGCCCAGGAGGAAGGGGTGGAACATGCGCAGTCGCTGGGTACGGGTTCAAGGGGGGGAAGAAGAAAGCAAGGTTCAAGGGGGGGGCGGGCAAAACTGGAAATGAGAACAGCGCAGGCGTTGAGGGGCCATGGTGGTGCCTCTGCCATCTGCTAAATGTTGCCTGCACAGCGTGGACAGACATGCAGGGCACACCCTCGGCTATGCATGCATGCCGCCGCCACAAGTCTTATCTACATGCCATGCAGTGGTGCTAGCTGCTGTGGATTCCGCCCAGGTTAACCATGTGCATCCTTGGCCCACCTGCTTTCCCAACCCCTCGCGTCTGCTGGGCCCCGCCCCACCACTTACCTTCATCCCGCTCGTCCCCAGGGTCTGGCTGAGGGCCGCGGCGCCGTTGTGCGCGCCGTGGCCGGCACCCCCGCCGCCCGCCGCCTGGGCGACGCCGACGTGTGCGTGGAGCGCGTGCTGGCGGCCATGCAGGCCGCCATGCGACACGCGCAGCAGCAGGAGGCGGCGGCGGCGGAGGACAGGGAGCGGCGCAGGCTGCGGGCCCGCCAGGGCAGCCTGGGCCTCAGCGTGGCTTCGGTGGAGTCTCCGGCTGGGGCATCAGGGGAGGGCCTGGCTGGCGGTGCCGGCGAGGGCGGTGTGTCTGCCGCCTCCTGCGCGCTGGGCAGCCTGGAGGCGCTGCTGGTGCTGCAGGCGGCCGCCAGGGGGGACGGGATGGGCAGGGCCGTGGCACGCGGAGGCAGCGGGGCTGGGGGCAGCGTCAACGTCGCCGCCAACAACGTGGCGCCTGCTACGGCCGTTGGCAGCAGCCTCCAGCAGCAGGGCGGGGCGAGCCCCGCGGCGCTGAGCGACACCGTGCCTGCGCCTCCCGCCGCTGCGGTGGCGGTCGGGTTCGACCCTGCGGCCGAGCTGGGGCTGAGCGCGGAGGAGGCGTCGCGGGCTGCCGCCGCCTACGCCAGGTGCGGCCGGCTGGTGCAGCGCTGGGATGCAGCCGTGCGACCAGGGCACTGCCGTGCATGGAGGAATTGGGAGGGGTGGCCCTTGTTGCATGGTGCCGTGACGCCGGCGATCGCAGGAGCGCTGCGAGCGCTTATCTTCGAGATTGAAAAGTATGCCATGCCGCCCTGCTTGTATCCGTGCGCCCTTTAGGTACGGCGACCGTCTCCGCTGTGGCCGCATGGGCGAGTACGAGCTGAGGCGGCTCATGCAGGTGGGGGCTGGTGGCCATTGTATCACGACTGCGGCGATGCCACTACCGACGCTGTGCTGCAGAGGGTGCCGGCGTACGCTCTAGCCCTTCTTAGGTTTGAGAAGTCTGCTCCGTACCTGTTCGCCGTGACGGTCTGACTCCATGGGCACACGTACGCACGTGTGCTGACGGGCTTCCACCTCCGCACCGCACCAACCTCACCCCCGGATCCCCTCCTCTCCATCGCTGCACCCCGCCCCGCCCAGGATGCCGGCGCCGCCCTCACCCCGCTGTCCGACGCGGAGCTGTCCCTGGCGCTGCTGCTGCGGGACGGGGGGCGCAAGGGCTGGCTGTCGTTCAGGGACTGGGCGCACTGGTGGGCGGGGCGCCAGCCGTGGGACGAGCAGGGGGCGGCCGGGGGGCAGCAGGGGGAGGACAGGCAGCTGCAGCAGCAGTGAGGTGCGGGGCGCTAAGGAGGAGCGGCGCTGTGTGCATCGCGCTGATACACCACTGGCGGCGCGTGCGGCTGGGCGATGGTGCTGTATTGAGGAGGAGCGCTGGGATGGCGGTGGGCCTCACTGCCGAGCAGGCGGGGAGCATGGAGCGACTACCTGGACCTGTGGGTACGGTTGCGTTGTGGGATTCGTGTTAGAGGGGGAATAGAGGGTGCGTCGCAGCAGTATGATCAACGAAAATAGGAGCAAATCATACTCGTATTCATTGGTGGTATCAGTCATCACCGTGCGGTTTTATAGCGTAGGTTAGCGATGTAGCCAAGTGAACCACGTGCGCCTGCCGTACTCTGCCTTGCACCGGTGTGGGCGTGTGGCGTGTTGAAGTCGCTCCTGTGCAGATTGCCAAGGACTTCACCGATGTACTGCATGGCGCGGCCTATTGCGGCGCAACATGGCACTGCATGCAGAACACTTACACTGCAGGCACGGCTCGCAGCGAAGCGGCTGGCATGCGGCCACTGCACTCACGGCACGTCGTTGGCTGGATGTGGCTGGAGGAGCACGTCTACGCTCACAAGCCTGTGACATTGCGTTGCGCTTCGTTCCTAGCACGGCGTACCGCGCGCACTACCGTACGCATGCATGGCTCCACGGCAGCACGCAATACCTCCCGCTCACAGGTGTGTGCACCGTGTCCGCATTTGCTATGTGTGGGGTAGCCTGTGTGGGGGCAGCCTCACGCGCTCCGGTGCTGCCTTGGTAAAAGATTGTTGCTTGGTGCGTTGCGCATTTGGCATGAGCTGAAGCTAGAGGCAGTGTTCTGGCCTTGAGCGGTCGTTTGGGTTGAAGAGTTATGTTGCATATACCGGTTGTTGCGACAAGCGCCAGGGGTGGGGCAGCAGGTAGGGCGTTCATCGGCTGGGCCGCGTAAGGGGTGTTGTACTGCAGGCTGCATGTGCAGAAGCACTCGAAGAGACTTTGCCGAAGATTGTGGCTTTCTCCGGAGATTCGTGCCTAGCATGCGGACCCATGTTTGCTGGCGAACGAGCACCTTGGGGACGCCAGCGGACCGCTGCGTGCCTGTTGCTGCCAGCGCGTCACTCTAAACTGAACAAGTCTGGGGACCCTTGGCAGGAGTGGTGCGTGGTTAATCACCATTCGCTGTGCAACGTGAGAGGCACCGTGTAGCTGCTTTGGATTTTAGGCTGCTTTGGATGTTGACTACCGTACTGAGTTTTAATTCAGTGATGTATGGAGCACGCCGCAAGGGTCAAATCCCGACATGGCTGACACGAGGCACCAGTTTGCCCCACCTGTGTGGACCCCCAGTGCCCCTGGTGCCCCGCTGCCCCCGGCCTTGCGTGGCATGTCGGTGGCAGCTGGGGCCTTTTGCGGCCAGGATACTATCTTGCACAATAGTGGGGATTTCTGGTAATGGTTCTTATATACTCTTTTGTTGCTCACGGCAGGCAAGGGGCGCGCAAGTTCCGACCCGCATGCCTACATGTCGAGCTGTATGTCACTCACTCCGCAGAACGATAGCAGCCGTGCATATGAGAAGACTGTACCAATGCCTACAGTTGTAAACATTGTTGCATGTTTGTCCTTCAGCAAGCGAGCACGATGGCGCGTACCCAGTACCGGTCCAAGGTACGGGCAAAATCGGGGAGGCGGCATCACGCTCTCATGCAGCTCAGCATAAAAGAACAGGCGCACAACCCATAAGTCATTTCCTCCACGTACTTGTTTGCTGTTAACACCTATCGCTTGAAACGCGTTAATCGTTGACCGTCTGTCACAAAACCCAACCAAGATGGTGTTCAAGCTTCCCCTGGACGCTTACGTGCTGATGGTGCCCATCGCATACGCTTCGGTCGCGTTCGTCACCATGGCCGCGCGTATTCACACCAAGGACCCAGAGTGAGTTCCGCACCCTGTATTGTCAATCGGCGGGATGGAGCGACGGGATGGTGTCGCCGCCAACGCGGCACAGATGCCGAACCTGTGAAGCACGCAAGGGCAATTGATATGGCATACAACGCTGCATAGCGGGTCGCGGGTCAGCCACTTTGGGCATCAACACTTCTGAAGGAAACCCTTCGCCATCCACCCCAGGACCTCCACTGCGAAGTACTACGAGGATGAGGTGGCGTCCGCCCGCGCTGCCCAAAGATACGACAACCAGTTCAAGCAGTTCTTTGAGACGGTGAGTCCATGCTTAACCATTGGATGCATTCATCACTACCATGTGGGTCAAGCGACAACGCACGGGCGGGCCCAGCTGCACCGCTGCAGCTTGCCGTTCAAACATTTGGGGTATCCCGTGCAACACATGTCTCAGCCTGCATGCAACGTCGTAGCTGATATGATGCGTCAGCTGACCGTGTGGAGGAGCTCCTCTTGCTTCCGTGCATGCGGTCAGACGGAAGTCATCCCGCTTTGCACCGTTGCCACGACCGTGACAATTAACATCCTGACACGTGTCGCCCCCTCCCACCCCCCAACCCCATCCCCCCGCCGTGCAGCGCATCCGCAACCGCCAGATGGGCGTCTTCAACAACATGGCCCCCGGCAGCCCCCAGTGAGCGGCAGGAGCGCACTCACGAGGTGTGAGCTCAGCCAGTTGCCCCTGCTGGCCCTGCGGTTGTGATGTCGCCCCTTCGAGCAGCACGGCTCATGTGAAGTGAGCTGGACTGGCAGTGAGGACGATGGGTCAACTTGGTGTGCTGGTCAGTCGTGTAGATCACGTGAGCAGGGAGTCTGCCCTTGCACGAACGCATGAGGGTACCGTATGCACTTGCATCATCATTCATCTCTTCATTATTTCAGCATGTCCCTCGCTGTCCTTTAGCAAGGCACATTTACTGTGCCCTGGCTGGCTGACTGGCCGGCAGCGATGGTGTGAGGGTGCGGAGGCGCGGCAGTTTAATATGCAGGATGATTACATGGTAGTACACGTGTCATGATGTCGTGGAATGCGCTTCGTGCAACGCACCTCACGATGAGCAGCACGCAACACTAGGGTACATGGACGTACCAAGCATGCTGGTTTGTAATTTCCAGCAAATACAAATGTGCTGCACGATACACAGCACCATGTAAGCTCCTTCTCAGGACCGAAGTGGCTCCCTGGGGCGCTCTGTAGCCCAGCTAGGACGCACAAACAGGCTCGCTTAGCAGTTAGGCGAAGCGCCCCTGCCTCACGTACCGCAAATGGCGGCCGGTCAACACGCACACACGCACGCAGTCAGCAAGGAGCTGCACGGAGCATCCCAGCACGGAGGTCAGCGGCGTTACTTGGAGCGCACGCAGGCATCCGTCTGGCCATTTCTCTCTGCCGCCCGCGCCGCCCCCGCGTCTCACTCCGCCTCCCGCACGCCCCGCGGCAGCGGCAGCAGCAGGTTGGTGCGCTGGCGGTAGGCCTGGTAGGCGGGGTCGGTGCCCCACCTATGGGGAGGAAGGGGGTGAGGGTGGGGGTGAGGGTGGGGGTGGGGATAAAGGCAAGGGCAAAGGTGGGGGTTTGGGAAGCTGCCTGTGCATGCTGTACGGCTTCAGTGTGGTGCACGGCAGCCTCTGGTCGTTGTCACGCCAGTGCGGCAGAAGCTGAGCACATCACGTGGTGCTGCCCTGTCGCAAGCGAAGCTCCTGACCTGCATGTCACTTGACGCCCTACGAGTTGCCTTATCGGCATGTTCCCCCCACCTCTTCTGCGCCATCTCCTCCAGCAGCGGCACCCCCGACACGTGCCGCAGCAGCAGCATGGTGGCCACGGGGGACACTACCGCCAGCCACTGCCACCACGCGGTGAAGCCGGGCGCGGCGGTCAGGAACACGCCCCACCTGGGAGGGCCAGCGCACACGGCACGCGGAATGGCACTTGGCTCGTACGCACATGTACAGCAGCGGCGAGCATGGGTGCACACCAGGCCATCTAAGGCACGCATAAGCACCTGGCGTGTCAAGGTGGACTTGTTAGCTGCTGCTACTCCCTTGCGTGCCCGTGCGGCCGAACCCATGCAGCCTGGAGGCGGACAGCGCGCAGCACGGCCGCCCTGCCTCCTGGCCCCCACCGGTCACGGCCCATGCGCCCACCGCTCCACCGCGTGTGTCCTAGGCCACCGCAGGCCCCCCGCTCCGCTACCCCGTCACCCACCACAGCATCATCTCCCCGCAGTAGTTGGGGTGGCGCGCCAGCGACCACAGCCCCTCGTCGATGAAGCGGCCCGCGTTCTCCGGCTTGGCCTTGAAGGCGGCCTTCTGGGCGTCCGCCGTGGCCTCCAGCCCCAGGCCCAGCGCGAACACAGCCACGCCTGGCAGGGGGCGTGGGTAGGGGGCCGATGGGGCAGGTGTGCAGTTCAGGTTAGGGGAAGTCACTGGGACTGGATGCCAAGTCCACACAGGCAGTTACCGTGCGCCGGCCTCGCTGCAAGTTGAGTACTGCCAGCAGCTTGCGGCGGTGCGTGGGGAGGAGGAGGGGTGTCGTTGTTGGCGCGGGGGCTGCCAGGCGTCCCTGCGTGGCCCTACCCACCTACTGCGTCCCACGGCGTCAGCGGCACCGCGGGCCGGCCGTTGATCATGAGCACGGGCAGCACCGTCAGGAACACCCACACGGCCTGCGGGGGAGAAGGAAAGGGGAACTGCGGTCAACGAATGCCAGGTGATTTTACAAGTTTTAACGGCGCGGGCGGAGAGAGGCAGGGAGGTAGGGTGTGGACTCCGGGCCTGTGGATGGGGGAGACACAGCCTGGATGGGGTGAGGCCAACACGCAATGTGGGGAAATACGCTGTGTAAGCTGCACAGGTGAGCATGCTGCTGCAGGCGGGACAAGGGACGCAGGCCCAGGCTGCACGTGGCAAAGAGCACCCCGCCTGGAGCTCAGGCTTTCCGGATGGCGTTGCACATGCCTGGGATCCCAGCAGAACGCGCAGTGTCTCTTCTTGCCCTATCCCGCGCCACTGCCGTTCCAGCGGGTTTGCTGGGCAGCGACGTACTGGGCGTCCTGGGCAGCCCCACCCCCACCTGCATGGTCCAGTACACGAAGAACTTGGGCGGGTTGTCCCGCACGCCGTCAAATCGCGCGTCCTTGCCCGTCTTGACCACGCGGGTGACCAGGTAGGAGCCCAGCCGCACCGCCCACACGCCCACCATGCCCGACACCAGGAACTGCGGGAGGGACGGGTGTGGATGTTGCAGGGAGAGTAAGGGGTCGGGTCTGCACAGTGGCGTGCTCGCGCGGCAGGCTCATACCGACATCCGTGTGCTTGCTGTTGCAACGGTCGAGCAACGGGCCCGGGCTTCTGCCCTAACTCAATCGCAGTCTTCGCAGCCACCCGCACAGGGCTGCATCGAAAAGCCTAGGCACGTATAGGCACGGCCTTAATGCCCTGACAGGCTGCGCCTTACGCCTGCTATCTCTCAGCGCACAGCGCATAATGTCACCACTTCTGGCCAACCGCTCTTGTGTCATCCCTACGTTGCCCCCGCCCCAGTGCCTCCCCCGCGCCACAGCCCACCTTGCGCGCCCCGCTGGCTCCCCCCAGCGCCAGGGACCCAGCCGACAGGGTCAGGAAGGACAGGCTGCGAGGGGGAGGGGAGGGGGTAGGAGAGGGGGCCATGAATGGGGTTGGGCGGGGTGGGCAGTGTGAGGCAATGGGCTTCAGGGCCGGGGGAGCCTCAGTGCAAGGCAATAAAACGTCTGGGCACTCCTATCCCACTGAAGCCCAGGTTACACACACGGCAATCCACCACTTCACCAGGCTGAGGCTGCACCGTTGCAGATGCCCCCGTTGACTGTCAGCTGCTGGCGCCCAACCTGCCGAACAGGTCGTAGAACTTCTCGGTCTGCAGCAACACAGCGGACTTCCAGTCAGCGTCGTATCCATGCCACGTGCGCCGCCATATCGCCAACCAGTACGCTACGGGTGCTGCTGGTCCGGCCTGTCATGGATCCCAAGCAACTCCAGCGCCTGAGGCTTACGCCCACACCGCCAGCTTGCCCCCCGCCCCCCAGCCGCCCGCCCACCACCCGTGCCGGCGCATCCCACCTTGAGCGGCGCCGCCATCGCCCATCCCGCCCAGTTGATGGCCAGGTCCACCAGCAGCCAGCTCAGCAGACCCATCTCGCGGGCCTGCGCCAGCAGCGGACCGGCGGCCAGGCTGCTCAGCTCCGCGCCCATGCCAAGGCCGGCGCCCAGGGCGGAGGCCACGCCGCCGTCCGCGAGGGCTGAGGCCGCGCCCGCGCCCCCCACCACGCCCGCACCGCCCAGCAGCGACCTGCGTGGATGGGGCGGGCGGCAGGGCCCAGGGACCGTAAAACCCTAATAGTGCCGCCATAGCAAGGTTCTTGCAGACTTTACAACTGCACAGTTCACATTAAATGTATGCTGGTTATGGACAGTGTGGGGGTCTGTGGGGGTATGGGGGGGGGGTATGGGAGGCGCCTGGCTGGCCAGCAGGCAGGACGTGTGGCCGGTTCTTGCCTTCGCAGGAGGGCAGCGCGCGTGCGGTTGGCGACGAGGGAGAGGCCGGTGACGCCCGAGGGTTGCTTTGCTAGTTTAGAGGTAAAGCGGAGAGCTGCGGAGTGCAAGCGCGAGGTTAGCGCTTGAAACATTCAGGCAGGCACTGTTTGTGGAATGGGCACAGCCTGGTGGTAACAATTGGCTGGGCAGAAGTGCACGTAAGTGCGTGTGTTTTGGACCGGCAAGTAACCTTTATGCAAGTTCAACGGCGTCATTTAGAGCATGCCGGTCAGCCGGCGTGATGGTGGTGTCAAGTCCGTTGGCATCGTAACGGAGTTGGTTGGGACAGAGGACTTGTGAGCAAAGAGGTACGTTCTTGTGGCTGCGTAAATTTGAAGCGTATGCTAACTAGGCGCGCTACAGCTCCAGTTGCAAGAACTCTGACGGTTCTGTTGGCAAAGCGCTCGGGCCGCTCACTCCAATTTACGCCTCTTTCGGTCCTATCGCGTGATTCTCACAATTGCCATTTTAGTCGCTGTAAGTAGGAAGCTATGCCACGACCGAACGCCCCACCGCTAAAGCGGAAAAGGGTTGAGCCAGAGCCGGACGAGGAGCCGAGCGACAGCATAGAGGACGAGTCAGACGACGAGCAACCAGAGCAAGTAATCGGATTTAAGCGTATGGATGCGTTCCGCCGGCAACCCGTACCCCGCCGCGGGGCGGGGGACGGGAGCGATGCGTCGGACGGTGGCGGCTCGAGCGCAGACGACGATGATGAGGATGGCAGCGAGGGGGAGGGGGAGTCAGGCGACGACGGCTCTGAAGGGGAGAGCGAGGAGGGGCCCGACGAAGACGACGACGACGACGACGGGCGGACCCTAGAGGACCAGGTGGGTGTTGCGAGGGCCAGGGCTCGACCGGAAGGCGAGCGGTCGCCCAGCCAGCTATTGCGGTCGTGCATGCACCCATGATTTCTGGTCCAGGGACGGCTTGGAGAGGTGCTTGGGCGTGGCCCTGCGTTCAACAACGTACCCAGCCGCTGTGCCGCGCACCCTGCGCTGCGCCCTGCACTGCCACTCCGTGCCTCCCCCGTTGACGGCCGCCCGCGCCTCCGCTGTGCCTTCGCCGGCATGGTGGGGACCGCTCGTTGAATGCATCCATCAACATGTCCAACACTGTAGGTGGCGGATGTACCCTTTGAGGAGCTGGAGGCGCTACGGCGGGACGGCAGGGGGCTGGTGGGTGGGGCGGGGCGGGGGGAGTTGGCGAGAAGGCCCCTGGCCGGCGGGTGGGGCAGGAGCAGGCGGCGGGGGAGAAGCAAGTGCGGTACGACGTGGGGCTGGAGAGTTGAGCAGCCAAGGCTGTGCGTGTGGGGCTCAGCCCGAGACGGCCACTGCGTGGGGTGGAAGCACGTGCACGTGAAGGCGGTGGAGTGGCGGTGGAGGATGGGCCAAGGGGGGCTGCAGTGACGGCACGTGGGTGGTTGCGGCTGTTGCAGCAGGCCCTTGCGGAAGGTGACAGACAATGCGGCGCGCGGCGGAGGCCGTCTATCCATCTGGTTTGCACACTGCCCGACGCGCCCGTGCATGCGGTGGTTATGCCATGCGATGCGCGCCACGTGGCATGTGATGACCGGCAAGCGGCCGGCAGCGGTGGCGTTATCTCTTGAGCGACAAGGCACCGTCACAGCCCCTTCGGTACAGGCACCTGTGTTTATGGCCAAGCGCCTCGGTACGTAAGCGCCCCTCTCGACCGGCCCCTCTTGACCGGCCTGCTGCACGCCCCGCCGCCCTCGCCCCCGCCGCTCCGCCGCCCCCGCAGGTTGGCCGCGCTGCCCGCGTGGCCGCCGCGCGCGAGGCCGGGCGCAGCTTCAAGCGCGAGAACAAGGACCGGCCGCAGGAGGTGTCCAGCAAGCGGCCGGTGGGGCGCCACAGGGAGGTCATCCAGGTGCCGCACAGGTGGGCAGGGGGGAGGAGGAAGGGGTGGGAAGGAGGGAGGGGGGCCCGGGCCGAGAGGGGCGTCACGGACGGGGGGGGGGGGAAAGAAGTTACTAGAACGAACGATCGGCTCGGGGGGGGGGGGGGGGGGGGGAGGCGGCGGCGGGGCGGGCGGGCCCGAGGCGCCCCGGCGCTCTCCAGGGGCCAACAGCCGTCGCCTG
>VFQN01000905.1_pt1 | contig 52740 bp, 35 predicted proteins | sample 3512371 | NCBI WGS metagenome assembly VFQN01 (sample SAMN10412370, study PRJNA504923) | tailings metagenome | isolation source: Replicate 2 from Balatoc abandoned mine | place: Philippines: Itogon, Benguet | collected 2017-08-28
TCGCTTCAATGATCAATTCATTTGAAGGCTTCAAAGTAATTATGGAAGCCGGTAACGGTAAGGAATTCATGGAGGCGTTGAAAAACAATAAGCCCCCGGCCATTGTTTTGCTGGATATCAATATGCCATTAATGGATGGCTTTGAAACCGCTGAATGGATAAAAGCCAATATGCCAGAAACCAGGGTATTGGTATTAAGCATGTTGGAAAACGATATCGCTATTATCCGAATGCTGAAAAATGGTGCACGTGGTTATTTGTTGAAAGACAGTAAACCCAAAGTATTTAAACAAGCCCTCGAAAATATCCGTGATACTGGCTATTTCATCAACGAATTGGTGAGTGATAAACTCATGCACTATATCAGTAATGAAGATTCATTCCTCGGCGATGGCTCCCCACTTAGCAGCCTTACTGAAAATGAAACCATCTTCTTACAATGGATCTGCTCTGATAAAACCTATAAAGAGATTGCTGAAGAAATGCATATCAGTCCACGTACTGTTGATACTTATCGCGATAACCTCTTCAAGAAATTAGATATCAAAACACGGGTTGGACTAGCCATTTTTGCCATTAAGCATGGTATTGTTAGCGTATAAGCATTAGTGCTGATTCCACATTGTAGCATACATGCCTTGCTGTTGTATGAGGTATGCATGCGAACCCCTCTCCATTAGTTTACCCTGTTGCAATACCAGTATTTCATCACAAAACTGAAGTGTGGTTAATCGATGTGCTACGATAATAATGGTTATCCCTCTTTGACGATAGTATTGTAAACATTCCTGCACCATAAATTCACTGATACTGTCTAATGATGCGGTAGCTTCATCCAATAGTAGTATCGATGGTTGACGATATAATGCCCGGATAATTCCTATTTTCTGTTTTTGTCCGCCAGACAAATCTGTACCTTGTTCTTGTAACACGGTATGATATCCATCAGGTAAACTGCGAATAAAAATATCTAACCCTACTTGTTGACTAAGTTGTATAACCCTATCCATATCAACAGGTTGATTCAAACAAATATTTTCAACAATAGAGCCAGAAAGAATATCTGTCTCTTGTGGCACTACAGCAATTTTCTCTCTTAGCTCAGTAAGACTGATATCATTAATATCCGTTTCAGCAATCTGTATTTGCCCATTTTGTATTGGATATAATCGTAACAAAAGATGTAATAAAGTAGATTTTCCTGTTCCGCTTTCACCGGCAATTCCAATACAAGAGCCTAAAGCAACTTGAAAAGACAAATCATCAAAGACTATTTGCCTGCTGCCATATCTAAAGCTGACTTTATCAAATACAATATCTCCTGCCTTAAAAGAAACTTGATAACGACCGATTTGAGAAGCTTCTTCTGTTTCTAATTCCATGATCTCAAAAAGTCGATCCGCTGCTATTATAGCTTCCTGAAAACTTTTTGTACTGCCGATGAGTACCAATACTGGACCGGTAAAATAGCCAATGATACTATAAAAGGAAAGTAAAGTACCGGGTGTGAGTGATCGCTCAATTACCAATATGGAACCCATCCATAAAATTAAAAGGGTAAAAAGTTTGGTCACAAATTCAGCGAACGAAGAAACTGCAATATTTCTGAGGCTGGTATCATAGATGGTACGTAATAAGGCAATAAGGCTCGTTTCATTTTTTTCTAACATCACATGTTCTAATCCAAACCTCTTGATGGTAGCCGATGCTTGTAAAGTACCCACCAATTCTGTTTCCATGGCTGCACTTTTTTCCATTAATTTTCTTTGCCAGTATTTATTGATTTTATTACTTAGAAAGTATAATAACAAATACACAGGCAATAATACCAGCATCCATAAAGCCAGCTTTGTATTATAAAAGAACATCAATAAAAAAGAGCATAGTAAAATCAGGCTATTCACTACTACCTGCATAATGGTATCACTGATAAAGTTTCTGATCATGACAGCATCATTGATTCTACTCAGCACTTCACCAGTTCGCATGGTATCAAAGAAAAACTGTGGAAGTCTTAATAGATGATGCAGGTAATTGGTAATGAGTGTAGCATCCATTCTTTGTCCGACCTGTAAGCCAAGCAATGTTTTAAACGTACCAGTATATTGCTGAACGCACAACAATACGATCATAATAACACTTATTAGATTTAAAAGCCCCAGATCGCCGTCGACTAGTATTGTATCTACTAGTTTCTGAATATAAATACTCACAGAAAGACCCAAGAGCGTATATACCAATGCGCCTATAAATCCTTGTAACAATAAGGATCGGTTGGAGAATAGTAAATGATAAAGTCTTTGTTTTGTATTGATGGTTACCGTGGTATTGGAAATTGAGACTGAAGGTTCTAATAAAAGAAGTACACCGGTCCAAATTTTGGTAAAAGCATCCAAATTTGTTTTCACTAATGAACCTGTACCAGGATCCATATACACCAGTTGACGTTCCTTTATTCGATAAAGTACCACAAAATGTTGTAATCCATTTTCTAGTAGCACATGCGCAATAGATGGGAGTGGTATTTGACAAATTACTTCGGTACTAGCTCGTACAGCTTTTGCCTTAAATCCCATTCGCTGTGCTGCCTCTACCATTCCCAACATGCTGGTACCACGCTTATCTGTTCCTGCGATTTGTCTGATTTTACTAACAGAAAACTGATACCCATAACTTCCTGCAATGGATACCAAACAAGCGGCACCACAGTCAGTAACATCTCGCTGCTTCACACAAACCATCTTACGCTTCATACAGTTGATTTACTCAGTGTGGCAGGATTGAACCAATCATATAACTGTTGGTAAAGAAGTTCCGAATAACTTTTCCTAGCTAGTACAAATCTTGTCTCCAAAAGAACCCCACGACCTAATGGATATGAAAATCCATTTTGCAACCGAACCCTTGTTTGATCTAAACTACATTTGATTCTGAACATGGGCTTATTGTTTACAAGTGTATAATCTTCAGCAATAGAAATAACTTTCCCTTGTAAGGTTGTAGACATCTGATTACGGATTTCAGGAATTGAATAAGTGATGGTTTGTCCACGATAAATAGTTACCATATCGGACGGAGACATCCAACATTCAACAATCAGGTCTTGTGCCGGAGAAATAGATAAGAGCTCTCCTGAAGGAAGAACACTACTACCCGCATACAATGGTTCTTGCATTAAGACGGTACCGGTAATTGGGGCTTTAACCACATAAGATTGCGCGTTGGATAAGAGATTTCGTTTTTCTGTTTCGTATTCACTCAATAGCTTTTGTTGCTCTATTAGTTCTTGTTGCCATTGACTCATTTGTCTACTGATCTGCGACTGAAAAACAGCCGAAGCTTGTAGCAACTGAAAACCCATATCAGCAAATTCATTGGGGGCTATAACCTTCTCCCGAAGTAACGGATCATATAGAAGTATATCTTTCTGCAGTTTTTTACTAAGTATATTTTTTTCTTGTAATTGGTCATAAAAATGCAGGTATTGCGATCGATAGACCGCTGTTTGTAAACGATTATTGATGGTTGAGTCTTTCCATACTTCAGGTTGTGTGAGCAGTTTTAAATCACTTATTAACTTGATACAGTTCTCAATCTTTTGCGAAGTGTACATTTTTTGTGCAGCATGGTTCAATTGCTGAAAAACGACCAGTGTATCTCCTTTTTCAACAGGATCCCCGTCTTTACAATGAACAGATTGAATGGTAGCACTCATTAGGCTACGTACGACTGTTCGTTCTTGAAAAGGTCTGATAATTCCTTCTGTACGAGTAATTACATTAACGTAACAGAAAGGCAGCATAGCAAGTCCAAACAGTACAATCAGTATTAGTGATATATAAAATAGGCGGGTATAAGATGAGAATGCTGCGAGATAAAATTGGATACTGTTATTGGCTTCCGGTAATTGCCTCGTTTCGTTATCCATCAATAAAATAGTTAAAAATTAACGCCGTTAAATTATGAAGCATGTGGACTACAGATGTCCATAAAAACCCATTCCATTCTCTAATCATACAAACAAAATAAACAGAAGTGTAAACTGTACCCGAAATCAATGTTTTCAGCATATATGGAACTGAGTAATGATGAAGCACAGAGAAAACAACAATACTCACTAAAATACCAGGCCAATATTTTTTTGTCCATTTATAACCATATTCCATAAGTGAATATTGAACTAGCCAAGTTTCAAGAAATGGACCAAAGAGTACTCCTGCAAAAAAGAAAAGACTGGCTGACATATTGTTAGGATTCGTATCTTCTTCAGGAAATAACACATAACCAAATAAAATAGATACTGAAAGATTAATACAATAAGCTATTATAATAAGTTTCGCTATCGATAATCTATTTATACCGTTCATTATTTTATTCTTAAAAGACATACTAGTGTTTTTATGGATAATTGTATTAAATGGCCTCGCTTAGGCGAGACCATTTAAATGCTACTTATTTTTTTAAACTTGGAGGTAAAGATGCCTGATACTCTGCGGCAGTCTTCGTAAACTCACGGAAACATCTAAGTGTTGCTCCAAACAAATAAGCTAAGTCACCGTAAATACTACCACCCTCAAGAGTAGTAAGCTCATTCAATGAAAGAGGGGTACATTCAAAAGAATGTTCGGTATACTGATTAGTCTTTTTCATAGTTGTTTAATTTAAAAATGAATGATTATTTTTTTTCTGGAAAATGCCATCCACTACTGAATTCTCGCTTGATTTCATCCCAGTGTTTAATGGCATCCATTACTAGGCTACCCCATCCAAAATTTTTCAACCAATTTGGAATGGCACCACCTTCAATACTTACGAGCTCCTGCTCAGATAGGGGCTCCAGTTTTAATGTTTGATGATTCATAACAACAGTTTTAGTTTTAATGTCGCTTCTTCTGTACCTGCGCAGGATACAAGGCTTACCGACAATACTCCCATTCATGGCCCATGAATCTGATGCTAAACTAATATCGTTCAATACGAGCCCTGCGGAGTATGAAAAAAACTTTATTTCGAAACAAAGCCAATCACAAAATCTCCCTCCTCCTCATAGTAATAAGTCTGCTTAAATTTATTATACTGAATAGGCGCTCCCATCGTTCTCATCATAGCGAGATAGGTGAATAGTGTTGTGAGTGAACAATCAAGTTTTACAGCCATTTCAGCAGGCTTCCCCGTATTTTTTTTCACAATCAGCTGATTGATCTTTTTTATTTGCTCAATAGCAATTCTAGTCGACATATTGTATCATTTAGAATGCCAAAATAGACTGCTTTCTCTTTCAGAAAAACCGTAGAAACACCTGATTTTTATGATAAAACTTCGTCGTAGAAATACCTATATTTTTATCTTGTAACTTTACTTATGACGATGAAATATCGCTTGTATACTTGTAGAACATTACTGATCATGATGATATGGCTGATGGGTTATCTACTCATAAGTAATACCATCATTGCACAAATACCCCCTATCGGACAATGGCGTGAACACTTGAACTATCAGCAAACCATTCAAGTAGTAAAAGGATCTCAATTGTATTGTGCTACCACCAAAGCTTTATTTTCTATTGACGATAAAAATGAACTTACACGTTATTCTAAAGTAACCGGACTCAATGATATCGGCATTCGTTGTATTGGATGGGATGCTAGCACCAATCAATTGGTAATTGCCTATAATAATAGCAACCTCGATCTACTCAAAGGAAGTATCGTTCATAATATTCGTGATATTACCAATAGTACCATTGCTGGTGATAAATCTATTCAACAAATTTTTTGTCAGAATGGTCTCGCTTATCTCGCTAGTGGACTCGGTATCATTATTGCTGATCTAAACCGAAGAGAAATCAGAGACACTTGGATCATTGGCAATACTGGTAATCAAGTAAAAGTGAATGGATTTACCATACACAATAATTTCTTTTATGCAGCTACAGAGGAAGGACTCAAAACAGCGAGTACTACTATTAATAATCCCGCCAACTTCAGTAACTGGACTTTGGTAAGCGGTACCAATCAGCTTCCTTCAGGCAGTATTAAAAATGTGATCGTTGCAAACAATAATGTAATCGTTCAAAAAGGAGATTCCTTATTCATTCAAAATGGTAGCAACTGGCAGCTATTATACCATGATACAAACTGGCCTATTGTTTCCATTACAGCTGCTAATAATCAATTAACCGTTTGTCAACGTACAAGTTCTGGAGCTGCAAGAGTATTGTTACTGAATACCAATGGAACCATCGCAAGAACCATTGGTGCGAGTGGCATCATCTCATTTCCATTATCTGCCATTGTAGACAATGGACAAATATGGGTGGCCGATCGTTTTGGTGGTTTATCAAGAACCAATACTACTACAGATCGATTCATCCCCAATGGCCCTCCTGGTGTTGCCATCGGCGAACTGGCTTCTAATGGTAATAGCACAGTTGCCACTGCCGGCAGTGTGAATGATGCCTGGAACTATTTGTTTAACAGAGATGGATTTTATGTACTAAAAGACAATGCATGGAGCTCTAAAAGTTTTTTCAATACTGCTGTACTGGATTCTGTTTTAGATTTTATTACAGTAGCCATTGATCCCCGTGATCAAGCTATTTGGGCTGGAAGTTATGGAGGTGGGCTGGTTCGTTTTGTCAATGACCAGTTCACTATTTTTAAACAATTCAACAGTAGTTTAAGACCCGCTATTGGTGATCCGGGAAGTACACGTGTAAGTGGATTGGCTTTTGATAGCAAACAACAACTCTGGGTAGCTAATTATGGCGCACCACAAAATTTGAGTGTGCGTAAGCGAGATAATAATTGGAGATCTTTCTCTATTCCATTCACCCACACTGAAAACGCGATCGCACAACTCATTACAGATGATCTTGATCAAGTTTGGGCGATCAGTCCAAAAGGCAATGGATTGTTTTGTTTTAATCCCGGAACCGATATTGATAATCTGGCTGACGACAGATGGAAATATTACAGACAAGGAAATGGCAATGGCAACCTGCCTTCTTCGAATGTATTCAGCATCGTGAAAGATAAAGATGGCGCCATATGGGTGGGAACTGACAGAGGTATTGGCATCATTCGTTGTCCGGAACTTGCCTTTTCTGCCGCAGGATGCGAAGCCATTCAGCCTATTGTACAACAAGATCAATTTGCAGGATTATTGTTTCGTGATGAAGTGGTACAATGCATGGTTGTTGATGGCGCTAACCGAAAGTGGGTAGGTACGCGCAATGGTTTGTGGTTGCTTTCTTCAAATGGAGAAAAAGTAGTGTACCGATTTACTGCGGAGAATAGTCCGCTGTTAAGTAATGATGTTCGAAAACTAACCATCGATCCTATTACCGGTGAATTATTTATTGCTACTTCAGAAGGACTTTGTAGTTTCAGAAGTACAGCTACTACCCCTGCTGAAATACAAAATAAAGTATTGGTATTTCCCAATCCGGTTCCTCCTAGTTTCAGTGGCACTATTGCGATTAGAGGTTTGGTAGATAAGGCGCTGGTGAAGATTACAGAACTGAATGGAAGACTGGTTTATCAAACCCGTTCCTTGGGTGGACAAGCTGTTTGGGATGGAAGAAATTATCTCGGCGCTAAAGTGGCGAGTGGTGTGTATCTGGTATTGGTAAGAGACGATTCCGGAGAAGAGCGTATTGCTACCAAAATTGTGATTACAGCAAATAGGTAGCTCTCATTACTGCTTCACATACTCATAGGTACGAGCCACTTGAAATTTAAATCCACCTTTATCACCCGGCACAACACGATACATAACCTGACGCATTTTTCCTGTAGGCTGAGCGCCTAAACTATCGGCTGTAAAAAGAGGAAATCTTCTAGTTACCACGCCTTCCATCACCCTAAATTCATCAAAACCGCGATAACCCTCTCTTAACTTAGGATCATCAACAATATCAGGAAATCCAATAGGAACAACATTGTTATTGGCTTCTGAACTAACACAGATAACATTACCCTTGTTAAGCGTATCACCATGATAGATGTACAATAACAAATCAGGATAATTATCTCGATTTACATCATCCACTTCTGCTCGAAGAATACGTCCTTTAACATCAAAACTAAAATCACGTACAGTATTATCAAATCCTATTGGTGAAATATTAATAGAATTCTTTTCAGGATTACGATTGCTACAGGTTACTTTATATCCAACCTTCCCAATCTTCATAGTACTATCATAACGTCTGGCAGGAACTTGTGCTGTAGCATTGATATGCATACAGAACAAACAACAAAACACAAAAAATAGTGCGTATTTCATACCAGTAAATTTAGCAGATTTTACAGAAATCAATCGGTTTCTTACATATTCCTTCTGTATTGTCCCCCTACTTCATACAATGCATGTGTGATCTGACCCAGAGAACAATATTTCACCGTTTCCATCAATGCTTCAAATAAGTTGCCATTATTGATAGCAGTTTGCTTCAATTGCGCTAAAGCATTTGCAGATTTCTCTTCATTTCTTTTCCAAAAAGCATGAAGGTTTTGAATCTGTTGTTCTTTTTCTTCCGTAGTAGAGCGAATCACTTCCCCGGGCAATACTGTCGGACTTCCTTTTTTATTCAAGAAGGTGTTGACACCAATCAATGGCAGTTCACCGGTATGTTTCAATGTTTCGTAGTGCAGACTTTCTTCTTGTATCTTATTACGTTGATACATTCTTTCCATCGCACCCAAAACGCCACCACGTTCGCTGATACGTTCAAACTCAATCAATACAGCTTCTTCCACTAGATCCGTTAATTCTTCTATTGCAAAACTTCCTTGAATAAAGTTTTCGGTTTTTGCACTACCCAATTCACGATTGATGATGAGCTGAATGGCCATGGCTCTTCTTACACTTTCTTCGGTTGGTGTAGTAATAGCCTCATCATAAGCATTGGTGTGAAGACTGTTACAGTTATCGTAGATCGCATATAATGCCTGTAATGTGGTTCTGATATCATTGAAGTCGATTTCTTGTGCATGCAAACTTCTTCCACTTGTTTGGATATGGTACTTCAATTTTTGTGAGCGATCATTCCCTTTGTATTTATTCTTCATGGCTTTTGCCCAAATACGTCTTGCTACACGACCAATCACACTGTATTCAGGATCCATACCATTGCTGAAGAAGAAAGATAAGTTCGGAGCAAAATCATCGATATGCATTCCTCGACTTAAGTAATATTCAACATAAGTAAATCCGTTCGCTAAAGTAAAAGCAAGCTGTGTAATAGGATTAGCGCCTGCTTCTGCAATATGATAACCACTGATACTTACACTGTAAAAATTTCTAACTTTCTGATCAATGAAATATGACTGCACATCACCCATTAATTTCAATGCAAACTCCGTAGAGAAGATACAAGTGTTTTGTGCCTGATCTTCTTTCAAAATATCTGCCTGCACAGTTCCACGAACTTGTGACAATGCTTCTGCTTTAATTTTTGCGTATACATCTGCTGGCAATACTTCATCACCACTCAATCCCAGTAGACGAAGACCTAGACCATTGTTGCCCTCAGGTAAACGTTCTGGTGAAGATGGGTTATAATAAACGGGCTTAGTAACCTGTTTGTATTTTTCAGCAAAGACTTTATCTACTGTAGCCCACAGACCATTTGTTTCGATGTATTTCTCACACAATTGATCAATTGCAGCATTCATAAAAAATGCCAATAAGATCGGAGCCGGACCATTGATGGTCATACTTACCGATGTTTTGGGATCGCAAAGATCAAAGCCGCTGTATAGTTTTTTAGCATCATCAACCGTTGCAATACTCACACCACTGTTACCAATCTTTCCATAAATATCCGGACGTACTGCTGGATCTTCCCCGTATAAAGTCACACTATCAAAGGCGGTTGATAAACGAATGGCCGGCTGTCCAAGTGAAACATAATGGAAACGTTTATTCGTTCTTTCTGGACCACCCTCACCTGCAAACATACGCGTAGGGTCTTCGCCTTGTCTTTTCAATTCAAATACACCTGCTGTATAGGGAAAAGTTCCGGGTACATTTTCTTGTAACTGCCAGCGTAAAATATCACCCCAGTCTTTGTATTTAGGTAATACCACTTTGGGTATTCTTGTATTACTCAGCGAAGTAGTTGTTAATGGCTGACGAATTATCTTATCGCGCACTTTGTATTCAAAGAAATCAGCAGCATACTGTTGTACCAAAGCAGGCCATTGCTCAATCAGTTGGTGACATTCAGGATGTAATTTTTTCTCAAAAGATTTTTTTACTTCCTGCAATCCAGCTGCCACTTCACCACTCACTGTTTCCAGTGCACCTTGAATTTGGTAAAGTTTACTAGCAATCGTCACCTGTTCATTCACCCACTGATCATAGCCACGATTATTTTCTGCGATCTCAGCCAAATAACGAACACGTTTTGGCGGAATGATCTGAGATTTAGTAGTGGTTTCTTTTGTATGTCCTTCTTTAGAAAAATTACCAAATGAAATTTTTGTTTTTTGCTCAATGGTCAGCATCAACTTCTCAAATAACTCATTGACACCTGCATCATTGAATTGTGCAGCGATGGTTCCCACAACAGGAAGCTCTTCATCTTTAGCTGTCCATAAATTATGGTTACGCTTATATTGTTTACGTACATCATGCAAAGCATCCAATGCCCCAGCTTTATCAAACTTGTTGATACATACCACATCGGCATAATCTAACATGTTGATCTTCTCTAACTGAGATGCTGCACCATATTCAGGTGTCATCACATATAAACTCACATCACAGAAATCAAGAATGGATGCATCACTTTGTCCCACACCCGCCGATTCCAAAATAATGAAATCAAAACCTGCATTTTTACAAATATCAATGGCATCCTGTACATGCGCACTCAAAGCAGTATAATCATCACGTGTCGCCAAAATAAGCATATATGCTCTGGGATGAGAGATGGCATTCATGCGAATTCTATCTCCTAATAATGCTCCTCCTGTTTTTTTCTTAGAGGGGTCTACCGATATAACAGCAATTGTTTTGTCTTCAAACAACTGTAAATATCTTCTTACAATTTCATCAGTCACAGAGCTTTTACCTGCCCCGCCCGTTCCCGTAATACCTAATACCGGTGCTGTTGTAGCTGCTTTTTCTTTATTTACTTCAAGACCATTTTCTGCATTGGTAATTTTACGTGCAATGGTTCTGATGTCTTTTACTTCTCCCAGGGTCATTGGTTTTTGATACACGCCTGTTCCGTTCAAATTAAAATCACACTGACGAATCACATCTTCAATCATGCCTTCTAATCCCATTTTTCTTCCATCATCCGGACTATAAATTCTAGTGATGCCATAATTGTGTAGTTCACGAATTTCTTCGGGAAGAATGGTTCCACCGCCGCCACCAAATATTTTGATATGCCCACAGCCATTCTGATCTAACAAATCACGCATGTATTTAAAGAACTCTACGTGTCCACCTTGGTAGCTGGTGATGGCAATTCCTTGCGCATCTTCTTCAATAGCACACTCTACTATTTCAGCCACACTTCTATTATGTCCAAGATGAATGATCTCTGCTCCTTTTGACTGAAGAATGCGACGCATGATATTGATGGCAGCGTCATGTCCGTCAAATAAACTGGCAGCGGTAACTATTCTGATTTTATGCTGGGGTTGGTACGACATATCCTTACTTTTCACTGAGGTGCAAATTTAGCAGTTTTATGCCGAATGGTTAACAATCGTTAGTTTTTTGAGGGGTATGTTTACGTAAATTACTGTATGTCTTTTTCAATTGATATTCAAGGTCAAGGGCCCCATCAGATCATTTCTTTAAAAGATGTTCAAACCGGAACGGTGGCAACACTCTTTTCTTTTGGAGCATTGCTCAACAGTTTTAAAGTACATACACCGGATGGTTCGCTAAATGTAGTGGATGGTTTTGCAGATCCACATGATGCCATAGAACACATTACAGCAGCATTCAAAAGTGCTAAAATGAGTCCTTTTGTTTGTCGTTTGAAAAACGGTCGTTATCAATGGAATGATGAACCATGGACCGTGAATAGTTTTTTTCTGGGAGATCACGCATTACATGGATTATTGTACCATGCAGTGTATACCATCAAAAATAAAGGAGCAGATACTTCTTCGGCATGGGTAACACTTGAACATCATTATGAAGGAACAGATAAAGGATATCCTTTCGCTTATACATTACTCATCAAATGGGAACTCAGTGCCGGTAATTGTTTGACCGTTACCACCACTGCTACCAATCATTCATCCAACACCATTCCATTCAGCGATGGATGGCATCCTTATTTTACTGCCGGTGAAAAGGTAGATGATTGCACAATCAAATTTAACAGCGATCGAAAACTGGTTTTTGATGCAGACCTTCTTCCCACCGGTACAGAAGAAAAAGATGATCGTTTCTTACAAGGCAGTTCATTGCGAGGAATAACGCTCGATAACTCTTTTGTATTGCCCAATGATCAACCCGGTTACTGTGAGCTGAAAAGCAAGCAGGTAAGGATCATCGTTGAGCCATTGCTCCATTATCCTTACCTGCAAGTATATACACCTGAACATCGCAACAGCATTGCGATTGAAAATTTAAGTAGCGCGCCCGATGCCTTTAATAATGGGATGGAACTTGTGCAACTTCATCCCGGAGAGCCCGTGCAATTTAAAACGCGGTATCGGGTAGAAGTTTTATAGATCTACCACAGCGATCATACTGATCTCAACATTCACACCACGGGGTAATTGTTTGACAGCTACTGTTTCACGCGCAGGATAATCACCATTGAAGTAAGAACCATACACTTCATTCACCTGTGCGAAATGAGCCATATCACTCAAAAAGATACTGGTCTTTACCACATGCTCAAACGTGATATGTGCTTCTTCCATCACTGCCGCCAAGTTTTTCATCACCTGATGGGTTTCTGTTTGAAGGTCCCCGGTACGCAGTTCCCCTGATACAGGGTCAAATGCCACCTGACCACTCAAAAACACCATACCATTGGCTTTTACCGCCTGACTGTAAGGACCGATCGGCGATGGAGCCTTGTCGGTTTTAATGATTTGTTTCGACATAATAACTTCTTTAGTGATTGGCAAATTGCTGCATTTCTATCAACCTGCCAACCTAAATTTGCAGGATGCAAATAGTGTTGAAGGCCAGCGAACAACAGGCAACCGCTTTTCTCTCCAGAAATATTCCCGCATCGGTGACCATTTTCCGTAAGGGAGTAGATGTATTACCCGATACAGCCGATGCCTGGTTCGATCTCTGTTATGAATCTGATGGTGCGGCATTTCCTGATATCACAGATGCTCCGGTATTTGTAAATGCTGTATTAACGAATTCTGCTGCATTACCTGATAATTATATTCGTATCAATGCATGGAACAGTTTTTTAGAAAGACCTGTGATGGAAGTTGTTCCTTCAAAAAAACAACTGCCTTTTGATACAGTGTTAACTGCCTTGGGTTGGTCGTACCAGATCGTTCCGGATGTACCGGGAATGATCGCAGCAAGGGTCATCGCTATGATCATCAATGAAGCCTATTTTGCACTAGGTGATGAAGTGAGTACCAAGCAAGACATCGATACAGCTATGAAACTTGGCACTAACTATCCGCGCGGACCTTTTGAATGGTGTGATCTCATCGGCATTCGATCGATCCTTCAGTTGTTGGAATTGTTATCAAAAGAAGATGATCGTTATACACCTGCACCTGCACTGATCGCTGAAGCAGCTGTTCAAAAACCGCTGTCATGAGTTATTTATTGAACATAGATACAGCTACAGAACAAGCCGGCGTTTGCTTGAGTCATGATGATCATGTATTGGCTGAACTAACGAATCCTGATCAAAAAAATCATGCGGCTTTTCTTCAACCTGCGATTCAACAACTGGTACAACAAACAGGCATTTCATTACAACAACTGGATGCAGTTGCAGTAACCGGTGGCCCCGGAAGTTATACCGGTTTGCGTGTTGGATTGGCAAGTGCTAAAGGCATTTGTTATACTTTGAATAAACCCCTGATCATCATCAATACATTGGAAGTAATGGCATGGGCTGCAATTGAAAAAGAACAAGATGCTACGCAGTTATATTGCCCAATGATCGATGCAAGAAGAATGGAAGTTTTCACTGCTGTTTATCAGCATAACCTCACTGCAGCGATGGCCCCACAAGCCATGATTCTTGATGATCACTCCTTCCACGAACTACTCGAAAAGCACCCGATTCTCTTCACCGGAAGCGGCTCTGAAAAATTAAAGGGAATTTTAAGCCACCCGCATGCGAGGTTCCAGACTGTCCATCACCATGCAGGTCATTTGGCACAATTAGCCCTCAAAGCCTTTGCAGATCAATCTTTTGCAGACCTTGCATACAGTGAACCCTTTTATCTGAAAGCCTTCCATGACAATTCGGGAAAGACAAAATCTTGATCTATTTATTTATTGTATATAAATTTTATACAATAAATAGATAAAGAAAGTTGTATCTTTATAGACGCAATTTTAGTTTGTTAACCCCCCATAACTTAATTGTCATGAGTCAATCATTACAATCCGTTGTTTTAAACAATGGGAAATCCCCTATCAAGGTTGATTTTCTTCACACAAAGAAAGCAGCCCTGATACTTAGGTCTATCAACCACAAGCTTCGACAGCAAATCATCAAATTACTTGACGATCATCAAAAAATGACGGTTACAGAAATTTATGTAAAGCTTCGCCTTGAGCAGTCTGTAGCCTCTCAACACCTTGCTATTCTCCGCAGAGCAGGTATTGTTAGTACTACACGTGATGGTAAATTCATCTTCTACTCCGTTAACTACGCACGCTTGAATGAAGTGGTAGGTTTCGTAGAATCACTCGTAGGCTGATATTTTAATTGACAGAATGCCCTTTTTAACTGTGATCTGCTTTTCTGGCTTGATCATTGGACTATCTTTGCCTTAAACTAAGGAATATGTTTGTACAACAATTATATACCGGCTGTTTAAGTGAGGCAGCTTATTATATTGAAAGTGATGGTATTGCAGCTGTAATAGATCCTTTGAGAGATATCGATGAATACTTGAATCTAGCCAGGGAAAGAAAAAGTACTATCCGCTATATTTTTGAAACACATTTTCATGCTGATTTTGTAAGCGGTCATCTTGACCTTGCTGCAGCAACAGGAGCTACCATCGTGTATGGACCTAATACTGTTACCAACTTTCCTGTTCATGTGGCAAAAGATGGCGAAACTTTTTCGATTGGTGCACTTAGCATGCAAGTGTTGCATACACCCGGACATACACTGGAAAGCAGTTGTTATTTACTGAAAGATGAAAATGGAAAAGACCATGCCATTTTCACTGGTGATACTTTGTTTGTAGGAGATGTAGGCAGACCCGATCTCGCGCAAAAAGGAAAAGAAATCACGATGGAAGATCTGGCAGGTATGATGTATGAAAGTTTACAAAACAAAATCATGCCCCTAGCCGACGATGTGATTGTTTACCCTGCTCATGGTGCCGGTAGTAGCTGCGGGAAAAATTTGGGACCTGAAACCTTTAGTACCATCGGTGAGCAAAAAGCTACAAACTACGCACTACAGCAACAAAGCAAAGAAGATTTTATCAAAGCTGTGACGGATGGACTCGCAGCTCCTCCACAATATTTTCCGATCAATGCCAAGATCAATAAAGAAGGTTATGAGAGCTTGAATGCTGTTTTAGAAAAAGGGATGCAAGCACTGGATATTCCTGCTTTCAAACTAAAACTCAAAGACGATAATATTCTTGTATTAGATACGCGTAAAGCGTCTGTTTTCACCGAAGGCTTTATTCCTGGTTCAATATTTATTGGATTGGAAGGTCGTTTCGCAGAATGGGCCGGAAGTTTGTTGCCATTTGACAAAGAAATTCTGTTGGTAACGGAGCCGGGCAAAGAAAAAGAAAGTATCGTTCGTTTGGCGAGAGTAGGATTTGAAAAATTTGCCGGTTACTTGGCAGGTGGATTTGAGCAGTGGAAAAACAATGGTGAGCCTACTGATATGATTATTGATGTTGAAGCTGATGAACTGGCCATGGACATGCCTTTTGATCCTCAACTCGTCATCGTAGATGTGCGAAAAGTACCTGAATACGCTGACGGACATATCAAAGAAGCATTGAACATTCCACTTGATGAACTCACCGACCCGGGAAGTATGGCGCATCTGGAAGACAATCACAATATCTATGTCCATTGTGCCGGTGGTTACAGAAGTGTGATTGCAGCATCACTCATGAAAAAACAAGGCATCCACAATCTCAGAAATGTAGTAGGTGGTTGGGGACAAATCAAAGAGTTAAAAGATAAATTCAGCATCGAAAAAACAACAGCGGTGTTGAATTGATATTAGATCTCAGATGGCAGATGTCAGATTTTTTATAAATCAAATCTGACATCTGAGATCTAAAATATCAAACCATCAGGTGCTTGAATCTCTCCGCCTGGTCACTATGTTTCCATCTTCTGTGGCTCCACAAATAGTTGTCGGGGATTTTGCGAACGGAGTCTTCCACTTTTTTTACCAATAGTTTGGTTAGTTCACCTTCTGCAAAATCATGTGGTTTCGTGGTGATTAATTCGAACTCCAATCGATAATATCCACGCTTCACTTTATAAAAATGTGCGTAAACAATAGCTGTATTGTTCATCTTCGCTCCCTTCTCGGGTCCACGAGCAAAAGGTGCGGGTTTAGAGAAAAAATTAGTCCAATAAGCTTTCGCCGGATTACCCGGATTTTGATCTGCCACCAATGCCAATGCATATCGATTCCTGGCATATTGATGAAAATTTTGCTTGAACTCACTTGCAGGCACAAGTAGTGTACCAAATCGGCTTCTAAATTTATAGATGAGTTTATCAAAAACTTTATTACTCAAAGGCATGTACACTGCTACAAATGGAAACTTACTATCCAGTGCAACTCCTAGATTGGCATATTCCCAATTGAAATAATGTCCGCTGACAATTTGCACATTTTGCTCTTCTGCAAAAAGATCATTCAATACCTCAATATTGCAATTAAATCTTTTCCGGAATTCCTTTTCTGAGATTGAAAACAGTTTGATGGTTTCAATGAATGTATCAACAAAGTTGTGATAGAACTTTTTCTCGATCTGCTTTCTTTCAGCTGCAGTCTTTTCTGGAAATGCAATCAATAAATTGGCAGCTACCACTTTCTTCCGATAACCAAACATGTAATAGAGTAATACATAAATACCATCACCAATCAGGTACAACAACCACCAAGGCAACCGTGAGAGTAAATAAAATAAGCCTGATATAATGGTGTACATGGATTTTTGATTTTTTGATCTTTGAATTCTTGATCTACGTTTTTTTTGATTTTTGACTTTTGACTTTCCAATTCATCAAATCAAAGATCAAGAAATCACAGATTAAAGTATAATATTTTGCAACAAGGCGCTTTTCTCCTGATGATCTGTATTATAATGTAAGCCTCTACTTTCTTTTCTAAACTGTGCTCCTTTTACTATGAGATATCCTACTGTAATTAAGTTTCTTAACTCACAAAGCTGCGGCGAAACTTTGGTAGAGCGATACAACTCTTCCGTTTCAGCATACAACAAATCTAAACGTTTCATAGCGCGTTCTAAACGAACATCGGTTCTTACGATACCTACATAATCACTCATGATCTGCTGTAACTCTTTCAAACTTTGAGTGATCAAGATCATTTCACGAGGCTCGGTAGTTCCTGTAGTTTTCCAATCGGGAATACTATGTTGAAAATCGGTATTGTGAATGGCTTCAATACTATCCAAATAGCAACGGTGACCAAACACCATGGCTTCTAATAAACTATTACTCGCTAATCGATTGGCACCGTGTAAGCCTGTACTGGCACATTCTCCACAGGCATATAAGTTTCGAATCGAAGTTCTTCCATGCTCATCCGTTTTAATACCACCACAACTATAATGTGCTGCAGGAGCTACTGGTATCATGTGTTGCATTACATCAATACCCATACTCATACATTTCTCATAGATATTGGGGAAATGATGAATGAATTTTTCCTGATCCATATGTCGGCAATCCAAATACACATATTCGGTACCTGTACGTTTCATTTCATTATCGATGGCTCTTGCAACAATATCACGAGGCGCTAGGTCTTTACGAGAATCGTAACGCTCCATAAAAGCTTCCCCATTTTTATTGCGTAAAATACCTCCATCACCACGCACGGCTTCTGTTATTAAAAAAGAAGGTGAAGTGCCGGGTTCGTACAAAGCAGTTGGATGGAACTGGATGAATTCCATATTCTCAATTCTTCCTTTGGCCCGGTACACCATGGCAATACCATCACCCGTAGCAATCTTTGGATTGGTAGTGGTTCTATACGCTTGTCCACAACCCCCTGTTGCGAGTAAAGTGATCTTAGAAAGAATGGTTTCAATTTTATTTGTATGCAGATTGAGCACATACACCCCATAACAAGTAATATCTGCAGTAGATTTTGTTACCAGAAAACCCAAATGGTGTTGTGTCAGAATATCCACCACAAAACAGTGATTGATCAATTCAATATTCGATACTTGTGCCATCTCATCCAATAAAGCACGTTCCATTTCTTGTCCGGTCACATCTTTATGATGCAAGATTCTGTTTTCGCTATGTCCGCCTTCTTTACCTAAACTATATTCTCCTTTTTCGTCTTTATCAAATTCAGCCCCATAAGAAATGATCTCCCGAATTCTTTCCGGACCTTCTTTCACTACAATTTCTACAACCGACTCATTGCACAAACCATCCCCCGCTATCAACGTATCTTCTATATGTTTTTCGTAACTATCTCTGTTCTCATCCCAAACGCCTGCAATACCACCTTGTGCATATTTGGTATTGGTTTCATCAGCCTGAGTTTTGGTGATAACAGTAATTTTTTTATTCGGAAAATGACGGGCTGTTTTCAGCGCATACGTAAGCCCCGCAATACCTGAACCTATAACGAGAAAGTCTGTTTGCATAAAATATCCCTTTCTTTTAAATAGCTACGGGCTTAAGCCCGTAGCTATTTAAAATTTAAGACGCCGGTTCTACCCACGCATCATTTTCTTTTAATAAATTAATCAACTCATCTACAGCTACTTCACTGTCTACATTTCGTTTTACCACTTCTTTTCCTTTGTAGAGTGTGATTTTTCCCACACCACTACCCACATACCCAAAATCAGCATCTGCCATTTCACCCGGACCATTAACAATACATCCCATAATCGCAATCTTTACGCCTTTCAGGTGATTGGTTACTGAGCGAATCTTAGCAGTGGTCTCTTGTAAATCGAACAAAGTTCTTCCACAGCTCGGACAAGAAATATATTCTGTTTTAGAAATGCGTGTTCTTGTTGCTTGCAGAATACTGAATGCAGTACTATTGATAAATTGTTCTACTGAAGTATTGGTTACATAATTTCTTCCACTGGTATCAGCATGACCTGCTTCGGATTGTTCGAGATAACTCTTTACAGACATTCCAAAACAAACGCCATCACCAAAACCATCCAGTAACAAAGCTCCTGCCTCGGTTGCATAATGAATGAGGTGTTCATCGGCACTGTGCCAATTACTATCTACAATTAATACCACCGGATTTTTCACTTGCTGCTGCATCAGTTCCATACAAGCTCTGCGAACAGAGGGCATTGCATGATCGTTGGTGCTACTTAAACATAGAACCACGGTTTTATCTGCAGCCAATTGTTGCAATTCTTCTGAAGAAGCTAGTGATCCATCATTATAACAATCCAACATCACAAAATTCAGCTTGTTACTCTTGGCTGTACCATTGAGATAATTCTTTACATCATCAATGGGAAAATAGGTATCATGATCAGTTGTCTTTTTCCAGGTATCAGTATCTACAATTACTTTTAAAGTACCCGGCAAAGCGAAATCAGGTATCTGGTCTCCGGTGAAAATATAATCAGCCGCCATATCGCTGATATTCCATTTATCGGTAGCAGCGTCATAAGTATATCCAACAGCACTAAGTTTTTCTGGTGTCAATGTATCTAACTTGCTGAGGTCTGCAATTACCACTGGCACTTGTTTACCACCGATATTACTCACTTCAAAACTTTCACGTCGTTGATAGTTGAAAGGATCATAGGTGAGCTTTTCAATTGCAGGGATATGTTGTGTTTGTCTCGTTGAACTTGTGTAACGTTTTACCAAATCGCGACAAACCGGAATTTCAAATTCAGGATCTTCTGTTAAACTTACACGCACAGTATCGCCTATTCCATCTTCTAATAAGGTTCCAATACCTGCTGCACTTTTCACACGACCATCTTCACCATCACCTGCTTCTGTTACTCCCAAGTGCAAAGGATAACATTCACCAAATTCCGCATCCATTTGTTGAATCAGCAAACGATAAGCCTGCACCATTACTTGAGGGTTGCTGGCTTTCATGCTCAACACAATATTGTGAAAACTTTCATAGCGAGCAATGCGTAGGAACTCCATTGCGCTCTCTACCATTCCCATGGGTGTATCGCCATAGCGACTCATGATACGATCGCTCAGCGAACCATGATTGGTGCCGATGCGCATTGCAGTTCCATGTTCTTTACAAATACGAACCAGTGGTGTGAATTTTTCCTGGATGCGTTCAATTTCTTCTGCGTAATCAGCATCGGTATACTCAATCAGTTCAAATTTCTTTTTATCGACATAGTTGCCTGGATTCACACGTACTTTCTCTACAATTCTAGCGGCAATCTCAGCGGCATTAGGCGTAAAATGAATATCGGCAACCAAGGGGGTATGATATCCTCTTTTACGCAGTTCATTTTTGATATGAAGTAAGTTTTCTGCTTCTTTTTTACTAGGGGCCGTGATACGCACCAATTCTGCCCCCGCTTCAATACAGCGGATACTTTGTTCTACAGTAGCCATGGTATCCATGGTATCGGTAGTAGTCATGGTTTGTAAACGGATAGGATGGAAATTACCCAGTAAAAGATCACCAATACGCACTTCTCTGGTCTTCAATCGGTTGTACTGTGTGAGAGATTGACAGTATGCTTGCATAAATGAGATATGAGGTACAAATTTAACGTGAAATCGCCTGATTTGGTGTTAAACGCATAGTCTTTGGCACTTGTTCGTCAAATAGCCGATTTTACAAGCGTTAATTTGCTCTTTTTCTGTTTGAAGTCACTTACTTTGTGGGAAGGATGGGACGCAGATTTTTATGATGGGTTATGATAATGGTACAACATCCGCGCGAATCATAACAATCATAAGAATCTGCGGCCCATCAATCGAACTATAAAATTTGGGGAGTTTTGAATTTTTCGAAAAATTAGTCATGAGTTACAAACCTAGTTATACTCGACCTTACGCAGAGTTCTCGCGTACCTTGTGAGACATCTACGAGAAAAACCAAATAGTCAAATAAAAAGACCTGCATCCTCACGAATACAGGCCTTAAACGATAAACGCCAAAACAAAAAATCTAAAAACTTATTTCTTCTCTTTAATCCATACCGCTGATGCTACCGGGCGGTTTTGAATTCGCTGTGGTGGCTCATTGGCTTCGGTTGGTAATGTAGTGGTGGTTGCCGCTGGTACTTTACCATCCAAGCGATTGGTTCTCGCATAGTTGGGTATCGCAATCAACGGTGAGCCATCTTCCCACTGTCCTTTGATAATCAGCATACCACGTAAGAAATTATCTCTCCACTCAGTTACTAATGGCTTACTCACATCTATTGCTTTGTTGATGTCTTGTCCATCTGCAGTCTCAACATTATAAATCAATGGCCCAAAACGAATCGCTGTTCTTCCAATATTGGCTTCAATGCGTGGATCGGCTTTGAACTTCTGTACTTCCATTGGCATTTCCAATTCGATCTTATCCCCCTTCTTCCAAGTGCGCTTGATCATTACATATCCTTTATCTACTGTTACGGGAACATCCTTGCCATTTACTTTCAGGTATTTCAATCCCTTCACTTCTTTATCAGGTGTATACAGTTCACTGGTAGTTCTATTCGGCACACGCACATACACAGCAAACTCTTTACTTACTTTTGGATTCACCGTTATAGCTACCGCACCTTCCCATGGATAATTGGTTTTCTGCACCATCTCCACATCTGTTCCTGCCAAACGCTCTACATTAATAGTACTTCCGATATACATGTTTACATACACTGCATTCGGTCCGGTTACATATGTCCAGGTAGGCACCATCAATAAGGTGCGCGGAATATTACCCACACAGCAAGGACAAACATGCCAAGGATCTCTAGGCTGCGCCTCTGATAAACGATTGGTGTAATAAAAATTCTTTCCATCCAGATCCAATGATCCCAACAATGCATTGTACATGGTTTCTTCGTAGAGATCAGCATATTTCGCATCATGGTATGCTAGATTCATTTTGTATTGGAAGAAAATCAAACCAGCACTGGAACAAGACTCACAATACGCATTGTTACGCAATGAATAATTCGGACCAAAACCTTCTGATGTTTCACCACTACCAATACCTCCGGTGAAATAGTATTTTCTATTGATAAGGTTATTCCACAATGACATCACCGCACTCTGGTAATCTACATCACCCGTTTCTGCAGCAACATCAGCCATTGCTGAATAATTGTACGTAGCGCGTACAGCATGACCCACAGCTTCATATTGTTGTTGTACAGGTACATGGCTTTGGTCATACTCTGATCCGTTCTTACGGCTATCTAACAAGTACTTCGCCAACTTTACATAACTATCACCCCTGCCATTGCCTTCCATATCATTCACAAATCGACCGAAACGTACCAATGCTTGCTCCATTTCTTGGTGACCATCATACCACTCTTTTTGTCCGGGACCATTACCAATATTTTTCACCCAGCAATCTGCCAATTTTTTTGCCGCATCGTATAAACGCTTGTCTTTTCCATTGGTCAATGTATAATGATTGATAGCAGACTCAATGAAATAACCTGCTACATATCCTTCATGATCACCGCGGTTGCGTGGTGACCAACGTTCTCTCCAACGAGTAGTATCACGCAAAGTGAATGCTGTGTGCAAGTAACCATCTGGCTCCTGCGCTGCAAGGATAATGGGGATCCATCTTTCCAAAGCATCTTTCATTTTGGCTTGTGCAGCAATGATTTCTTTATCCCCCTGTGGGTCAACCATCAAAGCAATACAAATAGATTCTACGGTTTGGTGTACCCATGCATTCGAGAATACATAGCCTTTATGACGCTGGAAGGGTTGTCCTTTGATGGCTTTAGCAGCTTCAATGAAATTATCCAATCCACCTTGTCCAATGGTTAGGTCCGTTCTTTCATTTTGCGCAATACAATAAGGAATCCAGTTGACGATCATGGCTTTGGCACGATCGTTCCATAATTTATTGTCGATCTTATAACGCTTAGTATAAACCACATCCAGTCTGTCTTTCGGTGGAGGGTTGTGAACTTTTACCTGAATAGTAGATGTTTGTGTTAGTGCACCTTCTGTTGCTGTCATGCTCAACACATAATCTCCTACAGCGCTAAAAGTAGCAGCGCCTTTTAATCCGTTCGGGTCACTGAATTGTACATTACCTGGACCAGAAACTTTTTTCCATTCAATTTTTGAAACCGGCGTTACCGATTTTACAGACGCATCAAGATAGGTTTTACCATTGATCATTACATCTCTGTCGATACCTGCAGATACCAAAGGTTTCGGATTCGGAGAATTCGGTGCTTTGGCTACCACCCATTCTAATAATGTTGCAGCACCACGATCAGCTGAGTCCAACTCAACACGCATACGTGTTGTTTGTATTTCTTTGAAAGTGGTGATATTGTACTGGTTGTTTTCCTTACCCATGCCCTGCGCATTTTCAACAGGAACAAAAGCAGTACCATTCCAATAAGAAATACGATAGTTTTCAGGTAGGCGAACATTGTTATTCATGTTCCACCAGAACAATCCCACTTCACCTGTGGTTACCGGTTCTGCCCACTCATATTGTACCCAAATATTTGCACGAGGTTGCGGACGAGCGCCTCCACCACCAAAACCACGCTGATTCATATTCACTGGAGTCAATCCGTCATTCAATGTATTCACACCAAATGCTCCTCTGCTAGAATTCACTTTAGCCACCAATGCTAAATTGGGCTTACTGGTAATGGACTGCTGCGCAATCGATAGCTCTACAAATGCCATTACGAGTAATAATCCTGTAAAAAATTTTTTCATGGTCTACCTTTTAATAATGATTTATTTGAGTTGTACAGGGTTTACATAATACATATTCTTTACACCCTCCACAGTTACCAATGCCAACTGATCATTTGTAAGTGTGGATGTTTTCCATTCATCAGAAACTTCCAATCTTACCACTCTTTGTTGATCCTTTAACGTGATAGGTAAGTTGAATCCCTTGATACAATTGACATATCTGTATTTCACAGTAGTACCTTTGATCTCGAATTCAAATGTTGGAATTGCAGTATTGCGTAGGTATTGATCGAATACTTTGCTATAATCAAAACCTGATTTTTGATTGATATAGTTTTCTACCTGCGTAGAGTTCACTGTTTTGTGATAAAAATCTTTATTCAAACCACGCAGTATTTGTCTGAATTTTTCATCATTGTTCATACTGTGTTTGATGGCATGCAAAAGATTACCGCCTTTCGGATACATATCTCCACTACCCTGCGCATTCACACCATAAGCAGGTGGAATAATCGGTCGATCGTTACGAATACCTCTGCGAATTCCGACATTGTATTCATTGGCTGCTTGTTCTCCGAAAATATAATCGATGAATAAAGTTTCACTGTAATTGGTGAATCCTTCATGAATCCACATATCTGCTAGATCATTGGTGGTGATGTTGTTGCCAAACCACTCATGTCCACTTTCATGTATTACAATGAAATCCCATTTCAATCCCCATCCCGTTCCGGAGCCATCACGCTTTCTGTAACCGGGTTGGTACCAGTTACCGTAAGCAACAGCACTCTGGTGTTCCATTCCTGTATGTGGCACATCAATCAACTGATAGCCATCTTCATAAAAAGGATATGGACCAAACCAATGCTCAAAACTTTTCATGGTGTTGTGTACTTCTTTGGGTAAGTAAGCTTTGGCTTTCTGTTCGTTATAATCCAATACCCAATAATCTAAATCCAATTTCCCTTTTTCACCTTGATACACTTCTTTAAAGTTGATGTACTTGCCTATATATGGAATGATATTGTAGTTATTGATTGGATTGATCACTTCCCAACGATAGCTGGTAGTACCATCACCATGTTTAGTTGTCTTTTTCAACCGACCATTACCTATCGCCATCAATGTATCGGGAACACGCATGGTGAGTGATGCTCCTTTATCGGGTTCATCACTTTGATGATCTTTACAAGGATACCAGATCGATGCACCAGCTGCACCCTGACAAGTCACGGTCATCCAAGGTCTGCCAAGAGAGTCTTTGGTGAAAGTCCAACCACCATCCCATGGTGCGCGAATAGCTTCGTGTGGTTTACCACTATAGTAAATAGATACCACAGCTGATTGACCTTTGTTGAGTGAAGGCATATCCAAATGCCAAACAGAAGCAGTTTTTATAAATGTGATTTTCTTTCCTGCCAACAAAACGCTGTCGATTGCAAGTGGGTCTTTCAGATCGATCTGCATTTTCTTTCCTGTACTGTTTTCAGTGGCAGTGAAACTGATGCTATTAGATCCCTTCAAAGTTTTTTGTAAATAATCAGGTTGTACAGTTATATCATAGCGGGTTACATTCCACCAGCTACGTTCAGGCGTTAAAGTACCTCTGAGTGTATCAGATTGGGTATATGTCTTTTGATTTTGTGCAGCAACAAATGTTACTGTTACTACACAAATAAAAAAGGACATCATTAATCTTTGTTTCATAATTATTGGATTTCTCCGTGAATGCACTCAGTTTACTAACGGCAAGACCTGCAATAAACTTTGCAGGCCTTGCCATTGCTTAATACCTAAAACCTAAACCTTATGAGAAAAAAACTTTTAGTAACCTGGATTTTGTTTCAGATTCGGGTTCACCAACAATGAGTTTGCCGGAATCGGGAATATATTTCTGAAAGTAGCTGATGGCTTGTGTGAGAACCAGCTCTTTCTATGGTATACACCAAAACGAATCAAATCTTGACGACGCTTTGCTTCTGCAGCAAACTCCCAGCCTAATTCATCCAGCATTCTACCGAAAGGAATGTCTGCACCACCTTCAAAAGTTGTTTGTGCACCATTCGCCCACTCACCATAAGGATAGCTACTACCTTGTTGTAATTGAGCAGCAGTTACTGTTGCTTTTGCAGGATTTGCAGTAAAGCTTCTGGCACGAACCTGAGAAACGATGGTTGCTGCTTCAGTGGCATTACCGGTACGCAGTAATGATTCTGCTTTCATCATCAACACATCTGCATAACGCATTAAAGGGAAATCAACACTTGAACCACCACGCATACCCGATTTAATTTCATATTTACCGATGCGGAAACCTTGGTTAGAAGTACTAGATGCAATGCTGGTAACAGTCTTTACATAGTTAATCACCAAAGCACCGGTTGTTGCATTGTACTGAGGACCCATGATCCAAGTATCACGCAAACGTCTGTCATCCGGATCGTAAGTATCAATCCACTGTGGTACTGCACAGTTACCACCCCAAGGTTGCACTTGCATAGGATATACCAACTGCATCAGCGGATCCAATGTTTTCATGTGCATATTACTTTCTGTGGCGAAAATTTCATCGTAAGGAACTGCGAATACAATCTCCTTAGAATTATGATTCGTTGAAGTAAAATTCTCTCTGTAAGTAGGAGCTAATACATACTGATTAGAGGCAATGATATCATTACACTGCTGAATACACTCAGCCCATCTTGCAGTACCAGTATATACTTCCGCGTTCAGATATACACGAGCGAGGAATGCTTTTGCAGCCCAACGTGTCATCCGACCATAAGTTGCATTCGATACTACCGGTGACAAATTTGGAATCGCATCTGTAAATTCTTTTACTACGAAATCATATACCTGCTGACGTGTTCTTTGAACCGGTAAGCTGGTGTCTTTAAAGTCTGTAACGATGGGTACATTACCATGGTTATCCAATAACAGATAATAATAGTAAGCTCTTGCTGCTTTCAACTCTGCAACAATTGCATCTTTACCAGACGTGATGGGAATTTCACCTGACTCAATCTGGAACAATACGCGGTTAGCGTTATTAATACCGGTATAGCAACGATTGTATAAACCGTTGGGTTGACCCTGTGTGGGTGTCCAAACGTGTTCATGCATACGGCGATAAGTACCACCATCAACCCATCCATTCGGACGAGCAGGTGTTACGATCTGATCTGCTGCTTCTTCTTGTAGATCAAACAATGCCTGCCAGCTGGCAGTATTAGCACGTAATACGGTATAAACAGGTGCAATAAATTCAGGTACGGCTTGAGCAGTAGCCTGAAAATTCTGCGCCAAAACTTCTGAGTAAACTTTCTCATCCAGTTTTGTACAACCGTTGAGAATGACGGTACCTGCCAGCGCTGCTGTAAGGAACCATTTTTTATGATTGAAATATGTTTTCATGATTTATCGTTTCGAGTTTCAGATTATAGTGTTACCAATGCACCCAGTGTGAATGTTCTTGTAGTTGGGTATTTATCACGCTCATCGTTACCCGGAGCCAATCCACCTCTGTTCACTTCAGGATCGATTCCTTTGTAACCTGTGATGGTAAACATGTTCAGACCAGAAGCGTAGATGCGCAATGACTTCACATATTTGTTACTCTTCAGGTTCACATTGTATCCGAGTGTGATGTTATCCACTTTCCAGTAGTCGCCATCTTCAATGTAGTAGCTAACATAAGCCTGAGGATTTCTCAATCTTGTTTTGCCATATACATTATCGAATGCTGATTTCAACACATTGTAGTTACCCAAAATCTGAGGCTGAGAGTTCTCATAGAACATACGCTGGAAGTTCAGGATCTGGAAACCAAACGCACCACGCATCAATACACTCAAATCCCAGTTCTTGTAACGAACGGTGTTGTTCCAACCTGCATACCATTTAGGTAATCCGTTACCCAAGATTTTCTTGTCTTCCTGACGAGCCTGAGTGTATGGTTTTGGTTTTCCATCTGCACCTTCAATGATCCACAAACCATTGGCATCAATATCTACTGATCTGTAACCATGGAAATTACCAATCGGACCACCAATGTCTACACGGTGTGTGTAATCCTGAACTGGTTCACCAGTACCACCTGCTGTAAAGAAGTTAGCAGTAGTTCTGAACTGGTTATTAGACAATGACACCAGTTTGTTAGCATTGGTAGAGAAGTTCACGCTGGTTTCCCAAGAAAAATCTTTCTTCTGAATAGCGTTATAGTTGATCAATACTTCCACACCTTTATTTTCCATCACCCCAACATTCGCAAGAATGCTATTGAATAAGTAGGGAGGAACAGGTACACTGTAGTTATACAGCATATCACGAGTAGTTCTCTTATAAATATCTACAGTTGTACTCAATCTTCCTTTGAATAAAGAAAGGTCGATACCAAAGTTTACCTCTTCTTTTCTCTCCCATCTCAAATCGGGATTAGGGTTACGCACAGGAGCAAGTGATTGAATCCAAACACCGTTATCGAGGAAACGTGTACCGTAGTTCAAGCTGGTTTGAGACAAGTAAGCAGCAGAAGGTGCAATACCTGTGATACCAAAACCTGCGCGTACTTTCAAGTCGCTGATGAAATTTACATCACGTAAGAAAGATTCATTCTTCACGCGCCATGCAGCTGAGATCGCAGGGAATGTACCCCACTTATGGTTGGCACCGAATTTAGAAGAACCTTCGCGACGTACACTCGCAGATAATAAATATTTGTCTCCAAAATTGTAATTGATACGACCAAAGAAACCAATCAGTTTGCTCTCTTCTGCGGCGCTACTCATAGAAGCTTCACCACGTCCAAGTGCATTACCCGCTTGCAAACGGTTATAAGAATATTGGTCGGTTGGGAAATCCCAGTTGGAAACTGAAAAGCTCTCATCAAAGAAATCTTGATAGCTATATCCAGCCAATGCTACCAAACGATGCTTTCCAAAGCTCTTAGTATAATCCAAAGTAAACTCTAACAAATTATCTTCTGATGCACTCGTACTTCTGGAAGCATTTCCATTTCTACCATTCTTAGTAGTAGATACGTGTTTTTTAGTTTCAGCAAAACCGGCTAAAGATTCAGTCTTCACACTTGCAACCAACAATTTAGCATTCAAGCCACGTGCAAGGTTTGCGGTAACGCTACCGGATAAACGCGTTTCCTGAAATTCGTTTCTAGCATTGGTTTCCATGATATACGCCAATGGGTTATCATAGAAATAAATATTACGCTCTTTCCACTGACCTCTAAAATCATATACACTATCCGTAGGGTTACGAATAACAGATTGACGATAAATGTAGCTATTAAAACCACCGTCATCATTACGCTGACGGCTGATAACATTTAAGTTTACTTTTACTTTACCATCCAGCATGGCATGATTCACATCTGCACGTAAAGTCAACTGACGATTCACAGATTTCAGGAACATACCCTCCCAGTTACGGTAGTTGATATTTGCAGTATAACTGGTTTGTCTGTTACCACCTTGAAAAGTCAGGTTATGAGTTTGACTGAATGGAGTGGGTCTTGAAATTTCTTTGAACCAATCAGTATTCATTCCATAGTCAGTAAAAGGATATCCTTCTCTTCCAAACTGACGAAACTCTTCCGCATTCAAGAAGCGAGGGCGTCTGGCAATGGTTTGGATGCTTGCGTATGTGTTGTATTCTACTACTGAACGACCACCACCCTGAATTTTACGAGTAGTGATAAGGATTACACCATTGGTACCACGCGTTCCATAGATAGCGGCAGCGGAACCATCTTTCAAAACGTCGATAGACTCAATATCTTCCGGAGAAACCGAATTCAGGTTACCAGGAACTCCATCAATCAATACTAAGGGTGCAGTGGATGCATTCAAAGTAGTAATACCTCTTAATTGAATTTGTGTACCCGCAGTTGGAGAACCAGAAGAAGTAGACACGGATAAACCGGCTACTTTACCTTGAATCAACTGAGCAGCGTCTCTTACAAAACCTTTTACAAAATTTTCTTGCTTAACACTCGATACCGCACTGGTAAGATCTCCTTTCTTTTGGGTACCATAACCCACCACTACTACTTCATCCAGACTATTGATGTCTTTGTTGAGTTTTACAGTAAGGGAGTTTTGTCCACGTACGGGTAAAGAAAGTGTTACATATCCTACAAATGAGATATCTACTATCGCATCATCTGAAGGAACCGAAATACTGAATTTACCATCCGCATCTGAACTGGTAGCTGTTGTGCTGTTTTTAACTGTAATGGTAGCACCCTGGAGAGGTCCACCAGAAGCAGCATCTGTAACAACACCGGTAATGGTTCTGGGCGGGGGATTACCAATACGCGGCAGCTTCTCATAGCCCGCGTAAACAGTGTTTACTGCTAGTAAGAAGAGCAGCAGAAAACAAGTAAGTAGATTTTTCATAATGCAAGCGTTTTTATAAAGGTCAAAATGACACTTAAAATTATTTTTTATGTTTGACCGTTCAGGCTAATATTTTAACTAATACTCAACATATTTTAACCACTTTCAGCAAAAGTCCATAAAATGTATTGATAATTAATACTTTATACTGGCCGACTGATTGCAAACAACAGAATGTGCAAGAGATAATGAGTAAGAAAAAGCAGTATATCTGCAAACTTCAGCCCCATTCAAAAAAGATAAATAAAAAGAATAGTTGGTTTATATCTGCGTAGAACTGTCAAAGCGTTCTCAGATATCTTTATCAGATAACCCACTAACCTTCACTTGAAATTATGGCACAGCTAACTGAAACCTCACAATTCAAACCCTCACTTCGTTTACTGGATGCAACAATGATTGTAGCAGGATCTATGATTGGCTCAGGTATATTTATAGTAAGCGCAGATATTACCAGAAATGTAGGTAGTACGGGCTGGCTAATGGCCGTGTGGGTGATTACTGGTTTTATGACTGTTGCTGCTGCTTTAAGTTATGGAGAGTTAAGTGCCATGTTTCCTAAAGCAGGCGGACAATATGTGTATTTGAAAGAATCTTATAATCCATTGATCGCATTTTTGTTTGGCTGGAGCTTTTTTTCTGTCATCCAAACAGCTACCATCGCAGCTGTAGCCGTTGCGTTTGCAAAATTTACTGCTTATTTATTTCCATATTTCAGTGAAGACATCATTGCATTGGATGCGGGTATTGTTCAAGTGACAAGAGCACAACTATTATCCATTGTAGTGATTGCAGTACTTACATTTATCAATACACGAGGTATTCAAAGTGGCAAACGCATTCAAACAACTTTCACCATTGCTAAATTATTGAGCTTATTTGGATTGATACTTTTTGGTCTCATTTTATTTAATACAGAAGTATGGAACTTAAACTGGCAAAATGCCTGGGAATTAAGACCTATGAATGCTGATGGCTCATTCGGTAGCTATACTTTGTTTGCTGCGCTTGGTGCTATTGCTGCTTCGATGGTAGGTTCTATTTTCAGTAGCGACTCCTGGAACAATGTTACATTCATTGCAGGTGAAATCAAAAATCCGCAACGTAATATTGGATTGAGTTTATTTCTCGGCACTTTGATTGTTACCATTATTTATCTGCTTACCAATATTGCGTACACAGCTTTACTACCCTTACAAGAAATTGCTCATGCAGAAAAAGACCGAGTAGGTGTTACTGCAGCCAATGTAATCTTTGGCGAAGCCGGTACCATCATTATCGCCATTATGATTATGATCTCTACGTTTGGGTGCAACAATGGTATCATTCTAGCCGGTGCACGGGTGTATTACACGATGGCTAAAGACAAATTATTCTTTCAAAAAGCAGGTACTTTGAACCAAAATAATGTTCCTGCTTATGCTTTATGGTTACAATGTATTGTAGCGTGTGCTTGGAGTTTGAGTGGTAAATACGGACAATTATTAGACATGATTTCTTTTGTAGTAGTCGGATTTTATATGCTTACTATTGCCGGTATCTTTATTCTTCGTAAAAAAAGACCAGATGCCGAAAGACCTTACAAAGCTTTTGGATATCCGATACTGCCTTTGATCTATATCATGATGGGATTGAGCTTTTGTATCTTACTCATTATTTTCAAACCTGCATTTACCTGGCCAGGATTAATCATTACCCTATTAGGTGTTCCAGTATTTTATCTGGTAAGAAAAAAAGAAATCACCCCTTAACGATCCCGAACACTTTTTAGAAACTGACGTGATGCATCCGGATATTTTGCGATGAGGTGTGAACGCACCAGATTGGCAATTTGCCCGGATTGCTTTTCTGTTTCAAGCTGAATCAACTTGGAAGGCTTTGCAGGCATATGACAATCAATACAATTATTCACGATTGTTGGACCTACTTTATCTCCAAAAGAGCAAAACTGTTTTGTGTTTTGTTGATGACAACTCATACAACGCGTAGAAAATAATTTCATATCGTTTCTTTCCGTCTGATGCGGATTATGACAAGAACTACAAGTCATGGTTTGTACAGCTCCTTTGAAACAGGCACTAGCTAATAATAATTGATACTGATTACCATGCACATCTAAACTTTCAGGAGAATGCTTCACCGTATCGGGCTTATAAAAATCTTGTAAAGCATGTCCGGGTCTGAATAAAAAAGGAGAACGAATGGGTTCACGCAAACCGGAATGACAAGTAGCACAAGCTTCTATTTGCTGAATATTACTGACCGTTTTGTAACTGTGAATGTATTTGGCTGTTTTATCAGATGGATTTTCTTTTTGATAAGCTGCATGAGCTGCGGCAGGACCATGGCATCTCTCACAGTCGATCCCATAGATCAATGTGTTCTTATTTAATTCATCAATACGATATCCTTTTTCTTCACGCATACCTGTTCTTTCAATATAGGAAGCATGGCACTCAAAACATCCAATGGGAATAACCCTATCAAAACGAACATTATCAGATGGATAATTTGGGCTATTTGCCCAACATTGCCCAATTACAGAATAACTAACAGGCAATTGATAAGCATTGGTTTCTTGCCAGTATAAAAATGTTTGCGCCTTTCTTCCGGAACCAATCACAATATCAAAAGGGAAAGAAGCACGTTGCTGATTATTTTCATACGCTGTTTGAAAAAAACGATCTCCTTGTTTCTCCATCACCACTTTCAGATCTGATCGATAATGATATTGATTGCTATCAGGATGAAAACTACCTTTCATATTCATGGCAATCGCCGGAGAAGTAGTATTGTTATGAGCAGTTTGAGCGTATGCATTCACAATATCAGCATGACAACTTACACAAGCTGCTGAACCAGCGTAGCCAATACCTCTTGGGTCTTGTGATACAGGCTGTTGATCTTGTACGCAAAACTGGAATAGTAATCCTATTGAAAAAAGAATGCAGATTACTATCATCCATTTTTGCTTCATACTTATTGTTTAAAACGATTGAAATGCTCATCTCAAGATAAATAAGCATCTCAATAGTCAGTAATAAAAGATCACTCGTTATAAAATCTCCAGCTTGTAGTAAAGTTCTCTGTCAATGGCTGCTTAGTAAGAATGGCTCTCACCATTTCAACCGGCATGCTATTCAATGACATTACTGCATCGTGATACTGTTTGTAAGTCATCTTACCAGTGTCTACCAACTCTTTCTTCAATGCATAGAATTGTCTACCGCCTGTTAAATAAGCCAGCTGATATAATGGCGGATAGCGACCTACAAATGAACGACGTACTTCACCTTCAGCATTGGCTCTTTCATGACCCACTCTATCTACCAGAAAATCGATACACTGCTGCGGTGTCCATTTACCCATGTGATAATTGAGCGAAAATATAATTCTTGCACAACGATGCATATGCCAGAAAAGCATTCCTATTCTATCTTCCGGTGTTTTAGCAAATTGCATATCCCACAAAATCAGCTCCCAGTAAAGTGCCCAACCTTCGCCCCAGAAAGGCGTACCGAAATTGCGATAGGTTCTGTTTCTTGAATTTACAAACTGCTGCAGGTTATGTCCGGCAATAAGTTCATGGTGTACTGTAGCTTTTGAGAAATGAGGGTTGTTGCCACGCATACTCATCATTCTATCTTCATAACTCATTGTATTGGTAGGATAAGAAATAGTGATATCGGCTCCTCCGGTAAAAAATGGATTCACCAATTGTCTTTCAGGAGACATCATCATCATACCCCATGTTTCTTCAGCAAGAGGAGGAACAGTGATCAGATTATTTTTTTTCAGAAAATCTATGGACTCTGTGTAAAGTTTTAAAATGGCTTCCGGTTGTTTCCCCGGTGGAACATATAATGTCTTTACTTTTTCCAATGCAGCTTTCCAATCATCACCAAATCCAAGTTCTCTCGATGCTTTCAACATTTCCGCATCACACCATGCAAATTCTTTATTGGCGATATCAATCAACTCTTCCGGTGTATAGGAAATCATTTCTCGTTGCAATTGCTTAATGAGGTTATCACGTCCTACTTGTACACCTACAATACCGCTATTATCAGTTGCTTTAAGCGCACTGTTGGCTTTTGTTTTCCATACTCCCGCGTAAGCCGTTAAAGCTTCGTCCAAAGACTTATGTACAGTAGGTACCCACCAAGTAAACATTGGATCATAGCCATTATAAAAATCAAAAACACTCTGCAGGGTCTGGCGCAAATTATTGATCACTTCACCAGCAGTATATACAGACTCAGGATCGATGACTTTCTCTTCTTTTAATTTTGATTGAAGTGATTTAATCTGAGTAATCATCACCGACCAATCTTTAGCAACTTCTTCTGCATTGGGTTGATAGCCTCTTCTACGTTGCTGTTCTAGCGCATATACTTTAGATGCAAAAGGAATCCATGAACTAATCTTTGATACTTCATTTGCTTCTAACACCAATTGTTCCAATCTTTCTTTAAGATCTCTTTTGAATAAAATATAATCAACCTTACACTCTTGTGAAAGATTTTTGAAATCGACTGCTCCTAATTTTTTCTGATAGTCTTGAACCAGTTGTTGAAGTCGCTTATTTTTTTCAGGAGAACCAATACTAGCATCTGCGCCACCTCCAAAACCACCACCTCTAGAGGAAGCCGGACTGTAATATCTACTCAATGTTCGATTATCAACACCATACTGTTGAATCAGTGTTGGCATTTCCTGACAAGGAACATAAGCTTCTTTAGATACTTGTGCATGGCTGTTTTGTGGCAATGCAAAGTACATACTACCTGCTATCAGTAGTAGAAGGGGGAATTGTTGTTTTTTCATAAAGCTGTTTTGGTGGTTCTATTAGTCAAATCTTGATGGATCAAATGCTGATACATCAATACTTGTTTTTTTACCCGAAGCCAGTTCTGCAATCAAATACCCTGTTGCTGGTCCTAAACTCAAACCCATCATCGCATGTCCACCTGCATATAACAGGTTATCATATTTAGCACCGTAACCAATATAGGGTAGTCCATCCGGTGAACAAGGCCTGAAACCATACCATACTTTTTTCTCTTCCGGCATAGCTACTTCCAAGCCGGGTAAATAAGCAGGCACAGATTCTACAATACCTCTAACTCGATTCATATTGATCTTATCATTGATCGGACCAATCTCCATGGTTCCTCCAAATCGTAAATGATTGCTCATAGGAGTAATAGCTACTCTTGCTTCACAAAGTATGGCCGGTATTTGTAGTTGCTTAGCTGGATGATCTTGCGTGAAAGAATATCCTTTACCGGGCATCAATGGTAGTTGCAAGCCTGCCATTTGTAAAAGAGCTGGCATCCATGAACCTGCTGCCATCACAAATACATCTGCATCTATTTGTTCATTCCCCACATTCACAGCAATGATCTTATTGTACTTCTTTACAATTTGGGTAACTGGTTGTCCAGTTAAAAATCTGACTCCTTTCGTTTTCAAATCATCAATCAGTTGTTGATTGAGTTTGTTGGGATAGAGATGTGCATCACAACGATAATGCACTGCACCTAGTACATTTAAATCTACTTCAGGTTCTAATGCTTGTGCTTCAGCAGCATTTAGTACTTCTACATCCAACCCCATATTCTTGGCTGTTTCAGCCATATGTGTTTCCTCTTCCGCTACTTTTTCTGTTTTATAGTACATCATGATTCCCTTTTTTTCGAAAGAGAAATCAAAACCTGGTTGCTTACTCAGATCTTCATACAGTTGCTTGCTTAATAAGTTGATAGCAGTAAGATGAGGTCCAGATTTTTTTACATGTCCTTCATTCGCTGACTTTATAAATTTCAGTCCCCAATTAATGAGTTGTCCGCTTAAAGAGGGTTTTACATAAAACGGACTCTTTGAATTGAACATCCATCTGATACCTTGTGCAACAATACCCGGTGCAGCCAACGGTACAAAGTGACTAGGAACAATCATACCCAAATTGCCGTATGAACAGCTGTCTGTGAGATCTGTTTTATCGATTAAAGTAATATCCCATCCTTCCTTCGACAGGTAATAAGCCGAACTCAAGCCTATAATACCTCCACCTATGATAACCGCTTTCATGTTGCAAGATTTGTGTTAATCAGATCACTTGAAATCCATGTGCATAAGGATCATCATCATCAATGATGATGGTATTGTATCCTGTTACTCTCGCCCATCCTTCAATACTTGGAACAATAGCAGGTTGTCCATTTACAATTGTTTCTGCTTCAATTCTTCCAGTAAATGTGGACCCTATAATGCTTTCATGAACAAACTCATCTCCCTTTTTCAATTTTCCTTTTGCATACCACTGTGCCATGCGTGCTGATGTTCCGGTACCACAGGGAGAACGATCGATGGCTTTATCGCCATAAAAAACTGCATTGCGCGCTGTTGATGTAGGAGCAAGTGTCTTTCCGGTCCACAATAAATGACTCAACCCTTTGATATTTTCATTCTCTGGGTGAATGAAAGAATATTGTTCATTCAATAATTTTCTACATACTCTACTCCAAGAAATCAATTGATCAGCTGTATAATGTTCAAGACCTGGAAAATTTTCTTGAGGATCTACAATCGCATAAAAATTACCTCCATAAGCTACATCTACTTTGATATTTCCAAGATCTGGACATATTACTTCCAGATCTGCAGCGTACAAGAATGCAGGAACATTGGTAAGTTTTACAGATAATACTTTTTTACCTTCCTGTTTGTATTCAATCAATACCAATCCCGCAGGCGTTTCAATTCTCAATCGACCCGGTGTTTTTGGTGTCACCAGTCCTTCTTCAATTGCAATCGTGAGGGTACCAATAGTTCCGTGACCGCACATCGGCAAACAACCACTGGTTTCAATAAACAATACGCCAATATCATTTTGCGGATCATGAGGTGGATATAAAATACTTCCACTCATCATATCATGTCCACGTGGCTCAAACATTAAACCCTTTCTGATCCAATCGTACTCACGAAGAAAATGCAAACGCTTTTCCATCATGGAATTGCCTTCCAGTAAAGGGCCGCCGCCTGCTACAAGTCGAACAGGGTTGCCGCAAGTATGCGCATCAATACAAAAGAATTTCTTATGTGCCATTTAATATCGTCGTTATTCAATTACATGTAATCAGATAGCATCACGCGTATAATTGCCATTCACCTTACGCATAATACCTGCTGTATTCTCATTCTGTAAATACAAAGGCAGTAACTCCTGTGGACAATCCTGGTAACAAACCGGTCTTACAAACCTGCGAATGGCTTCTGTTCCAACAGAAGTTGTTCTTGCATCTGTAGTCGCAGGAAACGGTCCTCCATGTACCATTGCATGACAAACTTCCACTCCAGTAGGTACATTATTGAAAATGACTCTGCCTGTTTTTTGTTGTAAAATATCTACTACAGATGAATATCTCTTCAACTCATCGGTAGTACCGAAGACTGAGCCGGTTAATTGTCCGTGTAATGTTTGTAATGCAGCTTCCAACTGTGTCTTATCATCACATACCACTAACAAAGAGCATGGACCAAATACTTCATCTTGCAATGACGAATCTTGTATAAAATCATGAGCACTGACAGAGAATAGTGCAGCAGTTCCTTTGTATTCCTTTCCCTGATCTTCGCCCGTAAACAATGGTTTCACAGCTTTGGTTTGTGCAACTCTTGATCTGTCTGCATAGTATGCTTTACAAATGTGTTGGTTCAGCATGGTGGCTGCAGCAGCATTTGAAAGTGCCGCTACCAATGATTCTGTAAATGCTTCTGTAGCTTTTGATCGGATTACAAATAACAAACCCGGATTGGTACAGAATTGTCCAACACCCAAAGTAATAGAAGCCGCTAAAGCAGTGGCCATATCTACTGTTTTTAATGCTAGTGTCTCTGGCAATAAAACAACAGGATTGATACTACTCATTTCGGCATACAATGGAATAGGTTCTTTTCTTTTTTGCGTAACTGTGGCATACAATGCCATACCTGCACGATAGGATCCTGTAAAACCAATGGCTTTAATAGATGGTTCCATGGCAAGCTTTTGCCCTAATGTTGCTCCCTCGCCATTCAAAGAAGAGAATACACCATCAGGCATACCTGTTCTTTCTGCTGCTTTTTTAATTGCATTGGCCATGAGTTCATTGGTGCCGGCATGGGAGCTGTGTGCTTTCACTATCACCGGACAACCAGCAGCCAGTGCAGATGCAGTATCACCTCCTGCTGTTGAAAAAGCAAAAGGAAAATTACTTGCAGCAAATACCGCAACGGGACCAACAGGTTGAAGCATTCTTCTTAGATCAGATCTGGGAAGTGGTTTTCTATCGGGCATGGCTGTATCAATCACTGCATCCGCCCATGAACCTTCTCTAAGTAAGGTCGCAAAAAGTTTGAGTTGATTCATCGTACGATCTCTCTCTCCGGTTAGCCTTGGTAAAGGCAATCCAGTTTCGAGATTTGCACGCTCTAATAAAAAATCTCCGATATTCAATATCTCTTCAGCAACAGCTTCCAGAAAAACAGCTCTTTGTACAAAAGATGTTTTACTGAAAATTGCAAAAGCAGCTACCGCTTTTGCGATAGCTGCTCCTATTTCTTCGTCTGTTGCAATATGAAAATGTTCGGGTAAATAGGTTCCTTGAAGTGTGCTAAAAGACTGAAATGATTCTTTACCTTTTGCAGTTACTTCAAATCCGATAACGTTATGCCCATGCAGCATCCTTCTTATGTTTCAGGTTCAAATAATCTGGCAATGACGGACGATTGGCCAATGCCGTTTCTATAATTGCGGTTACACGTTTTAACTCTTCGCCTTCTAATGCAAGTCTAGGTGCTCTAACATGAGTAGACCCTATACCTGTATGTGTAGCAGCTAGTTTAATATACTGTACTAATTTTGGATGGATGTCTAATTCGAGTACAGGCAAGAACCAGCGATAAATCTTCAATGCTTCATCAATATAGCCTGCTTTCACCAAACGGAAGATAGCAACAGTTTCCTGAGGGAATGCATCTACCAAACCTGCTACCCATCCATGCGCACCCATACAGAGACTTTCCATTGCAAGTGTATCAACACCACATAGAATATTAAAACGATCTCCAAAACGATTGATCATTCTGGTTACATTCGATATGTCGCGAGTAGATTCTTTTACAGCCTGAATATTTTTATAAGGCAACATAGCCTCAAACATATCTAATGTCACATGGATTTTGTAATCCACCGGATTATTGTAAATCATAATCGGCAAAGAAGTAGAAGAAGCCACTGCCTTAAAATACTCAAGCGTTTCTTTACTATCTGCATAATAACGCATAGGGGGCAATAGCATCAGACCATCTGCACCATTTTTCTCAGAATCCTGAGCCAGTTGAATAGCCGCTTTAGTAGTTTGTTCTGCGATATTAATGATCACAGGAAAGTCTTGCGGGATGTGCTCTTTAGAATAAAAAAGTAAATCTCTTTTTTCTTCATTGCTGAGAGAACTTGCCTCACCCAGAGAGCCACCGAGAATGATACCATCTACACCTGCATCTAGCTGAGCTTGCAGATTTTTTTTGTATACCTCGAAATCAACAGAATCATCCTGTTTAAATGGTGTGAGAAGAGCAGGATATACGCCCTTCCATGTGAGATTAGCCATACTGATTATTTTATGAATGTAAAACTACTAGGGTCTTTAGGTACTTAGTTTTCATCTATTAATTAATTATGTACAGATTTTAACTGCTTTTTATTTTAACTATATGATTCATAATAAAGACGTCTTTGACTGCCAATAGAACAGACAAATGAATACAGAAAACATATAGCAAACCCTATTAGCAATGCTATTATCTTAAATTTAATTCGGACAATAGTGAATGCAATCACATAAATTATCCGTTTCTATGCAGATTTTAACCCAAGTAATGAGAACGGTTACTTTTTATGCCAAAAAGCAGCATTTCAAGTATCTTACCTGTCTTTTACCAAAATGAAGTCATTTTAAGTGAAAATTGGTATTAACTAATTACTACTTACCTGATACATGCTATTGCTATGAAAGTTTTACAATTCACCATTCCTGTACCCGGCGATAAGAATATCATTGTTCAACATGATGTGTTGCCCTATTTCTACCAACACCTACACAGGCATGATGAGATACAACTTACTTGGATTCAAAAAGGGGAAGGCACTTTAGTAGTTGATAATAACATGTACCCTTTCGGTCCCAACGAAATTTATTACCTGGGAGCCAACCAACCACATGTTTTTAAAAGTGATCCAGCCTATTTCTCTCCAAAAAGTAAACGAAAAGTACAGGCAATTACCATTCACTTTAATCCCAATGGAAAATTGGCCGGACTTTTTGATCTGGCCGAGATGAAACATATTCAGACTTTTCTTCAAAAACACAACAATGGTTTTGTAATTCCATCGGAACATATTTCTGATGTTGCACATAAAATGCAGATCGTTAGCAAAAGCAATGGAGCCGATCAGATGATTGCATTTATTGATATTCTCAGAAAGTTTACCAGCCTTCCGAAAGTAAAAGAACTTTCCAGTATTTCTAATTTAACCACGGTGAGTGAACATGATGGTATTAGACTTAGTCATATTTATCATTACATCATGGCTAATTACGCAAAGAATATTACTCTGGAAGATGTAGCCCAACAAGCACACATGACGCCCCAAGCATTTTGTCGCTATTTTAAAAAGAGAACATTACATACGTTTGTTTCTTTTCTAAATGAGGTCCGTATCAATGAAGCCTGTAAAAAATTAACCACGGGGGATAGCGATAGCGTCAGCATCTCTACCATTGCTTATAACTGTGGATTTAATACTGTCACGAATTTCAATCGTGTTTTTAAAACCGTGATTGGAAAATCACCCAGTGAATATGTAGATGATTATTTTAAAAGCACTTACGAAGAAGTAACTACCGTATAAAAAAAGAGAGGCTTTTATGAAAGCCTCTCTTTTTTTATTCAGTTCCCTGCATCAACTCATCGCTGTTTCTATCAGGCGGATCAATACCCAATAAACTTTTTACAAAGAAGTCTCTCTTCTTGGTACGACCATAAGGTCCTCCATCACTATGCCCCATTCCAGGAACGGCAAGAAAGTCAAAAGATTTTCTGGCTTTAATCAAAGCATCAGCTACTCTGTAGGTAGACTCAGGCGGCACATTGGTATCTGCTTCACCTACAATTAATAAGAGTTTACCTTTTAATTTATGAGCATTAGTAATATTCGATTGCTCTTCATAATGCTTACCAATCGGATATCCCATCCATTGTTCATTCCACCACTGTTTATCTACACGGTTATCATGACAACCACAAGCTGACACTGCTGCTTTATACCAGGTAGGATGAAACAATAACCCGCCCAATGAATTTTGTCCGCCAGCAGATGTGCCATATAAACCAACTTTTGTAGTATCAGCTTGAGGATACTTCGCCGCCAAAGCTCGCATCCACGCAATACGATCTGGAAATCCTGCGTCAGCTAAATTCTTCCAACATACATCATGAAAAGCTTTTGAACGATTGGCTGTTCCCATACCATCAATTTGAACTACGATGAACCCTAACTCAGCCATACTTTGCATTTCACCAAAAGCAGAAAATGATTTGGGAACAAAAGCGTCCTGTGGACCTGCATAAATATTTTCAATGATGGGATATTTTTTTGTTGGGTCAAAATCAGAAGGTCTACAAATAATACCCCAGATATCTGTTACCCCATCACGACCTTTTGCATGAAAGGGTTCGGGCAATTTAAACCCTGCTGCAATATGTCTGCTGATATCTGCCTTCTCTAACTCCATCAATTGCTTACCATCTGCAACACGGCCAAGTACTGATACAGGCGCTTGGTCAACAGTAGAGTATGTGTCTACAAAATATTGTTTATCTGGTGACCAAGTAATGCGATGATTAAAGCCAGGCTTTGTAAGCGTAACCATGTTCTTTCCATCAAAACCAATGCGATAATAATGAATAAAGTAGGGGTCTTCTCCTGCATTCATTCCACTTGCCTGGAACCATATCTCTCTTTTCTTTACATCAATACTGTCAATGTTTCTAACCACCCACTCTCCTTTGGTAATCTGGTTCTTAACTACTCCTCTCTTGGCGTCTACTAAATACAAATGTCTCCATCCATCTTTTTCTGTGACCCAAATAATCTCTGCAGTAGCAGGCAAATAATAAGTGAAAATACGCTGCTCATAAATAAAAGTCTGGGTTTTTTCATCTACAATATTCCTTGTACTTCCATCATTTACATTCACTTCAATAATTCGAAATCGCTGATGACCACGATCTACTTTTTCAAACATAAAGTGATCATTATCTCCTTGGTTCCAGTTTAATCTTGGTGCATCAAAAAAGTCAATGATCTCTGTTTGTACTTTTTTGATGGTTTTATCCGCAACACGTATTACAAACATTTCATAAGTCGAAAAATCATCTCCAGGTTGTTTGTAAGGACGCTCTTTCACTTCACCACGAGTAGTTCCGGGAACAGAAGTGAGTACATAATAAACGGGCTTATCTACAACACGTTTGATTTTATATGCAATCAAGTATTTACTATCGGGCGACCAAGTTACTTCGCCATAAGGCAAAGCCGAAGTACCATCAGTTGTATATTGAACAGCTGTACCTCCACTCACTGGTTCTAGATAAATATTATGTTCTTTTACTACAACATTCCATTGCTTATCCGGAGATGTACGAATGGTTCTACCTCTTTGCCATCTACCGGGAACTCTAGTAAGACCGGGATATTCAGTTTTATCCACTGGTAAACTATCAATTTTAGATAATTGGTATTGTGCAAGGTCAACATCATAAAAAGTATTTCCAACGGATATTGCGATCTTGCTTCCATCAGGGTACAAAAAAGCATTCCGAATAGGCAAGCGATTTGCACTTGCATTCTTATGCCCTGCTGCCGTTAATGCAGCTGCCATTTTATTTGCATCAAACAAGGGTCTTTTCACATTTTTTACCGGATCTACAAACAAGTATTCTGACTGACTATCAGGTAGCGCATTTCTATACCAAAAAGCTGAGCCACCACTCCAATTAGGTGCTACGCTGAGTTTAAAAGCTGTTCGTCGAGCAAGACTATCTCTTTCAGTGGCTGTTTTATATCGTTGCAACATTTGCTCTCTTGTTGGTGCAAAAGCAGGTAACGACTTGGTTTGTGCAACTACTATTTGCACTACCAATATCAAAAGAAGGGTCGATAAAAATGCTCTTTTCATAATTGGATATATTTAGGGCTACTTCACTTTTGAACTGGTATCCTCAATACGGTAATGGAATGTTTGGGGAAGGTATATGTTAGCTTTTGTCCATTTACTTTTCCACCGACTGTTTTTATGGGAATAAATTCTTTAGGATTCGTAAAAGAATTTTCTGCTTTCACTGTTGGTGCAGTAATGGTGTAGGCAGTCAAAGCACCATTCAATACCTGTGTTCCATCCAATGCGATATCTGTTTCGCAAGGTTCATCTGCACCATTTACCATTTTGATGATAAGATCACCATTTGACTGATCCCTGCCTGCCAATGCAAAAACTTTTCTAGGTTCAGTGTATGATAAAAGCAGTGTGTCATTCAAATAACAATCCACTTTATCAAGTCCAACTTCTAATCGAATACTATACCATTTACCAGTTTCGACAGGTCTTCTAAGTCTTTTCGATTCTGAAATATTTGAAACAGAACCATCACTAACAATTTCAAAAACAGTATTTGCATTCACATAAGAACCAATATGTGCTCGTAACATATTATTTCTATCAGTTACTGCAAATGGAATGATGAATGCATTGGTACCACCTGTCTTTCTTGCTTCTAGTTTTAGTGTGTATGTTTCGAAACTTTTATCTTTCAATACCATCAATCTTTGTGGCCCTTGTGCTGTTTGTGCGATCCCACCTTCTTTGACTTCCCAACTGCCACGAACATTGTCCCACTCTTTCAGATTATTGATAAAATCACTTTTGTAAACTGTTTGACCATTTTCAATGACTTCAATATTGCGATACTCTGTTTGTGTATCCCAGGTTGCTAATCCAATACTGCCCTTATTCTTTGGCTTTTTAATGGCTGATGGGGTAATATCCAATTGAATATTTAAATTTTCATCCGCACGATGTTCATTCATTAATTGAATGGTGTAATATGAAATACGTGCAAAACTGCTGTCTGCATTGTACTTAATAAGATTAACCGGCCAATGCCTGGTATTCACATTCTCGAAAAGTGGAGCATAGCTCGACATTTTTACCAGATCACCATTGTTCTCCATGCTCAAAATATACGCTGCGTCATTCAGTGCTGCCTGAAGATTTCCCGCCCCAACACCTGCATTCGTAGCGTACTCTCCAACATAAAGTTCATAATCACCGCGTTTGTAATTATCAAAATGATCATAATTGGTAAATGACCAGAAAGCACTCTTATATGCATGCTCATCTGCCATATCCGTAACCTTGATACTGTCAAGTGTTCTTCTATTCACATCTCCTATACCCATACTCGAGATGATCTTTATCTGCGGATATTTACTTTTAATAGCTTCATGAAAACGATTATATCTTTTAGCATACCATGGTCCATGCTGCTCGTTACCTACTTCAATATATTTGAGTGGGAAAGGTTTAGGATGACCATTCTGCGCTCTTACTTTACCCCATTTAGAAGTAACCGGACCAATGGCATATTCAATTGCATCGAGTACATCATCAATCACAGGTTGCAATTCTTCGTCTTTGATAAATGTGCCACTACGAAATTCACAAGCAACTCCTGCATTAAAAACATATAAGGCATCTGAGTTGATGTCTTCACAAAATTGTAAATATTCATGATATCCGAAACCATCGCTCGACCAATATCCCCATACACTAAATGTGCCGGGTCTTTGTTCTAGTGGACCAATTGATTTTTTCCAATTGGGTGCGCTTTCAACATTTAACCCTTCTACGAAACATCCACCTGGCCAGCGAACAAATGCAGGTTTCAAATCAGCTAAATATTGAGCAAGATCTGCTCTTAATCCATTAGGTCTGTTTTTAAATGTTTTCGCAGGGAACAGCGAGACAAAATCAAACATGATTTCACCTGTTGAACCAAAACGAAATGCAAAAGAAGACTTACCATCTGTTTCTGATGGAATCAACTTACAGGAATACTTTTTCCAATCTTTACTATCAACAGATTTGAAAGTATGACTTGCAATCTCTTTACCTGTTGACGATAAAAGAACAACTGTTAATGGACCTTTATAGCTGTTCGTTGTTCTGGTATAAAAACTAAGATTATAAGTTTCTCCCTTTTTGGCATTGATACCCCAGAATCCCTCATTTACAAAATAATCTTTGCCCTCTTTCGATAGTTGATTCACTTTTATAGTAGCAAACTGTGGTGTTGCATCCGTCAATGGTTTTTCAGTACTAAGAATGGCCTCTATATTACCACCTTCACCTGTTTTAATACTCCAATAAGGCATAGCCGTTTTAACAGGCCACGGTAAACGGAAATTACTAGGTCTGCCATTTAAATTATAATGGGGCTTTTTACCCGGATTAGGATTGAGCATATTCCCTTCTAATACAGCTCCCGGTGGAATTCTACTCTCTTCAAAACCACGGTTTTGTATCAACTCTGCATAGAGTCCTCCTTCACCACCATGACTAATCTCTTCAAAAAAGATACCATGCAGATTTGGGGAAACCGTATTCTTTACTTTATTCGTGAAGATTTGTAAAGAAGCTTTCTCCTGTGCATGCACTATAATACAACTACAGCAAATACCAATTGCTGTAATAGATTTTCTCAACAAGTAAAAGCGCATAATGATTTATTTGATGATCCATTCATGTACACCAGTAGCATGATTCTCTGGTAACTTAATCTTCATTCTTACTGCCGTTGTTTTTACTGGTGCAAAACGAACGGTATTGTATTTGTCTTTTGAGAGTTCATAACCGGATGTAGATTGAACAGGAACCCACTCATCACCTTGTTTATAAAGCAATTCCCATTTAGCGGGTATGCGACAACCTCCAAACGGACTATCATCATACCAATATACTTTTGACTCGCTGATGGTATATTCTTGATCAAAAGTGTATTGAATCCATTCTTCTGTATTTTTCTTAGGCCACCAATGCAGGTAGAGTGCTGACTTATCTTCAGAAGAAGAGGGTTCAAACTGATCATTCAAAGAATTCAGCATACGCTGATTATTGATGGATGCACTGATTTTACTTTTAGAAGCAATAGTTGGCGCAGCTTTAGGTCTGGCCATAGACTCTTCAAAAGGAATCCATACTACCATTTCACCCGGTCCACGATTATTCCATGAATAATATGGAATGGCTTTTACAGGTAATTCTTTTTTCAATAACTCATCGCTGTTGACTTGTCTTGCAGTGGCTGATCCTTTTCCATTCAGTAATAATACCCCATTCAAAAAAGAAGCATCATAGTTGGTTGAAAAAGAGGTTTGCTGGGGAACTACAATATTTTGTACGGTTTGATCTGCATGATCAGGACCTTCTAAACAATAAACAATTGGACCACGCTGTAATGCAAATCGACCTACATCATCTTTTACTTTTTCATTGGCCAATACTTTCTCGATTTCCATTGGCAATTCAAAAGAAACTACATCTCCTTTTTTCCATGCTCTGTTGAATACAGCATAACCCTTATCTAATGTATAAGCAACAGCTTTACCATTGATACGAATCTCTATTTTAGATTCTTCTTTCTGACTAGCAAAGCGATACAGGTCTCCCGGAACTGCTTCTTTTCTAGCCCAACCTGGAATTCTCACACGCAAAGCAAAATTCATTTGCTTTTCCGGAGTGACCATAATCTTCACATTACCCTGCCATGGATAAGCGGTTTCTTGTGCAACTGTTAGTTTACCTGAAGGCAATGTAATATTCGCTTCGTTGGTCATGTATAAATTCACATACACGTTATTTTGATCTTGTGCATATACATAACCCGGTACTGATGGCATAAATCGTGTAACATTGGATATACAACAAGCACATCCAAACCATGCGCTACGTTGGTGCTGCCCCATAGATGCGAGTGGATTCGGATAAAAGAATTTCTTACCATCTTGTGCAATACCTGATAACATACCATTGTATAATACCCTTTCCATTACATCGATATACTTAGCATCACCATGCAATAAGAACATACGATTATTCCAATACACATTTGCAATAGAAGCACAAGTTTCAGCGTATGCAGACATATTGGGTAACTGATACGCAGCTCCAAACGCTTCGCCGGCGCCAGTTGCACCGATTCCACCTGTTAAATACATTTTTTTTGTAACCACATCAGACCAGATATCACCAATAGCTTTGATATAAGAAGCATCACCTGTAAGTGCTGCTACATCAGCCATACCTGTATACATGTATGCAGCACGAACAGCATGTCCTACAGCTTCATGCTGATCGGTAACTGGTTTATGTGATTGACTATACTGCGCACCTTTCACTACTCCATTACCACGGATATCTAAGAAATATTTTGCCAGATCGAGATACTCTTTTTTACCGGTTACACGATATAATCTAGACAATCCGGTCTCTATCACCTGATGACCTGGGAAATAAGGAGCTTTACCGTATAAGAAATCTTTTACGATAAGATCTGCATTCTTTGTAGCAATATTTAATAAGCTTTTTTTACCTGTAGATAAATAGTGCGCTACCGCAGCTTCAAACAAGTGACCAGAGTTATACAATTCATGACTCAAATCAGGATCCTTCTCCCATCTTTTCTGACTGATCCATGGATGAAGTTTTGCAGGCTTCATGGTTCTGAATGTGTACAGATAACCATCAGGTTCTTGTGCTTCACCAATAATTTGAATGAGTGTGTCTACTGATTTTTCCAATTCAGGATTGGGTTTCACTTGCAAAGCATAAGAAACACCTTCAATTACTTTGTAAATATCTGAATCATCAAATGGATACTCTGTAAGGTTCTCAGGCGCTTTCTTTCCTGCTGCTTTCAAAAAATTATCGACACGTCCTGTTTCCCTACATTTTTGTAGTACATAAGGAATGGTAATTTCGGCGTTGACATTAATCCTTGGTGCCCAAAATTGATCATGCACATGTACATGATTGAATGTAACAGGCTGAATTGGATAGTCTTTGTTGGTTTGTGCTGTCAGCGTACTTACTGACAATACAATGCCTGCAACAAAGCCTTTGCTTTTGTAGTGAGACATGATTCCTGTGTTTATTTCAGTTAACAGAATATTTTCTAAAACGAATTCTTTGATGATCGGTTTGTGTACCTCACCGATCGATTCATGCAGGTGAGGTTAAAAGTATCTTCATTTTTCTTGATCATCTATTCAGATATTAACCGCTTCTTTTTTGATTTTATCATTTACGTACACCAAAAGTGTAAATGGTTGTTGACTGATATTTTTTTCCCGGCTCTAAAACTGTAGAAGGAAAATCAGGCTGATTGGGAGAATCAGGATAATGCTGGGTTTCCAAACAGAAGGCGGAGCGATGTCCATATTTTTTATTCCCTTTTCCAATCAATGTACCATCTAAAAAATTACCACTATAGAACTGAATAGCAGGTTCAGTTGTGAAGACATCCATTGTGATACCTGTCACAGAAGAAAATACAGTTGCTGCTTTGTCTAGGGCATTCGAAGTTGTTTTGTTCAACACAAAATTGTGATCATAACCCAACCCGTTTTTAATTTGTATATCGTCCGTATTGATCTCTTTTCCAATCAGTTTCGCTGTCGTAAAATCGAAGGGTGTGCCTGCTACTGCCACAGGTGCTCCTGCAGGAATCAAGGTAGAATCTACTGCAGAATATTTAGAGGCATTGATCATTAATTCATGATCAGTAATGGTTTCATTACCCTGACCGTTCAAATTGAAGTAAGCGTGATTGGTTAAGTTTACAACTGTAGCTTTATCGGTACTTGCCTCATAATCAATCTTCAATTCATTCGCTTCAGTAAGTGTATAGATCACTTTAACAGTCAAATTTCCTGGGTATCCTTCTTCTCCATCTTTAGATAAATAAGAAAGAGTAAGAGAATGATCATCGTGATTCACAACATCCCAAACCTGATTGTGAAAGCCCATCGGTCCGCCATGTAGAGAATTGGGGCCATTATTAGCAGCTAATTGATAAGTATTGCCGTTTAAGTTAAAAGATGCTTTGGCAATTCGATTACCATATCTACCTATTAAGGCTCCGAAATAGGCCTCATTTCTGTTTTGGTAGTGTGCCAAACTATCATAGCCCAGTACAATATCGGTAGGTGTACCCGTCTTATCAGGCACGACCAGCGCCACTACACGTCCGCCGTAGTTTGTGATCGCTACTTCAACATTATTTGCATTTTTAAGAAAATAGATTCCTACATTTTTACCATTAACTGTTTGCGTATAAGCAGCTTGTAATGCAGTGGAATCAAGTATTGAAGGTTGTTCAACAGTTGTAGATGATGAGGTGCACTGTATTAAAATGGTTGCACTTGCCACAATTGCCATGAGTTGTAATTTTTTCATATGGAAGCAGATATTATGAATGGTAAGACATCGATTTTTGTTAACCGACCGTACCAAATTAGAAAAAAAATATTAATTGTAAAAAAAACACTTATTATTTTTAAGGAGAAAATATAATTTTATGCAGATATTTAACAACGCTTTATTAAAGTCGTCAACCTTGCATTATAATATATATGGTTAGGTATCATAAACAAACCCGAATACTAGTTGCCATCGATTGTATCATCTTTGGATTTGATGGAGCCAATCTTAAACTATTACTGGTTCAGCGTGGACTGGAGTATGAGAAGGGTAAATGGAGTTTGATGGGTGGATTTATTCAAAAAGATGAAGATTTTGAAAAAGGGTCCGCACGTATCTTAAAAGAACTTACAGGTTTAGAAGGTGTTTATATGGAACAACTCTTTGCATTCGGAGAAGTGAATCGTGACCCGATAGAAAGAACTGTGTCCGTTGCTTATTTCGCTTTGATTGATATTCATAAATATGAAAAGCAGATCAATGCTGATTATCACGCAGAATGGTTCCCCATCAAAGAAACACCAAAATTGATCTTTGACCACCAGGAAATGGTAGACATGGCAAAAGAAAAACTGAGGTACAAAGCAGCTTTTCATCCCATTTTATTTGAATTGTTACCAGAAAAATTTACGCTGCCACAACTACAGAGTTTATATGAAGGGATCTTTGATTATCAATTCGATAAGCGAAATTTTAGTCGAAAACTGCAGTCAACAAAATTACTCATCAAACAAAAAGACAAGGACAAAGAGAGCTCAAAGAAAGGCGCCTATTATTATAAACTTGATAAAAGGCGCTATGCTGCTAACTTTCATGCCTTTTTAAATCTTATACCCAATCCGGGAAATTTGAAATAACAGGAAAAAATCTTCCTGTTTTTTTTGTTTTCCATTTTTAAGTGTTAATTTGACACGAATTATCGAACCTCATTGCTTGCCGAATGAAAAAAGAATCGTTTGTGATTGGTGTGGACTATGGCACCGACTCTGTGAGATCAATCATAGTAAATACTGCAACTGGAGAGGAGATCGCTTCTTCTGTTCATTATTATTCCCGCTGGAAAAAAGGATTATACTGCAACGCTGCAGATAGTCAGTTCAGACAACATCCATTAGACTATGTAGAAGGACTTACTACTACAATTACCAATTGCTTGAAGCAAGCGGGTCTGGCAGTTGCTGAAAATGTGGTAGCAATTGGTGTAGACACTACCGGATCTACTCCTGTAGCAGTAGATGAAAGCGGAACACCGTTGGCCTTACATCCTGAATTTGCTGAGAATCCTAATGCCATGTTTGTATTATGGAAAGACCATACCAGTGTGAATGAAGCTGCTGAAATCAATCAACACGCTAGAAAATTTGATACCAATTATCTTCAATATGTAGGTGGTATTTACTCATCGGAATGGTTCTGGGCTAAATTATTACACATACTCAGAAGCGATGAAGCAGTTCGCAAATCTTGTGTATCATGGGTAGAACATTGTGATTGGATTCCGTTTCTTTTGACAGGTGGAAAACATATTAAAGATCTGAAGAGAAGTGTTTGCGCTGCTGGACATAAAGGTTTATGGGCTGAAGCTTTCAATGGTTATCCCCCGAACGAGTTCTTCACTTCATTGGATCCTTTATTAGATGGATATGTTACATCTCTTGGACAACAAATATTTGCATCAGATACTTCTGCAGGAACACTTTCTCAGGAATGGGCAAATAAACTGGGGCTATCTGAAAATGTAATAGTAGCAGTAGGCGCATTCGACGCACACATGGGTGCTGTGGGTGGACAAATTGAACCCTATCATCTTAGCAAAGTAATGGGTACTTCCACATGTGATATCCTTGTTGCACCTACCAATGATTTAGCAGATAAAACTGTAAAAGGTATTTGCGGACAAGTAACAGGTTCTGTAATACCAGGCATGTTAGGTCTTGAAGCGGGTCAGTCTGCTTTTGGTGATACCTATGCATGGTTTAAAAACATGTTACTGCAGCCAGTACATGAGTTATTGACTCAATCAAAAACAATTACCGAGGAACAAGCACATCAGTTACAATCAGAATTCAATGATCAATTGATTGCTCACCTTTCAAAAGCAGCAACAGCATTGCCCTTACGAGAAGATGATGAATTGGCTTTAGATTGGTTTAATGGAAGAAGAACACCAGATGCCAATCAGTTTTTAACAAGCAGCATCCATGGATTGAATCTTGGAACAAATGCTGCTTCGATTTTTAAAGCGTTGGTAGAAGCCACTTGTTTTGGCGCCAAAATGATTGTTGACAGATTTATCAGTGAAGGAGTTCCGGTAAAAGGATTGATTGGTTTGGGTGGCGTTGCAAAAAAGTCTCCTTACATCATGCAAGTAATGGCAGACATCATGAATATGC
>VFQN01000906.1_pt1 | contig 52723 bp, 44 predicted proteins | sample 3512371 | NCBI WGS metagenome assembly VFQN01 (sample SAMN10412370, study PRJNA504923) | tailings metagenome | isolation source: Replicate 2 from Balatoc abandoned mine | place: Philippines: Itogon, Benguet | collected 2017-08-28
AGCCCTCGTCGCCGATCACGTGCACGACGACCGAGCGGGTGTGTGGCGTCGTCCGGTGTTCCCACACGTAGATGCCCTGCCAGGTGCCGAGGCACGGGCGCCCACCGGCCACCGGCACGCTCAGGTTCACCGTCGTGAGGGCCGTCCTGACGTGCGCCGGCATGTCGTCGTCGCCCTCGATGGTGTGGGTGAAGAGGGCGTCACCGTCCGGCACCAGGCGGGCGAAGAACCGCTCGAAGTCGCGGCGGACGTCGGGGTCGGCGTTCTCCTGGATCAGCAGCGACGCAGAGGTGTGCTGCAGGTGGAGCGTGCAGAGGCCCGTCCGCACGCCTGAGCGGGAGACGATCGCCTGCACGTCATGCGTGATCTCGTGGAAGCCGCGCCCGCGCGTGGCGACCTTCAGCGTGTCGAGAGCCTGGCGCATCATCTGCCGCCGATTGTGACCCGGAACGGGGGTGACTCGTGAACCGCATACGCAGGGCGGCCGTGTGACATACTCCGCGGCCAGTGCTGGCCGGCTACATCCACGACATCGACCCGATCGTCGTCTCCCTCGGCGGGCTGCACGTGTGGTGGTATGGCCTCGGCTTCGCGCTGGGCTTCTGGCAGATGCATCGCTTCATCCAGCGGCACCGGATGTCGCTGCACCTCGATGCGCGCGATGCCTTCACGCTGTCGCTGCTGGTGATCGCCGGCGTACTGATTGGCGGGCGCACCGTCGAGATCCTCTTCGACGAGTGGCCGTTCTACCGCGACAACCCGACCTACATCCCCCGCTACTGGCTGGGCGGCATGGCCACCCACGGGCTGCTCATCGGTGCGGCGGCAGGCTGCGGACTGTTCTGCACGATCTACCGGCGTTCATTCCTGCGCGTGGCCGACGTGCTCGTGATTCCCGGCGCGCTGCTGATGGGGCTCGGTCGTCTCGGCAACTTCGTGGACGGCCAGATCGTCGGGGGCCTGACCGATGTCTGGTGGGCCGTGAAGTTTCCCGACGCCGACGGGTTCCGACACCCGGTCGTCCTCTACGACGGCATCAAGAACCTGCTGCTCGTGCCCTACCTGTTGCACGTGCGCGCCACCAATCCGACACCCGGCGCGACGGCGGCCCGCTTCGTGTTCTGGTACGCCGCCCTGCGCATCGTCCTCGATCTGTTCCGCGATTACCCCACGCACCGACTCGCGCTCGGAACGGGCCAGACGCTCAACCTCGTCATGGCGCTGCTCGGCCTGGTCCTGCTCACCCGATCGCGACTGCGCAGGCTCGGGCGTCTTCGCCACAGCTCGGTGCCCGAAGACACGGCGATCACGGTACCGCGGGCACCACTCTGGTGGCAGCGCGTGCTGCTGGTCGCCATCCTGACGCTGTGCCTGTTCATCCCCAGCAACTGGACGCAGAACGTGCCGAATCGATACGGCACGAGGCACCCCGGGCTCCGTCACTCGTGGGTGTACCCGGACATCGACACGGCGCCGCGGGAGCGCTGAGCGACAGACCATCGCACTGGAGTCGTCGCCGTCAGCCCGGGTATCGGATCCCGAGCTCGTTGGCCACCGCGTCGAGCCGCGCGTCGGCTGTCCAGAGCATCGACCGACTCACCAGCGCCGAGGCGAGCAGGTGCGCGTCGATCCAGCCGATCCCGCGGCCATGCAATCTGCGCTCGCGGATGAAGCCGACCACTTCGATGTGCGGTACGACCGGTGCGCCGGCCATGAGGAGGTAGTCCGCGAGCAACTGCCGCCGCCCGCCCCGGTCACCGATGAGCAGCTCGCCGTAGACGCACGCGTGGCCGATGACCTCGGCGTCCGAGAGCAGACGTTCGAGACCAGCGGCGTAGGGCGCCTGGTTCGACAGGAATCGGACCCATACCGACGTGTCCGCGAGGACCATTCGTCCCCTGCCTCACACCCGGGTCGGCAGCGCAGGCTCCCGGCGCCGACGAACGTCCGTCGCGCGCGCCTCACTGCCGCGCAGTGCCCGCAATCGCTGGTAGGCCGCCTGCCGTACGAGGGCCTCCAGGCCGAGCCGGACCGTCTCCGTGTCCGTCGCGGCGCCGGATGCGGCCCGGGCCTCACGCAGCAGCGTGTCGTCGATGTGCAGGGTCTTTTTCATGCCATATGATTCTGCCATCACTGTATGGCATGTCCCGACGGGCGCAGCCCCGGTGTTCACCATCCGCTGCTGCCCGGGTCGCCCTTGAACGGGCCCACGACCTCCGGCGTGATCCAGCCGCCGTAGAACCCGCCCGGCTGTGCCCGCACCCTGAAGCCGCCCACGGAGCATTCGATCCGTGCGGGGTAGAACGAGAGATGCGTTCGGATGGCGTCGAACGCCGGCAACGGCTGCTCGTAGGACCAGCCGACTGCATCCAGCACGATCGGGCCGACGCACACGGTCCAGTAGCGCGCCGTGCCCTTCCACTCGCAGCTGGACGAGCCCTGCGTGGGGCGCAGGTAGTCGGTCGCCACGTCGGCACGCGGGATGTAGACGGTGGGAGGGCTCGCCGTCTCGAGCACCCGCAGCGCGCGAAGCGTGCGCGCCACCACGACGTCGCCGACGCGCACGGTGACCTCCCGCGGCTCGGCCTCGAGGCGTGGCGGCCGCGGGTAGTCCCAGACGGATTGCTGGCCGGGCCCGGGTTGCTCGGCAAACGGTGGCCGGACCTGCCCGTAGTAGCGCCAGCCCCCGGGGCCGGCGTGCCAGGAGGTCGGCTGCGGATCATTGCCCATACCGGAATGACGAGGGAGCCGACGCCAAAGGTGCGCGGCCAGGCGTTGTAGCATGCCTGTGGTGTCGCACGAATCCCTCGGTCGCCCGATGACGGGCTCCCTCGATCACGAGCGTTTCATGCGGCGGGCCATCGCCCTGACGGCCAACTGTCCAGACCTCCCGTTCGGTGCCGTGATCGTGTCTGCCGAGACCGGTGACGTGGTGGCCGAGGGGTGGAACAGGTCCGCAGTCAACCCGACGTGGCACGGCGAGATCGATGCCATCAACCGTCTCGCCGGCGCGGGCCGTGCCGACGATGGCGCCGGACTCGTGCTCTACACGACCGCCGAGCCGTGTCCGATGTGCATGGCGGCCGTCCTCTGGAGCGGCATCGGCGCCGTGGTGTTCGGCACGTCGATCCGCTTCCTTCAGCAGCAGGGCTGGCGGCAGATCGACATCCTTGCAGAAGAGGTCGAGCGCCGGAGCCCGGGGTGGACCTGCACGATCATCGGCGGCGTGCTCGAGCAGGAGTGCAACGCCCTGTTCGAGCGCCAGGCCGGCTGAGCGGGGGACGTCGATCGGCGGGCCGCAGCCGTCGTGCGGCGCGCGATGCCGCCTCCTCCTGAAGGGCACGTCTTCGACGGACGTGGACGGCTGGTAGAATCCCGCCAGACCAGAATGCCCCAGGCAACAGCAGGTCTCAGAAAGACCCCGACCGGGATAGACGGCCTCGACGCGCTCACGCGCGGCGGCCTGCCCCAGGGACGGGCCACGCTGGTGGAGGGTCCTGCCGGGTCGGGCAAGACGGTGCTTGCACTCCAGACGCTCGTCAACGGTGCCCGCCGATGGAAGGCGCCCGGGATCTTCGTCACGTTCGAAGAAGACTCCGAACGCATCGTCGCCAATGCCGCATCGTTCGGATGGGATCTGCCCGCCCTCAGCCGACGCTCCCTCTTCCTCCTCGACGCGCAGCCCAGCCCCGACATGGTCGTCTCGGGCACGTTCGACCTGTCCGGCCTGCTGGCGGCGGTCGGTTCGCGGGTCCGGTCCATGCGCGCCCAGCGCGTGGTCTTCGACTCGCTCGATGTCGTCCTCTCTCTGCTCGACCCGCAGGCACGTCGCCGGGAACTGGTGCGGCTGCACCAGTGGCTCCACGCCCACGACATCACGGGAATCCTGACGGGGAAGGCGGACTCCGCGGGTGGCCAGCCGACAGACGGCACGCAGTACCTGGTCGATTGTTGCCTGTGCTCGTGAAGCTGATCAAGGAGAACAAGCGGATCATCTTCAACCGGAGGTTCAGCAGCCCGCGCTTGGCGGATACGGGGGTGCTGGTGGCGGCGGGGACAGGGCCCGGGGCACGGGGGCGCGTGGCGTCGACCGAGCGCGTGAGTCTCGGAGCCGACTCACTCGACCGGATGGTCGGCGGCGGTTGTCATCGGGGGTCCAGCGTGCTCGTGACGGGTGCGCCGGGCACGGCCAAGACGACGCTCGCGGGCTTCTTCGCGCAGGCTGCCTGTGCGCGGGGTGAGTCCACGCTCCTGGTCAGCTTCGACTCGGAGCCTGCGGAGCTCGTGCGCAACCTCGCGTCGGTGGGCATCTCCCTGCGACGCCCGCGACAGAAGGGGCTGCTGCACATCGAGGGCATTCATGCCGCCGATTGCAGCGCCGAACAGAGTGCGTTGCACATCCGCATGCTGGCCGAGCGCATGCAGGCGCGCTGCCTCGTGGTCGATCCCATCTCGGCGCTCGCCAAGCAGGGCAACACCGCGACGGCGTTTGGCGCCATCGAACGGTTGACACGGTGGGGCCGGGAATCGGGCGTCACCCTGTTCTGCACGAGCCTGCTGGATGGCCAGACGCCGGAGATGGAAAGCACACCGGTGCAGATCTCGACGATCGCCGACACGTGGATCCACCTGAGCTACCGCATCGGCGCGGGCGAGCGGAACCGGACGCTGACGATCGTCAAGTCCCGTGGGACGGCGCACTCCAATCAGGTGCGGGAGCTCGTGCTGACCAGCGACGGCATGCGAATCGCCGACGTCTACACGGCCGGTGGCGAGGTGCTGCTCGGCACGCTGCGGTGGGAGAAGGAGCAGGCGGCGCTCCTGGAGGTCGAGCGACGGCGACAGGAGGCGATGCGGCGTCGCGCCGAGCTCGACGCCGAGGAAGCGGCCCTCGTGGCGAGGCTCCGCGCACTCGAAGTGGAGCTGGCCGCCAAGCAGGGCGAGCGCCGGGTGCTCGATCAGGGTGAAGAAGGCGAGCGGTCGCGCGAGGTCACGCATCGCGAAGCCATTCGTCGCGTCCGATCCGGAGGCGAGGCCTGACGTCAGGCCCCGGTCCCCATGCCCGAGACCTTCGAGTTCCACCTCTTCGTGGCTGGTAACGCACCCTACTCGTCGCGGGCGCTCACCAACCTCCGCGCGATCTGCCAGCAGCACCTCCCCGGTCGGCACAGGATCGAGGTCATCGACGTGTTTGCCGACCCCGAGCGCGCCCTCGCCGAGGGCGTGCTCCTGACGCCGCTCGTCGTGGGCAAGGGGCGGTGCTCGGGGCGTCGAGTGCTCGGCACGCTCACCGATGCCGAGGCGTTCCTGACGGCCTTCGACCTGTCCTGCCAGACGCCATGACGCGGCCCCCTGCACCTGGGGATGCGCACGATCGCATCCAGGCCCTGATCGACGTCATCCGTCAGGCCGAGACCGAGCTGCGGGCCCTGGCCGGCGATCAGATCGACGCCGTGGCACTCGGCGAGCAGGACGGCTACCTGCTGCTCCCCCGCGGCCAGCGCCAGCTGCTCGAGCGTGAGGCGGCAGAGCGGGAGGCCGCGGCGACCCTGCAGAGCACCCTCGACGCCGTGCCCGCGCATATCGCGCTGCTCGACTCTCAGGGTGTCATCAAGGCCGTGAACGAGTCCTGGCGCAGGTTCGGCAAGGCCAATGGCCTCGCGGCAGGACTGGTCGGCCTCAGCTACCTGGAGACGTGCGACGGCGCCACCGGCGACTGTTCCGACGAGGCGCGGGACGCCGCAGAGGGGATTCGCCGTGTGCTCCGACGAGAGACGGAGCTGTTCTCGCTCGAGTACCCCTGCCACTCGCCCGATCAGCGGCGCTGGTTCCGCCTGATGGTGACCCCCGTGCTCGGTGGCAGCGGTGGGGTGGTCGTCACCCACGTGGACGTCACGGCGCGCCGCCTGGCTGAAGACGCCATCAGGGCCAGCGAGGCCCGCCTGCGCGAGACCCAGCGGATTGCCGGCCTCGGAAGCTGGAATCTCGACCCGGTCTCCGGGCGATTGTCGTGGGCCGGCCAGGTGGCCGAGATCTTCGGCGTGGACGCCGACGGCTGCCCACGGACCGTCGACGGGTTCCTGGCGTGGGTGCATCCCGGTGACCGGCCTGCGTTCAAGGCTGCGCTCGAGAGGGCGCTCGCCGGCGAGATCCCGCTCGACATCGAGCACCGTATCGTGCGCCCCGACGGTGGTACGCGCATCCTGAGGGAACGGGGCGAAGTCGTCGCCGATGACGACGGCCGCCCCGTCGTGCTCACCGGGACGGTGCTGGATCTCACGGCGCTGCGCCTCTCGCAGCAGCGCGGGGCCACGGCGTCGGCGTTCTTCCTGGAGGCCGAGCGAATCGCTCAACTCGGCAGCTGGGATTTCGACGTTCCCAGCGGTCGCCTGACATGGTCGGATGAAGCCTGCCGGTTGTTCGGGACCACGGCCGCGGACTTCCCGGGCACGTTCGAGTCGTTCACGGCCTTCGTCCTCCCCGAGGATCGTCCCGGCCTGGCGCAGGCCAACGCGCATGTCAGTCCCGACGCCCCGCAACTGGAAGCCGAGTACAGGATTCGGCGTGCCGACGGTGAGGTGCGCTGGCTGTACGAACGCGGCGTGGCGATCTTCGACGACGCCGGACGGATGATCCGGCGCCTGGGCGTGGTGATGGACGTCACCGAACGCAGGGAGGCCGAGGCGCGCCTGGCCGAGTCGGAGATGCGGTACCGCCGACTGTTCGAACACATGGCCGCCGGATTCGTGCTGTTCGACGTTCACGTCGACGGGCGTGGCACGCCCGTGGACCTGACCGTCCTGGACGCGAACGCCGGGTTCGAACGCGTGACCGGCGTGTCGCGCAACCAGGCCATCGGGCGGCGACTCACCGAGGTCGTGCCGGGTATCGAGCGCGACGACACCGACTGGATCGGGATCTTCGGGCGCGTGGCACTCACCGGTGAGGCGCTTCAACTCGAGGAGCCGTCGCAGTTGCTCGGCCGCTACCTGCTGGCCAACGCCTACAGCCCACTGCCACGACAGTGTGCCGTCACCTTCGTCGACGTCACCGGACGGAAGCTCGCCGAGCAGGCGCTGCGCGCCAGCGAAGCGCGGTTCAGGGCCATCTTCTCTGCCGCCGCGACGGGCATGGCACTGGCTGCCGCCGACGGGCGATTGCTCGACTGCAACGACGCCTTCTGCCGACTCGTCGGCCATTCGAGCGACGACCTCACGCGCACGGACCTGCTGTCACTCACCCATCCCGACGATCGGGAGACGACCCTCGAACTCCTGTCCGATCTGCTGGCTGGTCGACGTTCGTCCTTCGTCGTCGAGACGCGCTATGTGAGGAAGGACGGCCGTGTCGTCTGGAGTCGCGTCGGCGTCGCGCCGATGCCAGACCCATCGGGCAGACCGTCGGCGGTGATTGCCGTGGCCGAGGACATCACCGAGCTGAAGGCCGCTGAAGCCGAGCGGATCGATCTGCTCGCACGCGAACGGGCAGCCCGCCGCGAAGCCGACACGGCCAGCCGCTACTTCCAGTCGCTGTTCGAGTATGCGCCGGGCGCGTATCTCGTGCTCGAGGCCCAGAACTACGACATCACCGCCGTCAGCGAGGCGTACCTCCGCGCGACCATGACGACGCGCGAGGAGATCCTTGGACGGCACATCTTCGACATCTTCCCCGACGGCCCCGACGCCGATGGTGACCGGCCCACCCATGCAGTCCGTCAGTCGCTCGACCGTGTCAAGGAGTTCGGGCGATCGGACGTGATGGGCGTGCAGCGATACCCCATTCCCCGGCCCGCAGCGGAGGGCGGGGGATGGGAGGAGCGGTACTGGAGTCCGGTGAACACTCCCGTGCCGGGTCCCGACGGCCGCGTGGCGTTCATCATCCATCGTGTCGAGGACGTGACCGAGTACGTCAAGGCTCGGCAGCAGGGAGAGACCGCCGCACAGGGGGAGGTGCTCGAAACCCGTGCCCAGCAGATGGAGGCCGACATCGTCCTCAGGACGGCCGAGCTGAAGCGGGCCAACGAGGAATTGCTTCGCAGCCAGGCGCTGCTTCGCATCGCAGGGCATGCCGCCAAGCTCGGCGGGTGGCGACTCGAGCTCGATCCCGAACGACTCGTCTGGTCGGACGAGACCTGCGCCATCCACGATCGTCCCCCGGGCCACCAGCCGACGTTGGCCGAGGGGTTGGAGTACTACCTTCCCGAATATCGCGAGACGGTGTCGGCCGCACTGCAGCGGACGAGGTCCACCGGTGAGCCGTTCGAGTTCGAAGCCCAGCTCGTCACGGCGAAGGGCCGGCGCATCTGGGGGCGAGCCTTCGGCGAGGTGGTGCGCACCGGGTCGGGTGAGGTCATCGGCCTGCAGGGAGCGTTCCAGGACATCACCTCGCAGGTCGAAGCGGCCAGGGAAGTCGACCGTCTCGCCGCGCGCCTGACGACGACGCTCGAGAACCTGTCGGACGCGTTCTTCACGCTCGACCAGGAGTGGAACTTCAGTTACGTCAACGCACAGGCCGAGGTGCTGTTGGCTCGTCCGCGGCACGAGCTTCTGGGTCGCAACGTGTGGGAGCTGTTTCCCCACGCGGTCGGCACCCAGTTCCAGCACGAGTACGAGCGAGCGCTCCGCGACAAGGTCTCGGTGACGTTCGAGGAACCCTACGCGCCACTCGACAAGTGGTTCGAGGTACGAGCCTACCCCTCCGACGACGGACTGGTCGTCTATTTCCGCGACGTGACCGAGCGTCGCCAGCAGCGCGAGGCCCTGCTGGCCAGCGAGGAGCGCTTCCGGTTGTTGTCGCGGGCGACCAACGACGCCATCTGGGATTGGGATCTCCTGACCGATTCGTTGTGGTGGAACGAAGGCTTCGAGGCCCTCTTCCGCTTCAGTCGCGAGGAGGTCGAGCCCACCATCGAGTCGTGGACGAGTCGTATCCATCCCGACGATGCCGCGCGCGTCGTCGACGACGTGCACGCCGCCATCGAAGGGGGCGCCACGGCGTGGTCCGGTGAGTACCGGTTCCTCCGCAAGGACGGCAGCTATGCGTTCGTGCTCGATCGGGGCAATGTCATCCGAGACGACACGGGCCGTGCCGTCAGGATGGTCGGCGGCATCACCGACCTGACGGCCCGCAAGGAGGCCGAGGAGCGATTGCGCGAGCAGGCCGCGCTACTCGACCGGGCGCAGGATGCCATCCTGGTGCGCGACCTCGAACATCGCGTGACGTACTGGAACAAGAGCGCCGAGCGGCTCTACGGCTGGACTGCCGAGGAGGTGCTCGGGCGGGCCGTCACCGAACTGCTGTACGCCGACACTTCGGTCTTCCAGGCGGCCACGGCGCACGTGTTCGAGCACGAGGAGTGGGTCGGCGAGATCCAGCAGTGCACCAAGAGCGGGCAGGTCCTGACGGTCGAGGCGCGGTGGTCGCTCGTCCGCAGCGATTCCGGCGAGCCCAGGTCCGTGTTGGCCATCAACACGGACCTCACGGACCGCAAGCGGCTGGAGCAGCAGTTCCTGCGGGCGCAGCGGATGGAGAGCATCGGCACGCTGGCCGGAGGCATCGCGCACGACCTCAACAACGTGCTGGCGCCCATCATGATGGCGATCGATCTGCTCCGACTGTCCTATCCGGCCGGTGGGGCCGTCGAGATCCTCGACACGGTCGAGGCCAGCGCACGCCGCGGCGCGGAAATGGTGAGCCAGGTGCTCAGCTTCGCCAGGGGCATGGAGGGGCAGCGGGTGGCGGTGCAAGCCTCCTATCTCGTGGCCGACCTGGTCAAGATCGTCAAGGACACGTTCCCCAAGAACATCGCGCTGGATGTCGACGTCGCGCCTGACCTGTGGGCGCTCGAGGCCGACCCGACCCAACTGCACCAGGTGCTGCTCAACCTGTGCGTCAACGCGCGCGACGCGATGCCCGACGGGGGGAAGATCACGATTCGCGCCGGGAACATGGTGATCGACGAGCACTACGCGGCGATGAACATCGAGGCGCGTGTCGGCTCGTACGTCCGGCTCGAGGTCGAGGACACGGGCACCGGCATCCCGGCCGACATCGTCGAGCGCATCTTCGATCCCTTCTTCACCACGAAGGAGATCGGCAAGGGGACCGGGCTCGGCCTGTCGACGACGCTGGCCATCGTGAAGAGCCACGGTGGTTTCATTCGGGTCTACAGCGATCCGGGCATGGGCGCGAAGTTCCGCGTCTACCTGCCCGCGGCGTGGGCGCCAACGCTCTCGGCGGCCTCCATCGACCAGCTGCTGCCCCGGGGCAACGGGCAGACGATTCTCGTCGTGGACGACGAGGCGTCGATTCGGCACATCACGCAACAGACGCTCGAGACATTCGGCTATCGCGTGTTGACGGCGGCCAACGGCGCCGACGCAGTCGCCCTGTTCGCGCAGCGGCTCGCCGACATCTCTCTAGTCCTGGTCGACATGATGATGCCGGTGATGGATGGTCCATCCACCATCCGGGCCCTGCTGCAGATCGCGCCGTCGGCACGGATCATCGGTGCCAGCGGCATCACGGCCAACGGCAAGGTGGCACAGGCTTCCGGCGCCGGTGTCCGGGAGTTCCTGCCCAAACCCTACACCGCCGAGATCCTGCTGAAGGCCGTGGCGAGGGGCCTTCGCGATCCGTGAGACCCCACGCGTCGGACTGCCATCGAACGTGAGGTCGCGACGGTCGAGGTCGTGGCCGCCACGCCGTTCCTGGTCGAGCAGTCGATCCACTGGTCGCTCGGTACCGGCACGTGGAAGACGGGTGTGAGCCTGCCGGCCACCCCGCTGGAGCCGTAATCCGAACAGCACGGCCTGACCTGGTCGAAACCGACGGGCGACGGACCATGGGTTCGTCGCCCGTTGCCTTTGCGCGACCGCCGATCAGTGCCTCCAGGCCAGCACCGCCTCGGTTCGCCTGATCATCCGCTGCCACAACGACGCCGGATCCGAATCGAACACGATGGTCGCGTCGGCCGTCAGGACACGCCACGCGCCCTTGCGCGTCTCGGCCTCGAGTTGCCCGCCGCCCCAGCCGGCATAGCCGACGAACACGCGCAGTCGCCGTCGGTCCGCCCCCCCGGCAAGGCGCTCCGTCAACGCATCCGGTGTGTTCACGAGGTAGACATCACGGCTCACCATCCGGCAGCCGTTGCACGCCTCGCGCGACAGTGCCAGCACCGAGTCCTGCGCCACCGGCCCGCCGATGAACGCCGTGGCCGCGGCGTCGGCGACCTGTCCGCCGCCTGGCAACACGCGCGTCAGGAGCACGTCCGACGGCCGGTTGACGACCAGGCCGGCGGCCCCGTCCGGCGAGTACTCGATGAGCAGGACGACCGTGTCGGCGAAGTTCGGGTCGGGCAGGTTGCGCGCGGCGACGAGCAGCTTGCCTGCGGCGAGTTCACGGACGGTCACCTCGCGCCCGGGCTGCACCGCAGTGGCGCCGTGCTCGGCCAGCATGGCGGCTGCCGCCCCGGCGATCAACAGCAGCCCGCACAGGCCGGCCAGCCGTCCGAAGCGTCCGGTTCGGACACGAAGCCCGTTCCGCATGATGCCATCAGCATCTCATGCGTCCGTACGAAGTGGTCGAGAGCGGCGCCGCTCCGATCTGGCGGTCAGCTCGATCGGGCGAGAGCCCGCGCCGTCGCCCGCTCGACGACGCTGAGCCGTGCGTGCGGTCGCGTGTCCGAATCCGCAGGCAGCAGCGGCGGCTGCGCCAGGAACCGCGGCTGGCCGCCCTGATGGGGTTGCGCGGCGTGCACCAGGAACGGATGACACAGGTAGACCGTCCCGGCCTCGCCCGTGGCCGTGACGATGGGGCAGTGCGCGGTCGAGGCGAAGCCGTCGGTGGCGAGCTCGCGAAGCGTCAGCCCCTGCTCACCTGCCGGCTCCAGCTGTCGAGCCACGTCGGCGTGCGAGCCGACGCGGATCAGCGTCGGCGCATCGCGATCCCCGACATCCGAGAACAGGAACAGCATCAGCAGTGCACGGCCCTTCGAATGGATGTTGACGCGCCACGACATGAAGTCCGGCGACTCGGTGCCGAAGCTCATGTCGACGTGCCAGCCGGTGTCTCCGGGCTCCACCGCCGAGGGGAACCGGATCGGGAACGTGCCCATCGCTGCCGGCCGCCGCCAGCGCCCGGGGCCGACCAGCTGATCGAACGCAGCGTGCAGTCGCGGCGTGTTGGCCGCCTCGACGAACGGTCGCTGCGTGAACGTGCCCAGTCGGATGACGGGCTGCGTCCACGTGGCCGGTTCGTCGGGGTTGCACCCTGTCGCCTGCCAGAGGATGGCGCGCGCCTCGTCGGCCAGCGTTCGTGGGAACGCCTCGTCGAGACGCACGAATCCGTCGGTGACGAACTGCTCGATCTGCGCGGGCGTGAGTCCGCCCGGCAGTGGTGTGCTCTGACCCACGATCGTCCTCATGTCCGGGCGGCAGGACGGGCCGCTCCACACGATGCGATCAGCATCGCACGCCCCACGTCCGGGGACATCCGCCGATGCGCCGGACTCGGCACCGGTGGCCCCGGCCTGCTGGCCCGCCCCTCCACTGCGATCGGGGCAGGCGAGGCGTTTGCCGGTGCGTGCTGCGAACTATTCCCGCGGCCGAGGGGGCCTCACGCGGGCGGAGCGGCCTGAAGCCGCCAGATGCCGCCGGCCTGTGACTTGCACACGCTCGGTCGTCAGCCTCCACGGAGGCGGGGGGTGCCCCATGGCCGTCACTCGAAAAGCGACATCGCGCCTCGGCGTCGCCGCGCTCGGTGTCCTGCTGGCCCTGCAGCTGGTGCCGTATGGCCGCAACCATTCCAACCCGCCCGTCACGGGCGAACCGGCGTGGGATTCACCCGACACCCGGGCCCTGGCAAAGCAGGCGTGCTTCGACTGCCACAGCAACGAGACCGAATGGCCCGCCTACGCCAGCATCGCGCCCGTCTCGTGGCTGGTGCAGCACGACGTCGAGGAGGGGCGATCCGAGCTGAACTTCTCCGAGTGGAACCGGCCACAGAAGGAGGCGAAGGAGGCGTCCGACATGGTGCGCGAGGGCGAGATGCCGCCGGCCATCTACACGCTGATGCACGCCCATGCCCGCCTCGGCGATGCGGATCGCGCGAGACTGGCGCAGGGACTGGCCAGGACGGTGGGTCGCGTGGAACAGGCGACCGGTGCGCACGGGAGATGACCGGGTCCGGATAGGATGGCCTCCATGGCACGGATGGGCAGTGGGCATGGGCGGCTGGCGACCGTCACGGCGATGATCCGCGTGCTTGGCGCAGCACCCCTCGTGGTTGCAGCAGTCACGCTGGTGGCGCAGGCCCAGGCGCCATCCGCGGACAGACCCTGGCTCGAGCCCGACAGGCCGGTCGCCGAGCGCGTCGCGGCGCTCGTGAGCCGGATGACGCTCGAGGAGAAGGTCGGCCAGATGATGGACCAGGCGCCGGCCATCGACCGACTCGGCGTGCCCGCCTACGGCTGGTGGAACGAGGCGCTGCACGGCGTGGCGCGCGCAGGCGTGGCCACGGTGTTCCCGCAGGCCATCGCACTGGCTGCGACGTTCGACGAGCCGCTCATGCGGCGCGTGGCCACGGTGATCAGCGACGAGGCGCGTGCCAAGCACCACGAGTTCGTGCGCCAGGGGCAACGCGGCCGCTACCAGGGGCTGACGTTCTTCTCGCCCAACATCAACATCTTCCGCGACCCGCGCTGGGGCCGCGGACACGAGACGTATGGCGAGGACCCGGTGCTCACCGGCCGGCTGGCCGTCGCGTTCATCCGCGGCATGCAGGGCGACGACCCGACATATCTGAAGACCATCACCACAGCCAAGCACTACGTCGTCCACAGTGGGCCGGAGGCCGACAGGCACACGTTCGACGCGAGGGTCAGCCCGCGCGACCTCGCCGGGACGTACCTGCCGCACTTCGAGCGAGCCGTACGCGAGGGTGGCGTGTTGTCGGTCATGACGGCCTACAACGCCGTCGATGGCGTACCGGTGAGCGGCAGCCGCACGCTGCTCGACGATCTGCTGCGGGCCCGCTGGGGGTTCGGCGGCTACATCGTCACCGATTGCGGCGCCATCAACGACATGTGGAAGCGCCACCGCTACTCGGCCGATGCGGCGGTGGCGTCGGCGCAGGCGGTGCGCGCGGGCACCGACCTCGAGTGCGGCAACGACTTCCGCCGGCTCGTCACGGCGGTGCAGCGCGGGCTCGTCACCGAGGCCGATCTCGATCGCGCCGTCTCGCGCCTCTTCACGGCGCGCATGCGGCTCGGGATGTTCGATCCGCCTGAACGCGTGGCCTACGCGCGCATCCCGTACGAGGTGAACGACTCGGCCGCGCATCGCGCCTTCAACCGCGAGGTCGCGCGCAAGACGATCGTGCTGCTCGAGAACGACGGCGTGCTGCCGCTGGAGCCAACGGGGAGGCGGCTGGCCGTGATCGGCCCGACCGCCGACGACATCGACGCCCTCGTGGGCAACTACAACGGGACACCGTCTGCGCCCATCACGATCGTCGAGGGTCTGCGGCGGGCGGTGGCGGCTCGCGGAGGCGTGGTGACGAGCGCGCGGGGCAGCGACGTGACGCGCGGCACGCAGGAGCAGCGTCGCGAAGCCGTCGCCGTTGCGCAGGCCAGCGACGCCGTGGTGCTCGTGCTGGGCCTCACGCCACGGCAGGAGGGCGAGGAGGGGGAGGACAAGAGCAATCCGGGAGGCGACCGACGGGCGATCGAACTGCCGGCGCCGCAGCAGCAGCTCTTCGACGAGGTGGCCGCGCTCGGCAAGCCGGTCGTCGTCGTGCTCACCGGCGGCAGCGCGCAGGCCATTCCGGCCATCAAGGCACGCGCCAACGCGATCCTCGTCGCGTGGTACCCGGGCGGGGAGGGCGGGGGCGCCGTGGCCGACGTGCTCTTGGGCGACGCGGATCCGGGCGGCCGCCTGCCCGTCACCTTCTACGCATCCACGGCCGACCTCCCGCCGTTCAGCGACTACTCGATGCGCGAGCGCACGTACCGCTACTTCTCGGGCCGGCCGCTCTGGCCGTTCGGGCACGGCCGCAGCTACACGACGTTCCGGTACGAGGACCTGCGCGTCGAGCCGTCGGCCGCGGCGGGCGCACCGCCGCTGGTCTCGATCACCGTGACCAACACCGGCCGCCGGACGGGTGACGACGTGGTGCTGGCGTTCGTGACGCACGAGGGCGCGGGCTCGGCGGCGCCGCGCAAGGCCCTGGCGGCGTTCCGCCGCGTGACGCTCGACGCGGGCGCATCGACACGCGTGCGGGTGCCTCTCGACGCCGAGCCCCTCTCGCTCGTCGACGAGCGCGGCCTGCGACGACCCGCGACGGGACCTGTGAGGGTGACGATCGGCAGCCTCTCGGCCACGCTCCCGTGACGCTGCCCCTCATCCTGTGCATCGACGTCGAACCCGACGGGTTCTTCATCGATCCGCATCGTCGCGACCCCTGGCATGGCTTCGAGGCCACCGTCGCGCTCGTCGAGTCGCAGCGTGTGCACTGGGAACGGCTGATTGACGGCCCGGTCCACGCGAACTGGTTCCTGCGCATGGACGCGCAGGTCGCGCAGGTCTATGGCGACGCCGCCTGGGTTCTGCGGCGATACGAGCGTGAGTTCGCCACGCTGCAGGCGCACGGCGACGAGCTGGGTCTGCATCCGCATCCCTATCGCTGGCACGCCGGCCAGGCGCGCTGGATCCTGGACTACGGCGATCAGGCCTGGCTATCGGAGTGCATCGAGGCGACTGCCGACACCTTCGCGACGGCGACGGGGTGCAGGTGCCGATCCTTCAGGTGCGGCGACCGGTTCATGAATCAGGAGACGGCGACGCTCGTGGCCAGGCTCGGGTTCGAGTACGACCTCACGCTGGAGCCGGGATACCGCGAGGAGCCACTGCCGTACCCGCCAGATCAGGTGACCGGAAGTCTGCCCGACCTGCGCGGCGCCCCTGTGGCACCGTATCGCGCGCGAACGGACGACTACCGCCGGCCCGATGCGGGCGCGACCCGTGGACCCTGGATGGTTCCGATCACCACCGCGTCGATCCGGCCATCGCTGTTGCGCCGTGCCTATCAGGCCCTGCGCTACCCCGGGCGGCGCTTCGATGTCTGGACGGCGTTGCTGAGCCTGGCTCCCTCGCTCTTCGGGCAGGTAGTGGGCGCGGCGCTGGCCCGCGGAGCGTTGCACCTCGCGCTGCCGCTGCGCACCGGCGCGATGGTCGACGGCCGCAGCCAGCCACGCATCGAGGCGAACCTGGCGTGGCTGTCGCGGCTCATGGCCACGCGGCCGTGCGCCATGGCGACCCCCGCCGAGGCGGTGACACGCATCGCGTCGCCCACCGAGACGTGACGCGCGGCCGGGACTACGACTCGATCCGGATCAACTCGACGTCGAACACCAGCATGCCGGCTGGCGCGCCGGGGCGTCCGCCGTAGGCCAGTCGCTCGGGGATCCAGAGGCGTCGCTTCTCACCCTCGACCATCAACTGCACGCCCTCGGTCCAGCCCGCGATGACCTGGTACAGGCCGAACGCGATCGGCTCGCCGCGGCTCACGGAACTGTCGAACATCTTGCCGTCTGTCGTCCAGCCCGTGTAGTGCACGAGCACGCGCGAGCGGGGACCAGGATGCTGCGTGCCGGTGCCGGCCTCGATCACTCGAGATGCGAGTCCGCTCGGTGTGATGGCGGCATCGAAGGGCGGGGCGGCGACGTCGGGCGGTGCGGGAATCATGGTCACACGGTACCACCCGACCGACCCGCTGCGGGGGGAAGAGCGAGTCTGGCCGCCACCGACCGCACGATGTCCTTCTCCGCTTCGAGGGTCAGCGCGGTGTCGGCGCGAGCCAGGGCGAGGCTCGAATGACGCCGGGCCGCCGCGCCAAACTGCACGCGGTCGGCCTCGTGGAGCGCGACGAACGCCTTCTGAAGCCGCACGTGTACCTCGGACAGGCCGGCGCCGTCGCGCGCAATCGGCGCGTAAACGTCGTCGAACATGTCATCCACACTGATGCCCGGGACCCAGACCTGCGGGTACATCATCGGTGTGCCGCGCTTCGACTCGTCGAACCGGCTCCACTGCACGAGCAGTCGGACCGAGCGCCCGATGACGTCGATCGCGGTGCCCGGGTCGTTGACGGCAGGTGACAGCGCCCGCGAGGCAATCTCGGCCAGTACACACAGGCCAAAGCGTGGATCCTGATCGAACGTCCGCTCCGTGCCGACCGTGAACGCCGCGCCGATGGCACTGGTGACGTCCTCGGCGGACACGGGACCAGCATCGCTCGGGACCGTCCACGCGGCGACCGGTCGCGATGGATCGGTCAGGGTGCCCGGCAGGGCCAGGACGAAGATGTCACAGCCGGTCGTCCGTCCGCACTCCTCGAGTGCGGGCACGTCGACATGCTGCACGTATCCCACCATCTGGCCGAAGACGGGCACGGCCGAAGGTGGGGTCGCGCCGGTGAGCGGCCGTCCGCCGAGATAGGGGTGTTCCAGCCGTGCCTTCATCGCGGCCCATGTCGTTTCCTCGACACGGGTGATGGTGTGGGCGACTCGGCCGAACTGGGTGACGTAGTCGATCCACCGCAGGATGGTCACCGCGATCACCACGATGAGGCCGGTCGTGGCGATCAGCAGGATGGCACGACCCCGAGGACCATAGAGGCCGGTGCCGAGGGCCACGATGCCAACGAGGCTGAACAGGAACGACCCGATGAAGGTTCCGAGGACGTTCTGGCTGGTGGGGTCCTCCATCAGCAGCCGAGAAGCTCGCGGCGTGACGTTGGTGGTCGCGGCGCCATACGCGGCCACCATCGTGCTGAGCGAGAAGACCGTCACGGCCAGCATACTCGACGCCAGTACGTTCAGGATGCCCTCGATCGACGCCGCACCGACGGCGACGGTCCAGCCCTCGGGCACGAACGGCGCGCCGACGATGCCCGCGACGGCCGCGACGATGCCCAGCAGCGCCAGCACGGTCACACGGAGCCAGAGGCGGCGGACGAGAAGGGTGAGCAGCCAGCGCCAGCGCGGCATCATGTCGCAGCCTCCAGTCGAGGACAGGCCAGGTCCTCCTCGCGGATGATATCCGGCGCTGCGTCGAGCTCGGGGCCGGCAGTTACCCGCGCCGCGCCGCCTCGATCGTCGCGATGTCGATCTTCTGCATCGTCATCATGGCGGCGAACGCGCGTCGAGCCTCCTCGCCGCCGGCCGCCAGCGCGTCGGTCAGGGCACGCGGCGTGATCTGCCACGACACGCCCCAGCGATCCTTGCACCAGCCGCACGCGCTCTCCTGCCCGCCGTTGCCGACGATGGCATTCCAGTAGCGGTCGGTCTCGGCCTGGTCGTCGGTGGCCACCTGGAAGCTGAAGGCCTCGCTGTGCCGGAACCGCGGGCCGCCGTTCAAGCCGAGGCAGGGGATGCCCAGCACGGTGAACTCCACCGTGAGCACGTCGCCCGCCTTGCCGTCGGGGTAGTCTCCCGGGGCCCTGTGCACCGCGGTCACCGCGCTGTCGGGGAACGTCGCCGCATAGAACTGCGCGGCGTCGTGGGCATCCTTGTCGAACCAGAGGCAGATCGTGGTCTTCGGTTTCATCGGCATGTGTTCCGTGACGTGTGTCGTCCTCGTTCCTGACCATTGGACGGAGCCCGTCACGCGAAATCATCGAGCCGCCATCGGCGGCAGGTCGCCAGCGGCGGGCCATGAAGCCCCTCTGAGCGGTCAGCGCGCGGCCCACTCGCTGATCAGCGCACGCAGCAGCGACAGCGTGATGCTCCCATGGCCCAGCACCTGGTCGTGGAAGGCCTTGACGTCGAACCGATCGCCGAGACGCGACCGGGCCTCTTCGCGCAGCCGCAGGATCTCGAGGTTGCCGATCATGTACGACGGCGCCTGACCCGGCCAGGAGATGTACCGGTTGACCTCGCCACGCACTTGCGGTGGCGACAGCGTGCTGTGACCGGTGAGCAGGTCGATCGCCTCGTCGTAGCCGAGATCGCGCGTGTGAATGCCCGCGTCGAGCACCATGCGCACGGCGCGGAACTTCTGGCTCGCCAGATACCCCCAGCGGTCGAGGTCGGTCGAGTACAAGCCCAGTTCGTCTGCCACGCGTTCGGCGTAGAGTGCATACCCCTCGCCGAAGCCCGAGTTGAAGAGCACCCGAAGGAGGCGATGCTGGCCGCGTGCCCCGCGCGCCACCATCGTCTGCTGGTGATGCCCGGGCCATGTCTCGTGGAACGTCGTGCTCTCGACGCTCGCCCGGCTCTTGTGCGTCGGATCCCACGTGTTGATCAGGTGAATCGGCGGGCGACTGCCGTCCTCGGGCGGTGGCTGGTACTGCCCTGGCGCGCCGGCCCTGGCCCGGAACTCGGGGTACGGCTGGATCTGCACCGGTACGTCCGTGCGGAGGCCGAATGCGCGGGGCATGGCGGCGCTGGCCCTGTCCTGCGCCCCCTGGGCGGCGGCGATGATCTCCGCCTCGTTCCGGAACATGAAGCGGGGCTCGGTGGTGATCAGGCGCATGGCCCGCGCGACATCGTCCTGGCCGGTCAACCGCCTGGCGAGCGGGCGCATCTCCTCGTCGAGCCGCCGCATCTCGCGCCAGCCGGTTTCGTAGACGACGTCGGCCGAGACGGGCACCGTGCCGAACTGCCGGACCGCGGCGTCGTAGCAGGCGCGGCCGTCGGGGTTGGCCGACACGCCGAGCGCCTCACGAGCGGCCGGCAGGTAGGTGCGCTCGAGGAAGTCGCGGTAGGGTCGGATGGCAGGATTGATCTCGTCGCGCACCACGGCCACGTATGCCGCGACGAAGGCCGGCGTGGCGTCGCGCTGCGTGGGGGCCGCGAAGGGCGACTGCTCCGGCGCCATCGCCAGCAGGCCATCGAGCTGGTTCATCACCTCGCGGACGATGACCCTGGGTGACGAGTAGCCCGCCTGGAGTCCGCGCTGCAGCAGCACGACCTCGTTGTCGATGAATCGCGGAATCGCTCGGGCGCGCCGGAGCGCGAGGTCGCGCAGGCCGTCGGTCCCGACCGGCTGGATGCGGGCCAGATCGGTGAGCGCCGCCTGCCAGCCGTTCACGTACGAGAAGACACCCCACAGTTCGGCACGGCAGGCGCGAGCGGCGACACTGCCCTCGAGTTCGTCGAGCAGCACCGCGTGCAGCACGCGGTCGGGATCGGCGGGACCGACCTTCACCGCGCGCAGGGCGGTGAGCATCCGGTCCTCGTCGGATCTCCACCGAGCGATGGCGGCCTCGGTGTTGTCGCGCAGCGCACCGTGGTCGCCTCCCGGCAGGTCCATGCCGGTCGCTGCGTCTGGAAACGTCCGCGCGAAGGCCGCGAGATAGGTGTCGGCGATCGACTGCGTCGGCGAGGCGTCGGCAGCGGGAGCCGTCTGGTCGCCGGCGCGGCATCCAGGGCTGGCAAGAGCCACACACAGCGCAAGCGTCCACAGACCCGACGCGCGCAGGCACTGAAGGGACCGATCCACGTTCACCTCCGAAGGGCCGCGGGGAGGCGGCGCTGTCAACGGCGCGCTGACGGTATCACGGTGCGGCCAAGGGCAGCGTCCCGTGGGCAGCCGTTAGTGCCGGCACCTTGCGAAGCACCGTCCGCACGACTAAGCTGGCGTCTCTACCACAGACCCCGAGCCGTCGGGGCGAGCATTCCGGACCCGGCATCGCCGGGCGGTGGGAGGCATGATGTCGCGTCCGGTCAAGATCGCGCTCGTCGTCCTGGCCGGCCTGGTCGGGGTCTACATCGCGGCATCATTGGTCCTCTCCGGGCTCGTCTCGGCGCGCATCCAGGGCAACGAGTCCAGCGCAATCGGTTCGGTGCGTGCGGTGATGTCCGCACAGGCAGCCTTTGCAGCAGCCGAATGCCAGGGGCTGTATGCACCGCGGTTGACCGCGCTCGGCACGAACGACTACGTGAGCCCCGATCTCGCCGTCGCCGACGTGGTGGAGAGGTCGGGGTATCGCATCACGCTGCGTGGCTCCGGCGAGGCACCGAGGCAGCCGGGTCTGCCTCCTGCCTGTGCCGGTGCGACCCCCGCATATGTGGTCACGGCGGAACCCGTGGAGCCGGGAGTGACCGGTAACCGCTACTTCAAGGCCAACGGCGAGGACGTGGTCATCGTCGAGGCCACCACCTCCGACTTCTCCGACGCGAAGCCCTTGCAATGAGCCACGGGGGCAGGGACGGCCGACCGTCAGACGCGGGGCGTGGGTAGGTAGGGACGGCCGCCTGGCCGCCCGTCAGATGCGGGGGTGGGTAGGTAGGGACGGCCGTCCCGGCCGTCCGTCACGCCCACAGCACGGCCCGGCATCTCGTTACAATCGCGCCCATGACGACAGGCACGCGTGCATGGGTCTGTGGCGCGGCGCTCGTGCTCCTGTGGGCGACAGCCCCCACGGGCGCGCAGCCGGGCAAGCGGGTCTATCTCTCCGTGGACATGGAGGGGATCAGCGGAGTCGTCGGCGACGACCAGGTGACAGCCGGAGGTGCCGAGTACGGGCGATCGCGCAAGCTCATGGCCGCCGACGCCAACGCCGCCATCGAAGGCGCCCGGCTGGCGGGAGCCACCGACATCCTGGTCAACGACTCGCACGGGGGGCAGCGCAACCTGATGCCCGAGGATCTGGCGCCTGGCGTGCGGCTCATCTCGCACACGTTCAAGCGTCACGGCATGATGGAAGGTCTCGACGACTCGTTCGACGCCGTGCTGTTCGTGGGCTACCACGCCAAGGCCGGTGCACCTCGCGGCCTCTTCGCGCACACGGGGTCTGGTGTCGTGCGCGACCTCACGATCAACGGACGCTCGGTGGGCGAGGGCGGCATGAACGCCGTGCTCGCGGCCTGGCATGGTGTCCCCGTGGTGATGGTCAGTGGAGACGATGCGGCGATCGAAGAGGTGACCGCGATCGTGCCCGGCGTGAAGGGCGCCGTGGTGAAGCGCGCGATCAACTCGCGGGCTGCCGAACTCGTGCCTCTGGAAGAGGCCCGTGCCCGCATCAGGCAGGCGGCGCGCGACGGCGTGGCAGGTGCGATCCGCCCGTCGTCGCCGGCACGCGCCGACGCCTATCGCGTGCAGCTGCGCTACGCCAACGTCGCCTATCCAGAGATCGCCACCGCCTTCGAGGGCATCGAGCTCGTCGCGCCCGACACGGTGGCGTTCACGCGTCGGACGATGCCCGAAGCGTACCGCCTCATCCGCGTGCTGTATCGCTTCATCAATCCCGATTGACCGCGCTCGTGCGCGCCATCGTCATCGCTCAGTCCTCGCGCAGGGCCACGCTCGGCGCCACGCGTGAGGCACGCCAGGCGGGCACGCCGCTGGCGACGAGAGCCACCGTCAGCAGGATGATCGTGGCAGCCGCCAGGGTTGCCGGATCCGTGGGCGATACGCCGTGGAGCAGGGCGGTCATCAGTCGGCCAACCGCCAGCGCGCCGGCGATGCCCAGCGCCACGCCGGCAAGCACATGCCCCGACGCCTGGCGCACCACCAGGGCCCGCACCTCCCGCGGCTGGGCGCCGAGTGCCAGTCGCAGGCCGATCTCGCGCAGGCGCCGGCCGGTGGCGTAGCTCACCACGCCGTAGATTCCGGCGGCCGCAAGCGCCAGCGCGATGAGCGCGCAGGTGGCCAGCAGCCACAGCTGGAATCGGGGACGCGCGAGCGCCCGGGCCACGGCGAGCTCCATCGTGGTGACGTCGGACACGGCCACCGTCGGAGCAGCGGCCGCGACGGCTGCGCGGGCGGCCGCAAGCGGCGCGCTCGCCGGCAGCGGGTCCACGATCCGGATGACGTAGGTGAGGTAGGTGTACTGCGGCGCGTCGCGTGTGAGGTAGTCCGACACCTGCAGGTACGGCAGGTAGATCTCCTCGCCGCGACCGCCGTCCCACGTCTCGCGTGCGGCGTCCTCGGCAATCCCGACGATGGTGAGCCAGCGGGCGTCCGGTGAGGTGGGCTCGCCGATGACGATGCGCGTGCCAATCGGATCACGTCCGGGCCAGTGCCTGCGCGCCAGGTTGCGGCTCACGATGGCGACACCCGGGGCATCCATCGAGTCCTGCCACGTGAAGTCGCGTCCTCGTCGCACCGGCAGCCGCATCGTCTCGAAGTAGCCGGGCAACACCACGCGGTACACGGCGGTGGCGCCTTCGCCCGCAGCGGCGACCGGCCGGCCCTCGATCGCGAAGCCACGCATCCACATGTCGCCCCGAAGGGGCAGGTGGTTGATGGCCGACGCACCCGTGACGCCGGGAAGTGCCGCGAAACGCTCCGCGATGTCGCGGAAGAAGAGCGGGCGTCGCCCTGGGTCGGCCTCCGGTGTGCCTTGCACCGAGACCGACAGCGAGGACACGCCACGCGGGTCGAAGCCAGGATCGAGCGACTGAAGCGCGACCAGGCTGCGCACCATGAGCCCGGCGGCCGCGACGAGCACGAGCGACAGCGCGACCTCCGTGGTCATCAGCACGCGCCGCGTACGTGCCTGCCGTCGGTCGCCACTGGCTCCACGGCCTGCGGCCAGGGCGTCGCCCGGCGCCGGCTGCGCCGCCTGCCATGCCGGCGAGAGCCCGAACGCCAACCCTGTTGCCAGAGCCATGACCACCGTGAAGACGAGGACCGCGCCGTCGAGGCGCACCTCCGACACTCGGGGCAGATCGGGCGGCGCCAGCGCTACCAGGGCCCGGATGCCCAGGTGTGCCAACCCGACGCCGACCATGCCCGCCACGCCGGCGAGCACGAGACTCTCCACGAGGAACTGGCGGACGATCTGCGTCCGCGTGGCACCAAGGGCGAGACGCACCGCCACCTCGCGCCTGCGCGTGGCGGCGCGTGCCAGGAGGATGTGCGCCACGTTGGCGCAGGCGATGGCCAGCACGACGAGCACGCCCACCATGAGGATCGCGAGGGCGAGCCGGGTGTCGCCGACCACACGTTCCTTCAGGGGCACGACACGCACGTCGCGATTGGTGGTGGGAAAGGTGGCCTCGAGGCGCGCCGTCACGGCATCGACGTCGGCCTGCGCCTGCTCGATCGACACGCCCTCTGCCAGGCGGGCGAAGACGCGCAGGCTGTTGTGGTCCCGACCGGTCGGGCGGCCCGCATGCGGCAGTGGCGCCCAGAGCTCGGCATCCACCGCCCAGAAGGGCGCGAACACGAACGTGCGCGGCATCACGGCCACCACGGTGTGGACCTCGCCGTCGAGCCGCAGGGGTTGGCCGACCACGTCGGGTCGTGCGCCGAAGCGCCGCGTCCAGAGGCCATGCGAGATCACCACCTGGCGGCTGTCTCCACCACGAAACGCGTCAGGGGTCGGCAGGTGGCCGAGCTGCGGGGCCACGCGCAGCAGCGGCAACGTGTCCTCGGTGACGCGCAGGCCGAGCACGCGCTCCGCTCCATCGTCGAGTCCCACGTTGACCCGCCAGTACTCGGCAGCACCCATGGCCGAGAACGTGCGGAGCTCGCGTCGCCAGTCGTCGAAGTTCGCGTACGACACCGGCTGGCGGCCATGGTGCATGACGATCACGAGGGCGTCGGCGTCGCCGTAGGGCAGCGGTTGCAGCAGGATGCCGCGCACGGCGCTGAACATCGTCGCGTTGGCGCCGATGGCCACGCCGAGCACGAGCACGACGAGCGCCGACACGAGCGGCGTGCGCAGCAGCGTGCGGGTGCCGTAGGCGACGTCGCGCCAGAGAGCTTCGAGTGCCCGCAGGCTGCGGGCGTCGCGGTGGGCCTCGCGGATGCCGTCCAGGCCACCGAACGCCTGTCGTGCCTCCCGGCGTGCCTCTTCGGGAGACAGCCCACGCGCGATCGCATCGCGCTCCGCGAGCTCGAGATGGGCCGCGATCTCGCCGTCCAGTTCGCGATCGAGCCGCTGGCGGCGACCCAGCGCGAGCAGGCGATGGACCAATGCCCTCATGGCTTTGCTCCGAGGAATCGGGCGATGAGCGCCGTGGACTGCTCCCAGCTGGCGATTTCACGCCGCAGGTGGGCGGCGCCCTGCCGTGTCAGCTCGTAGAACTTCACCTCGCGGTTGGTCTCGCTCACGCCCCAGCGGGTCTGGATCAACCCCTGCTGTTCGAGGCGGATGAGCGCCGGATAGATGGCGCCCTGGCTGAGCCGCGTGGTGCCGCCCGCCACCTGTTCGAGCCGCCGGGCGATGGCATACCCGTGCAACGCCCCCATGGTGTCGAGCGTGCGAAGGACGAGCAGGTCGAGCGTGCCGTGCGGGAGGTCCGACTTGGTTCGAGACATGTCGATTGTAGACATGTCTACGATGCATCGCTCCTTGCGGTTCCGTCGGGCGGCGTGCCGACCCACCGGGGTACAGTGCCTTCGAGTTGCCACGATGTGCCTTCGATGCGCACGGGCGTGTCATGTTCGCGCCGCGGAGCCCGCCGATGATGCTCAGCATGTCCGGCGGGCGCAGCCGTCGCGCAATGGAGGTGTGCGGGGGTGAGGAACTGGAATCGCATGGAGACCTGGCTGGCGCTGATCGCCGCGGCTGTGGGCCTGTTGCTCACTGCCGTCGCGGGCCTGCACGTCTACATGACCGCAACGGCCACGCCGCTGCATCCCGACGCAGAGCGCGTGCCCTCCAGGTCGCTCGCGCCGCCCAGCCCCGCGTGGGCCCAGGCCGCGGACCGTGCCCGCCGGGCCATGCGCGAGGGGTTGGCCGCACAGAATCTCGCCGGGATGTCGGTCGCCGTCGGCGTCGGCGGCGAGATCGTGTGGACCGAGGGCTTCGGATGGGCCCACCTCGACGACCAGGTGCCCGTGTCGCCCGAGACACGGTTCCGGATTGGCACGGCCTCGGTGGCCCTCACCTCGGCAGCCGCGGGGCTGCTGCTCGAGCAGGGCGCCCTGACGCTGGACGATGAGATCCAGAACCACGTGCCGGAGTTTCCGAGGAAGCCGTGGCCCGTCACGCTTCGGCAGGTGATGGGGCAGGTGGCCGGCCTTCGCAGCGACGGCGGCGACGAGAGCCCGCTCTTCTCGCAGCGCTGCGAGCGGCCGGTCGAGGCGCTGTCGCACTTCGGCGAGCGCGCGCTGCTGTTCGAGCCGGGCACGCAGTACCGCTACTCCAACTACGGCTGGATCCTCGTGAGTGCGGCCATCGAGTCCGCGGCGCGCGATGAGCCCTTCCTGAGCGTGATGCGCGATCGGGTCTTCGCGCCACTCGGCATGGAGGACACGCAGCCAGACGATGCGACCCAGCCGGGCGGACGACAGGCGACGTCCTACTTCCCCCGCTATGCGGCCGACCCGCGCTACGGGCTCGACGTCATGCGGCCGCTCGACTACTCCTGTTACGCGGGCGCCAGCGTCTTCGTCTCGACTCCGTCCGACCTGGTGCGGTTCGGTCTGGCCATGACGCGAGGCACGCTGCTGCAGCCCGCCACCGTCGAGCTCCTGCAGGCGTCGCTCCGCCTGCCTTCGGGTGAAGAGACCGGCTACGGCCTGGGGTGGGACCTCGAGCGCGTGGCAATCGGCGGCCGCCAGATCAGGGTGGTCGGCCACGACGGCGAGGTGCTGGGGGGGCGTGTCGCGTCGCTCGTGATCGTGCCCGAGCGCGACCTGGTGATCGCGGTCCTGTCCAACACGTCGTATGCCGACACGCCGGCCCTCGCGCGTCAGGTCGCCGAAGCGTTCACGGCGGCGGCCTCCCGGTAGGGACGGCTCTCCGAGCCGTCCGTGAACGACGTCGCACCCGGCGGACGGCCGGGACGGCCGTGCCTACCCACAGCGGCCTCCCGGTAGGGACGGCTCTCCGAGCCGTCCGTCGAACGACGTCGCACCCGGCGGACGGCCGGGACGGCCGTCCCTAACCCCAGCGGCCTCCCGGTAGGTAGGGACGGCTCTCCGAGCCGTCCGCCACGCGCGTCGATGTCAGAACCGATCGGCGCGGAACGGCTCCGGATCGAAGCGAGGCGTTTCGCCCGCCATCAACTGCGCGAGCAGGAGGGCCGACCCCGGCGCCGTCTTGAGGCCGGCCATCTGGTGGCCGGTTGCCAGCCAGACGTCGCCACGTCCGCGCGCGCGGCCGATCGCCGGCATGCCGTCGGGTGTGCACGGACGCAGGCCGCGCCAGATCTCGCGCGGCACGGGTTCGTCGCCGATGGCGAGCATCCCCTTCGCGCCACGCACGATGGCGTCCACGCGGCGCGGGTTGATCGAGAAGTCGTTGCGCACGAGCTCCAGCGTGCCCGCAATGCGCAGCGCATCGCGGTGGGGATTGACCGCGATCTTCCGCTCGATGAGGTAGATCGACCGTGCAGGCTGCGGTGTGGCCGGGGGCAGCAGCACGGAGTAGCCCTTCGCGCCAATCACGGGCAGCCGGAATCCCAGCATCGCGCCCAGCGCCTCGGACCACGGGCCCGTCGCCACGACGATCTGGTCGGTCGTGATGTCGCCGCGCGTCGTCGTCAGGCGGCGACGGCCCGGGCTGGTCGAGATGCGGTACACCTCGGTGCCCTCGAGGAACTGCACGCCGAGGCTCCGCGCCTCCGTTTCCAGCGCCTTCACCGCCCCGTATGGCTCGCAGTGCCCATCGTCGGGGTAGAACCACGCGCCGACCTGCGGACCGACCACGGCGGGTTCCTTCGCGCGGACCTCCTCGGCCGTCCAGCGCTCGGCGCGGATGCCGTGGCGGCCGACGAGGTCGATGGCGGGCCGGGCGGCCTCGATCGAGGCCGCCTTCTCGTACACCGCCAGCAGCCCGTGCCGCTCGAACCCGAACGGGTGCGGCGAGCGCCGTGCGAACTCGTCCCACATGTCCGTGCTGACCCGGCACAGCTCGAGGAGCGCGGCGGCGCCGCGCTCGAACTTCGCGCGCCGCGACGCCAGCAGGAACTCCACGAGCCAGCGGATGAACGCCGGGTCGGGCCGCGGCTGGATGTACAGCGGGCTCTCGGGATCGAGCATCCACTTGAACGACTTGAACAGCATCGAGGGGTTGGCCAGGGGCACCGCCTGCGATGGCGTCAGCCACCCGGCATTGCCGTACGAGCATCCGTGCCCTATCCGATCGCGCTCGACGACGGTGACCTGCGCCCCACGCCGTGCCAGTTCCACGGCGCTCGCCACGCCGATCACACCCCCGCCGATGATTGCCACGTCCTGCGTCACCTGACCATGGTAGCGAACGGCGCACGGCGGCGGGGGTGCCATACCATCGGACGCACCGGCTCCGGCCGGTCACGGAGCCGCGCCGGACGTGCGGCGAGCTGCCGGCGGCACGAAACGGAGAGAGGACGGGTCATGACTGACATTCCTGCCTGGGAGCCCCTGTCGGCGGCGGCGCTGGCGGACCAGCGCCATACCTACGACCGCATGCGAGCCGCGTGTCCGCTGGCCCGGTCGCCGCGCGGCGTCACGTTGTTCAGGCACGCCGACGTCGTCGCTGCGGCCAACGATCCCGCCACGTTCTCTTCGGCCGCGTCCAGGCATCGGCAGGTGCCCAACAGCCTGGATCCCCCCGAACACACGGCGTTCCGCGTGGCCGTGGACCCGTTCTTCACGCCCGAACGCATGCACGCCCTGGAACCGCGCCTGCGTCGCTGTGCGGCCGACGTCGTGCAGGGGTTGCCCCGGGGGCGCGCCGTGGACGTCGTCGCCGAGTTCGGCTACCCGTTCGCCGTCCGCGCCCAGGCCGACTGGCTCGGCTGGCAGGGTGCAGAGGAACGCCTGCTCGCATGGATGCGCGAGAACCACGAGGCCACGCGATCGGCCGATCGGTCGCGGACGGCTGCCGTGGCCGAGGCGTTCGACGAGATCGTGACCGCACAGGTGCAGCGACGGCGTGCTGCCGGGGCGAGTGCGCCCGACGACCCCACGAGCGAACTGCTCCGCACCCGTGTGAATGGCGCGCTTCTGTCGGATGCCGACGTCGTGTCGATCCTGAGGAACTGGACGGCGGGTGACCTCGGGTCGATTGCGGCGGCACTCGGCGTGGTGCTGCACTTCCTGGCCGTGCACCCCGACGTCCAGGCCCGCCTCCGCCTCGATGCGTCCAGCCTGGCCCCCGCGATCGACGAGACGCTCCGCATCGACGATCCCTTCCTCGTCAACCGCCGCGTCGTCACCACCTCGACGCGTGTGGCCGGCTTCACGATCGACGCCGGCACGGTGGTGTACCTGAACTGGACCTCTGCGAATCGCGACGAGAGGGTGTTCGGTGATCCCGATGCCTACCGACCCGTCGAGAACGCACGGCACAACCTCGTGTACGGCGTGGGCCCTCACGTGTGTCCAGGGCGCCCACTTGCGACGCTGGAACTTGCCGTGGCCGTAGACACACTGCTCCAGCACACCTCCTCGTTCGTGCTGGCCGAGGATGCCGCCGCCACCCGCGAGACCTACCCGGTCGGCGGCTGGCGACGGCTGCCCCTGCGCTTGAGCTGAGGCGCGCCCACGCGCGTGCCAGCGGCTACGGCAGCGGCCTGACCGCAGTCTCCCGCTCCCATTGGCGCGTGCCAAGGGCGGCCGCAAAGGCCGCCGTGCCGTCGGCGGCCGGGAAGATCATCGCGTCTGGCTGTACGCCGGCGGCATCGAGCAGCGGGAGCGCCTCGGGCGTGAACGCGATCGCCTTGAGGTGCGCGAAGGCATGCGCGACGAAGTCGCGAGCCGCCGAGTCCTTCAACAGCGCTTCGGCGCCATCGGCCGACGCGACGACGGCGATGGCATCGAACAGCACCGAGGGCGAGCCCGCGAGCTGCCCGTCGGCGGCGAGGTGACGTCCGCCGGCGAGCGTCACGCCGCCAATCTTCGGCGCGACCACCTTCACGTCTGCACCCTCCGACCTGCACGCGCCCATCAACTCGTCCACGATGGCGCCGTCGGCCCCGTCGGTGACGAGGATGGCTGCAGCGCGCCCCTTCGACGTCTCGGGATACTTGCCGATGATGCGCAGGGCCGGCGACGGCGGCAGATCCTGCACGGCCGCGGCCGGCTCCGAGGCTGCAGGAAGCGGCACGCCCAGGCCGCCGGCTACGCGGGCCGCGAGGTCCTCGTCCACGTTGCGCAGGTTCGAGAGCGCCCGGCTCCGCACGTGCGGCAGCGAGACCTTCGACAACTCGAAGACGAGCGCCGCCGCGAGGTGGGCCTGTTCGGGGGCCGTCTGCGAACGATAGAAGAGACGTGCCTGCGAGTAGTGGTCGGCGAACGTCTCGGCTCGCAGGCGCACCTTCGATCCCGACACGGTCGCGGCAGCGCTCGCAAAGCCGCGGGCATCGGGCCGCGGGCCTCCGATCTCGCCGGCCTCTGCCAGGCTGTTGGGCTCGTAGTTCGCGCGGCCCTTCGGCACCAGCGTCTGCATGTGCCCGTCGCGCTGGAAGTTGGCAAAGGGGCACCCCCGCGGCTGGTTGATGGGCAACTGGTGCCAGTTGGTGCTGCCGAGGCGCGACAGTTGCGTGTCGAGGTACGAGAACGCGCGGCCCTGCAGCAGCGGATCCTCCGAGAAGTCGATGCCCGGCGGCACGTTGGTCGGCAGGAAGGCGACCTGCTCCGTCTCGGCGAAGAAGTTGTCGGGATTGCGGTTCAGGACCATCCGGCCGATCACCTGCACCGGATGCAGTTCCTCCGGAATCAGCTTCGTGGGATCGAGCACGTCGAACGGCAGGGCGTCGGCGTCACCCTCGGAGATCAACTGCACGCCGAGGTCCCACTCCGGATACTGCCCGCTCGCGATCGACTCGAAGAGATCGCGACGGTGATAGTCGGGGTCGGCCCCCGCGATCTTGACGGCCTCGTCCCAGCAGGTCGACTGCAGGCCCAGCACCGGCCGCCAGTGGAACTTGACGAACGTCGCGTCGCCCTTGTCGTCGACCAGGCGGAAGGAGTGGACCCCGAATCCCTCCATGAAGCGAAGCGCGCGCGGAATCGCGCGGTCAGACATCGCCCACATCACCATGTGGGTCGACTCGGGCATCAGGCCGACGAAGTCCCAGAACGTGTCGTGGGCCGAGGCTGCCTGCGGATAACCGCGATCGGCCTCCATCTTCACGGCGTGCACGAGGTCGGGGAACTTCATCGCGTCCTGGATGAAGAACACGGGGATGTTGTTGCCGACCAGGTCCCAGTTGCCCTCCGACGTGTAGAACTTCACCGCGAATCCGCGGACGTCGCGCGGCGTGTCGATCGACCCGGCGCCGCCGGCTACCGTCGAGAAGCGGACGAACACCTCGGTCTCGCGACCGACCTCGGTGAGCACTTTCGCCCGCGTGTACTTCCGGAGCGACTTGTGGAGGGTGAACACACCGTGCGCGCCCGACCCGCGCGCGTGCACGATGCGCTCGGGAATGCGCTCGTGATCGAAGTGGTGAATCTTCTCGCGGAGGATGAAGTCCTCGAGCATCGTCGGCCCGCGCTCGCCGGCCCGCAGCGAGTTCTGGTTGTCCGACAGCGGAATGCCGAGGTTGGTGGTCAGTCGCTCGCCGTCTCGTGCCGGGCGCTGATGGAGCTCACCGCCACGCCCACGCTCTGCGGGTGCGGGTCGTGTCTTCGAGGTGGCGCGAGACGTGGAACGCGTGCGGGCCATACCGTGTGCCTCCCTGGCGGCTGAGTACTCGGGAACGAACGGGTGGCCACGGTGCACAAGGGATGCCATCGACGGCCGCTGCCGACGACGGACACGTCGAGGCCGATCGCCGTCGACCCCCGTGTGCATCGCCACGCTGCGGCCGTAGGCGTTCGCTACGCTGGAGCCGAGGGCACGGTCAGTCGAGGGACTCGTAGCGGATGGCGACGACTTCGAGGCGCTCGGGTCCCCGCGGTGCGTGCAGCGTGACCACGTCGCCGACACGGGCCGTGAGCAGGGCCCTGGCCAACGGCGATCGCCAGGACACACGTGCGTCACCGCCGTCGAGCTCGTCCACGCCGACGATGGTGACCTCGCGCTGCTCGCCGGTGTCCTCGTGCTCGAAGGTCACCGTGGCGCCGAAGCGCACCCGGTCGTGCGCCTTGCCGGCATTGTCCACGACGACGGCACGGTCGAGGCTCTTGGACAGGTAGCGGATGCGACGGTCGATCTCGCGCAGACGCTTCTTGCCGTAGATGTAGTCGCCGTTCTCCGAGCGGTCGCCGTTGGCCGCGGCCCACGCCACGGTGGTGACGACCTGCGGCCGCTCCTCCTTCCACAGGCGCGCGAGCTCCTCCCGCAGTCGGCGGTGTCCCTCGGGCGTGATGTAGTTCTTGACCTCGTCGGCCATGGTCGCCGTGGCTTGCGTGCGTCGATCAGCGGGCGAGGATGGTCGGATCGAGACCCTTGCCGTGGGTGTAGGTCGCGCCGACGCCTGCCACGGCCGCCGTCGATCTCGTGAGTCCGGCCAGGTCGCGCAGCCGGTTCATGGCCTCGATGCCCGTGCAGTGCGCCCCGAGCAGGTGCTTCACGCCGGACGCCTTCATCCTGTCGGCAGTCCAGGCAAGGGTCTCGTCGGTCGCCCAGAAGAGGTGGAACCCGCCCATCGCTGCGACGATGGGCGCGTCCTTCACGGCCGTTCGCGCGTACGTCATGGCATTGACGATACCGGAGTGGCCACAGCCACTGATCAGGACCAGTCCGTCGGCCGTCTCGATCACGACCGACGTGTCCTCGGGCACGGTGTCCTCCACCAGTCCGTCCGGCGTCTGGACGCGCCCGGCAGGCCCGCCCCGCGGGCTGCCCCAGTTGCGCTCCGGGTGGACGCGCGGCACGGGACCGAGCAGCGTGACGCCCGGGGCCAGAGTCGAGGGCCCGGCGTGCTCGACGAAGACGCCACCGGTCGCCTCGTACGCGGCCTTCAGCGGCAGCAGGCCGTTGCCCTCGCGGCCGTCGGCACCCGGCCGGGGATAGAAGATGCCCCGGGGCACGTGCGCGCGCGAGAGCGCCGCGGGGTTCTGCTTCATCAGTTCTCGACGCAGCGCCAGAAGGCCGCCCGTGTGGTCGGCGTGGTTATGGGTAATCACCAGGTCGGTGATCGACGCGAGATCGACCTTCAACTCGGCGGCATTGCGCAGGACGGTCTCCGCGCGTGCGCCCGTGTCGACGAGCAGGCGGCGTCCATCCACCTCGAGCACCGCTGCGAAGCCCCACTCGCCGATCCCGGCCGCGGGAGCACCCACGAGCATCGTGGAGAGGATGGTGACCTTCACGTCCCTCGCGGGGGCAGCCGGTGCCGATCCTGCGCCGGCCAGGGTGCCCGAGACGATGAGGGGCACCGTCAGCAGGAGCGCCGACATGCGATGCATTCCGCTACCTCCACACCATCGAGATCATCGATCCGCCGCCCGTCGACGGCGCCGGGGGCGTTGCGTCCAGAACGTGTACCGCACACCCAGCCTGGCACCCAGACGCTCGCGCACGACCAGGAACCGGGCGATGGTCCACACGTGTCCCCGCCGCACGGGACCGAGCCAGTAGCTGTAGGCGGCGAAGCGGACGCTGCGGCGCTCGTGCGACGCGTCGAGCGTGACGGTACCGACGGGCAGGAACACGAATGGCGTCTCGGCAGCCCGCGTCGCGTCCGTCGTCACGGCTTCGTCGCGCGCCGGATGCCACCGCAGATACCACTGCGCCAGCCACCGCGCCTCGGGCGACGTGACGATGCAGGGGACGATCCCGGGGCTGCGGAGGCAGCCGTCGGTGGCGGTGGTCAGCGCGGCGTGTGCCTGCGGGTCGTACTCCACGTGCACGAGCGGTTCGCCGACGTTGCTGCGATTGTACGTGAGCAGCGCCACGTGCCCGTGCAACGCCAGCGCCAGGCTCAGTGCCGTGACGAATGCGAGGGTATGGCGATGGACACCGGCCTCGAGGGCACGCCACGTGTCGTGGATGCCGATGGCGGCCAGGGGGATGAGGGGCAGCACGACGTGCACCACCAGCCAGGGGACTTTCTCGCCCGCAATCGCATAGAGCGTGGCCTGGGTGAGAGCCAGCCAGATCCACCACGCCAGCCAGGGCCGCTCCTGGCGGGCAGCCTGTACTGCCGCAGCCACGGCCAGCGTGGCCAGCAGCGGCACCGGCAGCAGGTGCAGGGGCGAAAGCGACAGCTTCGCCAGCCACGGCCTCACACCGAACCCGGCGGCCGCGAGGGCAATCCCGGCGGCCAGCGGCACGCGCAGATCGCGGCCACCCCGACCGGACGCGCGCCAGCCAGCCCAGAGCGCGAGGCCCGCGCCGACGATCAACACCGGCTCGTACAGCAGGATCAACCAGGCGTAGTAGTCGGCCGGCCCCGGGAGTCGCTGCTGGTCGTGCATGCGCCACCAGTGCGCCACGCCGTCGATCGTGAGCCGCCCGAGCACGTGCCTCAGGGGCCCACCAGGTGTCGCGGCCTCGCGCGCCGCCTGCCACGACGTGATCGACACCGCCGCCATCGCGGTCAGGGCCACCGCCGTGGCGACACAGGCGTCGCCCCACGGCAGGCGCACCGGCACGGGTCGCGACGCGCCGGTGCGCCGCTGCCAGGCCCAGGTGATGACGGCCCAGCCCGCCAGCGCGCCGGCGAGGAACAGCACGTTCAGCTTGGTGCACCACCCTGCGGTCAGTGCCAGCACGGCGACCCACGTGGCGGCGCGTCGTCGTCTCCGCCGCCACGCGTCTGCTGCCCAACTCACCGCGACGCCGACGAGCAGCATCAGCGCGTCGTGCGCCGCGAAGCGCGAGTAGTACGTCCACGAGGGCGACACGATCGCGAACACCGCCGCGAGCCCGGCGATGGCAGGACCGGCCTGCCGACGCAGCAGTGTCACCAGCAGGCCGACGGCGGCGAGCCCCGCCAGCGCCGAGACGGCCCGGGCCTGCGCGACTCCGGGGCCCGCGACGCGCATGACGAGCGCCTCGAGGTGATAGAGCAGCGGGCCGTGATACGGCGGATCCATCGCGTAGTCGCCCGCGAGCGCAAGTCGTTCGCCCAACGCCACGTGCGTCAGTTCGTCGTGATAGGGCAGTCGTTGGCCCAGGCCGGCCAGGCGGCTTGCGATCAGCCAGGCCAGCACGGCAGCGACGCCGATCCACGCACCGACGCGGCGCCGATCACCGGACACGAAGCACCTCGGTCCCGGCGTGTCGCATCACGACGTCGGCAACGCTCGCGAATCGCTCGCTCCGCGCCCCATGGCGTCGTCGCTCGGCCGGGCCGATGACGATGTAGCGCACGCGATGGGCACGCAGCGTGGCCGCCAGGTCGGACACCTCGCCCCGCAGCAGCGCATCGGCCGTGGCCCGACGGTCGTCGATGACCGCCTCCCAGGAAGCCCCCCGTCGCCACAGCCGTTCGTGACCTTCCCAGCCCAGCAGCGTGGGTGCCCCCGTGAGTGCGGAGATGCGCGAGAGGCTGGTGTACGACCGCCCCGGCGCCTCGAGGAGCACATCGCCCGCGGCGGCGTGGGTCCACAGGTAACGGACGGCTTCCGCGTCGCCTGGGCTGACGCGGTCGAGGCGGCTCAGTGCGTCGAGCGAGGGCTGCGGCATCCGCTGGCGCCAGAGTCCGCCAACGACGCCGACAGCGGCCACCAACGCCAGGGAGGCGGCCAGCAGGAAGGCGCTCTGCAGCGCCCTGCGCCACCTGACGGCCGGCGTGCGCGCGAGGGCCTCCATCACGGCCGGCAGCGCCGTGGCGCCGAGGACCATCGCGTGAAGCGGCCACTTGAACGCGGTGTTCGTTCGCCGCATCGCCCAGCCATACACGTCGTCCATCCAGATTGACTCGGAGAGCAGCCACACGGCGAGCGCCCATGCCAGCAAGAGCCGGACACCCGTCTCCAGATCCGGCGCCTTCAGGATCGCGACGAGCAGGAGCGCGAGGCCGACCCGCACGGCGAACCCGGGAGCGGCCAGCCCGCAGGCGGCCCACGCCCCCAGCAGCACGAGCGTCAGGAGCGGTCGAGCCAGCGATGGGCGGATCGCCAGCAACCCAAGTGGGGTGAGCCAGATCCCGTGCGTGACGAGGAACACGCCCAGGGGGCTGCCGGTCCATTCGAAGCCCCATGGCACCGCCGGTGGGCGAAAGGTCGCGAGCACGGGGTAGGCGATCAGGGCCCCGAGCATCAGGGCTGGCCCCACCCCCCGCGCGAGCGACCGCGCGCCATGGCGGACGGCCATCGCGACTGCCCACAGCAGCAAGCCCAGCGTGAGAGTCAGGCCGTCCCACGTCGACGTCAGCACGCACGCGACGGCGGCCGCCATCGTCGCCATCGCTCCCGCCACCACGCGCCTGCGTCCTTCAAACGTGCGGTCCTGCCCCAGGAGGTCGTCAAGGGCGATCAGTCCTCCGACGACGAGGGGTAGCCATGCCATGGCGATCACGTGCGGATGCAGGTCGCCCCACGCCAGCGAGAACAGCGGGTACTCGTTGAAGGTGCCGGGGATGCTCCGGGTGGGCGGAAAGACGGCCGCCGTCACGCGGCGAGTCAGCAGCACCTGCACCAGGACGGTCACCGGGGCGGCGGCCACCAGTGCGGCGGCACCCCACGGCCATCGCGCGGGCCCGATCCGCATGCCGACCGACGTGGTGGCCGCGACGGTCATGCCGGCGAGTCCGGCCAGCACCAGGTTGTAGGTGGCGGAGAAGGGCAGGGCACACAGCCAGGCCAGCGGCGTCAGGAACGCGTAGCCGGCGTAGTGGTAGTTGACGACGAAGCCGGAGAGCCAGGGGTCTTCGGGCGGGAGCGATGCCGCGCGCGTGACGGCCGCGAGGAGGGCATGGTCCATGGGCCGTTCGGCCCCGTGGATTGCGGGGCTCCACGTGCGCAGCATGAGGAATCCCGCCGTCGTGAGCAGCCAGACCGCGTCGATACGAGCGGCGCGCGCAGGTTGGAGGGGGGTGGATGGCTGGAACCGGCGGTAGGCGACCAGACTCGCGGAGGCCAGGAGCGTCAGGGCCAGCAGCGCCGTGGCTCGCGACCACGGCAATCGGGCCGACGTATGCAGGATCCAGGTGAGCAGGCCGAGCCAGAGCGGCCCGGCGACGCGCGCCAGTCCATAGCCCTGGTCGGGCCAGTGGGGGCACAGCGGACGAACGAGAGGGAAGACGAGAAGGGCGACCGACCAGATGCCGACGGCCCACGCAAGCGCGGCGACCGAATCACTCACCGCGGGGTCCGCCGGTGGGCGCTAGAACTCCTCGAAGGTCGGGCCCAGCTGCGACCCTGGCGTGGTCGGCAGGGGCGTCGGCGTGATCTGCCGCGTGACCTGTTCCACACGGCCATGCTGCACGAGGCGCGGCGCGACGTAAGGCTTGCGGGCGTCGTGGGGCGTGGTCGACGAGTTTGGGGTACGCGAGCTCAACGGGGACCTCCAGAGTCGATGAGACCCGGGGAGGATACCACACCAAGGTCAGCCGGAACCGGTCACCAGTTGCTCGATCGCACCGACGACCGCGGGCAGGTCGGCCAGTCTGCGCGGCCGCTGGACGACATGGACGGAGACTCGGGTCGCCACATGGGCGCACTCGTGAAGGTTGTCACCCTGCTGGGCGGTCGTGAACAGGGGCCTGCAGAACGAGTGCGTCAGGAGCCTGAACGCCGCGTCGGCCCGACCAAGCCGGGTGATCCGCACCTCGGGCGCATCCTCCAGCACCACGACGGCGGCCACCGGCACGCACGTCCGCATGGGTGGGGGCAGCGTGCAGACCTGCTTGTCCACGGACGGCCACGAGCGTCCAGCAGTCGGCACCAGCGTCGGGTCGTCCACCCGCACGAGCGGGGCATGCGCATGCACCTCGGGCGTGCCATCGTCGGCGGCGCTGACGATGGCGATGTCGTCGGCGAGCACGGCGTGGCCGCGCGCAGCCCCTGCTGCCGCCAGCGTGGACTTGCCGGCGCCCGAGTCGCCCATCACGATCACGGCGCCGTCGGCGATCTGGATGACGGCTCCGTGCAGCACCAGGCTTCCACGCTGTGTGGCCACGACGGCAAGCACGGGGCCGAGGATCCAGTGCGCGAGGCCGGCCGCGTCGGCCGGGGGCTCACGCCATGCCGTGACGCGGCGGCCGGACTCGATCTCGAACACCCCGATGCCGGGTGCCACGAGCCGGGCTCGCTGGCCGTCGGCACTCCGCGCGTTCAGGCGTCCTTCGGGACGGGGCCGCCGCTCGGCTGCGCCGTCGTTCACCTCGAGATCGGCGGGGCCCCCATCGACTGCCAGCACGGCGCCTGGCAGCGGGAGCGCGCTGCGCACGCGGAGCCCGGCGATCCGGTAGTCGAACGTCGTCGCGGCAGGCATCCTCGCGGGGAGTGTGTGCGAGGAGCGGCCCGGGGTTCAAGCACGAGGCATCTGCTAGACTCCCGCCGCATGTCCGCCCGGTGCTTCCGATGATTCGTCGAACGCCCGGACGCATCGTCATCATCGGCGCCGGTCCGACCGGCCTCGGCCTGGCGACCCGGCTCGAGGCCCGCGGCGTGCGCGCCTACCACGTGCTCGAACGCGAGTCGGCTCCGGGCGGACTCGCGGCCAGCGCGGTCGACCTGGCAGGCTTCACGTGGGACCTCGGCGGTCACGTGCAGTTCAGTCACTACGAGGCCTACGATCGGGCGCTGGACCACGCACTCGGGACGGGATGGGTGACCCACGCACGCACGGCCTGCATCCGCATCGCCGGCGAGGACGTACCCTACCCCCTGCAGTTGCACGTCGATCGCCTGCCGGAGCCGCATCGCAGTCGGGCGCTGTCGGCGCCGGATCCCGCTGCGCCCGTCGCGGCAGCCGACACGTTCGCGACATGGCTGCGCGCCACGTTCTCGGCGACCGTGTGTGACGTGTTCCTCGAGCCCTACAACCGGAAGGTCTGGCAGCATCCACTCGAGGACATGGGCGTGCGGTGGGTGGGTGAGCGGGTGGCGCGGCCGCAGGCTCCGGCCGGCTCTCGCCCGGGCGCCTGGGGACCGAACGCGCAGTTCCGCTATCCCGCCGCCGGCGGGACCGGCGCCATCTGGACGGCGGTGGCCGGCACGATCCCTGCCTCGCGGGTCACCTACGGCGCAGACGTCGTGGCCGTCGACGTCGCCGCACGGCACCTGCGGCTTGGCACGGGCGACGTGATTCCTTACGACACACTGGTCACCACGATGCCACTCGACACGCTGGTGTCGCGATCGTCCGGCCTGCCGGACGCGGCCCGCGACGCCGCCGCGCAGCTCGTGGCCACCACCGTCGATCTCGTCGGCGTGGGCGTGGCTCTCACGCCCGATGCGGCGATGCGGGCGCGGACGTGGATGTACTTCCCCGAGGCGCAAGCGCCGTACTACCGCGTCACGGTGCTCTCCAACTACGCGCGTCCCAACGCGCCCGAGGGATGCTACTCGCTGCTGGCCGAGTGTGGCCGTCCGCGGACGGCCCTCCGCGATCCGGCGCGGCTCGCGGTCGAGACGCTGGCGGCGCTCACGCGCGATGGATTGCTGCCGGCCGGTGCGCCCATCCGCTCGGTGTGGCAGCGGACGCTGCCCCACGGCTACCCGGTGCCCACGCGGACCCGCGACGAGGCGCTCGCTACCCTGCACGCCCTGCTCGAGCCGCGCGGGATCTTCTCGCGCGGGCGCTTCGGCGGCTGGCGCTACGAGGTGTCGAACCAGGACCACAGCTACATGCAGGGGGTCGAACTCGCGGACCACCTCCTCGACGGCACGGACGAGGAGACGTATCACCATCCCGATGTCGTGAACAGCGGATATCGCCCGGCTGCCGCGACATCCTCTCGCGGCTGACGGCCATCCATTCCTTCCTGATTCCCGCCCGCAACGAGGCGGCGTCGATCGCCTCGGTGGTGCGCGCCTGCCTCGCGCTAGCCGACGCCCAGGGCTGGACCTGCGAGGTCGTGGTCGTGGACGACGCCAGCGACGACGGGACGGCCGCCTCGGTTCAGGCTCTCGCGGCCCAACGCGGAGAGGTGCGACTGCTGCGCCAGGACACGTGGGCAGGGATTGCGGCGACGACCGACGCAGGCCTCCGGGCCGTGCGGGGCGACATCATCTGCTACCTGGATGGCGACGGGCAGTTCGACCCGCGCGACCTGCCGCTGCTCCTGCAGGCGCTCGAGCAGGCCGACTTCGTGGTCGGCTGGCGCCAGCGCCGTGCAGACGGCGCGTCGCGGCGCGTGGGCAGCGCCTGCTACAACGCCGCCACCCGCGCCATCGGCCTGCGACTGCACGACGTCAACTGCGGGTTCCGCGTCTGTCGCCGCGCGGCAGTCGTCGACGTGCTGCCGCGCGTGCAGTCGCGGTCCTCCTTCTACTTCGCCGAACTCACCTGGCACCTGATGCGAGCCGGCTACCGCGTAGCCGAGGTTCCCATCTCTCACAGGGACCGCCAGGGCGGACAGGCCTCCGGGGCCTCGCCCCGGGTCGTCGTCACACAGTTCGCGGACCTGGCGCGATTCGCGATTCGTCGGGTGCCACGGCCGTGAACGACACGCCCCACCTGTCACTGGTGATGCCCGTCTACAACGAGGGCCGCTCCCTTGCGGGGTCGCTGGTGGCGTGGCACGCCGCACTGCGAGCCACGGGCCTGCCGTTCGAGATGGTGGTCGTCGACGACGGATCGACCGACGACACGGCGACACGCCTGTCGGAGGCAGCACTCCCGGGTCTGATCGTGGTGACGCAGACCAACGCCGGCCACGGGGCTGCCCTGCTCGCGGGTTATCGCCGGTCTCGTGCGCCCCTGGTCCTCCAGGTGGATGGCGACGACGAGATCGGCGCCGGGCAGTTCGCGTCGCTGTGGGAGGCCAATCAGCCCGACACGCTCGTGATCGGCCGACGGGCTTCCTCGAGCCGCGCGCCCGTACGCCGGGCGATCACGGCCCTGTCGTCGCTGTGGCTGCTCGCGCTCACCGGACGGCGTGTGCGCGATCCCAACGTGCCATACCGACTGGTGCCGCGACGCCTGCTGGACGACGTGGTTGCAGCGACCACCGGGCCCGTGTTCGCGCCGAACCTCCTGCTGACGCTGCACGCCCTCCGCACCGGCTGGCCGATCGTCGAGGTGCCGGTGATCGAGCGTCCGCGACCGCAGCGACGCGCGCTCGGTGGGCGACGCCTCTGGGCGGGCGTGCTGTCGGCTTGGCGCGAGTCGATCCGCTGGGTGCGTCAGGGACGCCGTTCATAGACGACGGTCGCCCCATCGCGGAAGACCGGGCGCCAGTCGTCCGACCGGGCGAACTTGTCGAGTCCCTCGCCGGGGTAGAGCGCGCGCTCGAGCCGGCCGACGACGAGGTAGCGCACGTCGTAGCGCCGCGCGATCCGGTCGGCGTCCGCCATCGACGGGGTCGAGTAGAACTGCCGGACGTCGCGTCGGCGCCGCGCGACGAGCGCGGCTGGCAGACCCATCCGCTGCTGGCGCGCGTGCCAGGTCCACCCGAGTACGGTGGGCAGTCCGGTATGCGCACTGATGCGACCGCCCCACTGGTACTGGTCGGTCTGGGCTTCCATGATCGTCGGCGTGCCGCGCGCGTGGGTGAGCAGCCAGTCGATGGTCCGCGCGTCCTCGGCGAGCGGCAGGTCGTAGGCGCCGGTCGTCCAGCGCGCATCCCGCATGAAGGCGCGCCCGTCGAGCGTTGTCGGTGCAACCGGCGTCATGCGCGTGCGCACCCGCGGCCCGATGGCCGTGGCGGGGTAGACGAGCAGGGCTCCCAGGCCGGCGAGAGTCGCCGTGCGCAACACCATCCGGCTTCGTGGCGAGCCTGCGAGCATCTCCAGTCGCGCGAGGGCGGCCGCCGCGGCGGCGCTCCACACCAGCCACACGGCCAGGTAGGTCTTGAAGACGGTGTTCATGCGCGAGACGTCGCCCCGCACGTGCACGACCTCGACGGCGGTGACGAGCGCGAGTCCGACGACCCCGACAACGCCGAGCCATGCCAGCCCCGGCGCCGGGCGGACGGTCCTCCGCATCCGCCAGGTCTGGACGGCGGCTGCGGCGAGCGGGAGCGCAAACGGCCCCCACAGCACCAGCCACGTGACGAGTGGCGTCCGCGAGCCCCTCCACGGCCGGAACCCTCCGGCCGGCGGACCGAACGCCGACCAGAACGGGTAAGACACGGCGTACGCCACAGCAGCCGTTGCCGCACCGAGCACCACGCCTGTCCTTGTCCGGGTGGGCCAGTCCCGCAGTGCGACTCCCCATGTCACGTGCAGCAGGATGGCGGCGCCCATCAGCAGCGCGAGCGCCGGGACGTCCCACGGATTGGTGGTCGACAGCGTGCCCAGCAGGAGACCGCCCAGCAGCACGAGGACCAATTGCGCGCGGGTGGGCATCACGCCGTGTCGGGCACCAGCCGAGGAGACCGCGAGCAGCGTGGCGACGACCAGGCCCGTCAGCAGGCTCGGCATCGACAGCAGGTGCGCGTGCAGATCGGCGAACAGCACCGTGAAGAACGGGAACTCGGTGATCGGTGGCGCCTCACCCGGAGGGGCAGGGATGGCGCGACTCGCCGCCCAGAACCACGCCCACTCGGGCACCACACCGTGCAGGGACTGCCACACGACACCCCACTGGGTGAGATTCCCGGCGACGACGGCGAGCGCGGATCCGAGCGCGGCCCACCGCCCGACGCGGGCACGACCGGTGGCCGCCATGGCGAGCGTGCCGGCCGCGCTGGCGGCGGCGGCCGCTACGAGTACCCACCACGTGGGTACGGCAAGGTTGTAGGCGATCGCCGGCTCGACTCCGGTGACGCGGCAGAGCACCGCGACCGGGACATACCCGAAGTAGTAGTAGTTGAGCACGCCGCCGGCGAACCAGGGATCCGCGGGTGGGAACCGATCGGCACGCACCACGGCGTTGAGCAGGGCGATGTCCATCGGCTTCTCGCCGCCGAGCATCGGGTGCCAGAGGTCGGGATTGGCCATCCGCAGCAGGAGGCCGCCGGCGCCGAGGCCGGCCAGGGCGAGGGCAGTGACGCCGAGCACGAGGCGGTTCTGGCGCAGCCAGGGCAGGATGTCGCGCCGAGCCGGCCAGGCGACCCCGAGCGACAACGCGCCGAGCACGAGCAGTGCGCCGGCCATCACGCCGTGCGACACCGGCCAGGGCGTCACGCTTCCCCACGCCCACGTGGCCCAGGCCCACCATGTGAGCCCGACCGCCGGTGCCACGAAGGTGCCGCGTGCCCATGTGTCGGCCAGCGCAACCCAGCAGAGGGGCCATGCGCACGCCCACACCACCATCAGCGCGAGCGTCCAGCGGAGCACGGTCGCCGCGGCACCTGGCTGCCGGTCGGGGAATCGCGCGCCCTCACCTGCCGATGCGCGCCATGTGCCTTCGTGCGCGAGCTGCTGCGTGCGCCACGACGGCATCTGCAGCATCCCGGGCATCGCCGTGGCCTGGCGGGCCGTCAGTCGCACGACGGCCTCCCAGTCGGGCACGTCGATCAGCGCCCGTGCCTGGTCCAGTGACCACTCGGGGGTCTTGCGGAAGATCCGCACCCGCGGGTGGTCGTAGACCGTGAACGCCTCCTCGGCCCGACTGTCGTCGAAGACGAGGGTGCCGAGGCGCGGTCTGACCTCGATGTCGGCGACGAGCCCGAAGCCGAGCGATCCGTCGGCAAGGTGCGTGTAGTAGCGCGCCATCATCGGGAATCGCTCTGGCAGGCGCACCAGGCTGCCGGCATTGCGGTCGCTGGACAGCACCACGTACTCGGCCCTGTCGAGGAGGGCCAGCAGCGTGTCGCGCTTGACGGGCGTATCTTCGTCGGCCACCGGCAGCGTGACCTGGCGGTACAGGTCGGGCGTCGCGCGACGGCTGGCCGTGATCGGCAGGGCGTCGTCCCAGTGCTCGACGGCAATCACGGCGCCGGGCGCCACGTGGTCGTAGATCCAGCGTGACGCGCGCAGCCGCGGGTGCAGCTCGCGGTAGATGTGCGTGAACGCGAGGGCCCAGGCCGCCGTCGTGGCCACCACGCCGATCGTGAGCACGAGTGCGGCACGACGCCTCGCCCGCCCCTGATGCTCGGTGCGCCGGCAGGCAGCGGCGAGCAGCCATCCGGCCAGGAGCGCGAACACCGGATATGCGGGCAAGAGGTAGCGCATCGTGGTGACGATCTGCGCCGAGACCGTTGCGACCACCAGCACGGCCCATGCGGCCGGCACGAGCACCGGGTGCCGCCACGACGCCAGCGCCTTCCACACGCCGGCTACCAGGCCGACCAACGCGGTCAGGCCGAACGACGCACCCAGGCCGTAGACGCCGGCGTTCCACCAGGGATACCACCGCGCGCGTCGGGCCCACTGATGAGCGGGCGGCCAGTCGAGTCCATCGACCAGCGCGAGGGTCGTCCGCATGTCGCCAAGCCATCGAGGCGAGGGCCAGAGGCTCCACGGCGCGAACATGTCCGAAGCCAGGACGCGGAGCCCCACGAGAAAGGCGACGAGAAAGACCGGCACCCAGCGACGAATACCAATGGGCGTCGCGCCAGGGACGGGCCAGCGTGCCGTCACTGCCACGAGCGCGGCCAGCACGAGCAGCAGCACGCCGGTGAGCTTGCAGGCCACGGCCGCGGCAGTTGCGACACCGGCAAGCGCGGCCGCGCGTCGGCTGCCGCGCTGATGGACCTCCAGGAGTGCGGCGACGGCCACCGTACACGCGGCCGTCAGCCATGGGTCGACGACGAAGAAGTGCGCGTGCTGGATGGGCAGCACGGCGCAGGCGTAGAGGCTCATGGCCAGCCAGGTCGCAGAAGGCCCGAACCAGCGTCGAGCCATCCACCCGACCGCAAGCAGGGTCACGAGGTCGGCCAACACCGAGAGCACACGTCCTGTATGCGCGGCACCCCGGGCCCCGGGCGCGCCCGCCAGCGTGGCCGCGACCTTCGTCACGGTCACGGGCAGCAGGCCGTAGGTGTACTGGCCGAGGGTACGGGGGTTGAGCGGGGTGCTGTCGCCGACGATGAAGCCGGCCGGCGTGGCCGGCAGGGCCACACCAGCCGTCACCATCGCCATGTGTCGTTCGTCCGGGTGCAGCAGGCGGCCGAGATCCCAGCGCAGGCCGTGAACGCGCAGCGCCGACGCGACAAGGACGATGACGAGGGCGATGCCCCAGGTGCGTCCCGCGGTGCGCAGCGCGCGTGCTACCCTTCCCCCGCCGTTCATCCCCGGCTGCTTCCGCTCAATGGCTGTCACCCTCACGTCGTCGATGCACCTGGTCGCGCGCGCCGACGTGCTCGGCAGCCCCGTCGGCGACGATGCGACGATCCTGCTCGACCCTTCGGCCGGCCGGTACTACAGCGTCGAGGGCGCGGGCGTGGCCGTGTGGGCCGGACTTGCGGCACCGACGACCCTGAGCGCCCTGTGTGCGCGTGTCGAGGCCGAATACGCCGTGAATCATGCCACGTGCCTGCGCGACGTCGAGGCGATCGTGATCGAGCTGATCGAGTGTGGGCTCGTTCACCTCGTCACGTCCCCCGATGCCGGGTGACCGCTCCCCTCGCGCCCTGCGACTGGCCGCCACTGGCGGCGTCGTCGTCCTCGTACGCCTGCTGTTGTGGGCCACGCGTCTGGCCCGAACGAGGGCGGTGCTCGACCGCCTCGCGACCCTGCGGCTTCCCGTGGTACCAGAACCTCCCCCCTCGACCGTCGCTCGCGTGAGCCGCGTGGCCCGATGGGTACCCGGGGCGTCATGTCTCACCCGGGCTCTCAGCGCGCGGCTGCTGCTGGCCTGGTCCGGCACCGAGGCGGTCGTTTGCTTCGGCGCCCGCCGCGACCGCGGTCGGCTGGTCGCGCACGCCTGGGTCGAGGTCGCAGGCGAGGCCCTCGACCCCTCGGCGTCCGACTACCAACGGCTGCGCGCGACGGGGCCCGGAGATGGCTGACCTCGACTACGCACGGTTGGTGGACCTCGCCATTCCCGATCGGCCCGCCGACGATGGCCGCGACGACACCACCGTGCTGCGGGAGACGCGTCGCCATGGCCTGCTGGCCACCGCACACGAAGTCGCCGTCGCACGCGGCTGGCCAGCCAGCACGTGCACCCGCCTGCGCGAGGCGCGCGAACGTGCCGTGCGCGACGCTCTGGACCTGGCCGGCCTGCTGGGTGACCTCGCCCGGTCGGCCGCCGAGGCCGGCGTGCCGTTGATCGCACTCAAGGGCCCGGCGCTGTCGATCGGCCTGTTCGGCGACGTCGGTCGTCGGCAGGCTCGCGACCTCGACGTACTGGTGCCGACGAGCGGCATCGGCCCGATGGCCACACGGCTCGAGTCGCTCGGATTCGGCCTGGCGCCCCCGTGGCCCGCGTGGCCCGCCGCGGAACTGGCTCGACGAGCCTCCAGCCACCATCAGTTCCCGTTCCTCGACCCTGGCGGGCGCATCGTGGAACTGCACACGCGCCTCGTCGGTCCGACGATGGGGCCCGCCAAGGCGTTCACTGAGCTGTGGGCCGCGCGACGGATGGTGCGCGTGGCTGGCGTCGAGGTCCCGGTACCGTCGTGGGAGGACACGGCCCTGCACCTGGCGGTGCATGGGTTCGGGCACGGATGGGAGCGCCTCGGGTGGATCGCCGACATCGCCGCGTTGTCTGCGCGCTCCGACGTGGACTGGGCCCGCGCGGTGGCCGACGCCAGGGCGATGCGCCGTCGAGTGGCGCTCGACGGGGCCTTCGTGCTCGCGCATGCACTGATCCGCGCTCCCTTGCCGCTCACGCCCACCCGCCGCGGCGAGCGGGCCGGGCTCGCCGTGGCGCGGCGCATCGAGCAACACGAGATCCGGCCGACGCCTGGTGCCTGGCTGGCCGATCACGTTCGCAGCCGTGAGGGTTGGCGCGACGTGGCGCTGCACGCGTGGCGGATCTGGACGGAGCCGTCGATCAGCGATCTGGACGGTGACACGTGGCCACCACCGCGGCTGTCGCTGCTGTGGCGGCGTCCCGTGCGCCTCGTGCGCCAGCATCTGCTTCGTCGCGGGGGCGGCGCGCCTTCAGCAGGACGTTGACGGCACGTCCGCCGGGCGAGCGACCGACGTTGAACCGGTCCACCCGATCGACCAGGCGCTGGGCCAGGCGCAGGGGATGCCACCACGCGAGGGGCGTGTTGCGGACGCCACTCCGATCGAGGCGCGCGCGCAGCGTGGCAGGGAGCCAGCCGCCCTCGACGAGCGGTCGTCCGAGTCCGTACACGAGGAAGTGGTGGAAGGGGAGGCACGCGCGCGTGGCCTCCTCCAGGCTGTCGATCTCGAAGCCCGCATCCTGCACGCACCGCGCGAGCTGCTGTGGCGTGTACAGGCGCACGTGGTGTGTCCAGATGCCAACCAGCCATCCACGTCGGAACGGTCGGCCTCCACAGGCGGTCCACACGCGATTGAACGGATCCCAGGCCAGGGGATACCGCGCGTGTGGCACGGAGATGGTCAGGATGCCACCTGGCGTCAGCACCCGCCGGAGCTCTGCGAGCAGGGCGTGCTCGTCGGAGACGTGCTCGAGCACCTCGGCGAGGAAGACGGCGTCGAAGGTCTCGGCACGAAACGGCAGCCTGTCCACGAGGGACCGCGCAACGGGTCGACCGGGGGCGATGACGCGGGCGCGACCGAGCCGTGCAGCATCGCCGTCGACGCCGAATACACGCGCGCCCGTGGCCTCGGCGATCGTCCGCAGATGTGCGCCCGGGCCGCACCCGCAGTCGAGCACGCGGCCACCGGGCAAGTCCTCGAGGTGGGCAAGCATGCGCGCCGTACGCCGGCGATACGCGGGGTCGAGGTCGTGCGCCACGCTGGCCGGCACCGGTGCGTCGGGGCAGGCAGCGGGATGCGGGCGGGCCAACGCGTGCGCGGGTCCCCGCAGCGCCTCCACCCAGGCCGGGAGCACCGCGTGCGGCGAGAACCGCGTCGCCAGATGCCGCCCCGCACCACGGGGCGGGTCCTGTGTTTCGAGCACCGCGCACAGCGCGTCGGCCAGGGCCTTCACGTCGCCGGGTGGGACGAGCCGCCCGAATCTCGTCGCGCGGACGATCGTGCGCGCCCCGGGTACGTTGCTGGCGACGACGGGCGTGCCGCACAGCATGGCCTCCACCTGCGTGCGGCCGAGGCACTCCGAGCGACTCGGCAGGACGAAGACGTCGCATGCGCCATAGAACGTGGCGAGGTCCGAACGGTCACGGATGACGTCGAGGTAGGTGGCCTGGCCGTTCAGGGCCTGGCGGAGCGGGGCACAGGCTTCGAAGAAGCGTTCGTACGCGACGGCCGTGTCGCCGGCAAACAGGAGATGTGCGGCGGGGACACGCCGCCGTACGAGCGGGAAGGCGGCCAGCAGAACGTCGAGGCCCTTCTCCTCGACCCAGCGCCCGGCACAGCCCACGATGGGGGCGTGGGACAGCCCGAGTCGCATGCGAAAGGCGGCGACCCGGTCGGGTGCGGGCGGGTCGATCGCAATCGGCGGCGGCGTCTCGACCACCTTGTGCGTCAACGGCAGCAGCAGTCGGGAGTGTCCGGCGTAGTCGTCGCTGTAGGCCGTCACGGCGTGCGCCAGGTGCCCGGCCGTCAACATTGAGCCGTGGACCAGCGCGCCCACTGCCCGGTTGAACGGCCCGGGGGGTAGCACGAGATCGCCGTGGTGCGTGGCCACGACGCGCACACCCGCGGCGCGCGCGGCGGCGGCGAGCGCCCCCGCCTCGGCGAGCGGCAGGTGCAGGTGGAGAACGTCGGTGTCGCGCAGGCGCGAGATCACGGCGGCGGCCAGGCCGGGCGCAACTAGGCCGCGGCTCACGCGGCCGACGGGCGCGCACCGCACCACCTCGACGCCGTCGAGCATTTCCCGAGCGGGCAGGTCGCGATGGTGCCGCACGCAGACGACCGTCGTGGGATGCCCTTCGGCAGCCAGCATCTCCGCCACGTGCGCGGCTGTCGCGGTGAGTCCGGTCCAGTGGGGTCGGTAATAGGTGAGGACGGACAGGATCCGCATGCCGCGCCCCAATCATGGATCAGGCGCGAACGCGGCGCGGCCTCTCGCACGATCAGCAGGCCTGCCCGCGTGCCGCGATCGGCCGCACGCGCCAACGCAGCCATCCGACGGCAACCAGCAGCCCGAGCAGGACGAAGGTGATGGCGGCCGAGCCGTACTCGGCACGCGCGACGTGCAGGACCGTCGCGCCGATCATAATCGGCACCAGTCCCGCCGCCGCGGCCGGCACCAGCCACGGGTGGATGCGCGTGACGCCAGGCACCACGAGACCCACCCCCGCGGCCACCTCGGCGACGCCGAGGAACAGGCACAGCGGCCGGCCGAGCGTTGCGTTCATCACGGCGACGAGGTCGGCCGTCGGCGCCCGGCCCGAGCCTGTAACGCCCCGCCCGTTGGTGGCACTTCCTCTCAGGACGCGCCGGGATCGGTCGCGTCAGGAGGTGTCCGATGGCCCGAATCGACGAGATCGCGCCCGACCTTTTTCGCGTGTCGGTCCACGTGCCGCAGCTCGACCTGCAGTTCAACCACTTCGTGATCAGAGACGACGAGCCGCTGCTGTTCCACACCGGGATGCGCGGCATGTTTCCGGAGGTGCACGAGGCGGTCGCCCGGATCATCGATCCGGCCACGCTTCGCTGGATCAGCTGGAGCCACTTCGAGGTGGACGAGTGTGGCGCGCTCAATCAGTGGCTGGCCGCGGCCCCGAACGCCCAGGCCATCTGCAGCGAGGTGGGCGCGCTGGTGAACATCGGTGACTTCGCCGACCGGCCGCCCCGGGGTCTGGCGAAGGGCGACGTGATCGAGACGGGACGCCATCGCTACCGGTTCGTCCCGACACCGCACCTCCCGCACGGGTGGGATGCCGGTGTGCTGTTCGAGGAGTCGTCCGGCGTGCTCCTGTGCTCCGACCTGTTCCACCAGCTCGGCGACGTCGAGCCCGTCACGTCCACCGACGTCATCGGGCGCTGGGATGCCGCCATCGCGGCGTATCAGCAGCACCCCGTGTTGATGGACTACGTGCCGCTGACGCCCGCGACCCGACGTCGCCTGAACGAACTCGCGGACCTGCAGCCGAAGGTCCTGGCGGCGATGCACGGGTCGGCGTTCCTCGGCGACGGGGGCAGTGCACTGCGACTGGCCGCCGGCATGCTCGAACGCAGGCTCGGCGCCGTGGCGGTTGACGTCGCGCCGGTGGGCTGAGTACCGTCCGGCTCGTGCCGGATCCGACGCCCGCGCTCGACGAGGTCAGCGACGAGGTGCTCGCGCGCCGCATCGCGGGGAGCGCTCCAGGGTTGGCCGATGACGAAGAGGCCGAGCTGTATCGTCGCTACGCGCCGCGCGTGCGGCTGTACGGACGGCGGCACCTGCGCGACGACATGGCGGCCGACGACCTGGCGCAGGACGTGCTGCTGCGCACGTTCGAGCGGCTGCGCGCCGGCGAGGTGCGGCACCTCGAGGCGATCGGGTCGTTCATCCTCGGCACGAGCCGGCTGCTGGCGTTCTCGCAGCGCCGGCTCGAGCGCCGGCGTGAAGCGCTGGCCGCCCGGTGGCTGGACGCCACGCCAGGCGCGCCTGCGCCGTCCGACTCGTCTCTCGACGCCCCACGCGTGGCGGCGTGCCTGCAGGCGCTCGCCGAGCGCGACAGGCTGGTGGTGATGCTCACGTTCCATGCCGATCGCGAAACCGCTCGAATTGCCGAAGACCTCGGGGTGTCGCCCGGGGCGGTGCGCGTGATCCGGCACCGGGCGCTCGCCAGGCTCCGCGACTGCATCCTTGGAGCCCGGCCATGACGCATCCGCGCTGCGAACGCCTTGCACTTGCCGACCTCACGGACTACGTCGCGGGCGACCTCCCCGAGGGCGAGGCGGCGGCGCTGGAGGCGCACCTGTTCGCGTGCGGCGACTGCGGCGCCCGGGCCGCGGAGCTCGACGCGCTGCTGCGGGCCATCCGCGAGGCGGCGGCCTCGGCCGGGGTCGGCGGGTTCGTCACCGACGCGATCCTCAACCGGCTCTCGCGCGAGGGCGTGCGCGTGCGGAGCTACGTCCTCTCGCCGGGTGCCATCGTCCCCTGTGCCGTCTGGACCGACGATGACGTGATGGTGCTGCGGCTGCGCGGCGACCTCGGTGACGCGACCGAGGTCACGCTGTCGCGCCGCGTCGCGGGCGGGGAGGTGAGCCGCGTGACCGGCCCTGTCGTCGCCGGTGCGCATGGCGAGGTCCTGTTTGCCGAGCCCGCGGCGGCCATCCGGCAGTTGCCGGTGGCCCACGTCGAGCTCGTGCTCACCGCCCGGCATGCGGACGGGGAGCGCCTCGTCGGCCACTACACACTGGTGCACGGCGGCCCACTCGAGCGGTAGGCCGCCCGCGGCCGGCCGGCCCGCTACCCGCTACCCGCTACCCCGTGCGCCTCGTCAACGACCCTGCACGACCCGCGTGGTGTAGGCAACGCCATCGGGCGTGCTGCCGACCGTGAGGTGTCCGAGCACCGACCGTGTCGAGGGGTCGATGATGGCAACGCGCGTTTCGGCCGACAGCGACTGGAAGACGTATCGCCCGTCGGGGGTGATCGTCACGCCCTGCGGGGCGCCCGGCAGCGACAGCGTGCCGCGCTCGCGTCGTGCGGCACGGTCGATGAACCGCACCTGGTGCAGCGTCGGGTCGGGCACGATCACCTGGCGGCCGTCGGGCGTGAACAGCATGCGATACGGCCACTTCATGCCCTCGGCGGCCCTGGTCACCACACCGGTGGCGGGGTCGAGCACGCTCACCTGGCCGGTCTGGTTGCTGCCCACCCAGACCTCGCGGCCGTCGGGCGTCACGTTGATCGCCTCGGGCACCTCGGGCACGGGGAAGCTGCGCACGTAGCGGTGGGACGCGAGGTCGAGCACCGACACGGTGTGATCGCGCATGTTGCCCGTGTAGCCGCGCGTGCCGTCGGCCGTCACGCCAATCATGTGCGAGCCGGCGGCCTCTGTCGGGATGGCATGGCGGACGACGCCGTCCACCACGTCCACGATCACCACGTGGCGTGTCTGCTCGCACGTCACGGCCACCAGGCGGTCACCGGGCAGGAAGGCGATGCCGTGCGGGGCGCGGTGCTCGCCGAGATCGATCGTGCGGGCGACCTTCAGCCCTCGCACGTCGATCACCGTCAGCGTGCGCCGCTGGCCGCCGTAGTCGGTGATCACCGCGAGGGCCCCATCCGACGAGAGCACGATCTCGTGCGGGTTCGTGCCCGTGGGCAGGGTGGCCAGCGTGCGTCCCGACCCGACGTCCACGATGGTGGCCGTGGACGGCGTCTTGTTGGTGACCACGAGCGTGCCGGCGAGACCGGCAACCTGCGCGCCGGCCAGCGAGGCCCAGGCGAGCGTGACGACGAGGGCCAGCGCGGCCCTGCGCGTCGAGAGTCGGGAGGCGGCGGCGGGCAGGGTCATGACACGGCTCCTTGGGGCACGGCGTGGCCGGGCCGCCGCCCAGTGTACCGGGCGTCGCGTGCCGGGTGTGCATGCGGGTCGCGCGGGGCTACCATCTCGCATGCACCGCGTCACACTGCTGCTCGGCCTGCTGCTCGTCACGGCATCGACGCCGGGCGGCGCCCGCCAGGCGTCGCCCCCACCGGCCTTCGTCCCCGGCCTCGAGCGTCCCGTGCAGGTGCTCGTGGACGAGTGGGGCGTGCCGCACATCTACGCCGAGCGGCTCTACGACGCCTTCGCGGCCCAGGGGTTCATCGCCGCCCGCGATCGGCTCTGGCAGATCGATCTCTGGCGGAAGCGCGGGCTCGGCGAGATGGCCCGGGACTTCGGGCCGGCCTGGGTCGAGAGCGATCGCATGGCGCGCGCCGTGCTGTTCCGCGGAAACCTGTA